>Ga0272441_10000263_pt1 | contig 120290 bp, 92 predicted proteins | sample SSMProp6N_FD_193582 | JGI IMG/M metagenome (GOLD analysis project Ga0272441, IMG submission 193582) | Marine sediment archaeal communities from Little Sippewissett salt marsh, Falmouth, MA, United States - SSM-Prop-6N | ecosystem: Environmental > Aquatic > Marine > Wetlands > Sediment ...
TCCATCGCTATCGGCGCTATCAGTTTTACGTCCATCGTTATGTTGTCTCCGGGCATTACCATCTCTACATCTTTGGGCAGTGTCGCTGTCCCTGTCACATCCGTCGTCCTAAAATAGAATTGTGGTCTGTAACCCGAGAAAAACGGCGTGTGTCTGCCGCCTTCTTCTTTTGTCAGAATGTATACTTGCCCCTTGAATTCGTTGTGCGGGGTTATGCTGCCGGGCGCAGCCAATACCTGGCCCCTTACTACGTCGTCTTTTTCTATACCCCGAAGGAGTATTCCCACGTTGTCTCCAGCTTCGCCATAGTCTAATATCTTTCTGAACATTTCTATACCTGTTGCTACTGTCTTCTTTATGTCCAAAGAAAGTCCCACTATGTCTATTTCATCACCTGTCTTTATTCTGCCGCGCTCTATTCTCCCGGTCACTACCGTACCCCTTCCGGTTATCGTAAAGATGTCTTCTATTGCCATCAGGAAGGGCTTGTCGGTTTCGCGTTTGGGACTGGGTATATATGAATCTACAGAGTCAAGTAATTCGTAGATGCTCTTACAGTCGGGGCTTGCCACATCGCCTGCTTGGATACATTTTAGGGCGCTGCCCTTTATTATCGGGATCTCATCTCCGGGAAATTCGTATTTCTTCAGTAGGTCCCGCACTTCAAGTTCCACCAATTCTAATAACTCCGGATCCGTCACTTGGTCGGTCTTGTTCATGTATACTACCATCGCAGGCACGCCCACTTGTCTTGCAAGTAAGATGTGTTCCCTCGTCTGGGGCATCGGACCGTCTGCGGCTGATACTACCAGTATCGCGCCGTCCATCTGAGCCGCACCGGTTATCATGTTCTTTATATAGTCGGCATGACCCGGACAATCTATATGCGCATAGTGTTTCTTGTCTGTCTCGTATTCTATGTGCGCGATGTTGATTGTTAATCCGCGCTCTTTTTCTTCGGGCGCTTTGTCGATTTCATCTACAGTGAATTCTTTGCTTGTCATGCCTTTCTTCGATAATACTTTCGTTATTGCACTTGTCAATGTGGTCTTGCCGTGGTCTACGTGCCCTATCGTACCTATGTTTATATGCGGCTTCTTTCTCTCGAATTTTTCCTTAGCCATTTCTTTATCCCTCCCCTATATTATAGAAATAAAAACATCCTTTTTATTTTCCGAGCTACTGACCGGGATCGAACCGGTGACCTCATCCTTACCAAGGATGCGCTCTGCCAACTGAGCTACAGTAGCAAAAAAAGCGCTACATTATACTAAATAAGCAGTATATGTCAAGCCTGCGACTAGTTAACAAAAGTTACTATGGGTTAATATTGGTTAATAAAGGTTGTATAAAATATTTTGCAACTTATGTTAACCTTTGTTAACCGTTTTTAACCTCTTATTAACTATCAACTCTCCCAATCTTAATCAGCGTAACTCTTTAAATATTTAAATATCCAAGTGATTAAATATAAGAGCGGGTGAGCGGAATCGAACCGCCATAGACAGCTTGGAAGGCTGCGACACTACCATTGTGCTACACCCGCATGTTCTTGCTATGCAAGAAAGTAAAGAGTAAAGAGTAGAGAGTAACAAGTAGCAAGATTTGAAGATTTTTCTCTCTACTTTCTACTTCCATACTCTCTACTATCATCAGTGGGGAGAGAAGGATTCGAACCTCCGAAGGCATAGCCAGCAGATTTACAGTCTGCCCTCGTTGACCGCTTGAGTATCTCCCCATCTTCTAAACAGAAAATACAAAAAGGAAATATGTAGAAATATAGTAGATATACATAGAAATACGTGGTATACAGACAATTTATTTCAATGTATTTCCATGCATTTCAATTTATTTCTAATTACCTTCTCTCTTATGAATACGGAGCTGGCGGAGGGATTTGAACCCCCGACCTGAGGTTTACAAAACCCCTGCTCTACCCCTGAGCTACGCCAGCATATTTACCAACAACAAATAGACTATAGACAAAAGACTTTAGACTAAAGGCTCAAAAACAACGCAGATTTAAAAGTCTAAGGTCTAAAGTCTATATTGTACCAAAAATTATACTAAAAAAAATTTATCTGTCAATTTGCCCATTATAACTTTTTGGGACACCAAAGGAATAGAAGAAGCCACATCCGAAGCCAAAATTCCTCTTTCTCCCATTTTTGTTTTTAAATAGTCTGCAGTCATGCCGTGAACATAAACTCCAGTTATACAGGATTGCAGCGCAGAAAACTCTTGCCCTGAATCGTCCCGACGTAACGTCGGGACTGGTTTCAGGGTTTGCGCCATATATCCGGCAATGAGCCCCGACAGAACATCTCCCATCCCTCCGCTGCTCATTGCGGGATTGCCCGTCATATTCACGAAAACTTCGCCTGTCGGCGCAGCCACAACAGTAGAAGCTCCTTTCAAAACAGTACAGATTTTATATTCCGAGGAAAAACCCGACGCTACTTCAATTCTTTTCTTATTTACTTCTCTCGATGATATTTTTGTTAATCTGCTCATTTCGCCGGGATGGGGTGTTATGACCGTAACTCCTTTCCTTTCCTTTAATATATTTATATTTTTCGACAGGTGCGTAATTGCATCAGCATCAACTAAAATAGGCTTTTTTATTTTTCCCAATAAACTTCTTATGAGTCTGCCTGTCTCTTTATTTAGCGATGTCCCCGGACCGATTATCACGATATCTGCTTTGTCCGACACGAATCTCAGGATTTCTTCTTCAGCTTTTGGAGACAAAGAACCTTCTTTAGTTTCTGACAAAGGCAAAGTCATTGCCTCCGTCAGCTTAGTCGCTACTATACGATGTATGCTTTCCGGAACAGCCAATGTTACTAATCCGGCGCCGCTTCTTAACACACCTTGCGCAGTTAATACACTTGCTCCGGGCATTTTCTTAGAACCTGCAATTATGAAAACATGTCCGAAATCCCCTTTGTGGGCATCGGGTTTTCTCGTAGTCTTAATCCACGGCAGAACGAGATTTCTGTTTATTAGAGAATCCCCGGCATTAAGTGAACGTAGCAATTCCTTAGGTATACCGATGTCGGCTATATAAAGATTCCCGACAAATTCTCTGCTCGGGTAGATCACTAAATTTTTTTTTGGCAAAGCCAAAGTAACGGTAGCAAAAGCTCTTACGCAATTATCTAAGTTTAAGTTTGTGTCGGGAGCGAGCCCCGACGGACAGTCTACCGAAAGAATTTTTGTTTTTCCGCCGTTTAAAAAAGAAATCACTTCTTTTAAAAAACCTTTCACTCCTCCTTTAAGACCTGTTCCTATAAGAGCATCAATTATTAGGTCTGCGGAAAAAATCTCATTTTTATATCTGAGAAGTTGTGATTTATTGTCTATAAATATAAACGGTATTTTTTTCTTTTTTAAAATTTCTAAATTTGCGGCTGTATCCTTACTTAAGTTCCTGGAAAAAACAAGTACTTTTACTTTATGTTTTCTCCCAGCCAAATATCTTGCCGCAACCAACCCGTCTCCGCCGTTATTGCCACCGCCGCAACAGACACAAATAGTCGCCGACGTTTTAACGCCTTTACGACAAAGTAAAGAATTTTTCCCGATAATCTTCATTGCTACTTCGCTTACTTTTTTGCCCGCGTTTTCCATCAAATTTAAAGACTTAATGCCATAATCTGAAATTGTCTTTTTGTCTATTTCCTGCATTTGAGAAGAAGTAACGATCTTAATTTCATTAGAAATAAAATCGCCTAGAAGATGGGGATTTTTTCTCTGACGCATTTGTTTAACCCCTGACAAGCACCAACATTTCTTTTACGGCATTTTCCAGCCCGATAAAAACCGCGCGCGAAATAATGGAATGCCCTATATTGAGTTCTTTTATGAAAGGAATTGAAACGAAGGGTTTTACGTTTTTATAATTTAGGCCATGCCCCGCGTAAACTTTCAAGCCCAAAGCATGCGCAAATTTAGCAGCCTCAATTATCTTTTCAAATTCAGTCGTTTGTTCTTTACCTTTTGTATTTGCATATTTTCCCGTGTGTATCTCAATGGCATCAGCTCCGATTTCTTTGCCTATCTTTATTTGCTTGGACAGAGGCTCGACAAAGAGACTGACAGATATACCACTTTTTTTCAAAGACAAAATACTTTTCTCAAGAGACGATTTATTAGCGATTACGTCCAATCCGCCTTCGGTGGTAACTTCCCGTCTTTTTTCGGGGACTAAAGTGGATTGATACGGTTTTAGCGAACAAGCGATATTTACTATTTCCGAAGTAGCAGCCATTTCCATATTAAACTTTATGCCGATACTTCGTTTTATTAAACGCATGTCTTCGTCTTGAATATGCCTCCTGTCTTCGCGAAGATGTGCCACAATGCTATCGGCGCCCGCGCACTCGCAAATTTTAGCGGCATCTACGGGACTCGGTTCCATAGTCATTCTAGCTTGTCTTAATGTTGCAACATGGTCTATGTTTACTCCTAATCTTAGCAAGCGTCCTCCGGAAATTTTATATTATTTTAGAAGATTTTTTGACGATTCTTGTCCCGAAACAAGATCTTTCTGTTTAGAGGTTGGTTGTCCTTTTTGGTCTTCAGCAAAAACGTCTAGAATAAGCGACTTTGTATATTTGTCCGATATTGTAACGATTACTTTTGATGGATCTATTTTGTCAATGTTAAAACCCTCGGGAACAATCTTTTCGACAGGCATTTCATAGGTTGCAGGAACTAGGTTTGTCAGGTTTACAAACAAAATTATATCATCACCGGTTATAGTTTTCACATCGCGCCTATAACTCGACAATACTACATCTGCTTTTTCCGGCTTTATTTCGAAATCAAATCCCTTCTCCTCCAACCCCATTACTCTTATAGGCACTTCGTGAAAAGTTACTTTCTTCACTCTCCACCATAATCCCCTTTCGAGCTCTCCGGTAACATAGAGCCACAATATAAGAGATAGAACCAAAGAAAGTATTTTAAAAGGCAAATTATTGAAAATTCGCTTCATATCATTTCCCCTGAGCTGCTCGTTTCCAAAAAAATCTCGAAGAAACAGGCTTCTTGCCCGATAATTTCACAAGTTCGTCTCTTAAAGATATCCCATCAAGATTTGTCCTTACGCTGCCGCGCGAGGCCAACGAAATTTTTCCCGTCTCTTCGGACACAACAAGAATCGCGGCATCTGTTTCTCTGGAAAGCGTAAGGGCTGCACGGTGCCTCGAACCCATATGACGCAAATCTAAATCCTCTTCCTTTATAGGCAATATGCAATTTGACGCGATAATTCTGTCATTTTCAATTATAACCGCCCCATCATGAAGGGGGGTATGAGGGGTAAAAATAGAAATTAAAAGTTCGGAGGAAACCCTAGCATCAATGCTTACACCGCTTTCCATATAGTCTCTTAAACCTACTTCCTGCTGTATTACTATCAACGCCCCGTATTTATTTCTGGACAAAAAATTTATAGCATTTACAATCTCGTCAATAACGTTCTCCTGCTCACTCCAAAAGAAAAAAGGCGTTTTACCTATTCTTGCCAAACCTCTTCTTATTTCTGTTTGAAACACAATAATCAAAAATACGGCCCAGGCAACAAACAAATTTTTAAGTATCCAAGAGATAGTTTGCAGTTGCAGTATTTGAGAAATAAGTCCTGCAAAAATTATAACTAACAACCCTATAAGCACCTGTAAAGCTCTGCGGCCTTGTATAAACAACAAAAAACGATAAATTATAAAACTCAACAGTAGTATTTCTAAAACATCCTGCCACCGAATATTTATTCCGCCTAAATCTATAGTCAAATTGTTTTCACCTTTTCAAAATTTTTTCGTTTGCCTGTATTAGATTATACTTAAAAAATGCTTAAAAATCCAAACGTCTGCATAAATTTCATTGCAAAATTATGCATCCCTCTCCAGATTTGTCCCTGAAATTTCGAAGCGATTTTTAGGGACAAATCTAAACAGAGGGGTTATTTGCCTAAAAAAAGGCAAATAAAAAAAGCCTCGCGATAACCAACTCTCCCATTCCATCGCAGGAATAGTACCATCGGCCCCCGAAGGCTTAACGGCCGTGTTCGAAATGGGAACGGGTGTTTCCCTCCGAGGTATGATCACGAGGCGAAAATTAATTAATACAATTAAAAATTTAAAAAATTTCTTTACGGGACAAAGTGTATTGGTTGATGAAAAAAGTAAATTGAATTCTACAAAAAAAGTCGAACGGCAATTAGTGTCAGTAGGCTGAAAGTGTTACCACTCTTACACCACTGATCTATCAAACTCGTCATCTTCGAGTTGCCTTCAGGGATATCTAATCTTGGGGAGGGCTTCGCACTTAGATGCTTTCAGCGCTTATCCACACCGAACGTAGCTACCCAACTGTGCTTCTGGCGAAGCAATTGGTGCACCAGAGGTTCGGCTGTCCTGGTCCTCTCGTACTAAGGACAGAATCCCTCAAATATCCTACGCCTGTGGCAGATAAGGACCGACCTGTCTTACGACGGTCTAAACCCAGCTCGCGTACCGCTTTAATGGGCGAACAGACCAACCCTTGGGACCTACTTCAGCCCCAGGATGCGATGGGCCGACATCGAGGTGCCAAACCTGGTCGTCGATATGGACTCTCGGACCAGATAAGCCTGTTATCCCCGGAGTACCTTTTAGCCGTTGAGCGATGGCGTTTCCACACACAACCACCGGATCACTAAGCCCCGCTTTCGCGTCTGCTTGACCTGTCGGTCTCGCAGTTAAGCTCCCTTATGCCTTTACACTCTACGCACGATTGCCGACCGTGCTGAGGGAACCTTTGGACGCCTCCGTTACTCTTTGGGAGGCAACCGCCCCAGTTAAACTGCCTATCAAGCGTTGTCCTCCGATTTGTTATCAGAGTTAGAATTTCGGTGCAATAAGGGTGGTATTACACTGTTGGCTCCCCTCCAGCTGGCGCCGAAGGTTCAAAGCCTCCCACCTATTCTCTACATATTGAACTAAAATCCAACGCTAAATTGCAGTAAAGGTTCCGGGGTCTTTCCGTCTTGCCACAGGTAAAGGGCATCTTCACCCGCAATTCAATTTCACCGAGTCCCTCGTTGAGACAATGCTCAAATCGTTACGCGATTCATGCGCGTCGGAACTTACCCGACAAGGAATTTCGCTACCTTAGGCATCTATGTTAACTGCATATCGCTATGCAGATCGGACCATATCTTCATTTCTCTTTTTAAGAGAAACGTCTGACGTATGGCCTCTGAGGATTCTGTTGACTACAGATTCTTTAGGGATTCTTCGATATTTTCCTTCACCACATGTTTTATATGCTAACTCAACAATTTTCAACATGCCTTCTTGAGTATGATGTTTGCCTTCAATTAGCATAAATGTAGCTTCTTTGAACGACTCATAATCATTTTTTCGTACAGAAAAAATGAAGTATTTATCGAAGAAAGGTATCAGTTTTTCCACGATTGTTCTTCTCGAACTAATCTGAAGAACCAATACATCTTCATTCCCGTGTTTGGGCTTAATCTTACCCACATTTCCCAATGTCTCTTTCACCATTTCCACCATTGCTTTTCTTGATTTATGTTGGTAAAAGAAAAACATCGGGTCAATAAAATAACCATATGGGGCAGTGGGATGTTTTTTAATCCCAATACAGAAGGAACCTTCTCCTTCAACAAGACCTGCCACAAACCACTTTTTTGCTTCTGTCAACAGTCTTTCCTGCTGATTATCTGTACTCATAGATTTTCACCTCCTCGGTACTATGAGACTAACCAGATGTCCCAGCATATAGTCAGATTTTACAACAGCCATTTTTGCTCCTGTTCAGAAATTATATTTTTAAACAGAATGGTAGCACAACAACTGTTATAGTTACAGCCGCCGTTTACCAGGGCTTCAGTTCACTGCTTCTCCCCCCACTTTCTTACGAAAGTAAAAGGGGGGATGACAGCTCGCCTTAACCTTCCGGCACCGGGCACGCGTCAGTCCCTATACATCCTCTTACGAGTTAGCAGGGACATGTGTTTTTAGTAAACAGTCGCTTGAGCTTTTTCACTGCGGCCCCGACCGAAGTCAGGGCACCCCTTCTCCCGAAGTTACGGGGTCAATTTGTCGAGTTCCTTAACGAGGGTTCACTCGAACACCTTAGGATACTCTCCTCACCCACCTGTGTCGGTTTATAGTACGGGCATCTCTCTTCCTTGCTAGAGGCTTTTCTCGGTAGAACTTCTAATCAGTTCGCTCTTGTCGTAACTCAAGCTCCCCATCATCTCCCAACAGTTTATTCTCTGGATTTGCCTAAGAGACTATCGGAAGACTTGGACTCTGACGTCCTTCACAGAGATGATTATACTTTCTACGTCACCCCATTGCTCAAATGGAAGCAAGATGGCTCCAGAATTTTGACTGGATGTCCATCGCCTACGCCTTTCGGCCTCGGCTTAGGCCCCGGCTAACCTCCGGATGATTAACATTGCCGGAGAAACCTTGGATTTTCGGTGTTCCGTTTTTTCGTCGGAATTAACGCTACTCATGCCGGCATCTTCTCTTCTCTACGGTCCACCATGCTTCACAACACGGCTTCAATCCATAGAGAATGCTCCCCTACCAAAACCCCGACGTAAAGTCGGGGCAGTCCATAGCTTCGGTGACAGGCTTTAGCCCCGTTAAATTTTCGGCGCAGAAACACTTGACCAGTGAGCTGTTACGCACTCTTTAAAGGATGGCTGCTTCTAAGCCAACCTCTTGGTTGTCTCAGTATTCCCACAACCTTTTCCACTTAGCCTATTCTTGGGGACCTTAGCTGATGATCTGGGCTGTTTCCCTTTCGACTGTGAAACTTATCTCCCACAGTCTGACTCCCGTAGTTAAAAGTAAAGGTATTCGGAGTTTGATTGGGTTTAGGAACCCGGTAAGGGTCCTTAGCCCAGCCAGTGCTCTACCTCCTTTACATATACTACGAGGCTATACCTAAATATATTTCGGGGAGAACCAGCAATAGCCGAGTTTGATTAGTCTTTCACCCCTATTCACAGCTCATCCCCTAGGTTTGCATCCCTAGTGGGTTCAAGCCTCCTCCCGAGATTAGTCGGGATTCACTTTGGCCATGAGTAGATCACTCGGCTTCGGGTCTACTGAATACAACTAAATCGCCCTATTAGGACTCGCTTTCGCTGCGGCTACAGAAGAATATTCCTTAACCTTGCTGAATTCAGTAACTCGCCGGCCCATAATGCAAAAGGTACGCCGTCACTCGGCGCATACGAATATGCGCTCTGCTCCGGCTGCTTGTAGGCACATGGTTTCAGATTCTATTTCACTCCCCTCATCGGGGTTCTTTTCACCTTTCCCTCACGGTACTAGTTCACTATCGGTCAGAGAGTAATATTTAGCCTTGCCTAGTGGTCCAGGCGGATTCCTGCAGGGTTTCTCGAGTCCCGCAGTACTCAGGAACATCTAACAAAGAGTTTAGTTTATTTCGCCTACAGGACTATCACCTTCTATGGCACGCCTTTCCAGGCGCTTCGACTACAAACTAAATTTGTAACTCTTCGAGATAAATCTCCTTAGATGCCCTACAACCCTCCAACACAAGTGCTGAAGTTTAGGCTGTTCCCTTTTCGCTCGCCGCTACTGGGGGAATAACGTTTGTTTTCTTTTCCTCCAGGTACTAAGATGTTTCAATTCCCTGGGTATTTCTCCCGCCATTGTTTAAATGGCGGATACTCCGACTTTCATCGGAGTAGGTTTTCCCATTCGGAAATCTTCGGATCAAAGATTGCTTCCATCTCCCCGAAGCTTATCGCAGGTAGCCACGTCCTTCATCGTCTCTCTCTGCCAAGGCATTCACCGTGTGCCCTTGATAACTTAATTGCAGATTTCTTTACCTATTTTTTTCATCAACCAATATACAATTGTCAAAGAACTTTTGTGTTCGCTTTCGCTCACACTGATTACACGGATTTTAAAAGGATTACACTGATTAAAAAATCTTAGTTTTATCTGTGTAATCTCGTTTTGCTAATCTGTGTAATCATTTAATTTTTTCGTGGTGGAGGTGATCGGGTTTGAACCGACGACCTCATGCTTGCAAAGCACGCGCTCTCCCAGCTGAGCTACACCCCCTACAAAATTTGCACCGCAAATTTTGAGTGATTAGTTTTTAGTAATTAGTTCTTAGTAAAACTAATAACTATTAACTACTCACTAATAACTACAAATTTGGTTCTACCAAATTTGGATGGGTGGGCCTACTCCGATTCGAACGGAGCACCTCACCCTTATCAGGGGTGCGCTCTAGCCAACTGAGCTATAGGCCCTGAAAGTCCACTATGTAAAATAGAAAGTGTTTTTCTTGAATTTACTGCTTTTTTACTTATTTCTTTCCTTAAAATCGAACTATGTAAATCTGAACATAGTTCGGATTTTAAAAGAAAGGAGGTGATCCAGCCGCACGTTCCCGTACGGCTGCCTTGTTACGACTTCACCCCGATCATTGGGCACACCTTCATCTCCCGCTTTCTAAAAGAAAGAGGGGGGATTTCTGGTGTTGCAACTTTCGGGATGTGACGGGCGGTGTGTACAAGGCCCGAGAACGTATTCACCGCAGCATGCTGATCTGCGATTACTAGCGATTCCATCTTCATGCAGGCGAATTTCAGCCTACAATCTGAACTGAGGTTAGATTTAAGAGATTTGCTTCCCCTCGCGAGGTTGCTGCCCATTGTTCTAACCATTGTAGCGCGTGTGCAGCCCTGGACATAAGGGCCATGATGACTTGACGTCATCCCCACCTTCCTCCCCGTTATCCGAGGCAGTCCCGTTAGAGTGCTTTCCAGATTTACATCCAAAAGTGGCAACTAACAGCAGGGGTTACGGTCGTTATGGGACTTAACCCAACACCTCACGGCACGATCTGACGACAGCCATGCAGCACCTGTGCTGGTTTTGGATTGGATACCAATCGAGGACTCTTTCAAGACTCTACTTCCAGCATGTCAAGCCCAGGTAAGGTTTTTCGTTTATCATCGAATTGAGCCACGCGCTCCACCGCTTGTGCGGACCCCCGTCAATTCTTTTGAGTTTCAGTCTTGCGACCGTACTCCCCAGGCGGGACACTTAACGCGTTAGCTTTGGCACACCCCGCTAAGCGGGACACACCTAGTATCCATCGTTTACGGCTAGGACTACCAGGGTATCTAATCCTGTTTGCTCCCCTAGCTTTCGTGTTTCAGTGTCAGTATTGGGCTGGAAAACCGCTTTCGCCACTGGCGTTCTTTTCGATATCTACGCATTTCACCGCTACACCGAAAATTCCGTTCTCCTCTCCCAAACTCCAGTTTAGAGGTTTCAGATGCAATTCCTCTGTTAAGCAAAGGGATTTCACATCTGACTTCCTAAACCACCTACACACCCTTTACGCCCAATAAATCCGGATAACGCTTGCCCCCTCCGTATTACCGCGGCTGCTGGCACGGAGTTAGCCGGGGCTTATTCATTCCGTACAGTCATTTACACTTAATATTACTAAATGTAATTTCTTCTGGAATAAAAGAAGTTTACAACCCGTAAGCCTTCATCCTTCACGCGGCGTCGCTGGGTCAGGCTTTCGCCCATTGCCCAATATTCCCCACTGCTGCCTCCCGTAGGAGTCTGGACCGTGTCTCAGTTCCAGTGTGGCCGTACACCCTCTCAGGCCGGCTACCCGTCTTAGTCTTGGTAAGCCATTACCTCACCAACTAACTGATAGGATATGAGCCCATTCTTAAGCGCCAGCTTATAAATAGAGGCCAACTTTTCTCCGCCACTGTTTAAATGGCGGAGGATATGGGGCATTAATCCCGATTTCTCGGGGTTATTCCCCTCTCAAGGTAGGTTACCCATATATTACTCACCCGTCCACCGCTTTACTCATCACCCGAAGGTGACTTTCTCGCACGATTTGCATGTGTTAAGCACGCCGCCAGCGTTCATCCTGAGCCAGGATCAAACCCACCAATTGAAAATTGTAAAAAAATGTTTTCAAAAATTTGTGAGCTTTTATGACTCGTAGCCCCGTAAAAACCAACCCGTTGAAAATATATTTTCTTACGGGTCTAACGGGGCGGGTAAATTGACTATATTAACTACATTTACTTCTTGTGACTCAAGAGAAACACTTCTATTCTATTTTCAAAAGAACGATTTTTCACCAAACAAATATTTTTGTCGGTCAAAGCGGGGCATTATACGACTAATGATTTTGCCTTGTCAAGTGTTTTTTGAAAAAACTTTACAAATATTTCGGAGAGAATTTACAGAGTTGCAGGATTGCGGTTTTTATTTATTTTGCTTAAAAGTTTTTGAATAATATCTTTTTCTCTTACAATTTCCTTCTCTTTTCCTCTTACTTCCAATTCAATTTCACCTTTTTCAAGAAAGTTTTTACCAAGGATAATTATCAAGGGGATTCCCAAAAGATGCGCGTCTTTGAATTTTACGCCTGTGGTTTCGTCCCTGTCATCAATAAGTGCTTCTATCCCTTTCTCACCCAACGCGTTATAAATCTCTTCGGCTTTTTTGCGCAATTTTTCATCCTGATAATTTACGGGCAGTATCAAAACTTTATACGGAGCAAGCGGAACGGGAAAAATAATCCCGTCCTTGTCATGGTTTTGTTCAATTGCCACCGCGATTATACGGTCAATCCCGATTCCGTAACAACCCATAACGAGCGGTTTTTCTTTATTGGCTTTATCTATAAATTTTGCTCCCAGGGGAATACTGTATTTGGAACCGAGTTTGAATATATGACCAATTTCTATGCCTTTTCTAAAAGATATTTTTTTGCCGCATTTGGGGCACGAATCTTCTTCTGTAATATATCTTATATCTGCGGTTTCATCGGCAGTAAAGTTCCTCCCGGGAACAACACCGGTGATGTGTTTGTCTTTTTTGTTTGCGCCGCATAGGTAACTCGCATCTTTTTTAATTGATGAATCTTGAATAATCTTCAGATCTTTTAAACCTACAGGTCCTGAGAAACCAACAGGCGCTTTGGTTAACTTTTCTATCTGTTCCGAAGTTGCCATCTCCAATTTGTTTGTTTTGGCTGCTCTTTTCAGTTTTGTTAGATTTACCTCATGGTCTCCTCTAACCAATACTGCTAAATGCTTGTTATTGTCTATTTCAAAGATAAGGGTTTTAAGCATTTGGTTGACGGGTATTTTCAATGACTTATGTAATTGTTCTACTGTGCTTATGCCGGGAGTATTAAGCTCTTTGATTTCTTCATTTTTACCACCCGCCACTCCCGCCATTGAAACATCTGCGGGCAGGGAAACTTTGGCGGGCAGGCCCACCTTCTGCGAGGCGGGTAAACATTCCGCCATTTCAAGATTTGCCCTGTAGTTGCAGCTGGTGCAGCTTACAATTGTATCTTCGCCGTTATCTGCTGGAGCCATGAATTCATGCGAAAAATTCCCGCCTATTAGGCCGGGGTCTGCTTCAACGACCTCGAAATTAAGTTTGCATCTTGAAAATATTTTATTGTATGCCTCATACATTTTCTGATAGCTTTTTTCCAGTCCTTCTTCATCAATATCAAAACTGTATGCATCCTTCATTATGAATTCACGACAGCGAATAATGCCGAACCTTGGCCTTATTTCATCCCTGAACTTTGATTTTATTTGATAAAGGGTAAAAGGGAGTTGTTTGTAGCTGGTTACTGTTTTTGCTACCAAATCAGTTATTATTTCTTCATGAGTAGGGCCTACACATAAGAAATTATCTTTGCGGTCCTTCAGCCGCATTAACTCCTGCCCGTATTCTGCCCACCTGCCTGATTTTTCCCACAATGAAGATGGCTGCAGTATTGGAAGAGATAATTCCTGAGCCCCTGCTTTGTCCATTTCTTCTCTTACGATATTAGTTGCTTTGAGTATTGCTTTCCAGCCGAAAGGCAGATAAGTATAAAGCCCGCTTGCAAGCTGCTTGATTAGCCCTGCTTTTATCATTAATTGATGTGAGGGGATTTTTGCTTCTTTGGGTGGCTCTCTCAGGGTATTTATAAAACTTTTGGATAAGCGCATGATTAATTATATTAAAAATCAAAAATTAAATATCAAATATACATATTAAAAATTAAAAAGCTTTAAATAAGACCGTTTCCATATTAATTATTTGCTTTTTCTATCTTAGCAATTCTAATAGTAGATGACAAAAGTGTACCATCGTCCATCTTTATTCTTGTTGAATGGGGTTCAATATGAAATGCACTATTTTTAGCAATAAATCGTTGTATCCAATTATGATTATCTCTAAAGAATACCATATTTTCTGCGCTCCGAACTATTAACGAGTTTATTTCTGCTACTTCTTTTTGACTGAGAATCCTTTTACGCCAAGTAAATTGTGAAAAAGTAAAATCAGCTTTCTCTTTTTTGAAATTTGGATCAGGACAGATTCTTATTGCAAGATTAGGACTAAGAGGAACAATTTTGTTAAGTATGCGAAGATTTCTAGTTTCCTCAATGGCTATAGGGTAATCACTTGTAAAGAATGGACTATCTGTAATTTTATTCTGTAGAATTTCCCATGGGAAATTTCCCAACATTACTGTACGAGACAGAATTTGGCTGATTCCAATAGATTGAGGGTATTTGGCATCTATTGAGACTTGCAATTTTTTATTATTAAGAAGTCCTGTTAGACTAGATGCACCTAACTCGGGAGGTGGTTTAGGTAACAAGCCCTTTGCATCAAGCATTAACATAGTATTTTCAACTACATTTTTGAGTGGTTCGGAATAAATTCTCATTCCTGCAGGGGAGCATGCTGAAACAAAAGCTACAAATCCCGCAATAGTATATATACACTCTCGGTCAATATTTCCTGTCTCCAACTTATTAAGCGAGCTATTATATTTTGGTTCGATGGTTTTTAAAAATTCTTCAATAACCCTATCATCTCGTAAATATGCATTTGTATTTCCGTCTTCGATTCTACAAACAGATTCAGAATTTGGAGTAATCTCTTTTAAATCGTCTTTTCGGACTGCATACATTCGTTCTCCCAATTCTGGTGAATAAAAATTTCTTAAATAAACTTGAGATATATAATGGTCAAGTGGCAATGTACTGTTCTCCTGATTGTTATATACTATTTATGGAAATAAGGGGCTTTCTAAGTAGACACAATTTAGACACGGTCTTTCCATCTATTCCTTTGCCCCTGCTTGTTTGAGTAGTTTTATTATATCGGTACGTCCCATTGTGGAAGCCATTGTTAACGCAGTATTGCCATTATGGTTTTTCGCATTGACATCTACGCCCTTCGCTATAAGCAATTTTACTGTGTCGGTGTGTCCTTTTGAGGAGGCCATTATTAACGCAGTGGTGCCATCATTGCTTTTTGCATTGACATTCGCGCCCTTCTCTATAAGCAATTTTATTGTATCGGTATATCCCTCGAAGGAAGCCAATATTAACGCAGTAAAACCGTATTTACTTTCTTTTGTATTGACATCCGCTCCTTTATCAATAAGAGTTTTAACAATTCCGACATTTCCCTTTCCTGAAGTTTCAACTAATTCTTCGTTTAAATCTACAACGGCTATATCTGCAATGGTGTTTACAACACCCACTTGCTTAAGCAAAGCTACTATATCAGTATGCCCATTTTTGGAAGCCCATATTAAGGCGGTATAATTGTCAGAGGTTTCAACGTTGACATCTGCTCCCTTCTCTATAAGTAGCTTTACTATATCGGTATGTCCCATTGAGGAAGCAAATATTAATGCAGTAACGCCGTAATTGTTTTTTGTATTAACATCTGCTCCTTTATTAAGAAGAGCTTGAACAGTTTTTATTTTTCCCTCTCTCGAGGCTTTTAACAAATCTTCGTTTATATCTGCAAGAGACGTATACGCACCACCTGCTTGTTCAAGCAGTTCTACTATATCGGTACGTCCTAACTTGTAAGCCCACACTAACGCAGTATAGCCTTTATGGTCTTTCACATTGACATCTGCACCCTTCTCTACAAGCAGTTTTACTATATCGGTACGTCCCATTGTGGAAGCCCACATTAAAGCGGTGAACCCTATGGAGTAATTGTCTTTCACATTGACATCAGCTCCCTTATCTATAAGCAGTTTTGCTATATCAGTGTGCCCGTTTTGAGAAGCACACATTAACGCAGTCAAGCCGTCTTTGTTTTTTGTATTAACATCTGCTCCTTTATTAAGAAGAGCTTGAACAGTTTTTATTTTTCCATCCCAGGAAGCTTGCAATAATTCTTCATTTATATCCGCATAAACAATACTTGTAACAGAAAATACAAGAACAATAATCAAAAAAAGACTTAATCTTTTCATATTGTCATCTCCCTAATCTCTTTCATCAAAACTTGCACAATTTCTTTCTCTTTTATTCTCTTTAAGATTTTGCCTTTCTTGAACAATATAGCACAACTCGCTCCTCCTGCAATACCAATGTCTGCTTCTTTTGCTTCGCCGGGTCCGTTAACTTCACAGCCCATTACCGCGATTGTGAGTGGTTCTTTTATTTTTAAAGTTTTTTTCTTGACTTCTTCTGCCATTTTTTTGACATCTATTTTACATCTTCCGCAGGTGGGGCAGGAAATTATTTCTACGCCTCTTTGACGCAGGTTTAAGGCTTGTAATATAGAATAACCGACTTCTACTTCTTTGGAAGATTTATCGGTTAATGAGACTCTTAAGGTATTACCTATTCCCTGTGCAAGAAGTATTCCTATCCCGATTGAAGATTTTATGATGGCTTCAGGCGGTAGTCCTGCTTCTGTTATTCCGATATGAATGGGGTAGGGAAGTTTCTTTGATAGAAGCTGGTTTGCCCATATTGTTGTCATCACATCCGAGGATTTTATTCCGACTATCAAGTCGTAGAATTTTTCTTTTTCTATTTCTTCAACTGTTTTAACCAGAATATCGACTAATTTCGCAACTGCCTTTTTGTCTTTCCCGAAAGGGTTTTTAAAAGATGCTGCATTTACTCCTATTCTCATAGGAGTTTTTTTCAGTTTTGCTTTCTTTGCAATTCTTTTTATTTCGGGAATTTTCATATTCCCGGGGTTTATTCTTATGCTGTCTATATTCGTATCCAAAACTTTAAGGGCGATTTCTTCGGAGAAATGAATATCTGCCATTAGAGGAATCTTTGTTGATTTTTTTATTTTACTGATAATAGGTATGGCTTCTTTATTAGGCACTGCAACTCTTAAAAGCTCACAGCCGGCCTTTTCTAAAGATTTGATTTCCTTTAGAGCAGGCAAGGGTGTTTTGAGCATAGACTCAACTCTGATGGGATTATTACCGCCGATTGCAAGGTCAGCGATTTCAACTACTTTACTCTTCAGCATTCTGCTCTTGTATTTTTTCTGTTTCGGGAAATATTTTGGAGTAATTTCTTATGATATCGTTATATGTTGCATATAGCATTACTCCGAGAAGAAGCACTAGTCCTACATTCTGTGCAATAATTTGTGTTTTTTCGCTTAATGGTTTTTTGCGTATACCTTCTATAGCAAAGAATAGTATGAATCCACCGTCTAATATTGGAATCGGTAATAGGTTGAGTAATCCGAGAACAACACTTAAGAAGCCCGTAAAATATAGTACGGACAAAAATCCTTCTTCGGATAATCTTGCTGTTACTCTTGCTATAAGTATAGGCCCGCCAAGTGCATCTTTAGCAGGAATTTTCCCCCGGATGAGTTCAACTAGCCCTTCTATTACCATATAGGTGGTTCTTACCACCATTTTCCCTGATTCATAGAATGCTGTAATGGGATTTCTCTTGATAATGATTTCAGAAGATATACCTATGACTCCTACTTTCTGTCCATTCTCCAATATTTTTTCTTGGGGAGTTAAACTTAATAATAAAAATTCGTTATTTCTTTTTACCATTATTTCTATTTCTTCACCTGTTTTACTGTTGATAATTCTTCCCATGTGTTCCCAGTCGTATATTCTTCTTTTGTTAATAGTGACTATCTCATCACCCTTCTGTAATCCGGCCATCATAGCAGGTGAATCTTCAATAATACCCCCTATTTTTGCTTCAGGCGCGATTGCAGAAATGCCTCCTATCATTATAACTATATAGAATATAAGAAAAGCCAGTCCGAAGGACATTATTGGGCCTGCGGCTACAATTGCTGTTCTTTTAAGGGGAGATTTTGAATAGAATTCATAATCTTTGCCCTCTCTTTCATTTAAGCTTTCGCCTGCCATTTTCACATATCCGCCTAAAGGTATTACAGATATTGCATATTCGGTTTCACCTCTTTTTACTTTAAAAAGGACTGGTCCAAAACCGAAGGAAAACCTTTCTACTTTTACTTTAAGCTTTTTTGCAACAAAGAAATGTCCTAACTCATGGAAGAAGATTAGGATGCCAAAAACGAATCCTACGTAAAGAGTTTTTATTGCATATGATATAAAAGTTTCCAAGTTTCAAATTCTCCTAATTTTAAAAAATAAAAATTATCTGATTCTAGATACTCGATTCTACCTGCCCGCAACCGATAGGCAGGCGGGGATTCTCGTTGAAAAAATTTTTCCCCTAGTTTCTACTAGTATCAAGCATCCAGCATCAAGTATCATTTGTCGTTTTATGTTACGATTTTCCCAATAAAACTTGCCCACAGTATAGCACATCTCTTTAGATTCTTTAAAGACACTGATTCGTTTGCCTGATGTGCAACCGATATATCTTCGGGTGAATGCGAGAAGGATGGAAACCCCGCAAAATAGAGAAGCTTTCCGACTGAGTTTCCTCCTATTGTTGTAACTTTCATGGTTTCTCCTGTGTCCTTTGAAGCTTGAAGAAAAGTTTTAAGGAATTTATTATTTCTTTTTAGAAGATGAGGCGAAGTATCCTGAAGAATATCCTTTAAAATTATTTTGTTTGTTTCTTTTTTCTTATTAAAAGCACTCAGCAAAGATTTAACCTTTTTGGTTATATCTTCTTTCTTTATACCTAAAGGATAACGGATATCTACAGTTGCTTCACAATATGAGGGGACTATATTCGGCGCATCTCCGCCTTTTATTTCTCCCAGATTTATAGTCATGCCTGTGAACTGGGAATCCATTTTCTTATTTATTTTTAAGTTGGTTATAAGCTGAAGAAATTTTGTCATGTTCGTTATTGCGTTAATCCCTTTGTGTGGATTGCTTCCGTGAGCGGCTTTTCCGATGCTTGCAAATCTTAGCCACAACATCCCTTTTTCTCCGATTACTGCCTCGTCTATCCTGCCGCCGTCGGGAATCAAACAAAAATCACAATCCAATTTTTTCTTCTTTAATAATAACTTTATCCCCTTTTCGGAGCCCCGTTCTTCGTCGGCGATCGCGCCGAGAATGATTTTCCCTTTTAATTTTTTCCCGCTTGATAAAACCGCTTTTATCGCCGCCCAGGATGCCGCGTAAGGCCCTTTGTCATCGCAGGCGCCTCTTCCGTAAAGCCGACCGTTTTTTACTACCGGCTTAAAAGGGTCCGTCTTCCATGCGCTTCCCGGTAGGACAACATCCATATGGCAAAGAATTGCAACGCTGGGAGAACCCGTTCCAACTTCCCCAAAAACATTCGGCCGCTTCTTATCGCCGATGATTTTTATCTTCATCCCTAAATTCTTCATGCTTTTTACAATGATGTCTTTCGTTAAATACTCATCACCGGGAGGATTTATTGTCTTTTGGGAAATGAGCGCGCACGCCAAATCAACCATTTCTTTTTCATCTACCAAATTTTTCATGTCGGAGAAATTATACTTTAAAGATTAGGCGACGGCAAAAAAGATAAAAAACTCAAGAGCCTTTAATTATCCGTATTTGATTTTCATTATGATGATAGAAAGGGTCAACAGAAAAGTTATGCCATTGGCTAAAATTATGGGGAGTTCTCCTATCAAAATTCCGTACACAAACCACAAAAAAAGACTGACAGAGAAAACAAAAAAAGTGGCAAATGAAAGGTCTTTTGTATGTCTTGTTTTAAATACTTTTATTACCTGCGGCAAAAACGATATTGTAGTCAATGTTGCCGCCACCAACCCTATGATAAAAGCTATTTTCATATAGAACCTCCATGGGTTAAAACCCGCGGTTTCTTTAGTTTTTTCCGACTCGTAATATACCGGGAAATTCTCCCCCGAGGAATTCGGAGAATTCCCGGGATTTTTGTGCTTCGATTACAACCACGGCACGCTTTCGTATGTCTTATCTATTGCTTTGGCGAGTTTGGGATGCTCAACCGCTATTCTTAACCGCAAAAGATAAAATATCGCCAGAAAATCTTTCACTTCCGAAACAAAACCTTTGTGACCTTTGAAAATCTCTATAAACTTCCTAAACGTATCTTTGGCATATTCGCCGCTTGTTTCCGTGTTTATTTTCCTTTCCAGATACAGAATTATTTTGGCAAGTTCCCCCGCGTCCAGCCATATACCATTGCAATGAGAACATTTATCTATAACGACATTGGAATCCATAAACTTCAGCGACAACATCTTCTCGTCGCATTTTGGGCAAAACTTGCCCTCCGAAGCCATGCTCAACTTTTCCGCATCCTCTCCGAAAGCATCAAAATCAAGCCATCTTAACTCATTATCCGCGCTGTCTTTGGCTTTGCGCAACTCGTCCCTGTCAAACCATTTGCCCTTACATTCGGCACATTCATGAATAGTAACACCTTTAAAATCAAACGAACGCAACTCATCCATACAATCCGGGCATTTCATATCCGCCTCCTCATAAATTAGATTTTATCACACAAAATATTTATTCATTGTTACTCGGTAAAGTTCTCCGAAGAAATTTTTATATTTCCTTGACTTCGCAGACTGATAATCCGCAAGAAAACATTGAGCAAGTAAAAGTAATTCTCTTTTCCTTATGATATTTTCAGGATAAGGTCCATCTATTTGAGGTTTATTATAATGTGTCTCAAATTTTATAATCTTCCATTCGCGTGAGGGATTTATTGTCTTAATTTTGTTCATTTTTAACCTTACTTATTCGTTCTTTAATCCAATTCCAGTCAGTTCCATTTTGAGCTAAAGAGTGGAAGAAACTTCTGTAATTATCTTTAAGCCATTCATAGTAATCATTCTCTACAAATAAACAGAATGTTTCAATAAGTTCCGATTTTCTAATTCCTTCTGGAATTTTTATCTCTCTTTCTTGAAATTCCTCTTCCAAAAACTCTTTAACCACTTCCCTATCAAGCATATTTACCCCCTAAATTTATTTTCGTTATGCCATACTATGAATTCGCGACTTAGACGAGAATCTTTTTCTTCAGGAATGATAATTTGTGCTCCATGTAATGCATAATAGTTCTTTCCATTATTAAAATCAGTCTTTATTCTTTTACTTACTTCAAAGTGATAATCTGGGGTAATGGTTACATATCCTGAATCAAGGAGTTTATGAATATCAGCCCTAAGAAGAATACCATTGTTCAAAAGATGAGGACCATGTTCTCCATACGGTTTAATATGTGATGCTTCCAATGCTGGAAGAGCCCGTTCCTGTGTTACCGCACATTTTCGTTTATAAGCATCGGTTACCATAACCCTAAAACTACCCTGCCCAAGGCGAGGTATTGTTAAAACAGGAGTTCCATAACGAGCAGGTTCCTCAGCAACACCTACAAATGAGCCCACCTCATGTTTTACGCCTTGCAATTGAAGCATAACTTTTTCCCAAAGGTCTTTACCAATAGCATCTTCTGTATTGTATCCTTTTCCTCGAACGATATTCGAACTCCAATCCGAAGGAACAGGAATCCAATCTTCTTCAGAAAAGAAAAAAGGCTGCTCCAATAAAATACATCCAATTTTGTAATCTTCAATTGCAGATTGAGAATGCTTATAGTGTTCAATTCTAAGCCGCATTTCTCCAAGGGAAGATGCGCCATTTTTTTCTTCAAAAGCATTCCATGCCAAACTAACCGGCAATTCCGAATAATGTGCAAAGAAACCTCCGCCTACAATAAAATTCTTAGGTGAGTGTAATTTAAATAGAAAGGGTTCGCCAGAACTCAGAGCACGAAATTGACCTGATGCACTTGGTTGCCAGAAATTCAATTCATCCAATTCTGGCTTTGCTGATAGAAACTGATACCAATCAAAGTCTGTGATACCAACAAAGATACGCATTTAAAGTACTCGATATTCCTAACTAAGGAATAGTCTTAATTTAGAAAGTCACTTTATTAATCTATCCTTAAGCTTATTTATCTCCACCATAGACATTTCACGTCCCTTATACTTTGGCGGCGGATAGTTACAGTCTTCTTGTCCCCAAATCCATTTATAAGCTTTCATAAGAACCTCGGGCATTTCGCCGCATGGATTTTTCAAACTCATTTCTTTTAGAACATCATCCGGTTCTTTACCATTATAAACTCTCGTTAGAGCGTCTATAATTCGGAGTGTTTCTTTAGGATCACAGTCAGCTTTTTCTTCTAGATCATCAAAGATATTCTTATGAGATATCAACCAAAGGGATTCGTCTTTTTCATTGTAGACCCAAACCATAAAATCATCCCTTTTTACCGTGCCGAAGCTGAATTTACCGCCTGGTTTTGTAACAACTATCTTTCTTCCATCTGAGATATCTTCAACTTCATATCCCCTATATTTAATTTTCTCCAAAGTCATTCTAAAATCTTCTCTCGATTGATTTTTTATATCTAACCGCGATAAATCAATTGAATGCTTATAAATATTAACTTTTGCTTTTTTCTTTTCCATAGTGAAAAGCTCCAAACTCGTCTTTAAGTCTCTTTATTGAAAGTTTTACATATTCTTCTTCCAACTCAATCCCGATAAACTTTCTATTTTCTCTATGTGCTGCTATTCCCGTCGTCCCACTTCCACAGAAAGGATCCAACACAATATCGCTCGGTCTAGTTGAAGCCAAAATAATTCTATCTAACAACTGAATGGGTTTTTGTGTTGGATGTTTACCATATTTCTTTTCTTCTGGACGAGGAGCTTTGATAGACCACATGCTTAGCATTTGTTTGCCATTGTTAAGTTTTCTCATTAATTCATAATTAAAACAATGTTTGCTATCTTTATTTTTTGCAGCCCAGATAATGGTTTCCGTTGAGTGTGTAAAATAGCGACAGCTTAAATTAGGTGGTGGATTAATTTTGAACCATGCAACATCGTTCAGTATTTTATATCCTAAACTCTGCATAGCTGAACCCACGGTATAGATAATATGTGACGTACCTGAAACCCAAATTGTGCCATTCTTCGTTAGGATTCTTTGGCATTCTCTTAACCATCTCTGAGTAAAGATATAATTTTCTTCAAACCCATTAGAAACATCCCATTTACCTTTATTTACAGAAACTCTTCTTCCAGCATGACAAGTAATCCCACCATTCGAGAGAAAATATGGAGGATCGGCAAAAATCATATCTATGGAGTTTTCGGGTATATTAGGCAGAATATCAAAACAGTTCCCATGGAATAAACTTACCTTTCGGCTTCGGTCTTCAAAGTATGGCTCGGTTTTAATTGCTCTTTTATAAAGAACAGCTTGCTCTTTTATCAAAGATCTTTTGCTCTTTCTCCGATGTTTAACAAGAACTCTTTTAGTAGAATGTTTTTTGCCCTTTGCAACTTTTGGGGTATACACATTTTTCTTTACCATCGTCATTGTTTCCATAAACATAAAAACCTCCGCCTTTTCAAGCGAAGGTTTTAATTATTTTAACGTGGCAGTTCCCCCTTCGAAACATACCACAATTTATTTTGGTTAAAGATAACATAATAGGATTGTTATTGTCAATTATATACTATTTCATCCCCTCTATATACTCTCTTCTAACTCTTCTATTCCCTTTAATATATTGCGTAGTAAAGTAAGTAATATTGTGATTTGATTCTTATGAACCGGGTAAACGGGGGCAAGTATCAGTAGCGCTTTAACTGATTCGTTTATTGACTTTTTGCAGATTGCGAACTGGGCAATTGCATCGCAGAGAGAAAATTCATCCTCGCTTAGCGGTTCATAAAAGCCGTCCAGCGCTCTGTGAAGTTTCACCGACAAAAGGGTGTGATACCACGCGACTGTTTCAAAATGAGTAATAAGTTCAGGGGTGATATCTTTTTTGTCATAAAAAGTTTCTTCCAAAAATTTATGCGCTACTTTAAGATATTGTTTCCCGAGAAGATTCAAAGGGTGTTCTTTTAAGGTTTCCCTACGCCATTGCATTTCTTCAAATTCCGATTCATCGATTTCATCCAAATCAATGTCGTTTTCCTCGCAAAACTGTTGAATTTTTTCATCCACGCCTTCGAATTGCCATTTTAAAACTTCTTCGGTTATTTCAGAGTCGTTTGGTTCTCTGCCGTGGGCAATACAGGTTATTTTTTGCTCAAACTCATCCTGATAAAGTCGGCAATGGTTTTGTTTTTCGTGCGGGCAGCGCTCGCACCAGCGGTCGCAGAAATTATACGGGGACTCTTTCTCAAATCTGATGTTTTCTTCTACTATTCTTTTAAATCGTTCGCTTTTCAATTTAGTTGAATCCCTTAAAATTTCTTTTAAAATAGTATATACCTATTAACGAAATGACTAAAGCTCTCTTAGGAGAGTGAATGAGGACTGCTATGACAGTCCTTTATTTTTTTATATACCACCATCTCTCCCCTAAATCCACAATCGTTTCTACTAAAAAGGGTAACAGGGGTTAGGGTTACGATGCCCGCCACAGTGGGATACCCCACGTGGTGTCCCATTTCGTCATTGGGTTACGTCTATCGTATTTAAAACCGTAACCTTTACCGCTAAACGATACGGGCTTCCTTACCGTTACCATTACCTTTCTCAGTTCCCCATCCCCCGAAGTAATCCCCTTAATTTTAATAAAAGAAAGAAGATTACGAAGTCCCCCCTGATAGTTTTCCCCTGAAAACTAGGGAGGACCTATCTTCTTATCCAATGCCTCTGCCTTTTCCATCAGTTCCAGCCAGAGGTCTTCTTCTTTTTTGATAACTGCTTCAAGATATGTGTAGCGCTGGCTGCGGTCCATACTCCAGCTTGAGGAATCATTCATAAATATGTCGCGGATTTCTTCCCATTCTTTTTTATGCCTTTCGAAACGCTCCTGGACTTCTTTTATTTTACGGTTGAGTTTCGTCTTTTCCATTCTAAGCTGCGTGAGCAATTGGCGGTTGGCTTTTCTGTGAAAGGCCAGTTTGGGTTTAGGTTGGGGCTTTGGTTTTATATTCTCCTCTTTGCTTAATTCTTCGCGGAATTTTTGCTCTATCCTATATACATAATCTTCGTAATTGCCCGGATAGCCGAGAATCGAGCCGTCTTTTACTTCGACTATTTCTGTTGCAAGCATATTGACGAAGGTGCGGTCGTGGCTGATGAAAAAAATTGTGCCGAAGAATGTTCTCAATGCCCTGCCGAGCGCTTCGGCGGTTTCAAAATCCAGATGGTTTGTCGGTTCATCAAGCAAAAGCACATCGCTTTTGGATAGTAGCAGTCCCGCAAGACATAATCTTGCTTTTTCGCCTCCGCTTAGAACGGAGACTTTTTTATATACGTCATCGCCTTTAAAAAGGAAGTTTCCGGCGAGGTTTAAAATGTCCTGATTGCCTACCGAACCTTTCGCTTTATCGGAAATATGCGTATATACGTCGTCTTTGGGATTAAGCGATGAGAGGATATGCTGGGCGTAATAACCTATTTTTAAGTTGCTGCCCCATTTATAAGCGCCGCCCTTTGCCTCCAAATCGCCGGCAATCGTGCGAAGGAATGTTGTTTTGCCCTGTCCGTTATCGCCCAATACCGCAATGTGCGCGCCGCGGTTAAACTGAAGATTGATTGAATCCGCAACCTGATGATGGGGATAACCGATTGCAAGGTCACTGCAGTCAAAAGCCATCAGATTGCTTATTTCCACATTCGGGATTTTGATGCGCACATTGTCTAATTGATGTTCGACATCTATGGTTTTTAACCTTGCGATTTTTTTCTTGAACGACCTGGCTTGGCTTGCTTTTGTGTTTTTTGCGCCGAAGCGGTCTATGAATGTCTGCAATTGTTTTTTCTTAGCGTTAATTTTTTTGTTATGGCATTCTTTAAGGCGTATTTGTTCTTCTTTGAAAATCAGATATTCCTCAACGTTTCTTGGATAAAGCGTGCATTTGCCGTTTTCTATTTCCAAAGTTTCGGTGCAGGTTTTTTTCAGGAATTCCCTGTCGTGGGAGACGATTAGAAAACCGCCGCGGAAATCCTGCAGAAATTCTTCAAGTAAAATCAATGTTCTAAGGTCAAGATAATTCGTAGGTTCGTCGAGTATAAGAAGGTTCGGGTCGCGAAGAAGCATAGACGCAAGTTTTACGCGCGTCCTGAAACCGCCGGAAAGGACGGCTATTTGATGGCCCAGCATCTCGTTGGTAATCTGGAAGCGCGCGGCTATTTTGGCGCATTGCCAGGTTTGTTTATGTGTGTAGCGAACGAGAAAATCCATAACGGTTTCGTCGAGTTTGAAAGGGTCGTGCTGCTGTAGATAAGCCAGGCGGAATCGGGCGCTTTTTTGAATAGTGCCGCTGTCTTGTTCTTCCTGGCCGGTGATTATCTTGCATAAAGTGGATTTGCCGGAACCGTTCCTGCCGATAACGCCTATTTTCTGGTTTTCCGCAATAGTAAAACTCACGTCATCGAAAATAACCTGCAGCCCGTATGCTTTATGAATATTGATTAGTTGTAATAATGTTTTCAAAATTTATCCTCACACTGTTAAAATATTATATTTTTACACGAAGAAGGCTATGGCCGATGTTACCAGCCATAGCCTTTAAGTCTTCTGATTCTTATGCTAAAACCAAAGAAATCTCTTCTTTTAACGACCTTCGCTCTTGCGTTTTGCAAAGCACTCTTTGCAGTATATCGGACGGTCATCTTTGGGTTTGAATGGAACTTCGCATTCTTTCTTGCATTCTGCGCAAATTGCTTTGTACATTTCCCGCGGAGCTCCGCCGCCACCTTCTTGATATCCCATTGTTACCTCCTTTTTTGGCTTTATTAAAAAGTTATATTTTTAATTATAGGGCTTTCACAGGGGAATTTCCAATATTTTTTTAGTTTCAAAAATGCTTGTGTAATCTTTGCGTAGGTTGTTTCAGATACTTTTCCGTAAACTTTATTATATTGTTCATCATTCTGACGGTTTCAACCGGATATCTGCCGACGGCAGATTCCGCGGAGAGCATGACAAAATCAGTCCCGTCTATTATTGCATTTGCCACGTCTGTCACTTCGGCTCTGGTGGGACGAAGATTTTCCGCCATGCTTTCCAACATTTGTGTTGCGGTTATGACTAATTTCTTGGCGTGGTTGCATTTTTTGATAATCATTTTCTGCATGACGGGAATTTCATAGATAGGAACAGCCACTCCCATATCCCCGCGGGCTATCATGATGCCGTCGGAGACCTTGATTATCTCGTCAATATTCTTTATGCCTTCTCTGCTTTCAATTTTGGCGATAAGATGGCAAGGCGAGTTTGTTCCGAGCACATTTTTTATATCTAAAATATCGTTCTTGGTATTCACGAACGACTGCGCGATGTATTCAATATTGTTCCTTTTGCAAAAGAGTATATCCTGTATGTCTTTTTGGCTGATACCGCCGAATTCCAATTTCGCCCCCGGTATATTTATGCCTTTATGTTCTTTAAGCAAACCACCGACGATTACTTTGGTTTTGAGCGCGTTTTTAGTTCTACCTGTTACTTCAAGGGCGATATTGCCGTCGTCTATGAATATATATTGTCTATTCTTTATAGTGTTCAGCGCGCCCTTATAATCAAAAGGGATTTTTTCGCCCGTGCCTTTTATTTTTTCCGGGGTGAGCCAGATTGTCTTGTGTTTTTTAAGTTCAATCGGTGCGGAAAGCTCGCCTACTCTTATGCGATGTCCCTGCAAATCGCCGAGAATTTTTATATGCCTGTGGTATTTTTTATTCAGGAGGCGTATGAGTTCTATCCTGTGAAGTATCTCATGAAACTTGCCGTGGGAAAAATTAAGACGGGCAACATCCATACCCGCAAGGAACATTTTCCTAAGCATCGTTTCACTTGAAGATGCGGGACCGAGCGTGCAGATTATTTTTGTTTTAACCATAAGTCAGTATATAGTGTATGGTATATAGTATTTAGTAATGAGAAATCCTAATCTTTATTAATTACTTGAATCAATTCAAGGAGACGGCCATAGTCGCGATAATTGAATTTCATCACCAACCTCGGTAGGCCTAAATATTCTTTGTTCTGAATCTCTTCGCTTGGGGGAAGAGAAGGTTTTATACTGCCTTCGGTGAGAATATCTTTGAAGTTTTTGTTTATGAATTTTAGTGTCTTATCGGAAATTTTTCTGTTCAGCCGAAATACCGTAAGGTCTGAAGTATAACGTATGGAGTGATATACCCTATAAAAGTTTTCTATATATTCAATCGCTTCGTCAACGCTTCTTGCAATTTGGAAAAGGTTAAGGTCTTTTTTGTTGATGAAACCTTGCTTGACCAATTGACAATCCAGAAATAATTTCCAGTCGGTCCAGTATGTAGAGCCTTTCGGTTCTATCAGGACTATGGGCCGGGGTTTGGATTTGCCTGTCTGGATTAGCGTGAGTGATTCAAAGCCTTCATCGTTGGTGCCGAACCCGCCCGGGAAAAGCGCGGTTGCCTCGGTTTCTTTTAAGAATATTAACTTTCTGGTGAAAAAATATTTGAAGTTTATGAGTTTTTCTTTTTCGTCTATATAGGGGTTGGGCTTTTGCTCATAAGGCAGATGGATATTTAACGCAAAGTCTTTTCCGCGCTCTGCTCCTTTGTTGCCGGCTTCCATAACGCCGCCCCCGCCGCCAGTTACCACCATATAGCCCTTTGCCGTTACCTTGCGCGCAAATTCTTCGGCCATTTTATATTCAGGAGAGGTTTTCGCCGACCTTGCCGAGCCGAAAATTATGACCTTTTTTACATCCCTATAAGGATAGAATATCTTAAAGGAATACCGTAATTCTTTCAGCACGCTATTGACAAGTTTCAGGTCGCCTTTGTCGTGTGATTCCAGCCCCAATTTTACGGCGGTGGTGAGTATTTCGCGAAGAAGAAATTCGGTCCCGGAAGAGCAACATCTCTTGGCAAGTTTGGATATTAACTCATCCGTAATCTTATTTCCGACTTCGTATTCTTTATATATTTTAGGCATATTGCGGAGTTTACATTGTTTTCGAATAAATTTCCATCCCGTCTCTTGTTAGAGAAAATTGATTGCATCCCAGCTCGTAAACCGTATCAAAATTCTCTGCGATAATTTTGATACACTCGCAGGGACGCTCCGACGTTACGTCGGAGCGAAAAAGTCAATAAAAACGGATTGATACATACTATATTAATTATTAAAATGGACTATAATATACGAAAAGAGGAGGATGGAAAAATGAAAGAGAACCTGGTTGTAATAAGCATAGTTGTTCTTGCGCTCCTGACAGGCGGTTGCGCTACTACATCAACAAAAACAAGAACAGGCGCAGGCACAGGCGCAATACTCGGCGGTGTTGCCGGAGTTTTTATAGATAAAGATAATCCCTGGCGCGGCGGGATTGTGGGAGCTGCAGCGGGCGCGCTGATAGGCGGAACCATCGGGAATATAATGGATCGCGCGACCGAAGAAGCCGCGACAAAAAACAAGACCGCTCAATATACCAGAACATATTATGACGATACACGGGAAACAATCAGAGCCACACCCTGCGGATACAGCGAAGACGGTAATTATAAATTAATAAAAATCCAGATAATTAGAAACGGCGTAGTGGTAAAAGAAGAAGTTAAAAAAGTTCCGATAGATTAAAGTATAATTTCTGCGCTGTGCCGACTATGAATTTCTTATTTTGGCGCATGAGATTTTTTGAGCAGTTTTGAACTGGATTGGATTTTCCCCCCTCCTACACCTTCAACTATTTTTATGCCCAACTTTTCGCATATTTCTTTTTCGGGAATGTTTTCCAGTGTCCTATCCCCGCCTTTGGCGAATATGTCGGGTTTAATCAATTTTAAAGTTTGGACTACGGTTCCGTCTTTATCTATTGCGATAAGCGCTTCGTCAACACATTTGATTGCGCAAACGATTTCGAGACGTTCGTGTTCGTCCATGAAAGGTTTGCTTCCTTTTATTTTCACTTGTTTATCGTTATTGACGATAACTACAAGACGGTCACCGAGTTTTTTTGCTTCTTTCAAATAACGGATATGGCCTTTATGGACGGGATTGAAATAACCCGACACACAGATCGTTTTTTTATTGCGTCGTGCCATTTTAAAAATCTCCTTTTAAAAATTTATTATCGCCAGGGATTTTTTCTTCCATCAAAGCAAGTCGAGCCAAAAGGTAAGATGTAGTCGATTCTGAGCCCTGGTTAAGATTAATATGCCCTTCGCCGACACCGTCATAACATCCGCCCGTAGTCCTGTCATAAACCATCTGTTTAATGCTGTTATCGCCCAGAAACCAATTAAATGCTTCATGCATAAGTTTTTTGTAAGAATCTTTACCAATTACCGAATATGCGCTGGCAAGGGCGCAAACCATAGCAGAGACATCTTCGGGCTGTTGGTCAAAATAACGGCGCACTCCCGTTTTATGATGCCAACCATCCTGCCCCGTAGGCGTATATATTCCGTTAATGAAAGTCTGGCTTATCAAAAAATCCAAAGTCTTTGTGCCTACATCCAGATAATCGCGGTTTTCGGTCTGTCCATACGCCAAAATGAGCGCTTCCGGCAAAACGGCATTGGAATAAGTAAGATAATTTTCAAACCATCGCCAATCATCGGAAGATACTCCGCGATAAAGCGAAACCAATCTGTCGCAAAGAACAATTAATATCTTTTCCGCCTTAACTCGCCAATCGACTAACAATCTTTTTTTCGTTTCGTCTTCGGCTCGACGAAGCGGAGGCAATAAAGGAAGCGAAGCCGAAGAACCTGGACCAGACACATCCAAATCCCTCCTGCCTTCAATTGCTTTAATCCTTTTTAAAAGCAGACAAACTCCTTTTATATAAAAAGCGGTTGCCCTGGGAGATTCAAACATTTTATGTCTTTCTATTCTTTTATTTAACAGGGATAGAGCTTTGTTTTTTATATTTTCAGGAAGGGACTCAACCGAGGCGACAACCGCCAATGCCCACATAGCCCGACCGTTAGCATCATCAAGGTTTTCTTTTTTGCTAAGCTCGATATCTATCGTTTTGTCAAACCTTACATAATTATGAAAAATGCCTGGTTCTGCCAATACAGATTCTATAAAATTCAAATATATTTTTATAAGTTTCAAAAGTTCTTTTTTTCGTTTATCAAGATAGGTTATCTTAATAGATTTGCCGAGTTTGTCGTAATATAAGCATGCAACTATCAGAGCGCGGGCATTGTCATCAAGCGTATAACCCGATGAAATATCAGGCAGGGACAGCTTTGCGAACTGTATGATACCGAAATTATCCGTAAGGCGAAATATATGACTAAGATTAATGCGGGGTATTTTTTTATATTCGCTTACTTCGGCAATATTATTTGAATGTTTAGAGAACAATTTTGAATACTCAAGGGCAACATTATCCCAAGTCATATTGCGAGTTCTAAAATAGGCATTCTTCCCAAGTTGTTCCCTTAGTCGGGGCTCTGTGAGAAGTTTTATGATAGCTTCGGCATAAGAATCAGGATCCCTAAAATTTACCAATATGCCCGTTTCCTGTGTTACAAGTTCCTTGGCTTGCGCAAAAGGGGTGGAAATTACAGGTCTGCCCGCACCCAGCGCATAGGAAAGCGTGCCTGAAACAGCCTGATTTGGGTCAAGAGATGTCGAAATATAAATATCCGTCGCCTTTAAAAATTGAAGCAGTTTATCAAGGTCAGCATATTCATTATAAAAGTTCACGTTGGAGGAAAGTTTGAGAGCGAGGACTTTTTCAATCAAAAAATTACGGTAACTTTCTCCTTCTTCTTTTAGAACTCCCGGATGAGTAACACCCAAAACGATATACAAAAAATCAGGGTAAGCATTAACAACTTTAGGAAGCGCCTCTATGACATATTCAATCCCCTTGCCTCTGCTCAAGAAACCGAACGTTAAAAGACTTGTCCTTTTGAAAAAACTTAAAACATATTTCTGTTTTATATTGGAAACAAAGGGAACAGGGTGAATACCATGAGGAATGCACGATATCTTATCCTCGCTTATTCCGTATTCCTGAACAAGTATTTCCTTGGAGCGATTAGTCATTGCAACCAGCCCATTTGATTTTTCGGATATCAACTTGACCACGTCACAAAGTTTAGGATTAGGCGAAGGCAAAACACTATGAAAACTGATAATAGACGGTCTTTTAAGCGCATCCAAAAATGCAAGAAGGTAAGAGCCATATTCCCCTCCGAAAATACCGAATTCATGCTGTATATTCACAAGTTTTACATCATCCATTGCGTTAATTTTTTCGGCGGTTTTAATATATTCCTGCCGGGAATTCTGATTTATCTGAAAGATGACTTTTCTCGGGTAGTGATAACGCGATACGTCGTCCGCGTTCATCGCGACTATCCTGGACTCAATAACGGGTTCAAGTAAATTATCCATCGCATCCGTAAGGTCTTGGGTAAAGGTAGCTATGCCGCACTCTCTGGGCGGGAAAGTGGACAAATAAACGATTTTAAGTGTTTTTTTCATTTCTAATCAAAAATTATCTTTGTTCTTTTTTAGTTCCGTCAAAAGTTCTTCCATATCCATAGATTTTGCCGCAATGCGCTTATCTGCCGCGCCGTAATATATATATAATCTGCCGTCTTTCAAAACGGTCCCCGTCGGAAAAACAACATTGTTGACATCTCCCTGCTTTTCCCATTTTTGACTCGGAGAAAATAAAGGACGTTTCAGACGCGCGATAATTTTAGTCGGGTCATTAATATCCAGTAATGCCGCACCGGCATGATACACCCTCCCCACGCGTGAATCCTCTACAGCATGATAAATTAAAAGCCATCCGTCTTTTGTTTCAATGGGCGGGCACCCGCCTCCTACATTTCTGCTTTCAAATCTGGATACAGAGTCGAGAATAACATACTCGCTCAAATCCTTAAGATAACATCTCCAATAATCATCGGTAAGGTCTTTGAAATCATCAAAATATATAACCTGAATTCCGGGAAGTATGCGGTGAACCAATGCGAACTTATTGTTGATTTTCTTAGGAAATATAAAGGCATCCTTTTCCCAAAGCAGGATATTTTCGCCTTGTCTGTGTCTTATATATGATTCAAACATGAAATATTTTTCTCTAATCTTCAGCTTTGAAGAATTGAAAAGACTGCCGGCTTCGGCATAAGTAATGCGGGGAGAAATCACTCCGTGCTTGGTGAAATTTACAAGGTCAGCACTTGTAGCATAAGCAATAAGTGCGTTTTTGCCGTCATAAACGGTAAAAAAAAGATAATAAGTATCATCAAGAAAAACTATTCGGGGGTCCTCAATCCCCTGTTTTTCATAACCATATTCGGGAAATATAACGGGTTTATCCATTCTTTTGACAACTTTATTGTTCTCTAACTGACAATACCCGATAGCAGAAAACATGTCGCTTTTTTTCACGCCTCTATAAAACATATGGATTATGCCGTCTTTTTGCACACAAGCGGGATTTAAGACTGCCCGATTATCAAACCCGTCTTCAGAGTGTTCAAGGATGATACCTTCATTTTTAATTTTAACCATTAATTTGCCCCTTTCTCTTTAAGCGCTTTCAGAAGTAAGCTATATTTTAACATTTTTACAGGCGGGATGTGATTAAATTTCCCCGTTCTTTAGCACGGGGTTTCTTTATTTAATTAACCCCTGCAACGTAAACCATCGGGAAAATTTCCCGAAGGGATATTTTCCCGATACTCTGCGGGGTAATCGTCACGCCCGCCTGCTTGCAAAGCGGGCAGGCATTCATCCCCGTCTTGAAAAACGGGGATTTCTGCGCTTCGATTAAACTACGGCAAAAACAATCTTGCGGATTGAACAGTAGAGCAATAGATATTAGACCGCCCCGACGTAACGTCGGGGCTCTGCATTTTTTACTTCGCATGTCTATCCCTTGTATAAGCCGCTTGAAGATTTTTCACAAAATCTTCTGCGCATACTTCGGGATGGTTTCTGTTTTTTGTGTCCGCTCCTTGCCTAATCGCCCCAAAATTCTCTTCGATAATTTTGGGGCAGGCTGCGGAGTTAATTCGCCCATACAACTTACTTTGTCACCTACGGTGGACAACGTAAGTTGTGGTCTCATTAAGCGTCCCACCCATTAAACTATGAGGAGAACCTCTCTTTATATCAGTATGTACCATTATAATAGTTATAGTCGTTAGTTATAGTCGTTCTGAGGAAATTTGGCTATTTTAGAGGTATTCCCTCAATAAATTTGTCCTAATTGTCCTGTCTTTTTTGGCTGAAAAGTGCATAAGTATTGGAAAATTTGAGAGATAGTAATGTCCGCCTCTCTATAGCCGGACATTAGAGATAACTCCGAGAATTTTTACTGATTTTTTTACCTGTTTTTGCTGAAACTATTCAGTATAGAGTTATTGATAGGAATTTTGAGGTATAATATGGAATGGAAATTTTAGGGTTAAATTTTTTAAAAGTATCTGGTACAGGTAATGATTTTATTGTAGTTATAAATTTAAAAAACGAATATAACTATAATTGGTCAAATTTGGCGCGTATTCTCTGTAGACGTCATCTCTCCATAGGTGCTGACGGGCTTGTGGTGTTGGAAAAATCCAAAAAAGCGGATGTGCGGATGAGAATATTCAATCCCGATGGCAGTGAAGCGGAAATGTGCGGTAATGCGGCGCGCTGTTCTGCATATGTGCTTGTACATGAGAACATAGCACCTCCGGGCCAAGTCAACATAGAAACTATCTCCGGAATAATAACCGCACAGGTAAAAGATAATACGGTTAAAATAAAAATGACAAAACCTCACAGTTTCAAAGAAAATATCCATGTGAAAGCAAACGACATGGATTACACCGGAAGCTTTATCAACACAGGCGTGCCCCATACTGTTTTTTTTACAGAAGATATAAACGAAATAGACCTGCTTAAAATCGCGCCCAAAGTAAGATACGACCGGCAGTTTCAACCGGAAGGCACAAACGTAAATTTCGCCCGAATTACAGGCAAAAATTCAATCACGATGCGCACATACGAAAGAGGCGTAGAAGGTGAAACCTACGCATGCGGCACCGGAGCTGTCGCATCAAGTATCGTAAGTTTTTTACAAGGGCTAATAAAAACCAACGACATAAAAGTCCTCACAAAAGGCGGAGAATTAACCGTCAAGATAGAAGGAGCTTCAGATAAAATAGAAAACGTTTACCTTGAAAGCTCTGTTGAAATAATTTATTCAGCTAAAATTTAACGGAGAATAAAATGATTGAAGTTTCAGAAAAATTAAAAGCACTCGTTGAATACCCTTTTGCGGAACTGGACAGAAAAAAGGCCGAGGTTCTGAAAAAAGGTATTGATGTTATATCTCTGGGAATCGGCGACCCTGATTTACCGCCGCTTCCCGGTGTGATAGAAAAATTAAAAGAATCAACTACAATGCCAAACGTAAATAAATACCCATCCTATAAAGGCAGCGAAGAATTACGTTATGCCGTGGCAAAATGGTATGAAGAAAGGTTCGGCATAAAACTCGACCATGAAACGGAAGCTCTAATCTTAATAGGCGCAAAAGAAGGGATAGGGCACATACCTTTAGCTTTTATTAACGCGGGGGACTCTGTATTGGTACCAGACCCGGGGTATCCGGTATATAAAGCTGGCACCATCCTGGCCGGCGGCTCGCCGTTAACTATGCCCCTGCGTTCAGAAAACAATTTTCTTCCGGACCTGAAAGATATTGAGAAAAAATACGGGACTCAACTTAAAAATTGCAAAATGATGTTTATTAATTATCCCAATAATCCAACCAGCGCAGTTGCCGATGAAAACTTTTTCAAAGAAGTCGTAGATTTTGCACAGCGACATAATATAATTGTTTGCCACGATGCGACTTATTCTGAAATTACCTATGATAATTACAAAGCGCAAAGTTTCTTGCAGACAGAAGGGGCCAAAGATATCGGCATAGAATTTCATTCATTGTCGAAATCCTGCAATATGACAGGGTGGAGAATTGGTTTTGTCGTGGGCAACAGGGAGGTAATCGCGGGTTTGGGTAAAGTAAAAACAAATCTGGATTCGGGCGCGCCAAACCACATGCAGATTGCAGGGGTAGAAGCAATAAAGACAATGCAGGAAAATTTAAAGAAAATTCTTCCGATATACAAAGAAAGAAGAGATATGTTAGTCAAAGCGATACAAGAAGCGGGTATCAATATGCAGTCTCCAAAAGCAACTTTCTATCTTTGGATTCCCGTTCCCGCAGGAATAAAATCCGTAAATTTCTGCACAAAAGTACTTGAAGAATGCGGCGTGCTGGTTACTCCGGGTACGGGTTTTGGAGCAGAAGGCGAAGGTTATTTCAGGATAAGCCTAACCGCATCCACAGAACTAATAAAAGAAGCATACAAAAGAATCAAAAATCTAAGATTATAGGACCCTGCTATCTCGAATTTTTTCTCCGCTTTTTAAAAATTTGGCCCCTGTTTGCACAATTTTTGTGCTATAATTTTATCTGTTGGTTCATGAGATTTAACCACGACGCAGTGAAAAGCGCCGTGGTTTTTTATTTTTAATACGAAATCCAACATTTGGAAGCAGAAAAGATTTCGGACAAAGTCGTCCTTTTTAGCATTGTTTGCTGAAAGGGACGCTTTTCTTTAATTAATAAGAAAGGCGTTCTACGCTGGATATACCAGTTAGAACGCCTTTTTTGTTTCTGGCATGGAGGTAGTTATGGATTTTAGAATATTGCTAAAAAAAATAACACCTTCGCTTAAATATATCGCCCGGAAACATCTACTATATGGTTTTTATGATGAGGAAGACCTTTATCAGGAAATGTGCCTTTATCTGTGGCAAAATTATGCAAACGGCCTGCCGATAGGTATAAATGAAGCATACATAATTAAAGGATGTGAATTCCATATACAGAATTTCTTAAGAAAAGGCAGGCCAAAAGCACCTCTCTTGAGTCTTGAAAAACTAATATCGACTAAGGAATTAACATTGGGCGATATCCTTGAAGACAACAAAACAAATCCCGAAGCAGATATAGATTATAAACTGACAGTCGATGGAATAAAGAGCATCGGGCTAAATAATAAAGAACAAATGGTAGTTTCTTGTTTACTTAAGGGATATACCGTCCGAGAAGTAGCAAAAGAAATGGGATGTTCACATGTTATGGTTATTAAACATAAAAAGAACATAATAAAAAAATGGCGGGAAAAGGGTTACCAAAAGTAGCGTATTTTTACTTATGGGGTTAGAAGTTCACTGAAAACACAAAGAAGTTTTAGGCAAAGGTGCATTGTAAATAATGCACCTTTCTTATTTTAAGGGGGAATAAGATGCAAGAGCAAGTTTTATCCGAACTGCTTGTGGGAGTAGACACCGTATGGGTTTTATTAGCAGCTTTTCTGGTGTTTTTTATGCAAGCGGGTTTTGGTATGGTAGAAGCGGGCTTTATCCGCGCAAAAAACACATGTAATATTCTCACAAAAAATTTCCTGGATTTTTGTATGGCTTCAATGGGCTTTTTTTTGTTCGGCTATGCAATAATGTTCGGACATGGAAATAATTTTATAGGACACACCGGCTGGTTTCTCGTAGGCGCCGAATCGGGCGCAAATATCCCCCTTTACGCATTCTGGCTTTTTCAGGCGGCATTTTGCGGAGCTGCGGCAACTATAGTAGCCGGAGGCATGGCGGAAAGAATGAAATTCCCGGCCTATCTAATATATTCATTTCTTATTTCGGCATTTATTTATCCAATTATAGGCCATTGGATTTGGGGAGGAGGCTGGCTTTCAAAATTAGGTTTTGCCGATTTTGCCGGCTCTACCGTTGTTCACGCTGTCGGCGGGTTTGCTGCTTTAATCGGGACAATAATTCTAAAACCACGGATAGGTAAATACAACCCCGACGGAAGTCCCAATGCTATCGCTGGACACTCAATACCTCTTGCTTCGTTGGGCGTATTTATTTTGTGGTTTGGATGGTTTGGTTTCAATCCCGGTTCTACGCTTAGCGTCGGCGATGGAAATCTAATAGCAAGAATCGCAATAAATACCAATTTAGCTGCTGTAATGGGAGGTATAGCAGCAATGGCCGCTGTTTGGAAAATGTTCGGAAAACCTGATTTATCCATGGCTATGAACGGAGCATTAGCCGGGCTTGTTGCCATTACCGCAGGATGTGCGTATGTTGAACCATGGGCTGCCATTGTAATCGGAGCACTTGGCGGTATCATTGTCGTACTGGGAATTATTATTCTGGATAGATTAAAAATAGATGACCCTGTGGGAGCAGTAGCCGTTCATGGGTTAAACGGCATATGGGGCAGCCTTGCAATTGGATTGTTCGGTCAAAAAGCATTGGGTCTGCCTAACAACGGCCTTTTTTACGGCGGTTGGTTCACACAACTAGGAATACAAATTTTAGGTGTTATAAGTGTGGTTTTATTCGTAATAACCGCCATGGGTTTTATATTTAAATTGATAGATATAACCATTGGCTTAAGAGTATCCAGAGAAGAAGAGTTAAGAGGACTGGATATCGGAGAGCACGGATTGGAAGCCTACGCGGGATTCCAAATATTTACCACGGAATAGGAGGAAAGGAAAATGAAATTGGTAATCGCAATGATACAACCGCATAAATTACCAGATGTAAAAAAAGCACTCTATGACGCGGAGGTTTATAAGATGACTGTTTCAAATGCTTTGGGCTGTGGACAACAGAAAGGATTCAGCGAGACTTATCGCGGTGTAATTCATGAGGTGAATTTATTGAAAAAGGTGAGGCTTGAGATAGCAGTTAACGAAGGTTTTGTGGAACCGACGATTAATGCAATTATCAAAGGGGCTAACACCGGACGAATCGGCGACGGAAAGATATTTGTTTTAGACTTGCTGCAATGCATACGTATAAGGACCGGAGAACACGGCAATGAAGCCATAGGATGAAAAAATTTACGCCAAAGGTTACCAAAAATGTAATTTTTATACTTAATATATATCGACACAGTTAGAGATATAAATGTGGATAGAATAGCACAAAGTTTGTGCAGGTAAACATTGAAACGAGGATGTTTTTAACTAAGTGGTTAAAAACATCTTTTTATTTTTGATAAAAAATTAAAGAACGGAGGCATAAAATGGCAAAGAGGACAAAACAGGATATTTTAAAATTGGTTAAGGAAAAAGACGTAAAGTTTATACGTTTATGGTTTACTGATTTATTGGGGCAGGTGAAAAGTTTTTCAATCACAGACAAGGAATTGGAGAATGCGCTTAGTAACGGGATGGGGTTTGACGGCTCTTCAATCACAGGTTATCAGGACATAGAAGAATCCGACATGATTGCAATGCCTGACCCGGACACGTTTCAAGTCCTCCCGTGGAGACCGTCAGAAAAAGCCGTTGCCAGGATGATATGCGATGTATTAAATCCGGATAAGACGCCGTATGAAGGAGACCCGCGTTATGTACTTAAAAGAGCGCTAAAACGCGCAAGTAAAATGGGATTTAACCATTTTTATTTAGGGCCGGAACTTGAGTATTTCTATTTCAAAACCGATACAGGCACGGAAATACTGGACAAAGGCGGATATTTCGACCTTACGACACTTGATGTGGCAAGCGATTTAAGAAGAGAAACAGTACTGGCTCTTGAGAAAATGGGAATAGACGTTGAATATTCGCACCATGAAGTCGCCCCATCGCAACATGAAGTCGACATGAGATATAAAGACGCGCTTGAAATGGCGGACAACGTAGTGACTTACAGAGTCGTAGTCAAAGAAATCGCGAGCAAGTTCGGGGTATACGCTACCTTTATGCCGAAACCTATTTTCGGCCAGAACGGCTCGGGAATGCACACGCATCAGTCCTTATTCAAGGGCAGTAAAAACGCATTTTTTGACAAAAAGACAAAAGATAATCTATCGGACACGGCTCAAAGTTATATCGCGGGCCTTTTAAAATATTCAAAAGAAATATGTTCTATATTTGCGCAAACCACAAACTCATACAAAAGGTTAGTCCCGGGTTTTGAGGCACCGGTGTATATAGCATGGAGCCGTAGAAACCGAAGCGCGCTTGTAAGAGTACCGCTTTATTATCCGGGCAAAGAAAACGCTACAAGATGCGAATTCAGGGCGTGCGACCCGGTCTGCAATCCCTACCTTACTTTTGCCGCCATGCTTCATGCCGGCTTGGAAGGGATAGAAAAGAAAATTAAAGCACCAAAGCCCATGGACAAGAACTTGTATCATTTAACCGAAGCGGAAAGAAAAGAGCAATCCATCGAAACGCTTCCGGATAATCTCGGGCATGCAATAGCGATAACCGAGAACAGCGAACTTGTCAAGAAGATTCTCGGGAATCATATTTTTCCCAGATTCATAGAATTAAAGAAAAAAGAGTGGGATGATTATAGGATTCAAGTTCCTCAATACGAACTTGATAAATATCTTTCTACTCTATAATTGATACAGTGAATGTTTTACGAGCGAAGTGATAAAAATTTTTGCTGATAAATGCACAACAATTGGGCATTTTACTATGGATAAGATCCCCGATATTATAGATAAAGATTTTTACGCTGTAGATACGGGCAAAATATATTTTGATATGGTTAACCGTGTCGAGAGGATGGCTATAGTAAAAGCACTCAGATTCTCATACGGCAATCAGGTTGAAGCAGCAAAGATACTCGGGTTACACCGCAACACTTTACACAGCAAGATAAAAAAGTTCAATATAGACATAAGGAGATTTAAAAAATGAATTCCAGATATTTCCCCGGCAAACAGGGCTTATACGACCCGCAGTTTGAGCACGACGGCTGTGGCGTGGGATTTGTCTGCAATATAAACGGGAAAAAGTCGCATGACATCGTAACAAAAGGCATTGAAGTTCTTGAACATTTAAGCCACAGGGGCGCTGTCGGAGCAGACCCCGAAACAGGTGACGGCGCAGGCATACTTATACAGATACCGCATGAGTTTCTACTGAAAAAATCCAAAGAAAATAAAATTTCTCTCCCGAAAATCGGCCACTATGGAACAGGGCTGGTCTTCCTGCCTACTGATAATAAAGATAAAAATTTCTGCATGAACTTGTTCAAAAAAATTGCCGGCGAAGAAGGGCAAAAATTTCTCGGCTGGCGCGATGTACCAACGGACAGCTCAGCAATCGGTAAAAGCGCAAGAAAAACCATGCCGTTTATATCCCAAGTTTTTATAGGAAGAAATAAAAATTTAGGGAACCAGGACGCCTTCGAAAGAAAACTTTATATCATTCGAAAACAAGTTGAAAATAATATTAGGTCATCTTCCATAGAGCAGAAAACCTTCTTTTATATCACAAACTTATCATCCAAGACTTTAAGTTATAAAGGACTATTAAAACCTTCTCAACTAAGGGGGTTTTTCCCTGACCTAAAGGATAAATCTATACAGAGTTCTCTTTGTCTGGTTCATTCGAGATACAGCACTAACACCTTCCCTACTTGGGATTTAGCGCAACCGTTCAGGTTTCTGGCTCATAACGGGGAGATAAATACATTAAGGGGCAATATAAATTGGGTGCGGGCAAGGGAACGGCTCCTTTCAAGCAAACTATTCGGGACTGACATAGAAAAATTAAAACCAGTTATCGTCGAAGGCGGAAGCGATTCGGCTGCAATTGATAATGTTTTTGAACTTCTTATCTTATCGGGTCGGTCCCTCGAACACTCTATGATGATGCTTATACCCGAAGCATGGGAACATAATAAATTTTTAAGCAAAGAACTAAAAGATTTTTACAAATACCATGCATGTTTTATGGAACCCTGGGACGGACCGGCCGCCATAGCTTTTACAGACGGGAAAAATATCGGGGCAATACTGGATAGGAACGGCCTTAGACCCGCACGTTATATCGTAACCAAGAACGGTTTCGTTGTAATGGCATCAGAGGTTGGAGTTCTCGATATAGCCCCGCAAGATATCAAAATTTCAGGAAGGCTCGAACCCGGGAAAATATTTTTTATCGATACACAGTCAAGCCGCATAGTACATGACTGCGAAATTAAAAAGAATATATCCATGTCTTTCCCTTACGGGAAATGGAATTCATCTAACATGGTTGACCTGGACAAACTTGTTGCCGGCGGCATAAATAATAAAAAATCAGAAGATATCACATCCCAACTTAAAGCTTTCGGTTACTCGCGGGAAGACCTTAAGATGATTATAAAACCCATGGCTGAAGAGGGGAAAGAACCAACCGGTTCCATGGGCAATGATACACCCCATGCCTTTTTGTCAAAAAAATCCCAGGTCCTTTACAACTATTTTAAACAGCTGTTTGCACAAGTGACAAACCCTGCGATAGACCCTATAAGAGAAAAACTTGTTATGAGCTTGGAGAGTTTTGTGGGGCCCGAGAAAAATATCCTGGAGACAACCCCCGAACACAGCCATAAACTTATGGTAAGAAATCCTATATTGACAAACGGAGGATTTGAGAAGATACGCGACATCAGCATAAATGGTTTTAAAGCAAAAACAATCTACACTTTTTTCGATGCAACAGACGGCAAAGAAGGTTTTCAGCGCGCGTTAGAAAGAATTTGTTTTGAAGCGGAATATGCTATCGAGAAAAAATACTCCTTCATAATACTAAGCGACCGCGGAACCAACAAAGATAATATTGCCCTGCCGATGCTTTTGGCTACCAGCGCCATCCACCAACACCTCGTAAGAAAAAATATACGTTCGCAGGTTGCATTAATAGTCGAGAGCGCAGAACCCAGAGAAGTTCATCATTTCGCGCTGTTATTCGGTTATGGCGCAGACTGTATAAATCCGTATCTTGCATATGAAACCATAGAATATCTGATAGGAGAAAAAGAGATTAATTTAAACCTTAAAAAAGCGCTCTTTAATTACAATAAAGCATTGAAAGACGGCATTTTAAAAATACTATCAAAGATGGGAATATCCACCCTTAGGAGTTATAGAGGCGCGCAGATATTCGAAGCTTTGGGATTGGATAACGGTTTTATAGAAAAATTTTTCACGGGAACCGTATCGCGAATAGGCGGAGTAGCCCTTGAAGGAATAGCAGCCGAAACGATACAGCGGCACAATCTTGCTTATCCCAAAAAAGGCATGTCTGACCCATATCTTGCAAGCGGCGGAGTTTACCAGTGGAAAAAGGACGGGGAATTCCACCTTTGGAATCCCGAGAGTATAGCAGCTTTGCAGGAAGCTACTCGAAATAACGACTATGCCAGATACAAAGAATTTGCAAATATGATAAATGACCAATCGGCAAATCCGACTACTTTAAGGGGCCTGTTTAAAGTAAAGAAAGTAAATTCTATTCCCATTGATAAAGTTGAATCCGCACAGAACATCATGAAACGTTTTGCAACGGGAGCCATGAGTTTTGGATCAATCTCGAGAGGCGCGCACGAAACAATCGCCATCGCCATGAATAGAATCGGCGGAAAATCCAATACAGGAGAAGGCGGAGAAGATCCCAACAGATTCATAACTTTGCCCAACGGAGATTCCCGAAGAAGCGCCATAAAACAGGTTGCATCCGGAAGATTCGGAGTCACTATTAATTATTTGGTAAATGCGGACGAGATCCAAATAAAAATCGCACAAGGGGCAAAACCGGGCGAAGGCGGTCAACTGCCGGGACATAAGGTGAGCGAAATAATTGCGCGCACCAGATACACAACTCCGGGCGTTACCTTGATATCACCGCCGCCGCATCACGACATATATTCCATTGAAGACCTTGCGCAACTTATATTTGATTTGAAAAATGCCAATCCCAAGGCTCGTGTCAGCGTAAAACTCGTATCGGAAATAGGTGTGGGAACCGTCGCGGCAGGCGTTGCAAAAGGCCATGCGGATATGATTCTTATTTCCGGCGGAGACGGCGGAACAGGCGCATCTCCCAGAAGTTCGATAAGATATGCGGGACTTCCGTGGGAACTGGGGCTGTCCGAAACACATCAAACTCTCCTGCTTAATAACCTGCGTTCCAGAGTCCGCCTGCAAACCGACGGGCAGATGAGGACAGGTTACGATATTGCAATCGCCGCATTATTAGGGGCCGAAGAATATGGTTTCTGCACGGCAATACTTATTACGATGGGATGCGTTATGTTAAGACACTGCCACTTAAATAATTGTTCGGTCGGCGTGGCTACGCAAGACGATATTTTACAAAAAAGATTCAGAGGAAAACCGGAATATATAGTTAATTATTTTCATTTTGTAGCGCAGGAACTTCGCGAAATAATGGCAAGCCTTGGGATAAAAACCATAGATGAAATGATAGGAAAAACTGAGCTCATTGAACTTAAAAAAAATATCATCTCCTTAAAAGCCAAGGGTATAGATTATTCCGGAATTCTTTATAAGCCCGATCTTCCGCGCAATGTCGGGCGCTACTGCAAATCGGGGCAGAAAAGCGGGCTTGGCTCTGTTTTGGATAAAAAACTCATAAAAATGTGCAAGAACACTTTTAAAAAAAACGAACCGACGAAGATTTCGGTTGAAATTAAAAACACGGACAGAACAACGGGAGCAATGTTAAGCGGCGAGGTCTGCAGAAAATGCGGCGACGGAGTGCTTTTAGAAGATACTATCACCTGCAAATTCAAAGGCTTCGCGGGACAAAGTTTCGGCGCATTTCTTGCAAAAGGCATCACATTCGAACTGGAGGGAATGACCAACGACTATGTAGGGAAAGGCATTTCCGGCGGAAAAATTATCATATATCCGGATAGAAAATCCAATTATGAACCAGACAAAAATATAATCATAGGCAATACTACATTCTACGGGGCAATATTAGGTGAAGCGTATATCTGCGGCGTTGCGGGAGAAAGATTCTGCGTGAGAAACTCCGGACTTTATGCTGTCGTAGAGGGTGTCGGAGACCACGGTTGCGAGTATATGACGGGCGGAAGAGTAATTGTATTAGGAAAAACCGGAAGAAATTTTGCAGCCGGAATGTCGGGCGGAATAGCATATGTATACGACAAAGATAAAACATTCGAAAATAAATGCAACAAGGATATGGTTGAACTTGAAAAAGTAGAAGAAAAAGACAAAGACACGATATATCACCTGCTTCACAACCACTATAAATATACAAAAAGCCAAAAAGCAAAGAGAGTTATAGAAAACATAGATAACGAGTTGAAAAAATTCATAAAAGTCATACCGATAGAATATAAACGCATATTGGAAGAAGTGAAGATAGAAGAGAGACTCGGCTTGACGGAGGGATACGATGGGTGACCCGAGAGGTTTTTTAAAGATAGCCCGACAAACCGGAGAGTACAGAGAAGTATCTGAGAGGATACAAGACTTCGAACACGTTGCCAAACTGCGTCCCGAAAAAAAATCGCAGGAACAAGCCTCTCGCTGTATGGACTGTTCCACCCCGTTTTGCCATTGGAATTGCCCGATAGGGAACTATATCCCGGAATGGAACGATTATATGTTTCACGATAACTGGCAGGCGGCGTTTGTCTTGCTAAATGCAACAAATAACATGCCGGAGATAACAGGAAGAATTTGTCCCGCCATTTGTGAATATGCGTGTGTATTAGGTTTGAACGACGACGCTGTAACCATACGCGAAAATGAACTTGCTATTATAGAATTTGCGTTTAAAAATAAACTGGTAAAGCCCGTTATTCCCCAAAAAAGAACGGGTAAAAAAATAGCCGTTATCGGCTCCGGGCCAGCAGGACTATCCTGCGCGGCGCAGCTTAACAGAGCAGGCCATAATGCAACTGTTTTTGAACGCGATGAAAAACCGGGTGGAATTTTACGCTATGGTATCCCCGATTTCAAACTCGAAAAAAATATTATAGACAGACGTATTGATATATGGGAAAAAGAAGGTATTATCTTCAAGACAGGCATAGATGTCGGCAAGGATTATCCTACGAACAAACTTTTAAAAGAATTTGATGCAATATGTCTGGCAGGCGGCTCGCGAGTCCCCAATGATCTAAATATACAGGGGAGAAATTTAAGGGGCATACACTTTGCGATGGATTATCTAATTCAGGCAAACAAGATAGCTGCAGGCGCCCTCCACAAAGTATCGGCGGGCGTCCGCCGAAGTAGTGTGGCGGACGAAAAAATCCCGACAAACGAACTTATAAACGCTAAGGGCAAAAGAATTGTCGTAATCGGCGGAGGAGATACGGGCGCAGATTGCGTCGGGATAGCCCACAGACAACGGGCTTCAAGCATAGTACAAATAGAAATCATGCCAAAACCTCCGGAATGTCGCAGTGAAGATTATCCTTGGCCCCAATATCCCTTAATTTTAAAGACATCTTCCAGTCATGAAGAAGGTGGCGAACGCCACTGGGAAGTACTTACAAAACGTTTTATAGGGAAAAATGGTTTTGTAAAAAGACTTGTATGCGTAAAAGTTGAATTTGTTAAGAAAAAAGGCAATAGTTGTCCCGTTATGAAAGAAGTTCCGGGAAGTAATTTCGAACTTGATGCAGACCTTGTTATTTTAGCCGTGGGATTTTCACATCCCGAGCATTCAGGCCTGCTTGGCGAACTTAAATTAGAATTTGATAAACGCGGAAATGTAAAAACCGACAACAATTATATGACATCGGTTGAAAAAGTATTTTCAGCGGGCGACATGAGAAGAGGGCAGTCGCTTGTAGTTTGGGCTATATCGGAAGGTAGGCGTTGCGCCCATTCTATAGATAAATATCTCATGCCTGCCCGCCAAGGTAGTAGTGGCGGGGGTGAAAGCAATCTGCCCTCAATATAAACCCTCGTTCCTCGTTCTAAAGAACGAGATTTCACGAGGGGCGGGGTAAAGGATTATTGGAATGATAAGCACGGGAATAAAAGGGTTGGACAGCATAATTACGGGTTTGAGAGAAGGGGATAATGTCGTCTGGCAGATAGACGATATGACGGACTACGCCGAACTTGTAAGGCCTTTTGTACAACAGGCGCTCAAAGACAAAAGAAAAGTCGTATACATGAGATTTGCTTCACACAAGGAACTAATTCCTCGCTCACCAAAGATAAAACGGTATGAACTTAATGCATATGCGGGATTTGAATCTTTTGCTACAAAAGTAAACAACATAATTACACAGGAAGGCGAAGGAGTGTATTACGTATTCGACTGCCTTTCTGAACTTCTTTCGGCTTGGGCAACCGACCTTATGATAGGCAATTTCTTCATGGTCACCTGTCCTTATCTTTATGAGCTTAAAACCGTCACATATTTTTCAATATTAAGATATAACCACTCTTTTAAATCAATCGCCCGCATACGAGAAACAACACAATTATTAATGGATGTATACCACTGCGAAGGCAGTTTTTACATCCACCCGCTAAAAGTATGGAACCGTTATTCTCCCACTATGTTTCTTCCCCACCAGGAAGAAAACAGGAAATTCATACCGATTACGGATAGTGTAAATTCCGTAAAATTGCTTTCTTACATACATGAAAAAGGCGCGGAAAGCGCAAAAAGAAATCTGGATTACTGGGACCGCTTATTTATTGAGGCAGAGGAACTTCTTACGCATAATGCTTCGAAGAATAAAATAAAAGATATGGTTGAGAAACTCTGCGGCATAATGTTAACAAAAAATGAAAAGATATTATCTCTGGCAATGCAACATTTTTCTTTAGAAGAACTCATAGAGATAAAATCCAGACTGATAGGCACCGGATATATCGGCGGGAAAAGTATAGGAATGCTTCTTGCAAGAAAAATCTTATCGCAAGATAGGTTGCTCAACTGGAAGAAACTTTCGGAATCGCACGATTCATTCTACATAGGTTCGGATATCTTCTATTCATATATAGTACAGAACCAGTTATGGAAACTGCGCGTACAGCAGAAAACAGAGAGCGGATATTTCGGGATAGCAAAAATTATTAAAGAAAAGATGCTTTACGGAACATTTCCCGAAGAAATCATGGAACATTTTCAGCAGATAATAGAGTATTTCGGCTCATCACCCATCATAATACGTTCAAGTTCGCTTCTTGAGGACGGGTTCGGAAACGCATTCGCCGGAAAATATGAAAGCATATTTTTAGCCAATCAGGGAAGCCCCGAACAAAGATATATTCAGTTTGCAGAAGCCGTAAAAAAAGTATATTCAAGCACCATGAATGAGGATGCCCTTGTATATAGAAAGCAAAGAGGCCTGGATAAATTAGACGAACAGATGGCGCTATTGGTGCAAAGAGTCTCGGGAGCCCCTCATAAAAATTATTTTTTCCCTGATCTTGCGGGAGTCGGCCTATCCCACAACATATACATGTGGAATGAAAATATGGACCCAAAAGCAGGAATGCTCCGGCTGGTATTCGGGCTGGGCACAAGAGCAGTTAACCGTGTTGAGGGCGACTATCCGAGAATGGTTGTACTCGATAATCCCTTGCAAAGACCATACGCAGAAAAAGATGATCTAAGAAAATTTTCGCAGCACGAAGTAGACCTTATAAGTATAAAAGAAAATGCTCTTAAGACCATCCCCTTTGAGAATCTTATAGATGAAAAAGCTTATACGAATATAGACCGCATAGCCGTAAAAGATTACGAAGCCGCACAAATGATGGCAAAAGACGGCGCCGAAGATAAAGAATATTGGATATTGACACTTGATAATTTATTTGACGATAACACTCTTACGGAAGCATTTGAAAAAATATTAAAGTTGCTGGAGAAAAATTACAGTTATCCCGTAGAAATAGAATTCACGGTAAACTTCGCGAAGGATAACACCTTCAAGATAAACCTGCTGCAATGCAGGCCGCTTCAAACTGGAGAACGCGAGCGCAGAGTCCGGATGCCGACTCGTGTAAAAAGTGAGAACATATTTTTCCAATCAAAAGGATATTTTTTGGGAGGCAACATTTCACGGGAAATCAGAAGAATTATATACGTTGAACCCGCGGAATACACCAAACTTGTCCTATCGGATAAATATGAGATTGCCCGTATAGTCGGAAAATTAAATAGCCATATAGAAAACGGGGAAAAGTTACCCACCCTTCTTATGGGTCCTGGGAGATGGGGAACTACGACACCGTCCTTGGGCGTGCCTGTAAAATTCGCGGAGATAAACAACGTAACGATTCTTGCGGAAGTCGCTTTCCCGGAAGGCAACCTTATGCCGGAGCTGTCCTTCGGAACACACTTCTTCCAGGACCTGGTTGAAACAAATATATTCTATGTGGCATTGTTCCCGGATAAAGAAGATGTTATATTTAATAACAAACTTCTCAAGGAAGAGAAGAATCTGTTCACAAAACTCATACCTCAATCCGCCATATACAAAGACGTAATCGGCGTATACGACATAAGCAGTATAAATCTAAAAATAATGTCGGATATAGTATCGCAAAAAATTATATGTTTTTCGGACACTAAAGGGACAGCCAAATGAAAGCAAAACTTGCCCTTGAAGACGGTACGATATGGGAAGGATTTAATTTCGGCGCAAGCGGTGAAAGTTACGGCGAAGTAGTTTTCAATACCAGTATGGTTGGCTATCAGGAAATTTTGACAGACCCTTCCTACAAGGGACAAATCGTTACCATGACCTGTCCTCTAATCGGCAATTACGGAATAAATGCCGAAGATGTGGAATCAAGAAAACCTTTCGTGGAAGGTTTTATAGTAAAAGAACTCTCCGGAATTCCGAGCAATTGGCGTTCTCAAAAAAGTTTGGATAAATATCTCAAAGACAATAATATTATAGGATTAGAAGGAATAGATACGCGCGCTCTTACCAAACATATCAGGTTACAGGGTGCAATGAAAGCGGTCATCTCGATAAAAGATTTGGACAATGATTCGCTAATAAAAAAAGCGAGAGAATCCGACAGTCTAATAGGAAAAGATTTAGTCAAAGAAGTCACTTGTAAAAAACCGCATATCTGGAACAACAAAGGCAAATATAAAGTTGTCGTGCTTGACTGTGGAGTTAAATTCAATATCTTAAGAGAATTAGCCAATAACAACTGCAAAGTGATTTCCCTGCCGGCAAAAACCTACGCAAAAACCATATTGGATATGAAACCTGACGGGCTGCTTCTTTCTAACGGCCCGGGAGACCCGGAGGGGGTACCCTATGTAGTAGAAACTGTAAAAAGATTATTGGGCAAAGTGCCGATATTCGGGATATGCCTAGGACAACAAATGCTGGGGCTTGCCCTCGGCGGCAAAACATATAAACTGAAGTTCGGCCACCATGGCGCAAACCATCCCGTGAAAGATTTAAAAACAGGCAAAATTTACATAACCGTACAAAACCACGGGTTCTGCGTTGATATAGATTCTTTGAAAAAAGAAGATATCGAAATCACGCATGTAAATTTGAACGACAAAACGTTGGAAGGGATAAGACATAAAAAACTGCCGATTTTTTCCGTGCAGTTTCATCCGGAAGCGGGACCCGGCCCCAACGATGCAAAATATCTGTTTAAAGAGTTCATAGATTTAATGAGGGAAGTCAGATGATAATAGTTATTGATTATAAAACAGGCAACATCGGTGCAGTTTTTAATATAGTAAATAGAATCGGGATAGAGGTGAAGATATCCTCGGTATCAGATGAGATTGCAAAAGCGAACAAACTTATACTACCCGGCGTGGGTTCATTCGATAATGCCATGAAAAATCTCCATGATATGAACTTATTACCTATTCTTAACAGGCGGGTTTTAAAGGATAAAATTCCCATTTTAGGAATTTGTTTAGGAATGCAGTTAATGACAAAAAGAAGTCAAGAAGGCAAAATGCCCGGGCTGGAATGGGTTGATGTCGAGACAGTTAGGTTTAAGTTTGATAACAACAACAGCAAAAAAATTCCACATATGGGATGGAACTCGATCAGCATTACAAGAAATAACGCTTTGTTTAACGAAGTAGATGAAAATTTTAAATTTTATTTTGCCCATTCCTACCATATATTATGCAATGATGAAAAATACATCTTGGCTAAAACTTGCTATGGATATGAATTCGTTTCAGTTTTCAATAGCGACAACATTTTTGGCGTACAATTTCATCCCGAAAAAAGCCATCGGTTTGGTAAAAAAATATTGGAGAATTTTTTAAAACTATAACTATGTTTAGACCGCGCGTAATTCCTTGTTTACTTTTAAAAGATAAAGGGCTGGTTAAAACCACACAGTTCCAAAATCCCGTATATTTAGGCGACCCGATAAATACCATAAGAATATTCAACGAAAAAGGAGTTGACGAACTTATTTTTTTAGACATTTTTGCAACGGCAGAAAAACTAAACCCTTCGTTGTATACTCTGGAAAGAATAGCTACAGAATGTTTCATGCCTGTTTGTTACGGGGGCGGTATCAAAAATATGGAAATTATACGGAAAATACTTAATATAGGTATTGAAAAGGTATCCATCGGTAGTTTCGCTGTAGAAAATCCAAATTTCATCAAAGAAGCTTCGGAAGAATTCGGAAGCCAAAGTATAATTGTTTGTATAGATGTAAAAAAGAATTTTCTGAATACCCATGAAGTAGTAACCCACAATGCTAAAAAAAAGACCGGCATAGACCCTTCCGTATTTGCACTTAAAATGCAAGATTTGGGCGCAGGAGAGATACTAATAAATTCAGTTGACCGTGAAGGAACAAGGATGGGATATGACATAGAGTTAATAAAAAAGATAACCCAGAATCTCAGTATCCCTGTAGTGGCATGCGGAGGAGCTGGTAAATTAGAAGATGTCCGTGATGTGGTTGTAAGAGGTGGGGCATCCGCGGCTGCGGTTGGAAGTTTATTTGTCCTTTACGGAAAGTACAAAGCGGTTCTTATAAATTATCCCGAGGAAGAAGAATTGCAACTACTTTTCAATTCTAAAAATGCCTAAAAGAAAAGATATTAAAAAAATACTAATAATCGGTTCGGGTCCGATCGTAATCGGCCAGGCATGCGAATTCGATTATTCCGGCACACAGGCGTGTAAAGTTTTAAAGAGCGAAGGGTTCAATGTCGTTTTATTAAACAGCAATCCTGCAACGATTATGACCGACCCGATAATGGCGGATAAAACTTATGTCGAGCCGATAACTCTCGAAATCGTGGAAAAAATTATCGAAAAGGAAAAACCCGACGCAGTACTACCTACCCTTGGTGGCCAAACTGCATTAAACGTTACAGTTCAAGCAGCGCAAAGAGGAATATTTGATAAATATAAAATAGAAGTAATAGGTGCAAATATCAAAGCCATAAAAAAAGCAGAAGGCAGAGAATTATTCAAAAAAGCTATGCAAAAAATTGGTCTAGATTTACCCATTAGCGGAAAAGCTTATAATTTAAAAGAAGGTTTTGAAGTAATCAAAGAAATTAATTTCCCCGTAATTATAAGGCCGAGTTTTACGCTGGGAGGAACAGGCGGAGCAGTTGCATACAATATAGAAGAATTTAAAGAATTAGCTCAAATAGGGCTTGAATCAAGTATGATTAGTGAAATATTAATTGAAGAGTCAGTTATCGGCTGGAAAGAATTCGAACTGGAAGTAATGAGAGACATAAAAGACAATGTCGTGATTATCTGTTCAATCGAAAATTTCGACCCAATGGGAATTCACACGGGGGATTCAATCACCGTTGCCCCGGCGCAGACTTTAACCGACAAGGAATATCAGAAAATGCGCGATGCTGCGATTGCATGCATAAGAGAAATAGGAGTAGAAACAGGCGGTTCCAATATCCAATTTGCGGTTAATCCAGATAACGGACGGATGGTAATTATCGAAATGAACCCTCGCGTATCGAGAAGTTCCGCACTGGCTTCAAAAGCTACGGGTTTTCCTATTGCAAAGATAGCCGCGAAATTAGCCGTAGGATATACTTTAGATGAAATTCCAAATGACATTACAAAAGAAACCCCTGCTTGTTTTGAGCCCACCATAGATTATTGTGTAGTTAAGATACCTCGCTTTACATTTGAGAAATTCCCGGAAGCGGCCCCTACACTAACCATTTCGATGAAATCCGTAGGAGAAGTTATGGCCATTGGCAGGACATTCAAAGAAGCTTTACAGAAAGGTTTAAGGTCGTTGGAAATAGGTGTGGACGGCCTTACCGATTTAAAATATGAAGTTTCGGAAACTAAACTTATAGAGAAACTAGGAACTCCAAATGCAGAGAGAATTTTTTATATTAAACACGCTTTTAAAAACGGCATGAATATAGACGATATTTACAAATACACACAAATTGATAAATGGTTTTTACATAATATTAAAGAAATTGAAGAATTGGAACAAAAAATAAAAGAAATCAGAAATCAGAGGCCAGAAAACAGAAAACAAAAAACAAAAAATAAAGGACAAAAAAATCTGTCATCTGACGTCTGTCACCTGTCTTCTGATTTGTTATTGAAAGCTAAACAGTTTGGATTCAGCGACAAACAACTTGCGAATTTACTTAAAACAAAAGAAGAAACCATAAGAAAATTGCGCGATAAATTCGGCATAAAAGCCGTATATAAATCAGTAGATACCTGCGGGGCTGAGTTTGAAGCTTACACTCCCTACTATTATTCGACATATGAAAAAGAAAACGAAAGTTGCAATTAGAGGTAGTTAACCTATGTGTGGGATATTCGGAACATACGGGCATAAAGATGCAGCGCGGCTCACCTATTTAGGGCTATATGCGCTTCAACACCGCGGAGAAGAAAGCGCGGGTATAGTCGTCGCAACCGGCAAGAAAACAAAAGCCCATAGCGGCATGGGGCTCGTGTCGGACGTATTCAACGAAAAAACGATAAAATCCCTTCACGGCAATACTGCAGTCGGCCATGTCCGTTATTCAACTACCGGCTCAAGTATCTCCAAAAATATTCAACCGTTTCTTGTGACTCACAAAAAAGGTCACATCGCAATCGCCCATAACGGCAACCTCATAAACACAGTTCAATTACGTCGCGAAATGGAAGAAAGGGGTTCTGTATTTCAAACAACAATGGATTCCGAAATTATTGTCCACTTAATAGCAAAATCTGACAAACAATCCAAAGAGCAAATTATTATTGAAGCGTTATCACATCTTGAAGGTGCTTATTCAATCGTCCTAATGCTAAACAATACATTAATCGGCGCAAGAGACACTTATGGCTTCAGGCCATTGTGCATCGGCAAGATAGACGGCGCCTATATTTTGGCAAGCGAAACATGCGCCTTGGACTTAACTCAAGCCGAATATGTGCGCGACGTGGAACCGGGTGAGATAGTTTTCATAGATAAACAAGGTCTTCACTCAATCAAACCTTTCCCAAAAACGAAACACGCATTCTGCATATTCGAATATATTTATTTCTCAAGACCCGACAGCAACATATTCACCGAAAACGTATACCTCACAAGGAAACAACTTGGCAGACAACTTGCAAAAGAACATCCCGCCGACGCTGACTTGATAATGCCGATTCCCGACTCTGGCAGTTATGCAGCGATAGGCTTTGCGGAAGAAAGTAAAATCCCCCTTGAAATCGGAATGATACGAAACCACTATATCGGCAGGACATTCATCCAACCGTCGCAGTTCATACGCGACTTCAACGTAAAAGTAAAACTCAACCCGATAAAAGACGTACTCAAAGGCAAGCGTGTAGTAATCGTTGAAGATTCAATCGTCCGCGGCACGACAAGCAAAGCAAGAGTAAAAACCTTAAGAGACGCGGGCGCAAAAGAAATACATATGCGAGTCAGCTGCCCGCCGCTCATATCACCCTGTTTCTACGGTATAGATTTCCCGACCAAAAAAGAACTCATAGCGTCAAATCGTACGATTGAAAACATCAAAAATTTCATAGGGCTGGACAGCTTAAAATATTTGAGTTTGGAAGGAATGCTTAAATCAACGTTACTTCCTAAAGATGAATTCTGCACAGCATGTTTCGACGGCAATTATCCGACCAGAGTACCCAAAAAAATCCATAAAACTATACTGGAGAAAAACTAAAATGCCAAAATATATATTTATAACCGGTGGTGTAGTTTCAAGTTTAGGGAAAGGAATAGCTTCTGCTTCAATCGGCAAACTCCTTGAATCGATGGGGTTAAAAATAACCCTCATCAAATGCGACCCATACATAAACGTCGATCCTGGCACAATGAATCCATTTCAGCACGGTGAAGTTTATGTCACCAATGACGGCGCCGAAACAGATTTGGATTTGGGGCATTATGAACGCTTCACTAACGCCACTGTAGGCAAAGTCAACAATATTACTAGCGGCAAAATATATTATTCCGTCATTTGTAAAGAGAGAAAAGGCGAATTCTTGGGCGCAACAGTTCAGGTCGTTCCCCATATTACTGATGAAATAAAAACACAACTCAAAAATGCTTCAATAGGTAAAAAATTAGACGTAGTCATTGTGGAAATAGGCGGCACCGTCGGAGATATAGAAAGCTTGCCCTTTCTTGAAGCAATAAGACAAATGACATTAGAGTTAGGGAAATACAACGTAATAAATATTCACCTTACCCTCGTCCCATATATTAAAAGTGCCCAGGAGATTAAAACAAAACCTACTCAGCACAGTGTCGGGAAACTACGTGAAATAGGAATACAACCCGATATACTTCTTTGTCGTTCGGAGAAAAATATCACCAAAGAAATAAAAACAAAAATCGCACTCTTCTGTAATGTAAACCAAGATGCAGTTATAGGTGCTTTGGATGTGGATAATATTTACGAAGTTCCCCTCATTTACGAAAAACAGGGTTTGGACAAACTCATACTAAAGTTGCTGCACCTAAAAAAAACAAACGGCGATTTAAAGAGTTGGAAATGCGAAGTAATAGACAGAATGAGAAACGCATTCAAAGTCACCACCATTGCTGTGGTGGGTAAATATATAACACTCCAGGATTCCTACAAATCAATATATGAAGCATTAATACACGGCGCTATTGCCAACGATACGAAGATAAACATAAAAAGAGTGGAAGCGGAAGATATTCTCAAATACAGCGCGAAAAAATATTTGAAAGGAGTGCAAGGAATACTCGTCCCCGGCGGATTTGGGCATAGGGGTATCGAGGGGAAAATTGAGGCAATCAAATACGCCAGAGAAAACAATATTCCGTTCTTTGGTATATGTCTGGGTATGCAGACAGCAGTTATAGAATTCGCAAGGAATGTGTGCAGATTAACTGGCGCAAATTCCACGGAGTTTAACAAGAAAACACCCTATCCTGTCATAAGCTTATTGGAAGAACAGAAAAAGATAAAAAACAAAGGCGGAACAATGCGTCTTGGCTCATATAATTGTGAAGTTAAAAAAGAAACCAAGAGTTTTAGCGCTTACAAAAAGGCAAATATATCGGAACGACACAGGCACAGATATGAATTTAACAATAAATATAGAAGAAATATGGAATCTAAAGGTCTTATTTTTTCCGGTATCAATCCGCAAAAAAACTTAGTTGAGATGATAGAACTAAAAGACCACCCTTGGTTCATTGCATGCCAATTCCATCCCGAATTCCAGTCCAAACCCGACCAAGCCCATCCCCTTTTTAGAGATTTTGTTAAAAATTCACTTAAATCTTAATTCTGTTGCAAGATATACTACTGACAAATCCAAAAGTGAAATATTCTATTCCGGTTTTAGCTTTAACACTATCTCTCCTATCAGGTTATACTACACCCCCCAACCCGCCGCCAGAACTAACTCCCAAAATCATAAAAATAGCTTCATTGCGCTATTTTGGAGAAGAGATGGAGTATTGGAGAGCGATTTTACACACAGTCCAAGAAAATCTTGGTTCTGTCGAGAAACATAGAGAAATTGATGCTCTAACTCGTGACTCCGCTCGCAGTTTAAAAAAGCCATAATCGCTTGATGCAATTACGGCTTCTATCCTCTCTATTTTCTAAATGAGAGAGAAACTAGTGGCGTCCCTGACAGGATTTGAACCTGTGCAACCGGCTCCGGAGGCCGGCGCTCTATCCGGGCTGAGCTACAGGGACAAGCGCTCGCTATCGCGAGCTTAAAATCAAAAGTTACCCCTAGAAATTCGGAGAATTTCAGGGACTCAGTCCTCGGAATCTTTTTAAGATTCCAGAGGGAAAGTAAAAATGCAAAACTACACATTAAAAACCAAAACAAGTCTATATATAATAATCCTAAATCAATTTAAAATCCAATATTAACGGGCAATTTTCTTGCAAATTGGGTTGCGGTATGCTATATGTAACGCTATTATGCGCATCGGATTTCTACCAATCTTTTCTATTTTCATAATTCTCATTTTTCCCAGCCAGAATCTTTGCGCCGATGAGTTAACAACAGGCAATCTTCCGATCAAAATAGAAGGCGAAAAAGTGGATTATCTCATAAAGGACGGACTTGTCATTGCTATAGACAAAGCATCGGTCGAATACGAAGACATAAGGATTTTTGCGGACAGATTGGAGATAAATACCAATACCGAAGAAGTCAAAGCCTTAAATAATGTTTACTACAAGAAAGACAATAACACGGTGCAGGCTAATGAACTACTTTATAACCTAAAGGAAAACAGCGGCTACTTCAGCGGCAATATCAAAGGCTCTTTTCCGCCGTGGTATTGGAGCGGGGAAAGAATAGAAATTATAACAAAAGACGAATTTGTTTTGAGAAAGGGAACTTTCACGACCTGCGACCACGAACCTCCGCATTATCATTTAAGCTGCACAAGCGCTACGCTTGATATGGACGACAAAGCAACGGCAAAAAATGTATTTTTCTTTTTATACGGGATGCCTATTTTCTACTTTCCGTATTATTATACTTACATGAAACACCAGCCTTACGGACTGGTTAACTGGATGGGGCATTCCGAAGAAAAAGGTTTTATGGACCTTGCCCATTATAACTGGTATGTAAACGATAAATTACGAGGCAGAATATACCTTGACTACCTTGAGGAATTGGGTTGGGGACACGGATTTGACGTAGATTTAAAAACGGACGGCGGAAAGAATTATATATACGGATATTATATGGATGAGGACGATGATTTCTACGAACAGGACAGCATAAAAAGATACGGCGGAACAGCCGATGACAACAGTAAATATAGAAGATGGAAGGGCGTATTCAAACACAGACAACAGTGGCAGAACGACTGGACGAGTATTATGAAAATCGAAAAGTTTTCGGACGAGAATTTCAACAAAGACTTTTTCTTTGAGGAGATAAATAAAGGCACGGACAGGTTTTCTTTGAGCAGAAATCCGGAAAATTATTTCGCGCTCGAACAAATAAAGCCGGATTATAATCTAATTTTTTATGCGAGCGACGCCTTGAATGACTTTGAATACTTAATAGAAAGACAACCGAGCATTTCTTTTGCCACAAGAGAACAGAAAATAGAAAATTCGCCGCTTCATTATAAACTGGAAGCAAATTACACCCATTTTAACGAAGAATTCCCGAGATACGAAGATGCGGACGGAGACAGGGAACTTGACAGGTTCGATTTGTTCGGAAAGTTATCAAGTCCGCACAGAATAAACAAATGGCTTACAAGCGAACCGTATTTGACCTTCAGGGGAACAGGATACAGCAAAGATGAGGACGGGAAAGAGGTGTTCAGAACAACGGAAAGCATGGGATGGAATTTAAGAAGCAAACTTGCAAAACAATACGGGGACATTCAACATATTTTTCAGCCGCAGATAGGATATTATTACAGGCCCGACCCGAGCATCCCCAAAGACGAATTAATACGGCTCGACCCGATAGACAGAATAACTTCGCAGAACGGATTCTTCGTGGAAATAATCAACCGATTAAAGGTCCCTCAATATAAACAAACTCCGAACCAGTCCGCCGCCAAATCAATGGCGGACGGTTCAGGACAAGCGACAGAATACTTCGGTCCGGAAGGTTTAGACGAAATTTATTTAAGAGAATACCGGGAATCGACAAGTTCCGCTCCCGTTCACTCAAGCGAAACAACAACATATACAGAGCCGTTTAATTTGAGAGTTTTTTCAAATTATTCCGTAAAGGACGAACAATGGGACTATGTTTTTATAGAGAACACCTTTAGCCCATTTTCGGGAATATCCCTTGTTTCGGATGCCACATACACGCCGCAAAAAAATCAATTTGAAATCGTAAACTCAAGTTTAGGGATAAGCAAATGGGAAAAAGTCGGAGGTTCATTGGGATTAAGTTATTACAGAGATTATATGGGCGAAGGCGAGGATTTATACCGCGCCAACAGCACAATATGGTTTAACTTTTCGCCGAATATGGAGTTGGCATTTTCCACCTCATATGATATAGAAAACGAATTCATAAGAAGCAACGGCATTTACATTAAAAAATATCTTCACTGCTGGACTTCGGAATTACAATTAAACAGTTACAAGAGAACGCGTGACGAAGATTATACTTTCGAGGTCTTCGTAACATTTAGCATAACCGACCTCTCGGGATTTAAACTTCCCTTTTCCGGAACAATAACACCAAAAGCAGATGACGAATAAACTTTCTCTTGTCGGTTGCAAAAAACCCTACCACGCCAACTATAAAACCATTCTCACGGAAAATGAACTTGATAATTTAGTTAAGCAAATGGCAAAACAAAAAGAGATAGCAGTTGATACTGAAACGACTTCCGCTTCCCCTACCCGCGCCGGTTTAGTGGGAATTTCGCTGTCTTTTAAAGAAGGCGAAGCATATTATATTCCGGTCGCCCATAAATATTTGGGGGCGCCGAAACAACCGGATTTTAAATCGGTTCTGGAACGGTTAAAACCTGTTTTACAAAGTCCAAAAATCAAAAAAGTCGGACAAAACATAAAATATGATTACATCGTTTTAAAAAGAGCGGGACTTGAGATTAAAGATATGAATTTCGACACGATGATTGCATCGTATCTTTTAAATCCCATAAGGGGAGAACATGGCCTTAAATATTTGGCCTTAAAACATCTGGGCTATAAAATGTTGTCTTTTCAAGAACTCGTAGGCGATAAAAGAACTATCGCGGAAATAGAGATTGAAAAAGTTACGGGCTATTCCTGCGATGACGCCGATTTCACGCTGCGGCTAAAAAATAAATTCTCGCCTTTGCTGGAAAAAGAAGGATTAAATAAAATTTTCTACGAACTGGAAATTCCGCTTATTTCGGTGCTGGCAGACATGGAAATAAACGGAGTGAAAGTAAATAAAAAGGAACTGGATTATTTGGCGGAAGAGCTCTCGGAAAATACGGAAACGCTCTCACGGCAGATTTACGGACTTGCAGGCGAAACATTCAATCTTAATTCTCCCCGGCAACTGTCCGATATTTTGTTCGAAAAATTAAAACTTCAGTCCGGAAGAAAATCCAAAACGGGCTATTATTCGACTTCCTCTTTCGTGCTGGAAGGGTTAAAGGACAAACATCCGATTATCGCCAATATCATAGAATATAGAAATTTGGCAAAACTAAAGGACGGGTTTGTCGTCCCGTTAATACGAGCGATTAATCCGAAAACGGGAAGAATTCACACTTCGTTCCATCAGATAGGAACCACAACCGGACGGCTTGCCTCATCCGGCCCGAATTTGCAAAACATACCGATAAGAACGGAAAAGGCTAAAGAAATAAGAAAAGTTTTTACCGCCGAGAAAGGCAACTTCATCCTTTCCGCGGATTATTCGCAGATAGAACTTCGGATAATGGCGCATTTTTCGCAGGATAAAATCTTAATCCGTGCTTTCAATGAAGGCAAAGATATCCATACCGAAACCGCGAAATATCTTTTTAACATTCCCGAAAATAAAATCACATCCCATGAAAGAAGAAAAGCAAAGGCGGTAAATTTCGGAATAATATACGGCATAAGCCCTTACGGACTGGCGCAAAGCATAGGAAGTGACGAAGAAACCGCAAAAAACATCATAGACACATATTTTTCTACTCATGTGCAAGTAAAACAATTCATTGATAAGATTCTGGCAGATGCAAAAGGAAAAGGTTTTGTCAAAACGCTGTTTGGCAGAAAAAGAGAGGTTAAAAACATTAATTCCGATAATAAAACTCTGCGCCTGCAGGCAGAAAGAGAAGCGATAAATACGCCCATTCAGGGAACCGCCGCGGAAGTCATAAAACTCGCCATGCTGAAAATCCACCGTAAATTGAAGGAAGAAAATTTAAAGACAAAGATGCTTCTGCAAATCCATGACGAACTATTATTCGAAGTTCCTAAAAGCGAGATAGAACAGGTAGAGAAAATAGCAAAGGGTTGCATGGAAAACGCGGTCAATCTAAGCATTCCCTTGAAAGTTGCCGTCAATATCGGAGAAAATTGGCTGGAAGCGCATTGAAACTAAAAAGTTAACAGAAGTTAACATCGGTTAACATGAGTTAATATAGGTTGCTTTTTGTAACCCTTATTAACTTTTATTAACCTTTTTTAACCATTATTAACCAGTATTATGAAAGATAAACTGATTTTCGTTATTCATAAACATCACGCTTCGCATCTTCATTACGACTTGCGTCTTGAAAAAAATGGTGTGTTGAAAAGCTGGGCAGTCCCAAAAGAACCGCCGAAACGACCGGGCATAAAAAGGCTGGCGGTTCGGGTAGAAAACCACCCTTTGGAATATGCCAAATTCAAAGGTAAAATCCCGCAAGGGCAATACGGCGCAGGACTTGTAGAAATATGGGATAAAGGTTATTATATTCCTCTAAAGTTTAAAAGTTCAGAAATAATTTTCGAACTGAAAGGCAAAAAATTAAAAGGCGTATATTGTTTAATAAAACTTAAGGGGTCGGATAAAAATTGGCTGTTTTTTAGAAAGAAAGTAAAATAAATCAGAAAGGTTAAAATAGAAATCTAATCATTTTTTAGTTTTAAATTTTTAGTTGTGGTTTTGTCTTTTACGTTTTCCCTCTGGAATCTTTCCGAGATTCCGAGGACTTGGTCCCGGAAATTCTCTGAATTTCTCGGGGTACTTTTAACTTTAAACTGAAAGAGGAGGTAATAATGTCAATACATAAACAATTAACGGTGTATCTGGAAAATAAACCCGGGCAGCTGGCGAAATTATGCAAAGCAATAGCCGATAATAATGTAAATATTCTGGCTATTTCGATTGTGGACACAGCCGACACCGGCGCGATTCGTTTAGTGGTGAATAATGTTGAAAACGCAAGCGCGGCGCTGAAAGAACTCGGAGTGCTCATACACATCAGAGATGTTCTTGCAATAAACTGCGCCAACAAACCCGGCATATTAGCGGAAGTTACCGAAAAATTATCGCAAGCAAATATCAACATCGATTATGCTTATGGCAGTGTCCACGAAAACGTAGAAGAAGCAATGTGTATATTTTCTGTCGCAGACCCCCAAGAAGCGGACAAAATATTAAATAAGTAAAATTATAGAAATATAGTAGATATACGGTAGAAATGCAGTGGAAATACGTAGTAGACAGACAATTTATTTCAAGATATTTCTATTTATTTCTATTGTATTTCTATGTCTAAATTAAATAACAGGAGAACAAAATGTCAATTCAGGAAATAACACCGGAAAAATTAAATTCCGAAGAATTCATAAAACAGAAAGCCGACGAAATTTCTTCCATTGTGGGTAACGGAATTGCCATCAATGCCTTATCCGGCGGAGTGGATTCCTCCACGGTCACGCTTCTTGCCCATAAGGCTTTAGGAAAACGGCTGAAAACATATTTCGTGGATAACGGCATAATGAGAGAAGGTGAGCCCGAAAAAATCGTGTCGATATTCAAAAATCTCGGTGTAGATGTTCAATTAATCGACGCAAAAAAAGAATTTTTCGACGCATTCAAAGGTATAACCGACCCCGAAGAAAAAAGAGAAGCATTGACCCAAACATTTTATAAAAATATATTCGCAAAACTCGTAAAAGAAAGCGGGGCAAAATATCTTCTACAGGGAACGATCCTTACTGACGTTGACGAAACAGTCGCCGGAATAAAAAGACAGCACAATGTTTTTGAACAGTTGGGAATAGACCCGCAGCAGGCATTCGGTTATAAAATCATAGAGCCATTAATACAACTTAGAAAACCTGCGGTAAGAATGATAGCGCAGGCACTTGGGCTTCCCGAAGAAATTTTTACAAGGCCGCCTTTCCCCGGTCCCGCATTGGCCGCAAGAGTAATCGGAGAAGTCACGCCTGAAAGAATAGAATTGATCAGAAAAGCGACAAAAATCACAGAAGAAGAACTGCACAACGTAAAAGTCTCCGACTCTACGAGTCGTAAGACTCGGAGACCGTTTCAATATCTGGCAATACTTCACGAAGATAAAGTCACCGGCATGAAAGATAACAAAAGAGATTACGGTTTCCAGATTGAAATTAGATGCTGGGACAGCAAAGACGCCCGAACCGCATCACCGACGAAACTTCCTTTCGAAACCCTGACAAAACTCGCGGACAGAATAACAAAAGAAGTTTCAGGTGTTGTCAGCGTCACCTACAACATAACTCCAAAACCGCCCTCAACAATAGAAGCGGTTTGATAGGTTAATTGACTGTTAATAATAGTTTACCAATTCTTTATATGTATGCTCATGCAAAAACCTTCAACAATAATCAAAGGATTTAAGGGGCAATCCGTCTAATCAAGTGTACGAATAAACACCTTAAGGAGTAATGAGTGGAAAAAGAGCAAGACTTAGCACTAGTTCACAAAACCAAAGAAGGTGATAAAGACGCATTCTGCGAATTGGTGCAAAAATATAAAAGGCAGGTGTATTTTATGGCTTACCGAATGACTAATAATCATACTGATGCTGATGATCTTTCCCAGGAAGCTTTTCTAAAAGCATATGAATCTATCGGCAACTTTAAAGAAAAATGCTCTTTTTCCACATGGCTATATAGAATAACCGTAAATATGACGATTGACCATCTTAGAAAAATAGGAACAAAGCAAACTTTTGAATTAGACGAAAATGTATCTATTAGAAAGGGACACTATGTAGATAATCCAATAGAAGAACGGGAACTACATAAGGAAATCAAAAAAGCTATATGGTCTTTGCCATTAGAACAAAGAGCAGTGGTGGAGTTATCAATACTTGATGGGTTGCCTCACAGAGAAATAGCGGAAATCTTAGGCTGTCCGGAAAAAACGGTGTCCTGGCGTTTATTCCAGGCAAGAAGTAAGCTCCAAGAAAAATTAGATATATATAGAGGGGGTGAATAGAAATGGATTGTCAAGAAGTAAAAACAATGTTATCGGACTATTTAGCTAATTCATTAAAATCAAATTATAACGAAGAAATTAAAGAACACCTTGCTAAATGCCAAAACTGCGCAGATTCTTTTAAAAAGCTGGTAGAAACAGATAATATAATAAAACTAACAGCTAACGAAGAACCCTCCGAACAATACTGGAACAATTACTTGCCAAAATTCAAGACTAAATTAGACAGGGTTTCAACTCTGCGATTATCTAATCCCTTTCGCATATTTGTTCCCAAACTTTCATTCGCTTTCAACGGAGTTTTAATAATATCCCTAATTATTATAAGTGCTTTCTTCTATAAAAATACCCAACAAATGAAATCGTTGCGGTATGCTTTAAATCAGCAAAAAGAGGAAATTTCTTCCCAAACCACCCCGGGAATTATTTCCCCTATTATCGTATCGAAACAAGATATCGAAAAAACTACCGCTAAGAATGTAAAACTTTTCAGCGAAATGGAAGACATGTTCCCTAATACAATACAGTGGGTTGTTACGAGTGACGAACAAATAGAACTCGGGCTTAGCAGGAATACGATGGCAGAAAAAATAGTTATGAAAGATATTAAGCCAATTTTTCTAAAATTTAATATTTTGAAGCTTAGCGAAACCCCGGAAATCGTTTCTTCCGCAAATATGATGGTTTTAAACGGTAATGAAGTTAATACAAAAATGTGGGGCTTATCAAAAAAGGATTATACTCCTTACAGATATCATTGTTTGCCGATTTTAAGAACAGACGGGAAGATTGACCTTCGTGTAAGGATATCTCTTGACGGCGCCAGTTTAGAAACCGACATTACGGCAAAAGAAGGAGATAAGATAGAATTAGGCAGAATAAGAAAAGACAATGCAGAATATTCTATATATGTAAATGTTATCTCCAAAGGTGTGGATATTGTAAAAACCGAGGATACCGGAATATGAAAAGACTATTTTTTATAGTTATATTACTTCTTGCCGTTGCGAAAGCCGATGCCTCGGTTTCCTTATCCATGGGAGAATCCGGCCACAACTTTTTCGCAAAAGAAGAAGTTACACGCACTCTCTTTATTTGTAATGAAATGCTGGAACCCAAAGATATCACTGTCAGGTGGAAGACCTCTGTTTTTTCTGCTGTCATTCAGGAAGGCGAAGAAAAGATAGAACTAAGAGAGCTTCAGGGTAAAACTATTCAACTTACTCTGGAAATGCCGGAAGTAAAACAACGTTCTCCGATTACCTTGAAAGTGCAGGTCATTTGCGACGGAAAATTGGAAGCCGAAAAACAATGGGATTGTTCTGTTTTCCCGCAGAACATATCGGATACCATAAAAAATATACTTAAAAACAAAAAGCTTGGACTAATTGACTCCTCGGGGGAAATAAAACAAATATTCGATGAATTCGAAATACCTTTTATTCCGATAACAAATCAGTTGAGCATCGGGGCTTTTCACGGAGATTTAATAATTATCGGTCCGGAAGAAGACCCGAGAATGATGTTAACCCTCCTATCAAGTATCGAAAATAAAGTTGCCGACGGAACCTCCGTTATATCTTTTCAGGAGAAAATGGATATGGAAGATGAATCTGATATTCCTATTCCCCTAACTAATATCTCCCCCCTACCCTTAGATATAAAAAATATAACTATCCTTTCGCCAAACCATCCCGTGTTTACAGGATTAACCGGAGACAATTTTAACAACTGGCGGGAAGATGGAGTTGTAACCCGTTTCCCTTTAATAAAACCGACTAAAGGTAATTTCAGGGTTTTAGCAGAAGCAGATTTATCAACCGCTGCCATCTTAGAATTAATCTCGGGAGAAGGCAAATTCATATTCTGTCAGTTGGAAGTAATTGATAAATTTTGGGAAGAACCGATAGTCCAAAAGCTTTTTGAAAATATTATTCGCTACGCTCTCATTAAACAAGAACCGCTGCAATCGGCAGTCATTTACGGAAATCCGGAAATAGACATAATGAAAATCTTGAATTCCTTAAGTATTGCGCAAGATATCACGGGAAAATCGGATATTATAATAATATGTCTCGGTAAAGAAACTGATGACACTCCTAAGAAAGAGCCCATGCCGCCGCATATAAAAGAAACCATTGAAAAAGGCGGAACAATTCTTATATTTGCAAGTTTTCCCAACGCTGTTGATTTCCTCGGCATTAAGAAAAATATTAAACAAATGAAAGTTGCGCCAATCGGGCAACAGAGAATATATTATCGCCATGAAGAGATTATCGCCCTGGACAAAAAAAACCCTTTATTAATGGGTATAAATGAAAACGAAATCGATTTGCTGATGAGAAGAGGTAAAATGTATAAGTTTCAGTTGGATAATGCAGATATAGTTGTCTGCCAATCGTCATTTGATGAAGATAATCCAGTAAGCTTGCGAATAATTTCCCAACTGCTTACAAATTTAGGAATAAAAATAGAAAAGGAGGTAATAAATGAAGAGACAAACTTTGAATTATAATCGCTCGATTAATTCGGGCAAAAAGGAGGATAGGAAAATGTCAAATAGAATATGGAGAGTAGGAACAATATTGGCATTGGTTTTCGCTTGCCTTGTTTCGCTTGCAGGAATTGTTTGCGCAGAACCATTAACAGTTGCAGTTCTCAGTTTTGATACAAAAGACGCCAAGATTATAGGTCAGGAGAAAGAGATGGAAGAAAACATTGTTAAATTGGGCACCAAAATAGCTGATTTGTTAGGCGCCGAACTTTCTATAGATCCTAATATCAGTTTAGTAGAAAGGGACAGATTAGATAAGATTATTGAAGAAATGGGTTTAGGTAAAACCGGCATTGTAGACGAATCTCAAGCTGCAAAAATTGGCCAATTAACCGGCGCTAAGATTTTAGTCACAGGCCGCGCATTCACAATGGACAGAGAATTAGTAATAATAGCCAAAATTATCGGTACCGAGACCAGCAAAGTCCAAGTAGAATTAGCAAGAGGACCTTTATCTGGAGATCTGATTTCAATAGCGGGGAAACTGGCACAAAAAGTAGCTCTTACTATCCTTGAAAAGGGTTCTACTATGGTTGCCGCAGAACCTAAAAAAGAAACGGATAAATTACAAGAACTTAAGAATAAAATAGAAAACAAGGGATTACCTATAGTATTCGTAGCCATATCAGAAAGACATGTCAACAGAGGCAGTTATGACCCAGCAGCTGAAACAGAATTCACTCGTATTTTGGATGAGTGCAAATTCGTAGTGGCAAGCAAGAAAGGGCTCGATTCAAGCACTTGGGCACAGGAATATCTTAAAGATGCGAACTTAAACATGCCTGTCGGAGTTGATGCGGATGTAATTATTGTCGGTGAAGCATTTAGTGAATTCGGAGCGCGGACAGGCAATTTGCTTTCTTGTAAAGCACGAGTTGAAATTAAGGCAATCCAGGTTCGTGATAAAAAGACCCGCGAAATTTTACAAACCCCCAAACTGTTAGGTATTGATAGAGAAACCAATACTGCGGTGGATTTATCCGAGCAGATTGCCGCTAAAACAGCAATCCAGGAAGCTACCGCTAATATTGCTTACAAAATGATTCCCAAGATTGTAGAGAGATGGAATAAGAATAAATAAATTGGTGTAAAAATTAATAATGAGAAATAAATTTTTACACCTTCTGCTTATAACGCAGTTGATTCTTATCTCGCTTGTAGGAACAACTGCGTTAATGGCAAAAGAGAAGACTCCCCAACCAACAATCGCAGTATTGGGTACAACATCCGAACTATCCGATTTATGTGCTATTGTTGAAGCGGGACTGTTTCAAGAGGGGATTGTTTTAGTTGAACGGGCAAAAATAGAGAAAATTCTTCAAGAACAAAAGCTGACTGCAGCAGGACTCGTAGACAGGGATAATCTATTAAAATTAGGCCAATTAATCCGAGCAGATGGATTTCTCTTAATATCCGTAGAAGAAGTTAAAAAAGAAGAAAAAAACATAGAAAATCCTGAAAATCCAAAAGAAAAAGCCCTAACCCTTCTTCGTATTCGTCTTATCGATACAGCTCATGGATTACGTTTCCTGGATACATTTGAAGAATGGGACAACACAAAACTTAAAGAAACTACAGAAAGAATCACTGAAAACATATCTGAAATAGCCTCAAAACTAATCCTGCCCCCGGATAAGGCTATTCCGATAGGTATAGTAGGTATTCACAGGGTTGAACTTGATGAACGCTACCAATGGCTGACAAGAGCATTACCTACAATGTTATCTGCACGCCTGAATAAAGAGCCTAGAATAATAATGCTTGAACGCGAAGATTTGAAGATGCTATTAGAAGAAAAACAATTGACACAAGGCAAAGACACAGCATTCTGGGGTTCGGCGGTGTTAATTGATGGTTATTTACAGAGAACAGGAAAAGAAAAAATAGAATTGAAATTGCAACTGAAAAATTTTTCGGGCGGAGAAATAGCTACATTTACCACATCAATCAACCCCGAGGAATCATTAGGAACAATAAACAAAATGGCAACCGATATTATTCGTAAATTGCTTAAATCTTCTCCATCAACTTCATGGCAACCCCAAAAAGAAGCTGAAGAGTTTTTTAGGCAGGGAGATTTACTAAGAAAAAATGGAAGACACAAGGATGCAATAGAACCTCTTGAAACAGCATATGCTCTTCAACCTGACAATATTACTTATACAGGCGCGCTTTTTGAGAACGAATGGAAAGTGCGTTTTAAAAATAGCAGTTTGGTCTCAGACTATCCTATTTCATGCCCATATCAAAAAGAAACAGGAATTTTTTACTATTCAAATTTAGAATTGGCTTGCATAGTTTCCCGTCTGGTTAGACAAATTAAAGTAGGATATGAAAATAGCTATCTATCAGTAAATGATGTCTTTGAATGGGAAAAGTTAATTGGAAGAGGAGGTATTGCTAATGCAGGCTATCTAATAAATTTTGCTTCTACCTCTACACAAGAAGTTAAAGATATAAACCTTGAAAACCGCAGAATTTGGGTTGAATTTATGAGAAAAATTATTAAATCAAATCCTGATAATTATTGGAGTAAATATTACATAGTAGATATGGCTTACATTAATTCTGATGATTCTCATGGATTAGCAAAAGATATGGAAGATACTGTTACGGAATTTTGTGTACTTCCAGAAGAAGGAGGGAAAACTCAATCAAACGATGAAAGATATGAACTCTGCAGATATGTACTAGCAGACCAAGATGAAAAATATTTACAAGAGTTAAGCGAAATTGAAGACCCATTAGTTAAATTTTTAAGCTATAGAATGCTCTCTAAACCTCGTTTTAATCAGTCACAAACAGATAGAAAGCAATATTTCAAAAAAATGTTAGATATTTTATTAAATGAACTAAAAAGCCCAAATGAGCCTTTTTCAGAAAGTGTGAAAAAGGACATTCGGCTTCGGATAATGGCTGACATTTCATCTTCTGATATCACATATGATGAACGAATCAGTACATATGAAAAACTATTTGAACCTCTGATAGGAAATAAAGATTGTAAAAATTTATATTTATGGTTATCACTTATTTTTACGCCTTATCCTACAAATCTTGACATGGCAGAACGATATATCAGACTTCTAGAGGGGATAGAGCAAGTCATGCACAATTGTGAGAAAAACAATAATACTTTAACTATTCTGCAAAAAATAACTGATGCAAGAGATTTGATAACACATAGATTCCCAGAATTAAAACCATACAAAAAAATAAGCACCCACAAAATTAATGTTGCAGGACTTTTAAAAAGGGAAAGTTGGCCCCAAAATAAGTATTTTAACTATTCCTTTTTTACTTCATCAAAAGTACTCTTAAAAGATAAAATGTTATGGATTGCCTTTGAAGAGCCTGGTTTTATACTTGCTGGAATAAATCTTCAAACAAAAAGAATAATTTCGCTATGTCAAGCAAATTATAACCTTAAAGCAAGTAAAATTCTTACTTCAATACCATTAATAACAGGTATAGCTATAAATGAAAATGCTAATTATATTGCTGTGAGAGATAAGGGGTTAATAGAATTTCCTGGAAGTTCTATTACGGGTGTCAAATTAATTGAGAACCCCAAGATACTAACTGAAAAAGATGGTCTTCCTTCTATATCGATAACTGGAATAGCAGGGAACGAAGACAAATTATGGATAGCTTATGGAGGAATGGGCAAAGAAAGTGGTTTAGGTGTATATACTCCGAAAACAGGACATTGGGAAACAATTTTTTGCAGTACTTTGAAAAAGTACGATACACCTTTTAATTCAGGTAAACCTTATGTCATATCTAATCTTACGTTTTCTACTAAAAGAGATAAATTATTCTTTATAGTAGGCGAAAATTGGGGAGAATTTGATGAAATGAACCCTCGTTGGGGGCTTTGGAAAATTGATATAAATAATAAGAAACCAGTCTTTATCTGGAATAAAGAAGAAATAAAAGGTCATCGTTCAAATATAAGAGAGATTATAGATTCTGGTAATAAATGGTGGTTGAAATTAGCGTATGGCCTTATGGAATTTGACCCAAATTCAGAAAAGGTAAAGTCTATGTTGGGTTATGAACCAAAATCTGAATTAGATGTTAATTCCTCTTTCTTCGGTGATAAAATTCCTTCTTTTTTCTATTATTCTTTTGGATCTACTGTTATTCATAATAATAGGCTTTGGGGGAGATTAGGGAATAGCCAAATAATATCAATATATAAAGATAGTAGAGGAATTGAAGATGCTTTAATATTTGATAACGATATTCTAGATGGAGAAAAAGTTCTTGATTTTTTTAGCACCCCTTACGGATTAATTGCTATTGGTAACGGAACGATTGGATTAATAGAAACCGACAACATAGATACAAAAAAATGAATAAAAAAGTTCTGGATTTTGCATTGTTTGTTATAGTAATAACAATTGCATTAATCCCATTAAATGCATCTGAAACAAACTCCCAACCAACAATTGCAGTATTAGGAACAACTTCGGAATTATCCGATTTATGTTCGCTTATTGAGGTGGGACTATTTAAAAAAGGGATAGCTTTAGTTGAGCGGGCACAGATTGACAAAATTCTTCAAGAACAGAAACTAACCGCTGCGGGACTTATTGATCGAGAAAACCTTCTGCAATTAGGACAACTACTCCGAGCAGACGGTTTCCTGCTGATATCCGTAGAAGAAACTGTAAAACAGGAAGAAAATAAAGAGAATTCACAGGAAAACATTCTTCCTCTTCTTCGTATTCGTCTTATCGATACAACTCATGGATTACGTTTCCTGGATACATTTGAAGAATGGGACAACACAAAACTTAAAGAAACTACAGATAGGATTACAGAAAACATATCGGAAATAGCCCCAAAACTAATTCTACCTCCGGACAAAGCCATTCCGATAGGTATTGTTGGTATTCACAGGGTTGAATTGGACGAGCGTTACAATTGGCTGACAAGAGCATTACCTACGATGCTTTCTGCACGTCTCAACAAAGAACCAAGAATAATTATGCTTGAAAGAGAAGACCTGAAAAAACTTTTGGATGAAAAACTGTTAACACAGGGAAAAGATAGTACATTCTGGAATTCAGCGGTATTAATTGACGGATATATACGAAGAGAAGATAAAGAAAAAATAAAGCTGCAACTTCAGATAAAAGATTTTTCAGGAAAAGAAATAACTGTTTTTTCGGAATTAGTCAACTCTGATGAACCGTTGCCACTAGTAAATAAAATTGCAAGCGGTATTGTTCAGAAATTATTGAATACTTCTTCTGGGACAACTACCTGGAACTCCAAAAAAGAAGCCGAGGAATTTTTCAGACAGGGGGATTTACTAAGGAAACACGGGAGGAACAAAGATGCAATAGGACCCCTTGAAACCGCTTATGCACTCCAACCCGACAATATTCTCTATATAGGAGCGCTTTTTGAAAATGAATGGGATACACGGTTTACAGATGAATGGAAACCTAAATGGGGAGCATATGCCAAACGCGTAGAAACGGGTATTTCCAATTATTCGGATTTGGAACTTGCTAATATAGTTTTCTATTTAATTCGACAAATACAAACAGGATACGAGAACAATTCAATATCTGTAAGTGAAGTTTTTAAATGGCAGGAATTAATTGGGAAAGGAGGAACTTCTAGTAATTGGAATGGAGGTTATTTTGTAAATACCGCATCTACATCTACCGAACAAGTTAGAGATGTAAATATTGAAAACCGTAGAATCTGGGTAGAACTTATGAAAAAAGTTATTAAAGCAAACCCTAATAATTCGCTTAGTAATAAGAGAGCCATCGATATAGCATGTGTTAGTTCTGATGTCCCTGAGGAGTTAATAGAGAATATAAAGGCAGTTTTTGCAGAATTAATTATGCCGATAGAAGAAGGTGGAAAAATTCAATCATTTGATAAAAGGTTTGACCTTTGTAAGTATGCGGTAGATTCTGCTCTTTTTTATAAAATGAGTCACATAAAAGACATTGGAAGATTTAATAAACTTTGGGAAGAATATCTTAAAGAGTTAACTCAAGTTAAAGATCCATTAGTTAGATTTTACACGTATATGACTTTGTCAGATGATATAGCAAAAAAGGGAAGCGAGGAAGCAAAAGAATATTGTTTGAAAGCAGTAGATGTTTTACTAAACGACCTTAAAAGTCCCAATGAGCCTTTTGAAAATGAACATCATGGCAGCCCTAAATTTAATATCAGGAACGGTATGAGATTATGTATATCATTTGCAGGTTTTACTCCTATGGAAGAAATAAGTATATATGAAAAACTTTATTATCCACTGATAGAAAATAAGGATTGTGTTAATTTATCTGATTGGTGGGGACTTTGGAATGGTAGACCATATCTTGATTGCAAAGACCCTGAAATAGCAAAACGCTATATTAAGCTTTTAGAAGGTATAGCAGAAATTATGGAGAATTGTAATGATTTGCGTAAATGGGGTGCAATAACTGACTGGATAACGGCTACGAGAGATAAATTCCCTCAGTTAGTATCAGAAAAGAAACCGTCCAATTTTCCTTTCCCTGTTAATATGCTTCTAAATAAAGAGATATGGCCAGAGAAAAACAAAAATAATAGAGATATAGTTTTTGATTATTTAAAGCCAATACTTCAAAATCATATGCTTTGGGTTGCTTTTGCGGAATCCTATGAAAAACCTATAATCGGGCTTGCAGGTATAGACCTTGAAAAGAAAAAATTAATCTCATTATGGCAGGTTGATTTTGGTCGAGATATGAAAGATTGGAAGAGGCTCCGTCTTCCCGTGGTAGATTTCTCAATGTCGTTAAGTGGGACAATAACAGGCATAGCAGCAAGTAAAGATGCAAGTTATGCAGCTATAAGAGAAATAGGATTAGTAGAATTTCCCGGAAGTTCTGTTGTTGGTGTAAAACTATTTGATAATCCTAAGATACTCACTAAGAAAGACGGTCTGCCATCAATATCAATTACAGGTATGGTGGGAGACGGTGATAAGTTGTGGATTGCTTATGGTGGATGGGGTAAAGAAAGCGGTTTAGGTATATATACTCCCAAAACAAAACAATGGGAATCAATTCTCTGTAGTACTGTAAAAGGTGATACTCCTTTTAATCAAGGAAATCCTTATTCTATATCCTACCTAACTTTCTCTCCAAAAAGAGATAAGTTATTTTTTATAGTAGGTGAAGATGTTGGGGCTCATCAAAAGCTTGATAAGTTTGACGAATGGGTTAAGTTGTGGGGTCTCTGGAAAATTAATACTAACACGAGAAAACCGGAGTTTATATGGAATAGAGAAGAAGATAGAGGTTATATGCCCAATACAAGACAGATTATAGATTCTGGTGATAAATGGTGGCTTAAATTTGCTGATTCTCTTATAGAATTTGACCCGACTTCTGAAAAAGCAATATTTATGCTTGGTTACGAATATCGATTAGGAAGAAACAACCCGAGGCCCAATGTGGAAATTGACCATTCCTTTTCCAGAAAGGGACTCCCATCTGGTTCTCATATTATCAATCCTTCTGCTATCTATAATAATCAGTTTTGGACACAATTAGGGAAAAGTCAAATAATATTAATACGTAAAGATGACAAAAGGGCTGAAGATATCAAAATATTTGATAGTGATATATTAAAAGGAGATGCTGTCCGTGAATTTTTCAGCACTCCTTACGGATTAATTGCTATCGGTAACGGAACAGTAGGATTAATAGATACTGAAAGTATTGATAAGTAGATTTAATTCTCCCCCTCCTTTTGACACCCCCTCACCCATTCTCTTATAATCAACCATATTTTATGATAGAATTTTTGAAGCGGCTTTGGCAGAAGATAAAGGGTTGTTTCAGAAGCGGGCGGTTTCTGTGCGATGATTGCAAATACAACTGGCGTGAAGCGTGCGAAAGGCCTGAAAGGCCGAATGCTACAGAGTGTGAAGATTATAAAAGAAAATGATTACACTGATTATTTCAAACAAGATTACACTGATTAAATATAGAGTAGGAGATTAATAAATAAAGTAGAGAGAATTAAACGAATATATTTCTTTTTTCTCTCTACTATCTACTTACTACTCTCTACTCCCAACAGGAGATGAAAATGAGATCGGACAAAATGAAGAAGGGATTTGAAAGGGCGGGAAACCGTTCTCTTTTGAAAGCGTCCGGATTTACGGATGAGGAAATTTCACGGCCTATTATCGGGATAGCAAATTCCTGGAACGAGATAGTTCCGGGACATACACATCTAAAAGAAATAGCGCAAGCCGTAAAAGACGGCGTTAGAATGGCAGGCGGCACGCCGATGGAATTTCAGACAATCGGCGTATGCGACGGTATAGCCATGGGACACGAGGGAATGAAGTTTTCACTTCCCTCAAGAGAAATTATCGCTGATTCAGTTGAGATTATGGCAAGCGCGCATCCTTTTGACGGGCTCGTTTTAATCCCAAATTGCGACAAGATTGTTCCGGGGATGCTAATGGCTGCACTACGGCTGAATATCCCGTCTATTCTTATTTCGGGCGGACCGATGCTTGCGGGTAATTTAAGGGGAAAAGACATTGATTTAATCACGGTATTTGAAGCGGTAGGAAAAATTTCATCGGGCAAAATGAAAATGGCAGAACTTTGCGAACTTGAAGAATGCGCTTGTCCGACATGCGGTTCGTGTTCGGGAATGTTCACAGCCAATTCTATGAACTGTATATCCGAAGCATTAGGCCTTGCGCCATTCGGAAACGGCACAGTTCCGGCAGTTATGTCACAAAGAAGAAGGTTAGCAAAGAAAGCGGGAATGAAAATAATCGAACTTACAAAGAAGAACATAAAACCAAGACAAATCGCCACAACGGAAGCTTTCAAAAACGCGATAACGGTGGAGATGGCGCTGGGAAGTTCCACAAATACGGTACTACATTTACCCGCAATCGCAAAAGAGGCAGGCATAAAATTGGAACTGGCTGCATTCGATAAAATATCAAGAAAAACGCCCAATCTCTGCAAACTTTCGCCTGCGGGCCCCTGGCATTTAGAGGATTTGGACAGGGCAGGCGGAATTCCTGCGGTCATGAAAGAACTTTCTAAGAAGAAACTATTAAATCTTAAATTGACATACGTGGAAGGAAAAATTGAAACGAGAGTTAAGAATGCGGTGAATTTGAATAGTGAAGTTATAAGACCGATTAACAGACCGTACTACAAAGAAGGCGGTATTGCGATATTGAAAGGCAACCTCGCTCCTGACGGAGCCGTGGTTAAACGTTCTGCGGTAAATGAAAAGGTATGGGGTTTTTCAGGCAAGGCGAAAGTATTCAACTCTGAAGAAAATGCAATGAAAGCGATAATCTCCGGCAAAATAATAAAAGGCGATGTGGTGGTTATAAGGTATGAGGGACCCAAAGGCGGGCCCGGAATGAGAGAGATGCTCTCGCCCACTTCGACAATTTCAGGCAAAGGGCTGGGAGAAAGCGTTGCGCTTATTACCGACGGCAGGTTTTCCGGCGGGACGAGAGGACTTGCGATAGGACATATTTCGCCCGAAGCGGCGGAAGGCGGAACGATAGCGTACGTTAAAGACGGCGATTTAATAGAAATAGATATCCGTAAGAGAAAGATTTCACTAAAAGTAAGTGCCAATGAGCTGGCAAAAAGGAAAAAACACATGAAGATTTTGCCGTCTAAAGCAAAATCTCCTTTCCTCAAACGATATTCGCAAATGACAACTTCCGCGGATAAGGGCGCAATACTAAAATAAAAAACGGTTATCCCCCGAGAAATCTGCACCCTGAAATTTCGAAGAAATTTCGGGTACTTTAGTCCTGGGAATGCTCTGCATTCCTCAGGGAAAGATTTCCGGGACTTTGGTCCTTGAAATTCAATGGAATTTCTAAGGGGGTTTTCGGTGTTCGGGGAAAAACAAACATTTTGAATTTAAATTGAATAATTCTCAAGAAAAAGAAGTAAAAAATTTTAACTTTTCTGTTAGTGCCAAACAAGAAAATCAGCGTTTAGACAAATTTTTGTCTGAAAGACTTAGATTTTCCCGTTCCAAAGTTCAGAAACTCATTCACAATGGGAACGTAAAAATCAATCAAAAGGTAACTGAAACTCCGCACCATAAAGTCAAAACAAATGAAACGATAGAAGTGCGGATTTTCCCTCCTCAATCCTCTGTTCTTAAAGCAGAAGACATTCCTTTAAACATAATATATGAAGACGAGGAATTAATAGTTATAAACAAACCTGCAGGGCTAGTTGTACACCCCGCGGGCGAAAAGAAAACGCAAACGCTGGTTAATGCGCTGTTAAACCATTGCGGGAAAGAAATACTCAAAATAGGCGGTAATGAAAGAGGCGGGCTTGTTCACCGATTGGACAAAGATACATCCGGGGTAATGGTAATAGCAAAAACCGAAAAAACACATAACGAAATTGCGCGACAATTCAAAGAAAGAGAGATAGAAAAAACATACATTGCTCTTGCGTGGGGAATTATCAAAGAAGACAAAGGAGAAATTAATGTTCCCATAGGCAGGTCGATAGGTGACAGAAAAAAAATGAGCGTTTTTTCGGCAAAAGTAAGGGAATCTACAACATTTTTCACCGTGCTGGAAAGATTTAAGGATTTTACATTGTTTGAACTTAAACCCAAAACGGGCAGAACTCACCAGATAAGGGTTCATCTTAACTCAATAGGCCATCCGATAATCGGCGATGAGGTATATGGCGGAAAGAAACGCATCGCTTCATCGAGCCTCAAAGAGGTAAAAAATAAAATACAAAGGCAATTTTTGCATGCCGAAAAATTAAAATTTGAACATCCCGAATTGAAAAAAATCGTTGAATTTACTGCTCCGCTACCTGAAGATATGCAGTATGTAATAGAATGGGCACGTAAAAACGCGGGGATAAAAATTAAAAACTGTTAAGCGGTAACGAAGCCCGTATCGGTTAAGGTAAAAGGTTACGTCAAGAAAGTAAAGACGATTAACGTAACCGACTGACGAAATGGGACACCACGTGGGATATCCCACTGTGGCGCGGGTATCGTAACCTTAACCTAAATTATTCCCAAAAGTGAATAATTTACCTGTAGGGCCGCATAATTAAAATGCTTTGCATTTAAATTAAAGCCTGTGGGGTAGCCCCCTTTAGGCCTAACCGAAAACTATACTCAATGTCTAAATCCCAAACGAGTAAACCGATTATTCTCGCTGTTTCTCCTTGTCTTCTTAACCCAAAAGTAAGAGCCGAAGGGCTTTCGCAACATCCTGAAATAAAGAAGAAAATTTTAAAACTTGCGGAAAAACATAACGCAAAGATTGAGCAGCTGCCTTGCCCTGAGTTCTTATTCTTAAGAAAAAGACAGCCGAAAACTTACGACGAATACGTACAAATTAAGGGCTTTAAGAAATTTTGCGAAAAATTAGCGCAGGATTTTATCGGAAAGATAAAAAGATACGGTAATTGCCATATTTTCGTAATAGGAATAGCAAGGTCGCCGAGCTGTTCTATTTCTTACGTTCACGACAAAAATGATAAATTGAAAAAGGGAGAAGGATTATTTATACATTCATTGCGCAGAAAAATTAAGGCAACTTTCGGGGAGATAGATTATCGTAATATAGACGCTTCAATCGAAAAAATTGAAAAGATTATAGAAACTGCTTTTTAAATCTCCTTTATCAACGCAACTTCGCCGCAATCCGGAAATTTGGGACAACTGATGCATTCTTTCCATACTTTATGCGGCAATTTTTCTTTCGGAATTTCCTTAAATCCCAGGCTTTTGAAAAATTCCGGTATATAAGTAAGAACAAATACCTTTCTTAGTCCCAACTGCGGCGCGTCTTTAAGACATATGCCTACCAAATCTTTGGCAAGCCCCTTGCTTTGCCAATTTTCCTTTACGGCTAAAGACCTTATTTCGCCCAAATCTTCCCAGCAAGAATGGAGCGAACAACAAGCAATTATCTCCTCGCCTTCTTCCGCAACAAAAAAATCCCTCACATTGTCATAAAGTTCAGCCAAAGAACGAAGGAGAAGGACCTCCTTTGAACTAAAATATTCCAATAATTTATAAATAAATATAACGTCTTGAACACTTGCTTTTCTGATTTTCATGTCTAATAGTGTCTATTATTTCATACTTAGAAATAAATCGAAATATGTTGAAATATATTCCCGCCTGCTTGCGAAGCGGACAGGGATATACATTGCCTGAAGGCTACTGTATTTCCACTGTATATCTATTGTATTTCCATTATATTTCCCAGTTTCATTATTCTTCACTTAAAATCACGGGACCGCTTTTCATTATAGCAATCGTATGCTCAAAATGACAAGATAAGGAACCGTCCAAAGTAACCGCAGTCCATCCGTCGTCTTGTATTTGCACTTCCCATGTTCCTTGTGAAATCATCGGTTCAATGGAAAGAACCATCCCTTCTTTTAATAAAGGGCCCGTTCGCGGCTTGCCGAAATTCGGTATTTGAGGTTCCTCATGAAGTTCTCTTCCTATTCCATGGCCCACAAAATCTCTTATCACTCCGCAGCCGTTATTCTCGACAAAAGATTGGATCGCCCAAGAAATATCAAAAAGATAATTTCCCGCTTTTGCTTTTTCTATGCCTTTATGAAGGCCTTGCCGGGTGACATCGATAAGTTTTTTCGCGTCATCACTTATTTCCCCAACCGGAAAAGTAATGGCCGCATCCCCATAATAATTTTTAAATTTCACTCCGATATCTATGCTTACTATATCGCCGTTTTTTAGGATTTTTTTACTGGAAGGGATACCGTGAACTACCTCTTCATTTACCGAAGCGCAAATGGATGCGGGATATTTGTGATAACCTTTAAATGCAGAAATGGCACCTTCTTTTTTCATCAAATCTTCCGCGAAAACTTCTAATTCCTTCGTGTTTATTCCCGGTTTAATTATTGACTTTATGGCGTTTAAAATTTTTGCGACAATCCTATTTGCTTCGCGCAAGATTTTAATTTCTTCTTCCGATTTGATTGGAATCATTTTTTGAAAAAATTCATAGAAATAAATTGAAATGCGATAGAAATATATGGAAATAAATTGCCTCACTACAACATATTTCTACCATATTTCCACATATATCTATGTATATCCATTATATATCCGTTATATTTTTATTTTCATCTAGCTTCTCCAAATACGAATCGTCTATTAGAATATCACGGGGTTTAACGCCCTGCGGCGGGCCTATTATCCCCTGCTTTTCCATAAGGTCGATAATACGCCCTGCTCTGGCATAACCGATGCTCATTCTTCTTTGTAAATGCGATGCTGACGCCTGACCGCTTTGCAAAATAACCTTTATGGCTTCTTTAAAAAGCGGGTCTTTTTCGGCAGGCAGTATTGGCTCTTCATTTTTATTTTTATCGAGTTTAAAATCTATTTCGCTAAAATCGGGTTTGCCCATCTTTCCGAGATATTTTACTATTCGTTCTATTTCCTCTTCGGTGACAAAAGGACCCTGCAAGCGGATGGGTTTTCCGCCTGCGGCAAGATAAAGCATATCGCCTTTGCCCAAGAGTTTATCGGCGCCCATTGAATCAAGGACCGTCCTGGAATCTACCTTGGAGGAAACCTGGAAAGAAATACGATAAGGGAAATTTGCTTTTATCACGCCTGTCACCACATCAACGGAAGGTCTCTGGGTTGCAAGGACAAGATGAATTCCGGCGGCTCTTGAAAGTTGCGCAAGACGCATTATCATTTCTTCGACTTTTCTTGAAGCTACAGCCATCAGGTCAGCCAATTCGTCTATTATCACCACGATGTAAGGCATTTTCTCGCTGTCGTTTTTTTCCTCTTCCATTTTTTCATTGAATCTTTCTATATGTCTTACTCCCATTTCCGCAAGTTTGCCGTATCTTGTCTCCATTTCTTCTACTATCCACTGCAAAGCCGCAGGAGCTTCTTTAGCCATTGTCACTATCGGCGCAAATAAATGCGGAAGTTGCGAAAAAGGGGCAAGTTCTACCATTTTGGGATCAACCAGCAGAAATTTCACTTCGTTGGGATAAGCATTAAAGAGTATCGATGAAATAAGCGAATGTAAACACACTGTTTTCCCCGAGCCAGTAGTCCCCGCAATAAGAAGGTGCGGCATTCCTTTCAAATCGTCGACAACGGGATTTCCTCTTATATCTTTGCCCAAAGCAATCGCAAGTTTAGACTTTGCGCTTAAATTTTTAAATTCTTTCGATTGAAGTATTTCCTTTAAATGCACAAGTTTCGCGACAGGATTGGGAATTTCGACTCCCATAACGGCTTTGCCCGGAATAGGCGCCACAATCCTCAAAGAAGGAGCGCGAAGCGCCAAAGCAATATCGTCCGCCAAAGAAACAATGCTCTGCACTTTAACACCCACACCCGGTTCCACTTCGTAGGAAGTTATAACCGGCCCTTTTTGAACACTTGTTACCTTCGCTTCTATTCCGAACTCAGAAAGCGCCTGTTCTAATTTTCTGGAATTACTCTGGATATAAGAATCATCGGTAAGTTTTTCCCCGGGAGAGTCGTTTAGTAAAGAGAGAGGCGGAAGCGAAAACAAAGAATCCTCCATCCCTTGCTCTTTTTCCGTTTGAAAGAGGTCCGAAACAAATTTTTTGCCTTCTTCTTTCTTACGGATAGGGATATCGGCGGGCGCAGGCGGTTTAACTTCGATAACACTAACAGGTCTTGCAACCTCTTTTTGTTTTACGGGAACAGACGGTCTAGAGATGGTCCCCCTCTTTTTTTCTGTCTCTATTGGGGATTTTGTCACTACTCTATAACTTTTTAATCTCTTGATTCTCTGCACAAGGAAAAAATAAAAGTTTTCATACGAAGATAAAAGAATTACTCCGGCAATAAAAGCCACGGTAGTTATTATATATGTCCCGACATGGCCGAAAAATTTTAACATTGAAAAGGACAACAAATAACCTATTATTCCACCGGCAAATTCGATTTCGCCCTCGATAAACAAACCTTTAGAGAAATTACTTCCTATGCCTTTAAGGGAAAAAAAGACAGCCAAAGAAACCAGTAAAACGATACAACCGATTACTCTGGAACGGATATGCGCTTCATAACGCGAAAAAAAATGCAGATAAATTAAGAGTAATCCTAAAAACACAACAAAATAAGCCAACACCCCAAAAAGAGAATAAAGCCCGAAACCGAGCCACGCGCCGACTATTCCTATCATGTTTCCGGCAGGACGAGCAGGGGGAGTTTGCAGAAAACTTAAGTCTGCGGGGGAAAAGGAAACCAAACTCAAAAAAACTAAAACTACAACACCCAGCAATATAATACTTATTACTTGTTTTTTATGTACCATTTTGCATTTTGACTTTTAACTTTTGCCTTTTTATTTATGCCCCGTACTTCCCCAGCCGTTTGCGCCTCTTGAAGTTTCGTCAAGGGATTCTTCCTTTATTTCGACGCGGATAACGGGAACGATCAAAAGTTGCGCGATCCTAATTCCCACATCAACGGTAAAATCCTCGTCAGAAAGATTATGAAGGACAACGGCAACTTCGCCGCGATAGCCACAGTCAACAACTCCTGCAAGCGTATGAATTCCGTGTTTAGAAGCCAACCCGCTGCGGTCCTTAATAAACCCGAAGTAGCCCTGCGGAACCGCTATCTTTACGCCGGTAGGAACTGTTTGCCTTGCTCCTTTTTTAATTACGCACTGTTTTGCCGCTCTTAAATCAAGCCCCGCATCGCCTTCGTGTTGATACGAGGGCAACGCAATATTTAATTTCTTTGCTTCTTCGGTTCTTTCGACTTTCAGTTCCATCATTTTTCTAAAAATAAATTTAAAAATAATACCTTGATATAAGTCGAAATACTTAGAAATATATTGAAATACGTTGTCTGTCTACTATGTATTTCTATGTATCTCAATTTATTTCCATGTATATCTACATACATTATTTTTTATCTTCTTTGCCCTGCATTGCTTTTCTGGAAAGATTTATTCTCCCCTTTTCGTCTATTTTTAAAACTTTCACCTTGAATTTATCACCTTCTTTGACCACATCTTCAACATTTTTGACGAAATTGGAATCTAACTCCGAAACATGGACAAGTCCTTCCTGCCCCGGGAGAATTTCAACAAAAGCTCCGAATTGCATAACCTTCGTTACTATTCCGTCAAACACTTCTCCCGCCTTGACTTCATGCGTATATGCCTCGACAAATTGAATCGCTTTCTTTGTGCTTTCTTTATCAACTCCGGCCACAGTCACCGTGTTTTTTTCGTCATCAATATCTATCTTTGCTCCTGTTTCGGCGATAATTCTTCGTATATTTTTACCGCCGGGGCCAATAAGTCCTCCAATTCTTTCAGGGTTGATATCAAGAATAGTTATAAGAGGAGCATAAGGAGAAACGGACTGGCGAGGGGAACCGATTGTTTTGTTCATCACATCCAAGATATGTTTCCTGGCTTCTTTTGCCTGCAAGAACGCTTCTTTCAAAAGAGCATATTCTATGCCTTTTATTTTAATATCCATCTGAATAGCAGTAATCCCGTCATTAGTTCCGGCGATTTTTAAATCCATATCTCCGTATTTGTCTTCCAGTCCTGCGATATCCGTAAGGATCACGTGTTTTTTGCTTTCGGTAATTACTCCCATAGCTATTCCGGCCACTGCTTTCTTGAGGGGAATGCCGGCATCAAAACATGCAAGAGACGCGCCGCATACGGTAGCCATAGAGGAAGAACCATTGGATTCGAGTATTTCGGATACTAGTCGCACGGTATAAGGAAAGTTATCCCAATCCGGCATCAAGGGTTTCAAAGCTCTTTCTGCCAAATTGCCGTGCCCGATATCTCTTCTTGACGGACCTCTCATCGGCTTTACTTCACCTACGGAAAACGGCGGGAAATTATAATGCAGCATGAAAGTTTTGGAAGATTCCCCTTTCAACTCGTCCATAATTTTTTCGTCTTCCCCGGTTCCCAATGTGGCAACGACTAAACTCTGTGTTTCGCCTCTGGTGAAAACGGCTGAACCGTGAGTTCTCGGCAACACGCCCACTTCACAACTTATAGGCCTGATTTCTTTTCTCTTTCTTCCGTCCGTCCTTGTTTCGTCTTTCAATATTTTCTCTCTGAACTTTTTCTGCTCCAAATTCTCAAGCGCCATATTCACAAGCACTTCCGAATAAGTCTCGCTGAATTTTTCTATGCATTCCTTCTTTAAAGCAGCTATATAAGCAAGTCTTTCCTTCCTGACTTCAATAGTTCTCACCTTATCGATCCTCTCAGCAGCAATTTTTTCTATCTCTTTCTCGAGTTCGCTCGGAACAGAAACAATTTTCACTTCTTTCTTTGTAATTTTTTCTTTCTTTGTCAACTGCTGGATAAGAGAAGAAACCTCTCCGCATACTTTTTGTCCTAACTGTAATGCTTCAAGAATAATTTCCTCCGAGAGTTCTTTTGCTATGCCCTCTACCATCGCAACACCATCACCCCATCCGCAAACCACTAAGTCCAGTCCGCCTTCCTCTACTTGCTTATAGGTAGGATTGATAACAAGCTTGTCGCTGACTCTGCCTATCCTGACTGCTCCGATAGGAGCAGCGAACGGGACATCGGAAATTGCCAGTGCCGCCGAGCCGCCGATTATTCCAAGAATATCAGGGTCAACCTCTTCATCTGCCGAAAGAGCAGTGGATACGATTTGAACTTCTTCCATATAACCTTCGTGGAAAAGCGGCCTTAAAGGACGGTCTATCATTCTCGAAGTTACAATTTCTTTTTCCGAGGGACGGCCTTCGCGCTTGAAAAAGCCTCCGGGTATTTTGCCGGCGGCATACGTCATTTCCCTATAATCAACCATCAAAGGAAAATACGGGGGAACTTCGTCCAGATCTCTTGCTACAACAGTAGTAAGAACAACCGTATCGCCGTATCTGACAACAACAGCACCATCCGCCTGTTTTGCCAATTTGCCCGTCTCTATAATAAGTTTCTTTTCTCCTATTTTTGCTTCAACTACTGCACTCATATCTTTTACTCCTTTTCTTTATTTACTTGTAATTTTCTATCTCTTTTTTTATTTTCGCAATGAAATCATTTATATCTACTTTCTCCTGATAGCCTTTTAACGCTGAATCGTCCGCTATTGATTTGGTGGCGGACCGGTTTAGGGCTTTTCTTTTTCTTACTGAAATAACTTTCTCGTTCTGTTCATTTTTACCCAACACTATTATATATGGAACTTTAGCTTTTTCGGCCTCTCTTATTTTATAACCTAAAGTGTCGTTTTTAGAATTCAACTCGACTCTGATTTCCGCGTCTTTTAGTTTTGAATATATCGTTTCCGCATAAGGCAAATTATCTTCGGAAATCGGAAGGATTTTAACCTGAATGGGCGAAAGCCACAGAGGAAAAGCCCCGCCGTAATGTTCTATCAGAAGCGCAAAGAACCGTTCAAGCGAACCATATAAAGCACGGTGTATCATATACGGACGTTCCTGCTTGCCGTCCTTGGTCACATAGGACAAATCAAATCTTTCCGGCATATTAAAATCGAATTGTATTGTTGACCCCTGCCAAGCCCGTCCCAAAGCATCATAATATTTCATGTCTATTTTGGGGCCGTAAAAGACCGCTTCGCCCTCCATTCGTTTATAAGATAAGCCCTGCGATTTCATAGCAGTCACCAACGCTTCTTCTGCTTTTTCCCAATTTTCGCCGCTGCCTGCATATTTGTCACTGTTAGCCGCGTCGCGCACACTTAGTTCCATAGACGGTGCAGGAAGATTGAAGACCTTCATGAATGATAAACAGAATTTCAGCGTTCTTGTAATTTCTTCAACTATCTGTTCGGGCGCACAAAATATATGCGCATCATCTTGAGTAAAACCTCTTACTCTGGATAAACCGTGCAAGACGCCTGTACGTTCATAACGATAAACTGTGCCGAGTTCCGCATATCTTATCGGCAATTCCCTATAACTTCGAACATCATTTTTATAAATCATCATATGGAACGGGCAATTCATCGGTTTTATATAATACTGAACTTCATCGATTTCAATCGGCGAATACATGCCGTCCTTATACCATTGCAAATGACCGCTGGTCTTCCATAAAGATGCATTGCCTATATGCGGGGTGAAAACAAACTCGTACCCGGATGTCTTGTGGCTTTGACGCCAATAATCTTCCAGTATGCTTCTAATCAAAGCGCCTTTCGGATGCCAAAGTATAAGTCCGGTTCCGATTTGGTTATTTGTACTAAAAAGGTCAAGTTCTTTTCCGAGTTTACGATGGTCCCTTTTTTCCGCTTCTTCAAGATTTTTTAAATATTCTTTCAATTCTTTATCGCTATAAAACGCCGTGCCGTATATTCTCTGCAGCATTGGGTTTTTTTCGCTGCCTCTCCAGTAAGCACCGGAAATCCTAAGCAACTTAACGGATTTAATTTTACCGGTGGATTCGACATGCGGCCCTCTGCAAAGGTCAACGAAATTACCCGATTCATACAGGGAAACTTTTTCATCTTTTATTTCTTCCAAAAGTTCCACCTTGTATTTTTCGCCTTGTTTTTTAAAGGTTTCAATTGCTTCTTTTTGGGATATCTCTTTTCTTACGAAAGGATAATCTTTTTTGATAATCTCCTGCATCTTCTTTTCAATCTCAGGCAGGTCTTCGGGGATAAATCTGTGCGATGTGTCAAAGTCGTAATAAAAACCGTCTTCTATGGAAGGACCAATCCCCAATTTTACGTCGGGATAGAGTTCTTTTACGGCATAGGCAAGGATATGCGATGCGCTGTGCCTATACACTTCAAGAGGAGCATTTTGAGATTTCTGTTTCATAAAAACCTAACAGCCAATACCTTATTGGCTAATTTTTCATCCTTTTTATTAGTGGGCGATAGAGGATTTGAACCTCTGACCTCTCCGACGTAACGTCGGTCCGACGACTCCGTATGAGACGACACGCAGTGTCGGACTCCATCGGAGAGCGCTCCGCAAAATCAACTAATATAACCGCCCTGTCTTCTACTACTCTTTTTCTTCAAAATTATTGCACTGCTCACAGATTTTATCAGCTTCTTGGAGTTCTTTTACACCCCAATGTTTAATGTTATTCATATCTTTGGACCACGAAAACATTTCTATAATCCTTGGATGGCACTTTTGCCGTACCATAACCCACTTGCATCGTAAGTGACGAAATTCTTTCTTTGACATTGTTTTTATTCTCTCAGTGGGCGATAGAGGATTTGAACCTCTGACCTCCACGATGTCAACGTGGCACTCTAACCAACTGAGCTAATCGCCCCCTCGCTTAAACTCGGGAGTAGAAAGTAGGAAGAAGACCTGCCCGCCAAAGATTGGCAGGCGGGGAGTAGAGAGATCAACTAATTCTTCTTTTCTCTCTACTTTCTACTATCTACTCTCTACTTATTTTATATCAACAAGTGCCGGGAGCCGGATTTGAACCGGCACGGACTTTAAGGTCCATGGGATTTTAAGTCCCAGGCGTCTACCAGTTCCGCCATCCCGGCTTTATAATCCCACTTGAATTAGGATTATATAATAATACTATCAAGTTTTACAACGTAATAGACGAAACCGGGAAAAGATTATTAAGGAAGATTTCGTAACAGGGAAGCGGGAAATTAAATTTTATTCCGTACTTTTCTCAATTATCCAGCTTAACGGCTTTAACGCCGCACTAACAAATCCCCAATATATTAAATATATTATCCCAATTTTTCCATTATTGCATCGGGGATGTCGAAGTTGGCATAGACATCTTGTACATCGTCATGGTCTTCCAGCGTTTCGACAAGTTGTAATATTTTTTCCGCGGATTTCTCGTCGTTAACGGGAAGCGGGCTTTCGGGAAGCATTTCTATTTTTGCGGAAGAAATTTGAACGTTTTCGTTTTTAAGCGCTCCTTTTACTTTGTTTAAATCTTCCATCCTTGTAATTAAAGCGCATTCTTCATCTTCTATTCTAAAATCCTCGGCACCGGAGTTAATGGTAAGTTCCATTAATTCCTCTTCGCTGAATTTTTCTTTTTTGTCGATATCTTTAAAAATAGGGATCATTACAACACCTTTCTTTTTGAAAAACCTCATGGCTGAACCCGGTGAAGCAAGATTCCCCCCGAATTTTGAAAATATATGTTTTACTTCGGAAGCAGCGCGGTTTTTGTTGTCAGTTATCACTTCGACTACAAAAGCAATTCCGCCCGGCCCATAACCTTCATAGGTAACTTGTTCCAAAACAATACCCGGCAGTTCCCCGGTGCCTTTTTTGATAGCGCGTGTTATATTGTCTTGCGGCATATTTGCTTCTCTTGCCGCATCAATCGCCGCTCTTAACACGGAATTCATACTGGGGTCGCCGCCATTACGCGCGGCAATTGTTATTTGTTTGCCTATGCGGCTGAAAACCTTTCCTCTTGCCGCATCTGCTTTCCCCTTTTTGTGTTTTATACTTGCCCAATGACTATGTCCTGACATGTGAACCTCCTAAATTAATTTTAACGATGAAAGAAATACAATCGAAATATTTTGAAATATATTGCCTATCCACTATGTATTTCCCCGCCTGCTTGCTTCGCATCAAAGCGGGCAGGCATATATATCCATTATATTTCCATGCATATTAATTGTATATTTATTTTTTATTTTCACTTTCCTTTATTATCTTTTGCGCTATATGAGCGGGTGTTTCTTCGTAGCAAGAAAACCTCATCTGGAAATTGCCTCTCCCTTTGGTAATGGACTTCAAGGTTGATGCATATCTGGAAAGTTCCCCCAAAGGGATCTGCGTCTTTATTATTCTTGAATGTCCTTTCACTTCGATATTCAGTATCCGACCTCTCTTGGCATTGATATCGCCTGTAACATCGCCAACATATTCTTCGGGAATTATAATTTCGACCTCCATTATAGGTTCTATAAGGGTCGGCTTCGCCTGTTTTGCCGCATCCCTAAAAGCCATAGAGCCTGCAATCTGAAATGCTATATCGGATGAATCTACGGGGTGGAAACTTCCGTCGACAACGCTAACTCTTACATCAGTAACCGGATAACCCGCATTTACTCCTTTGCTCAATGCTTCTTTTACGCCTTTTTCAACGGATGGTATAAACCGCGACGGAATTTTCCCTCCGACAATCTTGTCCACAAACTCAAATCCCTTTCCTCTGGGCAAAGGTTCAATCTCAAGCCATACGTCCGCGTATTGCCCATGTCCTCCGCTTTGCTTTTTGTATTTCGCCTGAACTTTCGCGTTTCCTTTTATTGTTTCCCTATAGGCAACTCTCGGCTCTTTGAAATCCACATTCACGCCGAATTTGCTCGCCAATCTTTTCGATACGGTGCCCAAATGAAGTTCTCCCAAGCCCGAAAGGACTATTTCACTAAATTCCCTGTTAAAATCGACATGAAGCGTCGGGTCTTCCTTGCATAATTTGTCAAGAGCAAAACTTACTTTTTCCTCGTCTTTTCTTTCTCTGGGAATTACGGCAACGGAGGTATTGGGAGAAAGAAACTGTAATGCCTTCAATTTGATATCATCTCTAATGCTTGATAGCGTGTCGGAAACCTGGGTGGCTTTGAGTTTAGCTATTCCGGCAATTTCTCCGGCACCTACGTTTTCAACTTCTTCTTTTGTGCTACCTTTTATAATTTGGAACCTCTGTCCCAATTTTTCGTCAGCGCCTTTTGACACATTGCAGACTACGGAACTTGCCGTAAATTTTCCCGAAAAAACCCTGATAAGAGCAACATCTCCCAAATGCGGTTCTGAGACAACTTTGAAAACCTGCGCAAGCGATTCTTTTTTTTCGGTTAGATTTATTTCTTTGCCGTCTTGAGAGAAAACTTTTCTTTGCATAGGATTAGGGAAAAAATCAATCATAAATTTTGCCAAAAAATCAATTCCGATGCTTGCATAATTCGAACCGCACATAACCGGAGAAACAAGCCCCTGCTCAATACCCGCCTTCAAACCCTTTTTTATTTCGTCCACGGAAAGTTTGCCCTCTTCCAAATATTTTTCAACTAATTTATCGTCGGTTTCGGCCGCACTTTCAACTAATTTCTCCCTGAATGCGGAAAATTCTCCAGGAATGCCTTCAGACTCTTCTATCAAATTAATAACGGCCTTTAAAACCTTTTCCTCTATTTGCGGGACTTGAATAGGAGTTAACTGAACTTCTAGTTTTGTTTGGATTTCATTTAATGTTTTGCCAAAATCAGCTTCTTCTCTGTCCATTTTATTGATAAAAAACAAGCGCGGCAGATTTTTCTCTTTGACCATATTCCATATTTGCTCGGTTTGAACTTCCACGCTTCCGGAAGCATCTATGACAAACACAACCGCATCCGCGGCGTGCAAGGCGCTGATTACTTCTCCCACGAAATCGGGATACCCCGGAGTGTCTATTAGATTAAAATTATGTTTTTCGTAGGAAAAATTGAACAGTTTTAGGGTATGAGTGAAATTTCTTTCTTTTTCTTCCTGTGTGAAGTCTGAAACCAAATGAGCATCTTCCTTTCCGGAAATCTGGGGAATTGCGTTGGCTTTAACAAGCAGGTTTGCTATTAAAGAACTCTTTCCCGTATTACTTTGAGAAACAAAAGCAACGTTTCTGATATTTTCAACAGACACCATGCCTAAACCTCCTTTAGATGCTTGATTTATTGAAATTTGTAGTATAACACATTGCTTCCGTTAGAACAAACGAAAGACAGACCCTCAAAGCGGTTTAGCAAAGAAACACCCGAAAAATAATGAAAACCCATAAAGCAGATGGCACCTTTTGCATAAACAGAGTAAAATTGGAGTTTATATGACGGAAAAAGAATCGGCCATTCTGGTATCGGATAAAAAATATCTTAATTATCCCTCCGGTGCAAAATTGGCGGGCAGGGACCCTCAAGAAGAATTGAAAGAACTTGCAAATACTGCGGAAATCGAAACAGCAGATTATATAACCTTTGATTTATCCCATCCCACAGCAAATCTTTTTATCGGGAAAGGGCAGGCAGAAAAGTTAAGAGAATTATGTATTAAAAAAAATGTGGGTCTCATTATATTTGATCGCGAATTAAGCCCTACCCAGCAGAGAAATTTAGAAGAAATCATGCAAGTAAAAGTAATGGATAGAACACAACTGATACTTGACATATTTGCTAAGCATGCCAAATCCAAAGAAGGGGAACTGCAGGTAGAACTTGCCCGAATGAATTATATTCTTACACGGCTTACGGGAAAAGGGATAGAACTTTCGCGACTGGGAGGAGGTATCGGGACCCGCGGCCCAGGCGAAATGCAACTTGAATACGACAGAAGAAGAATCAGAGAACATATTACCCGGCTGAAGAAAAAATTGGATAAAATTTCGCTTCATCGCGAACTCAAGAGACAAAAAAGGAAAGAAAACGCGGTACCTATGATAGTTTTGGTGGGATATACGAATTCCGGGAAGACAACACTAATTAACAAACTCTCTTCGTCTAATTTCGAGCATGGAGACAAATTATTCTTAACTCTTGATTCAGTAATGAGGAAAATAGATTTAGGAAATAATCAAAAAGCAGTCCTCGTCGACACTGTGGGTTTCATAAAAGGACTTCCGCACCAGTTAATCGAATCGTTCAAATCCACCCTGGAAGAAGTCAACTACGCGGACATCCTTGTCCATATCATAGATTCTTCAAGTGTAGATATAAAAGGAAATTACAAAATAGTAACCGATATATTGAAAGAACTTGACGTATCAGATAAGCCGATTGTCACGGCCTTAAACAAGGAAGACATTATTGATGCGGGAACTAAAAGAGACTTAAAAAGGCTTTTTCCGGAAGGCGTTTTTATTTCGGCAGCCAAAGGAACTAACGTAGAAAATCTAAAGTTAAAATTATCCCAAGCACTCAAATCGAAAAGAGAGATGGCGAAATTTTCTATACCTTTTGATAAAATGAATATTGTCTCGATAATTCACGAACAAGGCAAAATTATCAAGAAAGAATTTACGGAGGCGGGAATTAAAATAACGGCAGAAATTCCCATCGCTTTAAGCAAAAAACTAAAACGATATAAAATCAAAAAATGAAAATGCTGATAACCGGCGGAGCCGGCTTCATAGGTTCGCACTTATGTGAAAAGTTGGTTAAAAAATCGCATGAAGTGATATGTATGGACAATTTGCTGACCGGCAACAAAGCAAACATCAAAGAATTATTATCTATGCCTAATTTTAAATTCATAGAGTATAATGTGAGCGAATATGTCGATATTAAAGGGAATTTGGATTATGTTCTGCATTTTGCGTCTCCCGCTTCGCCCATAGATTATCTTAAATATCCCATACAAACTTTAAAAGTCGGCGCGCTGGGAACGCATAAAACTTTGGGGCTTGCAAAAGCAAAAAAAGCGAAATTCTTGCTTGCTTCCACTTCAGAAGTATACGGCGACCCGCTAGTAAATCCGCAATCCGAAGATTACTGGGGAAATGTAAGTTGCGTAAGCCCAAGAGGCGTCTATGATGAGGCAAAAAGATTTGCAGAAGCGCTAACAATGGCTTATCACCGTTCTCACAAATTGGATACAAAAATAGTCAGAATCTTCAATACTTATGGGCCTAAAATGCGGCTCAATGACGGCAGAGCAGTTCCCGCGTTTATAAGCCAAGCCGTAAAAAACAAACCTTTAACTGTATTCGGTGATGGTCTTCAAACAAGAAGTTTTTGTTATATAAGCGAGCTCATTGAAGGTATTCTAAAATTGATGGATTCTTCAATAAACGACCCGATTAATTTAGGAAATCCTGACGAGTTCACGATATTGGAACTGGCTAAAAAGATAATAAAAATAACAAAAAGCAAAAGCAAAATAGTATTTAAACCGCTTCCCGTAGATGACCCGAAAGTAAGAAGGCCCGATATCACTAAAGCGAAAAAAATGCTTAGTTGGCAGCCAAAAGTCGGGATTGACGAAGGGCTTGGAAAGACGATAGAGTACTTTAAGAAAAAGATCAGTTAAACTTCAAAAACCAAGATACAAGAACCAATAACCAAACCCAGCACCAAAGCAAAGCTCGGTGCTGGACTAGTCCTGCACCGAAAACGAAATTTCTGGTGCGGGGTAAATTCCAATATTCAAATCCCAAACATTTTTAGTTTGTAGCTTATATCTTGTTTCTTGGTGTTTGGTTATTGGTTTACTAAAATTTCTTCTTCCCCGATAACCAAGCGCCTTATTTCCTTCTTATCCACCGAATACACGATATGAATTTTACCCTTTGAGTCTTGAATCATCGAAGGATAACCGAAATCGATGTTTTCCCCCTCTTCCAAAACTTTTCTTATGGGAAAAGTGTCGCCTTCGTCTTCTGACAATGCTATTGTCAGATTATTGCGATTTTTGGGGTTATCATTAAAAATCAGTGCTACATTCCCAGATTTAAGCCGCAGTAAATCAAACCCCGAACCGGGATTAAATAAATCTTCCCGTTTAGTTGCTTTATCCCAGGTCTTGCCCTTGTCACTGGAAAACGATTGCCAGAAATAGCCGCCTTCCGGTTCTACATCCCGTCGACTCGCCTCGCTGCGAAGCGAGGGTCGGAGACTTTTTTCGGGGCGCATTAACATAAAAAAAATATCATCTGCCGAAGCAGTTACGGCAGGCTGGAGATTGCCCGGATAAGTTTTGATAAAAGCCGAATGATAAACCACTTTTTCCTTATCGAATTTACATACATAAGAATAATACCCGCTGAATTCTTTGTATAACGGCAGAATAAATTCCTCGTCATTTAAAATAATAGGTTTACTTCTTGCCAAATCGCCCATTCTATAAAAAGGGAAAAGCCTTTTAGGAGACGTCCATGAAAAATGAGCACCATTTATTTGAGACTTAACATAAAAAAGTTGTGCAGTACTCCATCCGGTTCCCCAAAGAGACGAATAGAAACAATATATTTTATCACCAAGCAAGAAAATTACGGGATTGCCGTCGGCCCTGTTAGGCGTATCGACAAGTATTTTGGGGCGGCTCCACTGTGAAAAACCGGGTTTTCGGGAACTAAAAACAATAGCAGTATCCCTGCCTTTTTCCTTACTGCCAGAATTCCAAACTGTTAAAAAAGTTCCGTCGGGAAGCTGCAATATGTTGGGAGAATGATTAAAAACCCCGCCATCGGGAATCGGCAATATTTCTTTTTCCATGCATATACCGACCTTTGATTGAAAGAGCAAAAGGAAAACTAAAAAAAGAAAAATTGTTTTATTTTTATATATCATAAATTTCAAAAGAGAGATTGCCACGCTCTCATTATGTTCGGGCTCGCCCCTAGAAATTGCGTAGCAATTTCAGGGACCAAAGTCCCGGAAATCCTATGGATTTCACGGGGCAATGACAAATGTGGATGTCATTGCGAGGAGCCCCGCTGAAAGCGGGATAAACTCCGCGACGAAGCAATCTCTTTAATCAAACATAGGAGATAAATCCACTTCAAAACCCTCGGCAATAAGTTGCGCAAACACATTTAGAAGTTGAGCCGCATCCGTCGAAGTTTTTGTATTGGAAGCAACTACCACATAATCCTTTTCGCCGAGAATCTGTTTTACTAAATTTGTCAAAATATTGCCGGGGCCTATCTCTATAAAGACCCTTGCTCCGTCCTTAAACATATTCTCTACCTCTTCCGTAAATTTCACGGAACTTATAAGATGCTCGCTTAAAATTGAAAGGATTGAATCCCTATCATTAGGATATTGAAGCGCCGAAAGGTTAGAATAAACAGGGATAGCAGGCATTTTATAATCCAGGGTGGCCAATTTCCCAAAAAGCAGTTTTTTTGCCTCGGACATATACGGCGAATGGAAAGCGCAACTCACATTTATTTTCACGGATTTGAACCCTTTTTCCTTAAGTTTAGCGCCTGCCGATTCCAACCCCTTTTCATCTCCGGAAAGGATTGTTTGCTTCGGCGAATTTAAATTTGCAAAGTAAACCTCGTTTATATCTTTCACAATATCTTTAATATCATCAATATTTGCCCCGACAGCAAGCATTTTGCCCAAATTGCCGCTTTTACCGGAACTCATAATCGCAGAGCCTCTATACTCCAACAATTCATAAAGCGTTTTTTCTTCCAAAACACCCGCCGCGTATAAAGCAACATATTCGCCTAAACTATGTCCCGCCACCATATCCGCATTTATACCGAACAACTTCACGATTTTATATAAACCGACTTCTACGGCGCCGAGCGCGGGCTGAGTGATATTTGTCTGAGTCAGTTCTTCCAGGTAAACCTTCTCCTGCTCCGGCATAGATACGGCAGGCGGGTATATATATTCGCTTAATAGTTTAGGCAGGCGGTCTTTAAGAACCGTGTCCGCTTTATGAATGCTTTCACGCATCTCCCGGAAAATAGGCGTCAAATCTTTTAGCATGTTGAGCCTTTGTGAACCCTGCCCGGAAAAAAGAAAAGCGATTTTTCCGCTTTTTGCCAAAGGAGAAGAAGAAAAATATATGCCTTTTGCATCTCTCCCGCCCAAAGAATAGCGGGCAGGTATGAATTTAGTATTATTTCCCAATAATTCTTTAGCAGAGACAATCTTGGTTTTGAGGTCATTTATTGACTCTGCTACGATGGCTAAATTATAAGAAGCAGATTTATTCTTAGGAGTTTCTGAATATAGCGAATAAGCCAATTCGGATAAATCCGGCCCCTCATTTGCCGCAAGAAAACTTTCTGAAGTTTCAAGTCTATCGACAAGGTTTTTAAGGTTTTCTCCCTGCCAGAAAAACAATTGTTCTTTTATTTTCTTTGCCAAACAATTCTGGGGAATTTCCATATGATTGCGGTGAAGCTTTATAGAATAGCTTCTTTTAGTTTTACCAAAAAAATACGGGGTTTACTCCCATGGATATTGAGCGTAACCCTGAACCCTTCGTGGTTCATGGGTAATTATATCATAGGTTGTTTTTTGAAAAGATAGCCCAATCCCACCTACGAGGTGGGACAATGGGACAAAAGGTGGTACAAGGACAAGCGGACGAGGAGAGGATAAAAAAGAACCCCCTCCGACGTTACGTCGGAGGGGGTATATTCTTCGTTGTATCGTCGATTAGAACGTAACCTTTACTGAACCCATCAACTCTTGAGCATTTTCAAGGTTAAGATCTACACCAACTACATCATTAGCGCCAACTTCGAAGTACGGGCCCGGGATAAATAGAGCATACATAAGTCCGAACGATACATCTTCGCTGTAATTATAATTGAAACTTAAATCATATTCGGAACCTATATATCTGCCCTGATCATCCTCATCGCCGGTAACTGAAAATACTTCTTGGTTTGCCGCCAATGAATAGTAGGTTAAGTCAATTGATGTATTCTCTGTAGGGTTTAATCCTACATTGAACTTAAATATTTGAGCATTGGTCATTGTTGTATCGCTGCCACCTCCTAATGCAACGGCTACACCCGGTGCATTCACGAGTCCCAGACCATAGAGAACTTCGGCTATCTCGCCGTATTTCTCATCTTCAAACAGAGGATTGAACTGCTCTATCTTGTCGGTACCATAATTATCACCGCTCATATAGATATAGCCCAAACCTATGTAAGGAGCATATACGTTATCAAAGGTATATTCACCTTCAATATAACCAGCCCAAGCGTCCAATATCTCTGCATCATTGCTGGCTCCGAAAAATCCGGAAGTTCCTAGGTTGCTGCCTTGTTCAACGATACCCCATTCTTTGACTATCTCACCTTTTAAAGCTAAAGTTCCAGTCTCAATTTGAGGCAAGGTGCCTTCGCCACGGATGCTCAAAGCCCAGGTCTGGTTTTCACCATCCCAGCCAACCGCATTGTTCCTATTATAGAACAAAGCAGCATCCCACAGACCATACATTCCGCCATCGTAGTTCCAGTTAACTCCGTAGAGGTCGTTGTCTGTGTCTACAGGGTCTACTGGTCCGCCTACCCAGGGGCCGGGAACCCGAAGCATTGGGAATCCCCATCCAAAGGAACCGAATTCATATACATTAGAACCTTCGGTTACTTTAGCAATAAACAGGTCCAATTGATGCGGTTCATAATCCCATACTGCTTTGATGGCGTCAAAGCCTTTGCGGGTGTCATACTGATAAGTCTGAGAAGCATCTATTACTCGGACTCCGTCACCCACTAAGAAACCTTCTCCGTATAGTAATTCTTGTCTACCGATGGTGAGACTAAACGGATAACCATACATTTCCGACAACGTTAAATAAGCCAAATCAATATTAACATCGTCAGCAACAGTATTAAGTGGAGCATAGTTCGCATCCCAGTCTCTCTGATTAATGACTCTTACATAAGCTTCAACGTTGTCAGTCAAAGAAGCTGCCACATACAATCTTGTAATAGTCATCAGATAATCATGTACTATAGGATTGTTGTCATAAACTGTAGGACCAGCAATCTCTATTTCATCGACGATATCATAGGCGCGCTGATAGATACCTTTGACTTCGATATCTCCGCCTACTCTCACATTTTGCACTGCGGCCGAAGCGCTGAAAGCAACTCCCAGCACTAAAGCCAAAGCGCACACTGCTGTTAGTAATCTATGTGTCATCTTTTTTCTCTCCTTCCCTTCGTTACTTAATAACGAGAGAGAATTGTTTCCCTTCTTCTGTATCTATGTTTTCCTCCACTAAAATAATGGAGGACTTTCTATCTATCCTTCATCCCTTATAGGCATCCTTAGCGGCTTATTTTTCTCTTTTCACCTCCTTTCTTGCCTTGATTTAAGGCGCCAGGGATGTTAAAACGCAACCTTATTTGCCCCGTAAATAGGGCTTTTCAAATAACATTGTTAGTTTAAATATATCATATAGCAAAGTCGCATGTCAACAATAAAACAACTTTTTGCGGAGAAAATTTTTCGGTTGTCATTGCGCCTACATTTGATATCTCTCTACTCTCTACTTTCTACTTTCTACTTTTTTCTACTCTCTTCTTCTCTCTCTACTCTCTACCCTCTACTCTCTACTTCTTTATTAAGCAAGTACCACTTCATCAGCCCCCCCGCCTTTATTATGTCTTGCAGAAGCAGAGGAAAAGCGGATACCCGGAAAGATTTATTTTGTGTTATGTTTTTAATTTCGCCATTAAGCAAATCCGTTTCCAAAATGTCGTTTGCGTTGACACTTTTGCAAATTTCTTCGGAAGCGATTATAGGCAAACCTACATTTATACAGTTTCTATAAAATATTCTGGCAAAAGACTCGGCAATTACCAAGGAAATTCCGCAACCTAAAATAGCTAAAGGGGCATGTTCTCTGGAAGAACCGCACCCGAAATTCTTACCTGCGACAATAATATCGCCCTGTTGGACTTTTGATGCAAAGGACGAATCTATCCCGTCCATGCAATGCTTGCCCAATTCTTTCATATCCGTTGTAACAAGATACGGTGCGGGAATAATTTCGTCGGTATTTATATTATCACCGAATTTATGAACTTTGCCTTTTATTATCATAATAATAGTTCTCGTTATTCGGTTAAGGTTACGATGCCCGCCACAGTGGGATACCCCACGTGGTGTCCCATTTCGTCGGTCGGTTACGTTTGTCGCCTTTTAAAATTCGTCCAACTTTCACCCAACTTATAAAGTTGTCGCCCTGATTTGTCATAAGAGTCAATCATTTCTTCACAGAGATTTACGTTTACGCATTTGGAATATAAATCTTTGCTTTGGCTTAAACTCACTATCATTTCATTGCATTCACTCATAGCATCATCAATATATTTTTGAAAACCTGCCTTTTGGTGGCGTTTAGCATAACCTTCAGCTATTAATCTTGGGATCGATTTACATGCGCGACTCAATTGGTCTACTAAATCATATTTCTCGCTTAGCGGCAATTTGGGCACGATTTCTTTCATTACAATCAGCATAGATTTATAACTGTTTTGATACACTTCTAAATCTTTAAAACTTGTGATTTTTTTCTTTTCCATAATACGTTAATACGTTGCCCTAACCTTTACCGATACGGGCTTCGTTACCGTTATCCGTTACCGTTTGCAGCCAGTCATCACTTCTTCCGGATGCGTTATCTTACCTTTGACAGCCGATGCCGCCGCCACAGCGGGAGAAGCCAAATAAACTTCGCTTTCTTTATCTCCCATTCTGCCGATAAAATTACGGTTTGTGGTCGCAACGCATCTTTCGCCTTTTGCCAAAACACCCATATGTCCGCCAATACAGGGGCCGCAGGTCGGAGGAGAAACAACTGCTCCGGCATTGACAAATATTTCCATAAGCCCCTCCTTTAATGCTTGTAGATATATTTTCTGCGTGGCCGGAATAACAATTGTTCTGGTATTTGCATGGACTTTTTTACCTTTCAGAATCTGGGCCGCAACCCTTAAATCTTCTAGTCTCCCATTAGTACAGGAACCGATAACAACCTGGCCAATATCAATACCTGTTGCTTCTGAAACACCCTTCGTATTAGATGGAAGATGCGGAAACGCAACCTGCGGTTCTATTTTAGAAACGTCGTATTCTTTGACATTCACATATTTAGCATCTTTATCGCTTTCATAAATTCGGGGTTCGGGCTTGTCCCCATATTTTGATTTCGTACCCTTAGAAATCGCTTGCGATTTCAAGGACTTTAGTCCCGGGAATCTTTCAGATTCCTCGGGAGAAATCAAGGGGGATTTCGGTTTTCGGTTATCGGTTTTAATGCGCTTTATATATTTTAGCGTGGTTTCGTCGGGAGCGATTATCCCGCTTTTCCCGCCGGCCTCTATCGCCATGTTGCACATAGTAAGCCGAGCATCTACAGAAAGATTCCTTATTGCTTCACCAGTGAATTCCATAGCTTTATAATCGGCACCGTCAACGCCTATGTCGCCTATCGTATAAAGTATCAAATCCTTTGAAGTGACCCATTTGTTTAATTTGCCGCGATAAATAAACTTCATGCTTTCGGGAACTTTCAGCCAAATTTTGCCCGAGAGCATCGCAAAAGCAAGGTCGGTACTTCCTACTCCGGTTGCAAACGCGCCCAACGCCCCGTAACTGCAAGTGTGGGAATCCGCTCCGATAATAAGACTACCCGGCATAACAAAACCTTCTTCCGGCAAAAGCGCGTGCTCTATTCCGCCGCAACCTAATTCAAAGAAATTTTTTATATTATACTTTTTAGCAAAATTTTTAACTTTTAGACACTGGTTTGCGGATTCTTTGTCTTTGTTGGGAGTAAAATGGTCAGCAACTAATACAACCCTTTCGGGATGTGGAATAGATTTTTCCCCTAATTTTTCTATCTCTTCAATAGCCAAAGGCGCAGTTATGTCATTGCCGAGCGCAATATCCACATCGGCAAGGATAAACTCCCCTACACCTACTTCTTTTTTCCCGCAATGGGAAGCTAATATCTTTTCAGTTATAGTCATGTTTTTAAAAAATTAATGGAAATATAATTGAAATAGATGGAAATATGTGGATATATATTGCCTGCATACTATGTATTTCCATTTATATCCACTGTATTTCAATGTATATCTTTTTTATGTATTTCTACCATATTTCCACATATATCTATTTATTTCTGTTAGTTTATTTATTTCTCCACCGAACTTCCGCCCCATTTAAGTTTTTTCCTCAAAAGTTCGTAAAAATTTTTCCCCCTCGATGAGCCTGACAAGGCAAGGCAGGTCTTCTCCAATCTGATAAGAGATATAGTAAATGGAGCTAATTTTACTCCTATTTCATCGCCTTTATTAAGTTTTCCGCCGACTTGGCCGTCAATAGTATAATCAACAGTTCTTTCAGTTAACATTTTTACTTTTATCCTGCTGTTACTGGGAATAACAACAGGCCTGTTGGATAAGGTGTGAGGGCAAATCGGAACAATCAAAATGCAATCCATAGAAGGATAAACTATCGGCCCGCCCGAAGAAAGAGAATGTGCCGTAGAACCGGTGGAAGTGGAAACTATCAAGCCATCAGACGCAAACGTTGTAAGATAACTATTGTCAATATATGTTTTCAGTTCTACGATTCGCGCGGAAGCACCTCTTGAAAGGACAACATCATTAAGCGCAAAAAGTCCTTCTTTATTGTCCGGGACGCTAATACTAAGCATATTTCTCTTTTCTATATAGTATTTCTTATTGAACAACGCGGACAACGCTTTGCTTAAATTTTTGTAATTTATTTCGGTAAGAAAACCCAAACTTCCCATATTCACGCCAAATATCGGAATATTAGCATCCCTAACAATCCTTGCCGATTTAAGCAAAGTTCCGTCGCCTCCCAAACTTATTAAAATCTGGGCGCTTTTTCTTATTTTTTCTTCGTCCGATTTCAAATCTTTTCTCTGCAAAATTTTCGCGGCATCCTCAAGAAGAAGAACATTGATATTTTTCTTTTCCAAATTGCGGATAAGTTTCTGCATTACACTCGAAACTTTCTCTTTAGCTAAATTGGCAACTATCGCAATATTTTTCATTTATCTATCTACAAAAGTAAGTATTAAGAAATATGGTAGAAATAAATCGAAATATAATGGAAATAAATTGCCCCCTTCGCCTCTTTCTATGTATTTCCACCCTGCCCGCTTCGCAAGCAGGCGGGCGTATATCCACTGTATTTCTATTGTATTTCTATTTTTTCTTTTTCTTTTTTTATTATGGACAAAACTTTGTTTACCGTATCTTCGATTTTGTCATTTACAATATGATAATTATAATCCTGCGCCTCTTTTTCTTCCCAGTCGGCTATTTTTATCCTTCTTTCAAGCGCTTCCTCTCTTTCCGTGCCTCTTTTTCTAAGCCGCCTTTTCAATTCTTCGCTCGAAGGCGCTAAAAAAAAGAAAGAAATACTGTTGGTGTATTTTCCTTCTATTCGTTTTGCGCCTTTTACGTCTATTGTCAATATCACATCTTTTCCTTTTGATAAATTTTTCCTTACTAAATCGTTCGATGTCCCGTAAAACGCGTCATGGACCTTCTCCCATTCCAAAAACTTGCCTTCTTTTATCATCTGCTCAAACTTGTCTTCATCTACAAAAAAATAATCTTTGCCGTTTTTCTCATCGCCTCTGGACGGCCGGGTAGTATAAGAAACTGAAAGGGCCAAATTTGCGTCTTTTTTCACGATTTCCTTTGCAATAGTAGTCTTTCCCGCTCCCGAAGCAGACGAAAAAATAATCAACATCCCCTTTTTTTGTTCTTTAGTCATAAATTCAGAATTTGATGGATATAGAAATAAACTGAAATATGTTGAAATATATGGAAATACATTGTTTATTTACTATATGTTTCCAAGTATATCCACCGTATTTCCATGCATATCTATTATCATTTCTTCATTCTACATTCCTGATCTGCTCCCTTATTTTATCCAGTTCGGTTTTTACATATATAATTTTCGAAGCGATACCCGCATTGCATATTTTCGCGCCCATAGTGTTGATCTCTCTAAGCATTTCCTGCGATATAAAATCCATCCTCTTGCCTGAACTAACCCTTTTGTTCATTTCTTCTATAAACATTTTCAAATGAGACGAAACTCTTGTCATTTCTTCGGTAATATCGATTCTCCCCGCCTGAATCATAACTTCCTGCACTATCTTTTCTTTTAGCCCATTATTCTGGCTGCTGGGGACCCTCTTTTCTAATTTGCCTTTGTATTGTTTAACTATTGACGGAAGCGAATTTCTAATTTCATGAACAATCCTTGATATAGAATGAATGCGTTTTTCTATATCTTTGTGAAGCTCTACGCCTTCTTGTTTTTTTACTTTAGCCAACTCATTTAGAGTAATGTTTATATTTTTTTTCAAAAACGCCCACAAATTCTTATTCAAAAATGTTTTTTTGTATATGAGCACATTCGGCAAACGCATCAACAAAGACAAACTAATTTCTTGTTTCAACCCTAAATCCTTTTTGATTTCTTCCAGACCTTTGTGGTAATTTTTTAAAAGCGCGGTATTTATATGGAAAGCCCTTTCTTCTCCGCCGGGCTCCCACTCCAAGTGAAAATTGACTTGTCCCCTTGCAATTTTATATTTTATGAGTTTCTGAATATCGACTTCCGCGCTTATAAGTTCATCCGGAAGACTCATGCTTATTTCAAGGAAACGGTGATTAAAACTGCTTAATATAAAAGTGAAATCCCCCCATCTTGAAGGAACCTTCCGCGTTGCGGAACCTGTCATGGAAATAAACATATCTCTCCTCTCTTAAAATGATTGATATGGAAATAAATTGAAATGCGTAGAAATATATTGAAATAGATTGCCTGTCTACAACATATTTCTATATATTTCCATATATATCCACTATATTTCCTTAATTTCTTATATAATCTTATCTTCTCTTAATTTCTCCACCAACTTGCTTGCTTTTTCATCGGCAGTAGCACCTTCGATTATTTCGCCTTTTTCTCTACGCGGCGGAGTGAATATCTTTATGACCTGCGTGGCAGAACCGTTTAATCCCGTTTCTTTATCGGTTAAATTTAAATCATCTTTGCCCCATTTTATAATCCCGGCTTTTTTCGCTTTTAATAAACCCTTTATCGAAGCAAACCTTGGCTCATTTATATCTTTTGTAACCGTTATTACACAAGGCATCGGGGCTTCAACTTCTTCATAAGCATCTTCCACCGTCCTTTTCCCTTTTACTTTATTACCTTCAATATCTAATTTGTTTACATAAGTGATTTGCGGGAGCGATAATGCTTCCGCGACTTCCGGACCTACTTGCGCGGTATCGCCGTCAATCGCCTGCTTGCCGAAAAAAATCAAATCATATTCGCTTATTTTTCTAATGGCTTTCGCCAAAGTTTTAGCGGTAGCCCAGGTATCCGAGCCGGCAAAAGCCCTGTCCGTCAAAAGTATTGCCTCATCCGCACCCATCGCCAAAGCAGTCCTAAGCGCCTCTTCGGCCTGAGGAGGCCCCATAGTAACAACCGTCACTTTTCCGCCCTGTTTTTCCTTTATGCGAATTGCTTCTTCTATGGCATTTACATCGAAAGGATTAATAATCGCGGGAATTTTTTGGCGCTCAAGCGTATTTGTTTCGGGATTTATCGTTACTTCCTGAAGATGTTCGGTATCCGGGACTTGTTTTATACATACAATCGTATTCATAATGAGCGGTATTATACCAAAAAATCACTTAAAGAAAATCATCCTCAAAGAAATGATTAAAAGAAAAATTCCAAACATCTTTTTTAAGAGCGGGTCCGGAACATTCTGCACAAAATGCGCGCCGAGCAACCCTCCTACAAAAAAACCCAAACATACAAAACCTGCTATATTCAACTTTACATTACCGCTGTAATAATAACGAAGCGCCGCCAATAAACCAATAGGCGGAATCATAATCGCCAAAGTCGTCCCCTGTGCCTGATGTTGAGTCAACCCGAATAAAAACACCAATGCGGGGATAAGAATTGTTGCCCCGCCGATGCCAAATATACCGCTAAAGATACCGGCGACCAATCCCAAAATGATATATGTTGTTTGAAGCATTTTCTTCTCCTCCTTGATAAAACCTCGGTTATAGGTTATTGGTTTTCGTTACAAATAAAAAACTAAGTCACCACTCCGAAAAGTATTTTATTATTCGCCACCGGGATAAATAAATATCCACCATTCCTTTGTTCCATTTTTATTAACTACTACAAGCTTAATTTGTTTTCCATCTCTTGTCCGTTGTGCAATTACATGGGTGTATGTTGTATCATGTTCTCCACTATATATTTCTTCCTGTTTTAAAAATTCAGTTTCAGTCAACTTAACCCATTCCCCATTACTGGAATACCATTCTTCTATACTCTCAATTATGGAATCATTGGGGTATTGAGTTTTCATTTTATTGTAAAATTCTTCAAAATTCTCAAAAATATTCTTATTGCTGGAAAGAATTTTCCCTATATTCCAGTTATGGATCAAAACACCTTCTAGATCTTTATCCTTTATTGCCTTTTTCAGGGATTCAAAACTTGCTTTAGGAGAAGAAAAATCATATCGCCTCATCACTTTTGCTTCATCTTGAGCAAAAGAACTCTTTCCCCATATAGCGAATAAAAACAACCCTAATAAGATTACATATATTTTCTTCATATTTCTCTCCTTTATAACATCATATTTTCCTAAAAACCTTCAATTTTCATCAAAAAATGCCTATTTTCGTGCAAAATTAAGCGTTTTTTGTTAAAAAATGAGCAAAAATGGCTAAAAATGCTGTATTTTTGTATATTTTTGTATTTTATAAGATTGCTTCGTCCTCCGACGTAACGTCGAAGTCCTCGCAATGACAGATTAAAGTTGTCATTGCGAGCGAACATAGTGAGCGTGGCAATCTCGTATTTAAGGATTACTTCCCTTTGAGTATATAATTAGCAATAATGTTTCGCTGGATTTGGGATGTGCCTTCTATGATTTCGAAGAGTTTTGCTTCGCGCATAAGACGTTCTACGGGATAATCCTTCATATAACCGGAACCGCCGAACACCTGAACTGCTTTAACCGTGGTATTCATTGCCACTTCGGAAGCGTAGAGTTTACCCATAGAAGCGACCTTTTCAAACGGCTTGCCGTTATCCTTGAGCCAGGCGGCTTCGTACAGAATAAGTTTTGCCGCTTCAATTTCCGTAGCCATATCAGCCAATATATGCTGGACCGCCTGGAACGATGATATGGGTTTGTCGAACTGGATTCTTTCTTTTGAATACTGCAAGGCCTTTTCGTATGCGGATTCAGCGACGCCCAATGCACCAATTCCCACGCCTATTCTTCCTACATCAAAGGTTTCCATTGCAACTCTAAAGCCCCTGCCTTCCTGATTGAGGATATTCGCTTTTGGCACTCTGCAGTCATCAAATACGAGTTCCACATTGGATAAACCTGAAAAACCCATCTTGTCAAAACTTTGGCCTACGGAAAAACCCTTTGTTCCTTTTTCCACTATGAAAGCAGTAAAACCGCGCGCGCCTTTGTTTGGTCTTGTAGTCGCAATAATTACAAATGTCTCAGCTTCCCCGCCATTCGTTATGAATATTTTTCTTCCGTTTATTATGTATGAATCGCCGTCTTCCTTTGCGATTGTTTTAACATTTCCGGCATCCGAACCCGCTTCCGGCTCGGTAAGTGCAAAAGCGCCTACTCCGTCTTTTGCAAGGGGAACAAGATATTTCTTTTTTTGTTCTTCGGTGCCGAATGTCATAAGAGGATATACACATAAAAGGTTTGCCCCGAAAGAAAGCCCCGTAGTTCCGCAGGCTTTGGATATTTCTTCGGCTATCAATGACCATGTAAGAAAATCCATCCCCAGACCACCGTATGCTTCGGGTATAACCAACCCCAATAAATCCATATCTGCTAAAAGTTTTAAATTTTCCTTGGGGAATTTACCTTCTCTTTCGACTTCTTCGGCTCTTGGAGCAATTTTTTCTTTGCAAACTTTTTTCACTTGCTCAAGCATCAATCCTTGTTCTTCGGTTAAACTAAAATCCATTTTTTCTCTCCTTTAAAATAAATAATGATTACACGGATTATAAAATGACGATTACACCGATTCGGAAAAGAGAATCTAAATCTTTAATCTGTGTAATCTTTTTCAAAAAAATCTGTGTAATCAAGGATAATTTATTATCCTTCAAATTTCTTAACGACTAAACACGCATTATGACCGCCGAAACCAAAAGAATTTGATATTGCAACTTTTACTTCTTTTTCTCTTGTTTTATTGGGAACATAATCCAAATCGCATTCCGGGTCAGGATTTTTATAATTGATTGTAGGATGAATAATATTCTCGGTTATTGTTTTCACGCAGGCAATCAGTTCAACGGCTCCGCCCGCTCCGAGCATATGTCCCGTCATAGATTTTGTCGAAGAAATGGGTATTTTATAAGCACTTTGTCCGAAAAGTTTTTTAATTGCAAGAGTTTCGATTTTATCGTTATATTCCGTGGAAGTTCCGTGAGCGTTTATATAATCTACATCGTTTAAATTTATCTCGGCGTCTTCAAGCGCTTTAGCCATAACCAATCTTGCGCCTTCGCCTTCCGGGTCGGGGGCAGTTATATGATAAGCATCCGCTGTCATTCCGGACCCGACAAGTTCTGCATATATCCTGGCGCCTCTTTTTTGGGCGTGCTCCAGACTTTCAAGAATAAGAACTCCGCCGCCGTCAGCCATAACAAAGCCGTCTCTTTCTTTATCGAAAGGCCGAGACGCTTCCTGGGGAAAATCATTATGAGTTGATAATGCTTTCATCTGACAAAAACCAGCCAGTCCCAAAGGTGTTACAGCCGCATCACTTCCGCCCGTAATCATTACATCCGCTTCTCCGTAACGAATCGTCCTAAAAGATATTCCTATTGCGTGGGAAGCCGAAGCGCAAGCCGTTGAAACAGATAAATTTGGCCCTTTAAAACCGCAATTAATCGCTATTTGGCCCGGTGCTTCGTCGGCAATTAACATAGGAATAAGAAACGGGGAAACCTTTGAAGGACCTTTCTGCATAAGAATAGCGTGCTGGTCTTCTATAACCTGCAAACCGCCTATTCCGGAACCCAAAATTACGCCGGCTCTTTCTTTGTTTATTTCAGGCAAATTAATACCCGAATCTTCGAGCGCCATATAAGTAGAAACAATGGCATACTGCGCAAATTTATCAAGTTTTCTTGCATTTTTTGCTTCTATATAAGCGCTCGGGTCAAAGTTTTTCACTTCGCCGGCAACCTGAGAAGGATAAGAGGAAACATCAAAATAGGTTATTTTTTGTATACCGCTTTTGCCCGCCGCAAGCGCCGCCCAAAATTCTTTTACGTTGTTTCCGACAGGCGTAACGCAGCCCATTCCCGTAATAACTACGCGTTTCGGTTGCATATTTTGATTTCAAAGTAGCGGGAAGGAAGACATCGATATTTGCATGCATTCCGGTGTTTTCCTTCCCAATTTTTTTGATATCCCGTCTATTGACAGGATTTTACTTGCTATGATTGTTTATATAAGTTACAGCTTCTCCTACCGTGCGAATTTTTTCAGCTTCTTCATCCGGAATTTCTATATTGAACGCTTCTTCCAATGCCATAACTAATTCTACTGTATCCAAAGAATCGGCACCCAAATCATCTATAAAAGAAGCATTTTCGGTTACTTGTTCTTTTTTTACTCCCAATTGCTCCACAATTATATCCTTCACCTTTTGTTCTACTTCCGACATTCTACCCTCCCTTTTTTTTAGAATTTTTAAAAATGACACGTGATTATATCAAAATTTTTTGTTTTCTTACAAGATATTTCTCACTATCGCCGGGATATCTGATTATAGAGATTGTTCTTTAGTTTTTAATCGCTGTAATCTTTTCAAAATCCGTGTAATCAAAATATCCTTTGATAATTCCATGTTTTTGGCAAAATTGTTATACTTGCAGTCATGAAAGAAGCATCGTTTTATAAAAAAATTGCGGATAACAATGTAATGTGTTTTTTATGTCCGCACAACTGCCAAATAAAGCCCGGCGAAAGAGGATTGTGCGGCGTAAGAGAGAACATGGACGGGAAACTTTACTCGCTCGTATACGGGAAAATTATTGCCGAACACATAGACCCGATCGAGAAAAAACCTATTTATCACATTTTACCCGGTTCTCATTCTTATTCAATCGGCACTGTGGGATGCAACCTTTCCTGCCGAAATTGTCAAAATTTCTCCATATCGCAGATAGATAAAAATTCAGTCATCGATGGAAAAAACGTCACAGCCGAAGAAATCGTGCAAAATGCAATCAAAAGCGGCTGTAAGTCCGTTTCCTATACTTACACGGAGCCGACAATCTTTTACGAATTCGCTTATGACTGTGCGGTTCTTGCGCGCTTGGAAGGCATAAAGAATATTTTCGTCACAAACGGCTATATAAATAGCAGACCTTTGGAAAAAATAGCTCCATTATTGGACGGCGCAAATATCGATATGAAATCTTTCAGAGAAGAAACTTATAAGAGAATATGCGGCGGAAAACTGGAACCGGTCAAAGAAAGCATAAAACTAATGAAAAAGATGGGGGTTTGGGTTGAAATTACGACTCTCGTTATTCCTGGAATAAACGATTCTTTGGAAGAAATTTCCGATATAGCAAACTTTATAAAAGATACCGGTAAAGAAATTCCATGGCATATATCCGCTTTTTATCCGACCTATCTTATGACGGATACCCCTCCGACTCCGGCGTCGATTCTAAAAAAAGCAAGAAACATAGGAATGGACAAGGGGTTAAAATACGTATATACCGGCAATCTCCCCATAGATGAAGGAGAAAATACTTATTGCTATAATTGTAAAAGTTTGCTCATAGAAAGATACGGTTTTTCGATAAATAAAAACAACATTAAAGATAACAAATGCGTAAATTGCGGCGCTAAAATAGACGGTGCTTTTAAATAAATGTGTTTTAATAGTAAAAAAATATGTATAATATATGCGAAATATCACAGGAGGAAAAATGGATAAAAGACAGGAAATCTTAAAGTCGGCAAAAAAAGAAAAAATAAGATTTATAAGATTATGGTTTACGGACATATTGGGATTTTTAAAGAGTTTTGCAATTACTTTAGATGAACTGGAAGAAGCATTATACGAAGGGAAAGGCTTTGACGGTTCATCAGTAGAAGGTTTTGCAAGAATAGATGAAAGCGATATGGTAGCATTGCCAGATCCTGACACTTTCACGATTCTTCCATGGGGGCCTTCAGTAGATATAAAAGTAGGAAGGATGTTTTGCGACATCAAAAACCCTAACGGTTCACCGTACGATGGCGACCCTCGCTTCGTTTTAAAGAGAATGCTGAAAAAAGTAAAAGATATGGGATACAATTTTTATGTCGGCCCCGAACTTGAATTTTTCTATTTCAAAAATTCCACAACAAAAGCCGAGCCAATTGACTTTGGCGGATATTTTGACCTTACTCCCATGGATATAGCAAGCGATTTAAGGAAAAAGACCGTAATAGCGCTTGAATCAATGGGAATACCCGTAGAATATTCACACCATGAGGTCGCCCCTTCGCAGCACGAAATAGATCTAAGGTATTGCGAAGCGTTGAAAATGGCTGACACGGTTATGACTTATCGCCTTGTGGTAAAAGAAATAGCGCTGCAAAACGGAGTCTATGCAACCTTTATGCCCAAACCTGTTTTCGGAGAAAACGGCAGCGGTATGCATACTAATATGTCATTATTTTCCGCCAAAGGCGGCTCCGCCTCCGGCGGAAAAGGCGATAGGAACGCATTCTTTGATAAAAACGACAAATTGCATCTCTCGAAAACAGCAAAGCATTTTATAGCGGGATTAATGCACCACGCGCAGGAAATTACCTCCGTAACCAACCAGTGGGTAAATTCTTATAAAAGATTAGTCCCGGGATACGAAGCGCCGATTTATATATCTTGGGCGCAGAAAAACCGTTCAGATTTAATCAGAATACCGATGTATAAACCAGGCAAAGAAAAAGCTACACGAGTGGAATACCGCGCGCCTGACCCCGCCTGCAATCCCTATCTTGCGTTTGCGGCAATGCTTGCCGCAGGCATCGAAGGCATAAAGAAAGAATATAAACTAAAAGCCCCAATAGAAAAAAACGTATATGAGATAAGCGAAGAAGAAAGAAAAAAACTCGGCATAGATACTCTGCCCGGAGATTTATATGAAGCCATTCTACTTACAAGCAAAAGCAAACTCGTAAAAGAAACTCTGGGAGAACATGTTTTCAGCAAATTCCTGGAAAATAAAAAAATAGAATGGGACAACTACAGAGCACGGGTCACTTCTTACGAATTGGATAGATACTATTCAATACTATAAAAATGCATTAGATATACTGTGGAAATACAATAGAAATATAGTGGATATATGTAGACATATATGGAAATATAATAGATATAAATTGTTAAAAACATGGGAATTAAAAAGCAAAAACCCTGAACAGCAACAATGTATTTCAATTGTATTTCTATTTATTTCAACGGTATTTCTTTTAAATTTATTTCCACTGTATTTCAATATATCTCAACTTAATTGAATATTCATGCAAAAACTGATAATCGATATAAGTAACTGGATTAAGGAAGAAGTGGGAAAAGCAGGCAAAAAAGGAGTAGTTTTGGGATTGTCCGGAGGATTGGATTCAACAATTACTGCTTTCCTATGCAAAAAAGCGTTAGGACCCGATAAAGTTTTAGGAATTATAATGCCCTGCCACTGCAGGTCGGAAACCCCAAAAGATACAAAAATAGCCGTTGAATTTTTACAAATTACTACCAAACAAATAGATTTATCTTCTACCTATGACGCATTTTTATCCATTTTGCCTGAGGGAAACAGGATCTCGCAAGCCAATTTAAAAGTCCGGCTTCGTATGGTTACGCTGTATTATTTCGCAAATATACTTGATTATCTTGTTGTGGGCACAGGAAATAAATCAGAATGTTATGCCGGTTATTTTACAAAATACGGTGACGGTGCAGTTGATATTCTACCGATAGCGGATATTTATAAAACAGAGTTGATAAGATTGGCTGAATACATAAATATTCCCGCTCGAATAATAAACAAACCGCCTACTGCCGATCTCTGGGAAGGACAAACGGACGAAGGAGAGATGGGAATAACTTACAAGGAGTTAGATAAAGCGTTGAAAAATTTATTAGAAAATAAAAAAGTTCCCAGCACCATTAAAGAAAAATTAGTCCAGAAAATGATAAAAAACTCGGCACATAAAACAGCACTCCCCCCGATATTTAAAAGAAAGTTATTAAAGGTTAAAAATGGTTAACAACAGTTAATAAGAAGTTACGGGAAAAGTATGAAAAGCAACCGATGTTAACTTTTATTAACCCATATTAACTCATATTAACCATTAGTTAATACTATGGAAATACAACAAAAACTACAGATGAAGTTGCAGCAAAAACTCGTTATGACACCGCAACTTAGACAAGCAATGCACATACTTCAACTTCCCATTTTGGAATTGAAAGCCCTTATGGAAGAAGAACTTACGAATAATCCCCTATTACAGGAGCAATCGGAGGATGAAAAAAACAAAAACGAAGCACAAGAAACTTCACGGGAAAACGAGGAAGAAACAAAAGAATTAGACAGCAAATGGGACGAATACTTACAAGCAATAAGGCCTCCAAAAAAATATACACAAGAAGAAAAAGAGAGAAAATATTATATGGAGAGCTCCATAACCAAAGCTGTATCTTTGCAACACTATTTGGCTGAACAATTGGAAGAAAAACATTTTAAAAATTCGGATAAAGAAATCGCAGAGACTATTATCGCAAACATAGACGACGACGGATACCTAAAAGCTGATATAGACGAGATAGCGCATATTCTCAATAGTACCAAAGAAAAAGTGAAACAGATTCTGTCCATAATTCAGGGCTTTGATCCTGCGGGGGTTGCCGCAAGAAATTTGCAGGAATGTCTTTTGTTGCAACTAAAAGACGAACAGATAAGCGACTCTTTACTTGAAAAAATAATCAATGAACATATAGATGATTTAGCAAATAAAAGATATCATAAAATTACTTCTTCTTTAAGAATATCGGACGAAGTCCTAAAAAATAAAATACAAATCATAGAAAAATTGGAACCCAAACCCGGGAGACAATTCGCTTCCACGGAATTTAACTTTATTATCCCCGATGTCATTGTCAAAAAAGTGGATAACGACTACAAAATCATCATAAACGAAAGGGAACTTCCCGTTTTAAGAATAAATCCGTCTTATAAAAAAATTCTTAAGGAAAGCGAAAAAAACGGCAAAACCGCAAAATATATAAAGGAAAAACTGACCGGGGCAGAATGGTTACTAAAAAATATCCAATATCGCCAGGACACGCTTTATAAAGTTACGTCTTATATTGTAGAAAAACAGAAAGAATTCTTAGATAAAGGAACAGGGTATTTGAAAGTTTTAACATTAAAGGATGTTGCGCAAGCAACCAAGTTGCATCCTTCCACAATAAGCAGAGTAACTTCCACAAAATACGTAGAAACACCCCGCGGTATATTCAAATTGAAATATTTCTTTTCGGGCGGATTGGAAAAATCGGGGGATTTACTACAAGATACAAAAATGACATCGTCAAAAAACGTAAAAAATTTAATAAAAACGCTATGTGAAAACGAACCATCCTCCCGCCCATTATCTGACCAACAAATAACAAATATTCTTAACAAGCAGGGTTATAAAATAGCACGCCGCACGGTCGCAAAATACAGGGAACAACTCGGAATTCTGCCGGCAAAAATGAGAAGAAAACTATGAGAACAACGATACTGGATGCTTGATACCAGTAAAAGTAACCTTTGTTAATTCCTATTAATCAATTTTGCGAGATATCCAGATTAGAGGTTTCAAATTTTCTCTCATCATCTTCTTTAACACGGGATGTCGTCTTATAAAGCCAGCTATAGAAGGAGAGATTTTGTAATAAGTATCTACAAACACCCTCCCAATTGGATTAGTGAGTAAATATTCATTTCTGAATTGCCTCAAGATCATCACTTCTTCCGCTATCGGTATCCCGTATGCTGCTGTTGCTATGAAACAATGATTTGCTCCTGCATTCCCTCCCCCTGCATGGAAAACATCACTAACTGCAAAAATACTGCCTGCAGGAGCAGCGAAGGTTATCTCCCCTGCGTCGTTTGATAAGAACATTCCTACCAGTACCCCATCTTTTGTCACATGATAATAATTGTTAGGCGCTAAATCCCTTACTATATGTTCTGCTGTAATATATCCTGCACTAGCTATCTCTACCCATACTTTTAAATAATCGTCTTCTGTATTCCAGGTTGCAATATATATATCTACTAGACCTGCATCAGGAATCACTTCCATATTAACTGAGTTTATGGTAACTACATCTATAATATCGTCTGCCTGTAATGTAGCTGTGCCGTCTGAATTGATAGTTGTGGTATATCCCAAAAACGGCCTTGAATAATCATCTAAAACTATATTTGTTGAAGCAACGGTTGATGTTGGGTTTTCCAAGACCAAGGTGGTATTATCGGAATCATCTGCCGGAGCTGTGGCTGAAAGGACATTAATGTATTCATTAGAGATTGATTTTATTGCAGGCGTGGTGGTGTAGTTATAGGTAAAGTCGGCGTAAGAAGGATGGCATACTCCACCAGGACAATGCGCCGCCCAACTGGCCGGGTCGGCATCAGCTTCCTGGGCAGGAAAGGTAATCCAATAAGGACTGGTCCCAACTATTTTCAAAGCGGCAAAATACCAACTATAAGCATTTTCCATTGGAAATGTTAAGTTAGTAAGATTAACATCAACCCAAGTATACTTTTCAGCAGAAGCAATAGAAACGTTATCCTCAACTGTTGCACTATATGTGCCGAATTTTTGGAGTCCAAAATATGGCTCTACTCCTACTATTTTGTACCAACTTGAAATATCAATTTGCGATACATTAGCAGCCAAAGGAAAATCCGGCAACTCATCAGGGACACATTCAACGAAGGCAGAGCAACTTCCTGTTTCAGTTGAAACCGGAGCTGTAAAGAGCAAGGATTTACCATCATTGCCAAACGGACTGGCTGGCTGTCCATGGGTAGGGTTTATGCCCCTGTAATAATATCTGGTTGTTTTTGAGCCATCTGCTCCTATATAAAAAGCATAGTTCCTTTTGACAGTATTATTATTGTCATCTGTTGCACTTACAATTAAATTGTAAATTCCGCTTTGGGTTGCAGTAAAAGTGCCTGTTATCTGGTTGTCTGTTTTAGTCGGCGTAAATGTTTCCGAAGGGCTGGTAGCAACAGAATAACTGCAGGAATCGCAGTTTGTACCGTCAATATTTTTCATATCTAATGTAAAGCTTACGGAATCGTCAAGGTTTTTAACGCGGCTGGCTGTAGAAAAATCAAGCATCGCGCTGTCAAGATTATGGGAAAATGTATTGTTTTGCCAGGTGTTATCGGAATTGCTGTTAAAATCTTTTGAATTCTGCAGTAGAATATTATTGCTTATACTGTTGGAGGTGGAATTAGAAAAATAAATGCCATAAGTACCTGAGCTAATAGTATTACCAATAAATTGATTAGAGGTAGAAGAAGAAAGGTATATACTGTAGGCTCCTCCTAAACTAATCGTATTGCCACTAACAATGTTAGAATCAGAAGAAGAAATATGAATACAGTAGTTACTTGAGCTAATAGTGTTATTACTAATAGTGGTGGAGTCAGAAGAAGAAGAGAGGCGTATGCCGTAGTCGGTATTCAAGCTAATGGTGTTATTACTGATAACAGTAGAGTTTGAAGAAGCAATACGGATGCCGTAGTCGGTACCTGAGCTAATAGTGTTATTATTGATAGTGATAGAGTTTGAACCCATCACCCAGATACCGGTGTGATGTAACTCGATAGTGTTGCCACTAACAATAATGCCGGAGCCAGAATTAAGAGTGATGCTGAAAGCATGATTTGAGCTAACAGTGTTATTTTGAATTGTACTACCTGTGCTGTCTGTTAAAACAATTCCATGTCCAAAATTGTTAATACTTGAAAAATTTTCAATTGTGATATTGTCGTAACCATCACTATTGTTGATACCATAATCGGTTGGGCCCCTGTCACCTGTAATTGTTTGATTATTGCCATCAATGGTAATGCCGTCGGCTCCGATAATTAATCCATGGCCGGTGCAAGTATTGGTAACAATTGGATCGGTAGCCTGCAAAATAACATCTGTTGTTGCCGTATCGCCGCAGGAACAAGCAACCCTGCTACCTCCTACGCCGGCTGTTTCTCCGCAGTTGGCGGCATTAGCTTGGCTTGTTAAGCCAACAATCCCGGCACTAATTAGAAAAATAAAGACAATTAAAGATTTTTTATTCATTTGTTTAATTATATTATATTACATATATCAAGTTTTTTAAAGATAAAGCGCAAGTAATTCTCCATACAACTTCTTGGCATTGGACTGCGAATCAGGCATCGGCGGAAAACCCGAATATTTTCCTGCTTCTTGGACATCCTTCACGATATCAAGAGAATATTGACTCTTTGAATAAACCCATCCTTTTTGTTGATAATACTGCGATAGATACACTTGTTCAGTTTGACCGGGTGTGGGTATAAAAAGACATTTTTTCTTCCCTAATTCGGCAATTTCCATTACTGTAGTATAACCCGAACGGCTTATTATAAACTTTGCCCTGTTCATCAACACACTCATTTCTTCACGCCCCGCATGAGATTTAACGATAGTAAGTTTGTCGAGCTTGTATTCAATATTTTTAGAGGGATTACCCAAAAGCACCACTTTTTTGCCCGGAAGCTTACCTGCTTGTTTAAGAATTATATTTTCCAGCATAGTCCTTTGCGGTTCGGGACCTGAAACACTGAACAGAAAATCAATATCTTCAGGTACGTCCAATTTTCTTATGCTTGAAAGAATTCCCGCATAGTATATCCTGTCCCTTGTATCCTTCCTTGTATTTACGGAAAGTTTTCCGCTCAAAGATACGGTATCAGGGCTATTATCCGGCACAATTACTCTCGTAAAGTTTTTATGAAAACGGCTGTTGAAACTCTGCGCCCACTCCTCGGCAATGGGAATTATTTTGGGAGCGCTGAAACGCAACTGGTGGGAAATGAAAAAGGACGGAATTTGGGGCGAATATACTCCGAACCTATTATCGGCAATTATCAAATCATATTTATTTTCTTCAAAAATCCGGCGCGCTTTCTGCTCCTCCTTGCGAATAGCATGAATCATAAGCGGTATATAAGCGGTAAATTTTAAAACGAAGAACGCGCTTCCGGTATACGGAGTCGGATAATCCGGAAAATTAAGGAATTCGCAGCCGGGGAATTCTTTTTGTAAAAACACGAGAGAAGAACCGCTTGAAGCGATCGTTATTTTATGGTTATGTTTCAGCAGTTCTCTGATTATGGGGACATCTCTTGTTGCATGACCCAATCCCCAGGAAAGAGGAGAAACGAAAATGCGAGCCATTTATAGAAGGTTAACTTATTTCCACCATCCGTAACTGGCGGTTCATTTTGTAAGCGAGGAAACTTTGAAGTTTCAAGTAACACAAAGCCGGAGCTCCGGATTTTGCGATCGCAGATAATAACTTTTCCACGGATTTACGCACAAGCGGACAATTTTCCAATGCTCCCCTTTCAAACAGGTTTATAAAATAATTCAATGTACGTATCTGCGTATGGACTACCTTTTCCAGCCTATCCATATCCAAACTAAAAATGAGTTCTATCCACTTGGAAATTTCCTCTTTAAGTATATAAACTGTTAAATCCTGCGCATTCAAATAGGCATCGCCTTTGGCAATATTATCGAAGAATTCCCTAAAAGTTTCGCCTTTGGCAAAAGTCGAAGCCCTCCCAATATCACCTACATGCGTATCGGTTGCGGCTATAATTCCCTTGCCGTACTTATGCGCAAGTTTCATTGCAAGTATATTTTTCTGCCAAACCCTGTGCATATTATATTCCGTGACAGGAAATAGTTGAAGCAATTTATGGACAATTTTGAAATTAGGTTTTTCTCCGTGGTCATACCAATAAGGATGGTTATAAACAAAAGGCAAATTCTTATCTTTTAAATAAGCCACAAAAGCGAAAATATCCTTTTTTACTTTTGCTATTTCCATCAATTCATTAAATTGGGATTTATTTAGTTCATATATATTTATATGGACAGAATGCCCGACATTGTCCATATCTTTTATTTTTATCTCAACGCCCGGCACAAGCCCTTCTTTTTTCCAACCTACACGCTCATAGGCTTCCATAGTGTCATGGTCGGTAAAAGACACATATTTCATGCCTTTTTGGCGCGCCTTTTCGTAAAGAACGAGCGGGTCTAAATGTGTGGAAGGCAAAACATCGCCGGAATAATAGGTATGGACATGCAAATCCGCCTGATGCCAACCTTTATTGATAAGGGCCGATATTCCGTTACCGGATACGATTTTAGACTTATCCACCTTTAATCGAGTCATTGAATATATATTATACCTCAACTATCCTTAAAATCAAGTTCCGATGTTCAGCAAAACAAGCCCCATATATGCCGCTATATTTTCAAGTGGTTTCTATTTCTCTAGCGTTTTTTCGCAAAACCAAATTACGGGTTTCAACATCCCTCTTAAAATACCTTTGCAGGAAGGATACTTCATTATAAGCTTCGCTATCGGAGGCGCTACTCTATAATAAGTCCCCACAAAAATTTCTCCCAAAGGATTAGTCAGTAAATTCTTATCCCTAAAATGTCTTAGGGCTATGATTTCATTATTATCCGCCGAAGCTGTTATTCCGGAGAATATAGGCTGCATGAAACAGTGGGGACCAGTTCCATGATTATGATCTAAATAGGAAGACGCCTCAGGAACATACCGATTTAGATATATACGATAGGCTAATCCGTTACGAGAGTTTTGCACACCACCCTGCCCATACATATAGGTAACATACACCACATCGTTTAAATCAACAGCTATCTGGGGGGAAACGGCATAACCATCGCCCGGGTCTATTGAACTTCCATTAGCGAAGTTGGTTATCCAACTTAAAGTATCATTATCCCAGATACGCACATCCTCACCATCATACCGGTTGAGATAAGTGCTGTTTATGTTCTCATGTGAATAAGTAATATAAACATTATCATTTAAATCAACAACAAGTTGTGGAGCCCCACAGTGCTGGGTACCTGGGTCAATTGGGTCGCCGTTACTGAAGGTATCAGTCCAACCACCGCTGCTCCAGATTTTTACATCTTCACCGTCATAACGGCTTAGATAGATACCCAAATATGATAATCCATTACGAGACTGTACGCCAACCTGCCCATACATGTAGGCAACATACACCCTACCACTTGGACCAACGGCTATCTGTGGATTGTAAGCAGCATAACCATTGCTTGGGTCTATGGAGTCTCCATTAGCAAAGTTGGTTATCCAACTTGAAGTACCATTATCCCAAATACGCACATCTGTGCCGTCATAACGGTTAAGATAAACACTATCTACTCCTTCCTCATGAGCATAAGTAATATAAACATTATCATTCAAATCAACAGCAAGTTGGGGCGCCCCACAATTCTGTGTACCGGGGTCAATGGGGTCGCCGGCACCAAGGGTAGTCGTCCACCCACTATTGTCCCAGATTTGCACACCATTTGTGTCATCATACCGGCTTAGATAAATACGATTGACTTCCCCCAAAACCTGCCGGTAAACAACATATACACTACCGCTGGAATCAACGGCTAGCTGGGGATGGTCGGCAGAATCACCTGTAGCTGCATCAATGGGGTCGCCGTCACCGAAGGTAGTCGTCCATCCTCCAGCGCCCCAGATTTCCACCTTATCGCCATCATACCGGTTAAGAAAGATACGATCGTTCCCACCATGAGCTTGGTAATAAGTAACATATACAACACCGATAGAATCAACGGCTATCTGGGGATTGTTAACATCAGCTGTAGTTGTTACATTAATGGGGTCGCCGTCTTCTAAGGTAGTCGTCCATCCTAGGATGTCAGTATCCCAGATTTCTACACCATTTATGTCATCATACCGGTTAAGATGGACATAACATGGTCCCTCGCCTGTCTGCTTCCAATAGACAACATATACCCTGCCGCTGGAATCAACGGCTAGCTGGGGGTCGCCGGCACTGCCACCTGCAGCTGCATCTATGGGGTCGCCGTCTGTAAAGGTATCTGTCCAGCTTGAGGTGTCATTGTCCCATATACGCACATCGTTACCGTTATAACGGCTCAAATAGATACGATACGCATCAGCATACTGGTAATAAGTGACATATACTCTACCACTGGAATCAACTGATAGTTGGGGGGCGTAGGCAGGATTACCTGTAGCCGCATCAATGGGATCGCCGTCAGCAAAAGTTGTTATCCAGTCCGATGTATCATTGTCCCAAATGTCTACACCTTCAGAGAAACAGAAATTACTTATCCCTGCCAGAAATATTAAAACAAGGACTAATATACTTTGAACATAAATAT
>Ga0272441_10000267_pt1 | contig 119299 bp, 108 predicted proteins | sample SSMProp6N_FD_193582 | JGI IMG/M metagenome (GOLD analysis project Ga0272441, IMG submission 193582) | Marine sediment archaeal communities from Little Sippewissett salt marsh, Falmouth, MA, United States - SSM-Prop-6N | ecosystem: Environmental > Aquatic > Marine > Wetlands > Sediment ...
TGTCATGATTGCTGTCTCGTTGGACCGGATCACTGTCGCCTATGCGCAACACGCTGTGTTCGAGGAGCTGACTTGGGAGGCTCACGACGATCGGATTGTCGGTCTTGTGGGACCCAACGGATGTGGAAAGAGCACGATCCTCAAGGCGATTGTCGGTGAGATTGCTCCCAGCCGTGGGACGATCTCGCCGCGAACCGGACTGTCGATAGGCTACCTTCCACAGTCCGTTGCGTTCGACGCGGAACTCACGGTATACGATGCCGTTCGTGCGGGTGCTTCGGAGCTTCTCGAGGTCGAGGGCGCATTGGCGGCTGTCGAGGCGCGCATAACGGAGCCGGCTGTCTACGAGGACGAACTTGCGCTGGCCCGTGTCCTGCACGAGCAAGAGGAGTTGCTCGAGACTTATGACCGACTGGGGGGGGCAGGGGTGGAGGCTCGGATTCGATCCGTTCTTCATGCACTTGGATTCTGCGAGTCCGATTTGGCGCGCCCGGTCGAGATCCTTTCTGGGGGTCAGAAGAAGCTGATTGCGCTTGCAGCACAGGCACTCGGGCAGCCCGATCTCTTGCTCTTGGACGAGCCGGACAATCATCTCGATCTTGATGGCAAGATGCACTTGGAGCGATTCCTGCGTGAGTACAACGGAGGGATCGTGCTGGTATCGCACGACCGCTATCTGCTCGATCTCGTGGTTGACGAGATCGTGGAACTGGAAGGTGGCGTACTCACACGATTCCCCGGCAACTACTCCGAATACGCAGTGGAGAAGGAGCACCAGCGTGCGCTTCACGAGAAACACTACGCGAACCAGCAGAAGGAGATCCAGCGTCTCGAAGCTTCGGCAACACGTCTGTTGACATGGGGTGCGGTGTTCGACAACGAGAAGTTCATCAAGCGCGGACAGGCGATTCTGAAGCGCATCGAGCGAATGGACAAGATCGATGCGCCCCACAGGCAGCGCGAGATGCGCCTGCGATTGCAGGGGTTCCGCGGCAGTACAAAGGTGCTCGAAATCGCCGGTCTCTCGAAAACGTACGGTGAGGGCGAAGCAGCGAATACGGTGCTGAGCGGATTGGACCTGCTGCTGCGGCACGGGGAACGAGTCGGACTGGTTGGGGCAAACGGATCGGGAAAGTCTGTGTTGTTCCGGTTGATTCGCGGACAAGAATCGCCGTCTGCCGGATCGATCGTCCTGGGGCCGAGCGTTCATGTCGGGTACTACGCACAGGAGCACGAAACGCTGCGTCTCGAGTTGAGTCTGATCGACAATTTGCGGCATGCAGCAGGAGTTTCTGAAACGCGTGCGATGCAGACGCTGCTTCGATTTGCCTTTACTTACGATCAAGCCCGTCGGCCAGCCGGAGACCTCTCCGGGGGCGAGCGAAGCCGATTGCAGTTGGCAAAGATCGTCCTTTCCGGAGCGAACTTCCTGATGCTGGACGAGCCCACCAACAACTTGGACATCCGGTCTGCGGAGATCCTGGAGGAAGCGCTCAGCGTGATGGAAGGCAGCGTGCTGGTGATCTCTCACGACCGCTACTTCCTTGACCAAGTTGTGGAGCGGATCGTTGAGTTGGGGGAGGGCAGCCTCACGGAGTACCGCGGAGGCTACTCAGAATACGCTCGGAGAAAGGGTCTACATCCATTGGACGGCGAGGGAACGGACGGATGAGGATTGCACTGCTCGCAGACACCCACATCCCGACAAGCCTTCCTCGACTACCGGATGCCTTGCTGGACGGAATCCGCGGGGTGGATGCGATTCTACATGCCGGCGACATCGTGTCGCAGCATGTACTCGAGATCCTGCAAGAGATTGCCCCAACGACGGCGGTCTCCGGAAACATGGACCCTCCGGAACTCAAACGACGGTTGTGCGATCGTGAGATGCTCGCGTTCGGCGCCCACCGGATTGGGCTCAAGCACGGCCATCAGTCCCATGGCGTGCAATCCCACTACATCGCGGAGGCGTACGATTCCCCTCAGATGGCCGTGTTCTTCCAACTCATGCATGCGCAGTTGCCGGATGCGAGCATCGTCGTGTTCGGGCATTTCCATCGTCCGGTGATCAAGACGTGGAACGAGATTCTGTTCGTCAATCCCGGCGCGGTTGCTGCCTCGCACGGCCCCTCAACGTATGCCATTCTCGAACTCGAGGAAGCTGCAAACGTCCGGATCATTCCACTGCACACCTAGGGAGCACTCCGCGGGTGCACGCTGGATGAGATGGCTGTCATTAGTACATTGCAATGCATGAACGAAATCCGGCATAATGTTCCAGCGATTTCGATGGCATCAACTTGGAGGAGGCATCATGACGCACGGTGACTTCTGTCACATGGAGTTCCCCAGTACGGATGCTGAAGACGAGGGCCTTCTTCTCGGAGATCTTCAACTGGACGTTTCAGGAGATCCCAGGCTTCAAGGTCTGCCTGATATTTCGAACGTCCGGTGGATCGGGTGGAGGCGTGAATCTAGGGCCACGGGTGGAAACGCCATCTGAAAAGGCACCGATTCTTCACATCGAGATCGTCGACATGGAAGAAACGCTGGCAAGGATTGATGCGCATGGAGGAAGCACGATACTCCCGAGAACCAAGATCTCTGGTGGCTTCGGGTACTTCGCGCTCTTCCTGGGTAATATCGGAAACCGATTCGGCATCTGGAGTAACTGACCCGATTCAAGTGCTGAAATCACAGGAGAGCGAACGATGAATCAGGCAGAGCTGAGGCGTCGGGAGTACATGGGGCGCATCAACCGAGTCATGGATTATGTTCGTGAGAACTTGAGCGGAGATTTGCGCCTCGAGACACTGGCTCGTGTGGCGAACTTCTCTCCCTTTCACTTCCATCGAACGTACAAGTCCATGACTGGCGAGACGCTCAATGATTTCATCCGGCGCATGCGCGTTCAGCGGGCTGCCTCGCAACTCATCCACAATGTCTCAGAGTCCATTACCCAGATTTCCTGCACCTGTGGCTACGCGTCTCCTTCATCGTTTGCAAGGGAGTTCCGTCAGTGGTTTGGCGTTTCTGCGTCGGAGTTCCGCGCGGGTGGCCACGAGTCCCTGACTCGGTTCCGGAAACAGCTGGAAGACGAAGGACACGAGTTCACCAATCCGATCGACCTAGCCAACCGACGCACGGACATGGTCTTCCGTGTCGAAGTGAAGGAGCTTCCGGCACTTCATGTTGCATATATCCGGCACATCGGACGTTACAGCGACATCTCCGAAGCGTTCAATCGTCTGATGCGATGGGCCGGACCCAGGAAGCTGCTGCGCTTCCCGGAGACTGAGATTCTCGCGATCTACCACGACAATCCAGATGTTACGCCGATCGAGCAACTGCGTTCCGATGCGTGTATCACAGTTCCCGAAGACACAAAGGTCAAGCGAGACATCGGGTTGATGGAGGTTCCGGGAGGATCATTTGCTGTGGCCTACGTGGAGATCGATGTCACGCAGTATGGCGAGGCATGGGATCGCTTGATTGGGGATTGGCTGCCTCAATCGGGATACCAACCGGATGAACGGATGTGCTACGAACGCTATCTCAATGATCCTGAGAAGCATCCAAGAAGCAAGCACATCGTGGAGATCTGCGAACCGATCCGTCCTCTCTGATCCAAAGCGCAAGATTCGCAAACGAGCGGGCAAGATTCGGCAACGCAAACGCAAGAGATGGAAAGCACTCCCGTGACGTATCCGCTAGGCTAAAGGCAACCGAATCGAACAGGGAGGAGTCATGAAGTTCACCGCTGAAATCAAGGAGCTTCCCGAACACAACGTCGCATGCGTCCGTCATACAGGACCGTATCCAGGTATCGGGCAGGCGATTGGAGAGATCTATGCATGGGCAGGGAAAAAGGGGCTGATTCAGTTTCCGAAGACCCAGTGCATGGCTGTGTACTACGATAATCCAGAGCAGGTTGCTGAGGCTGAGCTTCGCTCAGATGCTTGTCTCACCGTACCCGAAGGTACGCCGGAGGATGGGGATGTCAAGACGATGAAGATCCCTGGAGGCAAGTTTGCCGTAGCCCATGTCGAGATCGATCCGGCGGAGTACGGAGAGGCTTGGGACAGACTCGTTGGAGAGTGGATGCCAGCACAAGGCGTGGCATCCGACACGGACCGGTTGTGCTACGAGTGGTACCTGAACGATCCGGAGCAACACCCGGAGAAGAAGCACATCGTAGATATCTGCGAACCCATCAAGTAACACAATCACTGCAACGTGGCATCCGGAGTGTGGGGCGAGCGAATACGTTCGCCCCACGCGTCATGTTGATATTCGTGTAGGAGTTGCGCATCATTGAAGTCCGTCATTTCCATTCTAAGTGCTGTCGACCTCACGTTGTTTCTCTTCCCGCTTCTGCAAAGGGGGCTCCATGCAATATCGCAAATTCGGCACGTTGGATTGGCAAGCCTCGGCTCTCGGTTTCGGCGCGATGCGGCTGCCGACGCATTCGGCGAAACGCCCGGGCATGAGTACGCATCAAATGGATGATGTGGATGAAGCGCAATCGATCGAACTGATTCGACGCGCCATTGATCTTGGCGTCAACTATGTGGATACCGCGCGGCCCTACCATCAAGGTGCAAGTGAGCCTGTCGTGGGCAAAGCGCTTCAGGACGGCTATCGCAAGAAAGTGAAATTGGCAACGAAGCTTACTTCGAGCTGGATCAAGTGTGCGGATGACTTCGATCCGTACCTCAACGGTCAACTCGAACGGCTCCAGACGGACCGCATTGACGTTTACTTGCTACATGCGCTACGACGTGAGAACTGGACCGCGCTTTACGAGCTGGGGGTTCTGGATTGGGCTGAACGTGCGATTGCCGATGGGCGTATTGGATGCCTGGGATTCTCGTTCCACGACGAGTATCCGCTCTTTGAGGAGATCGTTGACGCGTACGATTGGACGTTCTGTCAGATCCTTTACAACTACATGGACATCGACTTCCAAGCCGGGACGCGAGGACTGAAGTATGCTGCTGGCAAAGGATTGGCTGTGTCGGTGATGGAGCCGCTCCGCGGCGGACAACTGGCAAGGACTCCCCCCGTGTCGGTCGCAAGGATTTGGGGCGAAGCTGCAGACATGCGGTCCCCGGCCGATTGGGCGTTGCGATGGCTGTGGAATCAGCCGGAAGTATCGATTGTGCTTTCCGGTATGTCGGCGATTGAGCACGTGGAACAGAACGCGCAAAGCGCAGACGATGCAGGCATTGGCTGTCTCTCTGCAGACGAACTGGAACGTATCGAACGGGTGCGTGACGCCTATCGTGCACTCTCCCCCATCCCGTGCTCGGGGTGCGGGTACTGTCAACCTTGCCCGCAGGGAGTCCCAATTCCTGACGTCTTCGCCCTCTACAACGAGAAGATCATGTATGGAGAGCACGGACAGGGATACACAGCCTACGCTGACTACGGGGTGGGCCATGCGCTGCAAAACGAATGTGTCGCGTGCGGTCAGTGCGAAGCCGTGTGCCCTCAGCAGATCAAGATCATCGAGTGGCTTGAGGTTGCGCGTCAATATCTCAGGGGGGAAGCCGCTTGAAAGCAGTGACGCTTCCGGGGGATGATCGTCGAAGAGACGAGAGGAGCGTCATGCAATACCGGAGTTTCGGCAAGCTGGATTGGAAACCCTCTGCATTGGGATTCGGCGCCATGCGCCTGCCGACGATAGGCGAAGACCAAGGCAACATCGACGAAGCGCTCGCGACACGCATGATTCGAACGGCAATCGATGCTGGCGTGAATTACGTTGATACGGCGTGGCCTTACCACAAGGAGCAGTCCGAACCCCTGATCGGACGCTGCCTCCAGGATGGTTATCGCGAGCAGGTCAAACTGGCTACGAAGATGCCCTCCTGGCTGATCAAGGAACCTGCGGATTTCGACAAACATCTGGACATCCAGCTTAAGCGGCTCCAAACGGATCACATCGATTTCTATTTGCTGCATTCGCTCAACAAGACATTCTGGCCCAACCTTCGTGATCTCCATGTGTTCGAGTGGGCGAAGAAGGCGATCCAGAGCGGACGAATCGGGTATCTCGGGTTCTCGTTCCATGACGATCTCCCGTTGTTCAAAGAGATCGTGGATGCCTACGACTGGACGTTCTGTCAGATCATGTACAACTACATGGATACGGAGTTCCAGGCGGGCACTGAGGGAATGAAGTATGCAGCGGATCGAGGGCTTGCTGTGGTCATCATGGAACCGATTCGCGGCGGTTCGCTCGCTCGTCCGGCGCCCCAACCGGTCGCTGATCTGTGGGCAGGTGCACCGGTACAACGTTCCCAAGTGGACTGGGCGTTGCAGTGGCTTTGGAATCAGCCAGAGGTCTCGCTTCTCCTCTCAGGAATGTCCGAGATGCGGCATGTCGAAGAGAACTTGGACAGCGCAGCCCGGTCCGGCGTGGGCACGCTTGATGCGGGAGATCTTGAATTGGTGAAGCGGGTGAGCGAGGCCTACCGCGCGCTGTCCCCGATTCCTTGTACCGACTGCAAGTACTGCATGCCCTGCCCGGAGGGTGTTGCGATACCGCGCATCTTCTCGATCTACAACGGATTCAAGATGTACGGAGATGAAGCGGGATCCAAGCGATCCTACAACCAATTCATGAACGCTGAGAACCGTGCCGACAACTGCGTGGCGTGCGGACAATGCGAAGCCGCGTGTCCACAACAGATTGAGATTATCGACTGGCTGAAGAGAGCGCACGAGTTTCTGCGCGAGTTGGCAGCATCGTGACCGATCAGCGCTTCGAAGACATCGACCCTCTGGAGGAGAAGCTTCGGAGCGCGCGGCCAAGAGAAGAAGAGCGCACGGTCGAGGAGGAGCTCCTTCGGCACATTGATCCTTTGATTGAAGATCATCTCGTGGATGAGGTGATTCGTCCGATCAAGAGTGGGAAGGAAGCCGTGGTCTATTGCTGTCGCGCAAACGAATCTCTTGGAGGTGGACTCCTTGCCGCGAAGATCTACCGGCCAGTGGAGCGCAGGAGTTTTAAGCAAGATGGAGTCTACCAGCAAGGCCGGGAGCGTGGATCGCGGCCGGATGCCCAGACGTTGCGTGCGCTGGGGAAGAAGTCGCAGCGCGGCAGATTGCACAAGTTCAATGCCTGGATCAACCACGAAATGAGAACGCTGACTGTGCTGTACGATGCAGGCTGCGATGTCCCTGAGCCTGTGCATCGGCAAGGGCCGGTCATTCTCATGGAGTACTTCGGAGACGAGGAACATCCGGCCCCCGTGCTTCTGAACGTCAAATTGGACTGTGAGGAAGCCCGGCCGCTTTACCAGCGGGTCTTGGACAACGTCGAGAGCTTTCTAGTCCAGCACCGTGTACACGCGGACCTTTCGGCGTACAACATGCTGTACTGGGACGATCGTGTCGTGATCATCGACTTTCCGCAGTCAGTGGATCCACGGTACAACGATGACGCGTTCGATCTTCTCGTGCGAGACCTGAGGAACGTCAATGCGTTTTTCGATGAAGATGCAGTTGATCTTGTCGATCCATTGGATCACGTACTCACGTTGTGGAGAGAGCACGTCGACCCCATGCGCTAGCGAGCCATTGTCTCGATTTCCGCTTGCTTGCTCCCCAGCGCTTCTTGCGGCGGCTAGGACAAGCGTACGATCTCGACGAACTCCGGGCGCGCGATCATCCAGACGCTCTCTTGCTCAAGGAGCGCGGAAGAGATATCGCATCTTCGAACGAATTCGAGCTTGTAGTCGCCGAGCTGGGGGCAATTGAAGCTCTGCCATGCATCCAGCAGATCGGTCATCCGTTTCCGGAGGCAGTCCAAGCGTGTGGTTGACGAGCCGGAGAAGCCTTCAAGCGCTTCGTTCGAAAGCAGAACACGGGACCCCGTACCAGGATCGGCAAGGCCGTAGCCTGAGCCGTTGAAGAAGAGTTCCCGCGAATTCAGCGCCAAGAAAAACTGAAACGCCCGATGCCTAGGATCCTCCAACGGGCTGCCCGCAGCTTCTTTGCCCTGCGAGAGGAAGTGTGCCGGAAGCGCTTGTGTCCAATCCGGTTGCTCGTTCACCGGCGGCAACACGTAGCTGCTCCAAGGTTCGTGCCACGACAGAACGCCTTGGATCGGCATGAATCCGGCACTTCCTACGATGGACCCGGTGGCGCAGATGTTGCCCCTGGGAAAGCGAACGATCCGGACAATAGGATCCAAGAAGCCATGCCGGAGCGGGAGAATCATGCACCCGTCAGGATCGAGCTGAGCAAGCCAATGCAACGAGAGGTCTGAACATCCGACCGTTGCCTCGATTCGATTAAACGGAGCATGCTCCGGATCGCCGGTGTACGCATCCCCGACGACCACTCGGACTTCACGATAGCCTTCGCCTTGCAGGAATCGGCGTGCGTTGGCTGCTACTTCGGCCTGAACTTCGATCGTAGAGACATGTCCGTCTCTGCCAACAATCTCGGCGAGCAACGCAGCGTTGTAGCCCGTTCCTGTGCCGATTTCCAGCACACGAAAGCCTGGACGGAGATCCAGCATCTCAAGCATGCGCGCAACAAGACCGGGCTCGGAGGACGAGCTGGAAGGGAGCAACCCGTCAATCCCGGTAATGAGCGCTCGGTCCGAGTAGATCTCTCTCAGAACCGCAGCAGTCGGTTCGTCTCGATTGAAGGACACGAACTCGTATGTCGGGTGCTGATTCTTGACTGTGAGTTGATACCAGCCCTCAAGGAAGCGATGTCTTCGAACGCTCCCAAAGGCTGAACGTACAGCCGGGGACAGGATTGCGCCTGTCGCCATCAATGTAGCGACGAACTGCTCCGGAACCCGTTCTTCTGAGTTCATCACCCATCCCATCGTCGACTTGTTGATGCCGTCAGAAGGCGCTCTTCGTGCGGAAGAACATTGCCGGGCACGTGTCTGTGAAAGACATCTTCTCTGTCGGCAATCTCGGGATGCACGCGATCTCGAGTCTTCCAACGATCCTAACCCTTGGCTCTTCCAGTTCCGAAACCACCAGCAGATGATCCAGTCATATCAATAGCAACTCCACTTGTCAAATCGGAAGTGAATAGGTTCCGGCTCGTAGTAACATTGTCAAAACACAATACGCAGTGGACGGGCCTCTGCGTATGCTCGCTATCATCCGGCCTCAATTGCCGCTTCGGCATCCCATTATCGAATTCGATTTCCCGGCGCTGTACATCCTGTCGCTTGCCCGAAATGAATGCGCGTGCATCTCTAGCTCTCTTGTGTGCGGTTACTCGTATCGAATTCGCGGATCGAGCACAACCAATAGCAGGTCTGCGATCAGGTTGCCGACGATCAAGAAGCAGCAGTAGAACAACAGTGCAGCAGTAATCACGTGTTGATCTTGGCGCCGGATGGCCTCGACGAAGAACGTGCTGCCGAACTCCGGATAGCCGAGGATCCGACCCGCGATGATGGTCCCCGTCAGCAGCGTTGGAAGCATAATACCGAACAGACTGATCAGCGGATTGAGCGCGTTGCGAAACGCGTGTCTCAGGACGACACGGAACTCAGATACCCCTTTGCTCCTCGCAGTTTGCAGGTACAAAGACGGAAGCACATCCTGCAGTTCAAGCTTCATATACCGGGTGACGTTTGCAAGCATGGGCGCTGCAGCAATCAGCACGATAGGGATCAGGTGTACGGCATAGCTCCCGAGTTTTGTGGCCGACATGGGTGCATTGACCAACTTGTAGTCCACAGGTCCCCACACGCCGGCGTTGATGATCAGGGGATTGATCCACTTGTACATGATGTAGAAGAACAGCCAACCGAGGGTGAACGGGGGGAAGGATATGCCGACGTAAACCGTACCCGTGATCAGGATGTCTTCCCACTTCCGGTTTCGCAGTGCAGAGATAATTCCCAAGGGAATCCCGAGCAACCATGCAATAAACATGGCCAGTCCCGTGATGATCAGGGTCCAGTGCAACCCGGAACCGGGAGAGAACAAGATTCTCGTGACACTGGAGCCTGCAAACGATGTTCCGAAATCGAATCGCGTGACCACACCCTCCATCCAAATGAAGAACTGCACGATGAACGGTTTGTCAATACCGGCCTGGATTCGAAGCGCGCGATGTACAGCCTGTGGGTTTTGCCCAGCCAGTGCGGCGCCGATCAAGGATGGTGTGAAGAAGTCCCCTGGATAGATGCTGACGAGCGCGAACGAGATGAACGCGACCAGGACGAATACGGGGAACACGGAGAGAATGCGTTTGACGATGTAGCGAAACACAGGCTTGTCACCTCCGGTGCGGGTCAGACATCATAGGACAAGGCCAAGCTACGGGCAACTAGTAGCAACTATGAGTCGATTGAACTCGGATTTACGATACAGATGAGTGGAGATGCAACGGGTACCGGTTCAGTCGTACCGGATGCGAGGATCAAGCATCGCAAGGAGCAGATCAGCGATCAGATTTCCGACGATGAGGAAGCTGCAATAGAACAGCAAACAGGCGGTGATGACGGGCTGGTCCTGATTCGCGATGCCATCGATGAGGAGCCTGCCGAACTCTGGATACCCAAGGATGCGGGCAGCAATCAAGGAGCCGGTCAGTAGCGCGGGAAGCATGATCCCGAACAGGCTGATCAGCGGGTTCAGCGCGTTACGGAGCGCGTGTTTCCAGACGACACGTCTCTCTGAGAGTCCCTTGGCGCGGGCGGTCTTAAGGTAGAGCGAGGGCAACACATCTTGCATGTTGAGTTTCATGTATCGAACGATGCTCGCAAAGAGCGGCGCGGCTGTGATGAGCACAATCGGGATCAAATGGACCGCGTAGCTCCCGAGCTTTGTTAGCGACATCGGTGAGCGCAAGAGCTTGTAGTCGACTGGGCCCCAGACTCCGCCATTGATGATCAGGGGATTGATCCACTTGAACATCATGTAGAAAAACAACCAAGACAGTGCGAACGGCGGTGCCGAGATTCCGAGATAGGCGAACAAAGAGATCCCGAAATCCGCAGGCTTCTTGTGACGAATGGCCGCAATAATCCCCAGGGGGATGCCGAACAACCAGGAAACCACCATGGCACATCCGGTTATCAGCAGCGTCCAGTAGAGGCCGCTACTCGGAGAAAACAGTATGCGAGAGATCGGAGCGCCGACCATGGATACGCCGAAGTTCCCGTAAAACACGACGTTTCGAAGCCAAACGAGAAACTGAACAAAGAACGACTTATCGATTCCATGCTGGATCTGCATGGCGCGGTGAAACGCAAACGGATCCTGTCCGTTGAGTGCTGCTCCGATCATCCATGGCGTGAAGAAATCTCCGGGATAGATGCTGACGAGCGCAAACGAAAGGAATGCAACAAGCACAAAGACGGGCACGACTGCCAAGGTGCGCTTCACGATGTATCGGACCAAGTCAGGCTCACCTCCAGTGCGGCGAATTCACTCTACGCCATCCTTGCGGCGAGGCAAAGGGAATCTCAAGTTGAGGCAACATGAAAACGCAGTTTCAGAAAGGCAATCAGGGGGAACGTCGTTTTGCCGTTAGTGCGGATGGCAGCAACAAAACGTCCCGGATTCGATGAATGTCTTGGTTCTGGAGTCCCCAGGGGGCGATGCCCAGGGGAATCGTACCGCCGATTCCCGCTGTCTCCGCAAGGGCCATGGGGTTTGCCGTCGATCTCCCAGGTACTGCGCCCAGGATTTGCCTCTACGAAGCCATCGGCGACTGGGTCGAATACGACGGCATGATCTGCCACGCTGTCATGATTCGTGTTGACCCAAGCGAGTTGCGCGCTGTAGCCCAGTGGGCGCACAAGGCTTGCGTAGAGAATGGAGGAATCCTCGCAGTTCCCGATACCGTCTCCAAGGGTCTCGATTGGAAACCTCGGGTAGTCCTAGGGGTCGGGATCTGTGGTGTCCGCGGTGTGGGGTTGCGCGAAGAGAAGCATGTTCTCAATGGTTGCCTGATATGTCAAGAGCTTTCGAGCAGCGATACTGGGAACTCAAGCGAGAACGATCAGGTGCGCCTGGCAAACGACGATCGGAGTAGCCGAGATACGGTCTCGCTATCCTCTGTGTCCGAGGAACTACCGGAATCGCCGACACGGATGCGCAACTCGACGCTCTCGCGCAGCCCTATGTCGTCGGTGACTGTCAACCGGACGCGATAGATTCCGGATGAGGCATAGGCATGCGCTGTCGATGATCCCGTGCTTGCTGCGCCGTCTCCGAAATCCCAGCTGTAGTTCAGGATCACCCCATCCCGATCGAAGGAGTCTCCGCCGTCGAATCGAACAGCTTCGCCGACTTGAACCGAATCAGATGAACTGGAAATCACGGGTTGCGGAGCGAGGTCCCCGAGTTGAACCTCGAGTACATGCGTTGTTCGGCAGCCAGCACCTGCGGCGTCGATCACAAGGAGCGCGACGGTGTAGGTTCCCGGCTCTACGTACGTGTACGTTGTCGAAGGGGTGGCTGCTGATGTCCCATCCCCGAACTCCCAGCTGTAGGCAATGATCTTGTCTTCGACATCCGTGGATCCGGAGGCATCGAATGTGACGGGCTCGCCGACTGTGGCGGGATCCGGCGAAACCTGGGCGACTGCGACAGGCGGGCGATTCGGCGCATTCACCCTAACTGCAACCTGCGCGGATGCGGTTGCGCCATTGTTGTCCCGTACAGTCAACGTGATCGTGTAGCCGCCTGGAATGGAGAATGCGTGTTCAGAGCGGATCTGGTTTGCGCTCGTGCCATCCCCGAACGCCCACTGATAGTGGACGACTGCGCCGTCGGGATCATACGAGGCTCCACCATCCAGTTCGACGTACAGCGGTACAGTGCCGGAGGTAGTGCTTGCCTGAATGGATGCAACGGGGGGCACGTTGGAGAACAGCATGCACCCGGAGAGTGCGGCGCTCAGGATGACCACGAGCGATCGAAGACTCCAGCGCTTCGCCGTAAGCTTGTGGGACCTCAACTGCCGGAAGGAAACCGTTGCCATGGAACATGCTCTTCGCGCGGTGTGGAGAGATCCAGGGCCTTGCGGAAAGCGTTGGGCGACCTTGCTCGCTCTGACATCTGACCATTGACCGCTCTACGTAGGTGACAAATGAGACTTGCTGGAGCTTCGGCGCTAGCGATTGAATGCCAGCGCCGAGGCAAACCGGTTGCAGCCCTGCACGAGACATGTTTCAAGCCGACGATCGATGGGTAGCCAGTGAAACTCATACAGGAATCCGTCATCCTCGTCGTCGCTGCGTACACGGTGCTGGAAGCGTCGCGGGATCTCCTTCGTGGTGTGGAGGTGGAAGAAGTGCTGCTCCTCGGTCTGCCAGCACGTGCTTCCCAGACATCGAAGCGCGCCACATGCAACAATGCCTGATTCTTCGTGGAGTTCCCTGAAAACCGCGGCTCGAAGCGATTCCCCAGGCTCAACGGAACCCTTTGGAACCTCGTAGCCTGGCTCATCGTGGCTACGGAACACAAGGAGTTGTGTCCCCGTGGGAGTCGTTCGCGTGAGATAGAGGAAGACCTTCTTCTGCATTGCTATGCAATTATCGTATACCGGACCGCCAGATCAACCCAAGCGTTTGTCCTCGTACATCTTCTCGTCGGCCTCTGCGAGCGCCTCTTCGACCGTTGCCCCTGAGTGTGAATTCCACGCTGCCGTTCCGATGGAGATGCTCACAGGAATCGAGGAGTTGTTGGCGATCACCCTTGTGCCTTCGATTGCGGCGCGCATTCTCCGAGCAACTCCGGCGCATTCTTCCGCTGTTTCCGTAAGCACGACGAGGAATTCGTCCCCCCCGTAGCGAACGATGACGTCAGTCTCTCGTACCGTGTCTCGGAGGATCCTTGCGATCGATTGGAGCACCATGTCTCCGGCCTGATGTCCGTAGTGGTCGTTGATGTGCTTGAACTTGTCGACATCGATCATCAGCAGGCCGAGCGGGTGGTCATAGCGTTTGGCTCGGCGGACTTCTTGCTCGATTACCTCATTGAAGTGCCGACGGTTGAAAACCCCGGTTAGCGGATCTCGGGTGGCTTGATCCTTTAGCTTCTCCTCCAAACGAATGCGAGAGATCGCTTCCGTGGTGTGGCCGAGCAGAATGCCCAAGTAGCGGATATCGGACTCGCTGAACGCATGTGGTTTTTCTGAAGCAGCCTGGAACACACCTAGTTCCTGAATGGGCACAGTGAGAAGGCACAGGACCGGCTTGTCCTCTGTCTCTGCGAGTATGCGATGGGTTGGAGGATCCAGCAATGTCGGGATACCGGATTGCAGTGCCTCGCCAGCGGCACCTGCCTCTGCGATAGAGCGAGATCGGTTCCGCGTCTTGGGTGCCTCGGATGACATTGCCTTGGTGACTAGCACTCCCTTCTCGACCGCATCGATTGCGCAATGTGGAAATCCCAGAATCCGTTCCGCAGCTTGTACTGCAATTGCATACACATCTACTTCGGTTTTCGCCTTCTCCAGAAGCTCTGCGGCCTGATGCAGTTGCTCGACTTTGGAGTGCGCTTCGGAGAGCGCACGCTCCGCGCGTTTGCGGTCCGAGATATCTCTATAGATTCCATAGTTACCGACCTGTTCCCCGTCAACGGCAATCGGCTGCGCAAGAATGGAGACATCGATCAGGCTGCCGTCTTTGTGCCGACGCACGGATTCCATAGCTGTCAGCTCCCCTTGCGTGACGCGTGCCGTGATGTCCCTTGCCTCTGCATCCTTCCCGCAGCTTGCCGGCGCAATGAGTTCATCGAGATTGCGAGAAACCGCCTCCTGGTTTGTGAATCCGAACAACTTGGAGAACTCACGATTGACTCGTAGGATGCGCATGTCGTTGTCGCATAGGACAACGGCCTCGGGCGCGCCACTGAAGAGTTGCTCGAAGAACGCCTTCTCCCGCTCGAGTGCCCGTTCCATCTGCTTGCGCTTGGTGATATCGCGGTAGATGCCGTACACGCCGATTTGCCTCTGGTCGACGCGAATTGGATGACCGAGGATCGATACCTCGATCGGCGTTCCATCTTTCCGATAGCGGACCGTCTCCGTGACGATCGAACGTCCTTGGGCCACATCCTGAGTGTACCCGTGCGCTTCCGCACGGCTCTCCGAAGACGTGTCAGCAATCAACAGGTCGATATTCGCGCCGAAAGCCTCCTGTATGCAATAGCCGAACAACCTGGCGAATGCCTCATTTGCGCGGAGGATTTTGCTGTCTGGATCGCAGAGCACGATGGCTTCCGGCGCTGCGCTGAACAACTGCTCGAACAGCGCCTTTTCGCGAACGAGCGCCTGTTCGGCAGCCCTGCGGGCAGAGATGTCTTGTGCAGAGCCCTCGTAGTGTGTCGTCTTGCCGGATTCATCGCGAATGGCTCTTGTGTATTCCTCGACCCAGATGGTCGAGCCGTCGTGACGCTTCCATTCCGCCTCGTGGCCCCGAATCGTTCCTTTCTGCTCGATCCGTTCGCACCAGCTCCGTCGTGCTTCGGCATCCGCATAGCCCGACTCCGCATGAATCGAAAGGAGGCTCTCACGATCGGGGTAGCCGAGCATCTCTACAAGCGCGGGATTGACCTCAACGATCCGGCCTTCCGGTGTCGTACGGTAGAGTCCAATGGGCACGCTGTCGAACAGCCCCCGATATCGCAATTCGCTCTCGCGTAGCGCCTGCTCCACGCGTACAGCTTCCGTTACATCGCGGACGATTGTCTGGAGTACCCGGCGATCGCCAAGGCGCAGACTTTGCGCGGTTGTCTCGATCCAGAAGACATGTCCATCTCGGTGAAGTGCCCGATCGCGGTGGGCTGGTAGCGATGCTTCCTGAGCAAGCAACGCAGTCCTCCGCTGACGAGCTGCGGTGCGATTGTCTGGATGAAGAAGCTCAATCGGCGACTTGCCTTTGAGATCCTCCTCTGCATAGCCGAACAGATTGCAGAAGGCTGGATTTGCGCGCAGAATCTCTTCCCCGTCCAGAAGCGCAATCCCATCGATGCTATGCTGAAACAAGGCTTCATACAGATTCTCAGCCATCCTTACACTCCTTCTGCGCAAGCGCGCCATGGCGAGTATGCCTGGGGATTGCTCAGATCAGTCAGGCTCGATGGTTGAAGCTGATCTCGGGTTCTTCAAGGACGGCTGCAGCTAGTCTGCCGGCTCGGGCGCAACGTCCCCGATGGCCTTGTCCTGCGGAGACGTTGTCTCTGTGAACTGCAAGCTGTGAAGCGCTGCGTAGAGACCGTCTTGCGCGAGCAGTTGCTCGTGGGTTCCTTGCTCAAGGAGTTCGCCTTGATGGAGAACGATGATGTTATCGGCCTCACGAATTGTTGATAACCGATGCGCAATGACCACTGAGGTACGACCCGCCATGATCTTCCTTAGCGAACGCTGGATGAGATGTTCTGTATGCGAGTCGATACTCGCGGTGGCCTCGTCGAGCACGAGAATCTTCGGATCGAACGCAACGGCACGCGCAAACGAGAGTAATTGGCGTTCCCCAACGGACAACGTAACACCGCGTTCCTTGACTTCGGTGTGGTAGGCATCCGGGAGTGCTTCCACGAAGTCAGCGCTCACAAAACGCGCCGCTTCAATCGCGGTGTCTTCCTCGATTTCCGAACGGAGTCGAATGTTGTCCAAGATGTCACCGGAGAACATGAACACGTCCTGCAACACGACGGCCATTTGAGCACGCAGGTAATCCAGATCGAGTTCCTCAATCGGAACGCCGTCAAGTAGGATCTGCCCCTTCTGGATGGGGTACATCCGGAGCAACACGCGAATGATCGTCGTCTTTCCGGAACCCGTTGGTCCGACAATCGCGATGTGCTGTCCGGGTTCCGCGACAAAGGAGACGCCCTTGAGGATCCATTCCTCGTCGTTGTATGCGAACCAAACGTTCTTGAATTCGATGCGCGCTTTGCAGTTTCCGAGTTCACGGCCTGCCCCACGGTCCTCCAGCGGCTCGTCAAGCAACCGGAAGATGCGTTCGGACGACGCCATGGCAGCTTGCAATACATTATAGCCTTCTGACAGCCGAAGCACAGGTTCGAAGATCATGCGTACGTACTGGATGAACGCAGTGAGTGCTCCAAGCGACAGACTGCCACGTAGCACGTTGAAGCCTCCATACCAGATGACGAGCGCAATGGCGAACGAACTCAGGAAGCTCATCAGCGGACGGAAGACTGCGAACGTCATCATCTGCCGCATATCAGCGCGGTACTTGCTCTGATTGATCCCCTCGAAGCGTTCGTTGGCCTTCATTTCCTGCACAAAGACCTGAATGATCCGCATGCCAGAGAGGCTCTCTTGGAGGTATGCGTTCATCCGCGCAATCTGCTTTCGAACTTCGCGGTAGGCCGCACGCACACGGTTCCGAAACTGCCAGGCGGCAAACACGATGATCGGGAACAGCCCGAGGATGACAAGCGCAAGCCGCCACTCCAACTGGAACATCACGATCAGAATGCCGACCACAAGGAAGGCGTCGCGGAACAAGTTCACCAACATGGAAGTGAACATCTCGTTGATTGCCTGGACATCACTGGTCACCCGTGTAACCAATCTGCCGACCGGGGAATGGTCGAAGAACCGCAGCGGGAGACGCAGTATGTGGCCGAAGATCTGCTCGCGCATGTCATACATCACGCGCTGACCGGTATATTGCAGAAGATAGACCTGCGCGACGCCGAACAGAAATCGAGTGATTAGGATCACGACGAACAGCATCGCCATGCGAATGACGCCGGCGATTGCCGTACCGCGAAGCCGCTCGATCTCATTCACGGAGAGAGTGCTTAGATCCTGCTGGGATACGATCCATCCCCTCGGAACGATCGTGAACGTCTCCGGATGCTCGGACACGATGGACGCGTGCTCGGAGGCCTCTTGGATGTAGAGGTACTTCGATGTCTCCAGTGCGCCGCGCTCCTCCCAATCCCGACGCGTCTCAGGATGCACGTCAAGGGTTCGAATGAGCCAACGATTCTCCCCGAGTGCGATGGGCTCACCCTCAATCGGAGCCTCGGGAAGCGTGACAATACTGTAGGGCAAGGTCATGAAGCTGTCGATTGCGGTCTTGGTGATGTAGGGGGTCACCAGCTGGATGCCGGCCAGGATAATCGTGAGTAGGACACACACAGCTAGCAAGGCTTTGTAGGCGGCCAGGAAACGGAACAAGCGCCGTGTCAGTTGCCAGTCAAAGGCCTTCCCCATGACTTCATCTTCGTGGAAGTGCTCGGTCATCGCTTGCTCACCTGCCTTTCCGCCTGCTGGAGCTTCCAGATGCGTGCATAGATGCCGCCGGTAGCAACCAGTTCATCATGCTGGCCCTGTTCGACGATATGTCCCTTATCGAGCACGATAATGCGATCGGCGTTCATCACCGCGGAGATGCGATGAGCAATGATGATGCTCGTACGCCCTTGGAAGAACTCCCGAAGCGATCCAAGGATGAACTCCTCCTTCTCAGCATCCACTGCAGAGAGCGGATCGTCGAACACCACGATCTTCGGGTCAAGCAGCAGGGCCCTTGCGATCGCGACCCGCTGCTTCTGGCCCCCGGAAAGCGAGATCCCGCGCTCCCCTACTGTGGTCTCGTAGCCTTGTGGGAACCCCTCGATCTCGTCATGGATCCCCGCCATGACTGCAGCCTTCCGAATCGCATCTTTGCCTGTATCAGGTCGGCCAAACGCGATGTTCTCCGCGATCGTGGCTGAGAACAAGAACGGATCCTGCGGCACAAAACCGATCATGGAACGTGTGTCGGAGAGCGCGATATCCCGGATGTCTATGCCTCCGACGCGTACCGTTCCTACAGGTGGATCGAAGATGCGAGGGATCAAATGTGCGAGCGTCGACTTCCCAGATCCGGTCAACCCAACGATGCCCAGCGTCGTCCCTTCTGCGACTTGCAGTTGTATGTCCGTAAGTGCTGGGCTCGCGGTTCGACCGTCTTGCGTTGGATACGCGAAGGTCAGGTCTCGGATGCAGATCTCGGTGCTCGAAACCTTGCGCGGGGCGACTGGATCTACGATCTCCGGAGTCTGTGCAAACAAATGGTTGATCCTGCCCAGCGAAGCGGTACCGCGTTGCAGCAGATTGACAGCCCAACCCAAGGAAATCATCGGCCAGATCAGCATGGAGAGATACTGTGTGAACGCGACGAAATCTCCAAGAGTGATGGAGCTGTCGATAACGCCGATGCCGCCGATCCACAAGATGATCGCCAACGTTGCGCCTGCGAGGAGCTCGATGAGGGGATGAAACAGTCCCCAAACCCGGACCAACGCAAGATTCTTGTGCACATAGTCCTGGTTGAAGGCCGCGAAATCCTTCTCCGCGCCCTTCTCCTGAACGAACGACTTCAGCACCCGCACGCCCGCGACATTCTCACGAACCTTCTCCATGAGCGTCGAGAAGGCTTCCTGCACGGCCTCGAAGCGGCGGTGAATGACCTTTCCGAAACCCAACATGAAGATCGTGAGAATGGGAAGAGGGAGCACGGCGTAGAGCGTCAATCTGGGATCGATCGATAGCATGATGGCAACTGACACCGGAATCATGAAAAGCGGATCCGCGATCGTCAGAATCCCGAATCCGCACGCACGCTGGACCGCATCGATGTCATTGGTGGCATGCGCCATGAGGTCGCCTGTCTTTGTTTCGTTGTAGAACGAAGCTGATAGGGAGAGCAAATGGTTGTACAGACGAGCGCGTAAGGATCGCTCAATGCGCCGGGACGTGCCGATGAAGAAATAGCGCCACAAGAAGCGAAAGGCCATGACCACAAACGCGAGGCCGGTGATCATGAGTCCGCTGACGAGCAGATCCCCCTCGCCTTGGGTGAGACGATCCACTGCGGCGCGGATAACCAACGGAACAAGAATCGCGGCCCCATTGACTAACGTGAGGGACACGAACCCCGCGAGAACTCGTCCTCGATAACGCCACAGCCATGTTGAAAGTCGGTGCATGGAAACAAGATTCTACTCGATCCCTGGAACTTCCGAAAGCACATCAGGCGAAAGGGCTTTCCTAGTCTGGATTTTCGCCGACCATTGGTCGTGATAGGGGGGCTTGCTATAATCTGGCAACGAACTGATCCAAACTGAGGGGGCAAGATGACTAGAACTCGGGGTGCGGTGCTGTCTTGTTTGCTGTTCCTATCCCTGGCAGTCCTCGGCCAAGATCTACCAACGCTTCGTTTCAGCCTGCCGCCGATGCTTGAGGCGCTGCCCATCGCGTTTGCACAGGAATGGGATTTGTTTGAGGAGCATGGCGTCTCGGTCGAACTGGTGGGAATTACTGACAACAGGGATCGCACGGGTGCTTTCATGACGGGCAATCTCGATGGTGTGATGGAGGACGTAACCCAATCGATCTTGCTCGCCAATTCGGGCGTAGAGATATCATTTACGAGCGCATCGCAGCTTCGTCTGCAAACTGACAGCGTGAGCCTCGCGATTCTGTCACCGGCTGTGTTCCGTTTCGAGACACTTGACGAGCTTCTCGAATCCGGCAGTTCCGTTTACACAACATATCGATCTGACTATGAGTACATCCTCTCCCGTTTCCTGCAAGACACCTACGCAGAGGATGCATCTGCCGTCCGTGTCACATACATCAACGACATGCTGCAGATGGCCGTATGGCTCGGCGCTCAGTCAATCTCCGCGATGCTCCCTGAACCGTACATCTCCTATATCCGGGCCTACTACCCAAGCGGAGGCAAGCCGGTGGAACTCAACGTCTTGGCGGATCTATCCCCTTACGTTCCTACTCCTCTCGTTACCGTCTTCGACGCTCGCTATGCTGAGCAAAATCCCGAGGCTGTTGCTGCGTTCTATGCTGCATACTTCGCGGCGATCGAACGGATCAACAACACGCCACGTGACATCCTGGTTGACGAAGGGATTGACGTTGCCGTTGGGCTTTTCTTCCCAGGGGCCGACCGCACGACGATCAACCAAGAAGTGCTCGATGCCCTTCAAATCCCCTACTACGAACTCCCTGATGTGCTCTCTCAAGACCTCTATGAAAGCGTTGCAAATTGGATGCTTGAGAAGTACTACGTGATGCATGTGCCTGCATACGATGAGGTGGTGACAAAGCAGTTCCTGCAATGATTTCGATCAAGGACGTCGTCGTGGAATACGGGCGTGGTTCGCGGGTTGTTCGTGCTGTGGACGACATCTCATTGGATATCCCGGATGGGGAGAGCCTCGCGCTGATCGGCCCCTCCGGTTGCGGAAAGACAACACTCTTGTTTGCGACTGCGGGATTGAATCCCCCAACTTCCGGGGAGATCGTGATCAGCAATGAAGTGATTACCGGCCCGCGCAAGGACATCGCCTTGATCCTGCAAAACGCAGGCTTGCTCCCCTGGAAGACGGTGTCACAGAACGCGAACCTGAGCTTGCTGTTAAGCAAGGACTACCCACGGCTCAACGCAGATGGCGTGCTCGACGAACTGGGGTTGGGCAATGTCAAGTCGAGATTCCCATCTGAGCTCTCGGAAGGCATGAAGCGACGCGTCGGCATCGCGCGTGCGTTGTCCGTCGCGCCTGAAGTCATGCTCATGGACGAACCGTTGGCATCTCTGGACACGCTGACGAAGGAACGCATTCAAAACCTGTTCCTCGAACTCTGGAAACGTCACCGGTTCTCTCTGGTGCTTGTCACCCACGACATCGAAGAAGCTGCGTTTCTTGGCCAGCGAATCGCTGTGTTGACCGAGCGTCCGGCCAAACTCAAGACGATTGTCGAGAACCCGGATGTAGGTGAAATCTCGTACCGCGGAACTGAACGATTCATGGAAGTGGTTTCTCAGTTGCGAGAAGCATTGGAGGTCGGCCAGTGAATCAACCCTCACGGCTCTCTAGAGTGATGCAGGGTCTTCGATCGAGAAACGTGTGGATGCATCTGCTGCGCTACGCGATCAGCATTGTGGTGCTCTTGCTCGTGTGGTGGGGCATCAGTGTTGCCGTTGAAGCCGTCAAAGGTCGTGCCTTTCTGCCCAATCCAATCAAAGCGCTACAGCAGATGGTGCGGTTGGGCCCGCTCCTTGTCGGCAACTTCTGGGTGAGCGCCTGGAGATTGGTGCTCGCGATTGCGATTGCATTCTCCTTGGGGTACCCGCTAGGACTGCTCATTGGGCATGAGAAACGCTTGGATCAATACGTGTCTCCTGCTATCTACATCATTTATCCGATCCCACAAGTGGCGTTCATTCTGCCACTCTTCTTGATCTTCGGACTTGGAAATCCGGTCAAGGTCGCCATCGTCGCAACCGCCCTGTTTTTCCAGTTACTCGTGTCCGCGCGCGGAGCGGCCAAGCAAATCGAGCTGGAGCACATCACCAGTCTTCGCGCCGCCGGAGCTTCGCAATGGCAGCTCTACCGGCATGTCGTGTTGCCTTCGACCTTGCCTTCCATCCTGACGAGCCTTCGCGTGAGCGTCGGCCTGGGGATGGCGTTCCTCTACATCGCGGAAACCACTGGATCATTCGATCCGCATCGTGGCGGACTGGGTTCGTTCATCGATTCCAACATCTACTCTGGCGCTCAGGCGTTCGCAGGCATCATGGCCATGGCGATCCTTGGATTGTCGCTCTACGTGCTCATCGACATTCTCGAACGCATCGCCTGTCGGTGGAAATACACGAGCCGTTCATCGTCTTGATGGGCGCCGGTGCGATCGCTACCATGCGGGCATGAACCTCCATCGCGTCTTTCTTGTTGCGAATACGACCAAGCCGGATGTACTCCGCACGCTTGCAAACCTCAAAGTTTGGTGTCAGCAGCACGGCGTGGAACCCGTTCCGGTCTCCGAGCCGTGGAAGCAGGATGAGGAGGATGCACTCGTCATTGCACTGGGCGGTGACGGCACGGTGCTGCGTGCAGCAAGCTACTTCTCGGAAACCGTCATCCCGATCTTGGGAGTCAACCTAGGAAGCCTAGGCTTCCTCACGCAGGCAACAACGGACGAAATGGCGGACGTCCTACAGGCGATCCTTTCGGATCGCTTTCTGATCGAGGAACGGATGCGGCTTGCGTATCACCTTCACAACGTTGGCAGCACAGTGCTCAACGATCTTGTCATCACTGGATCTGTGGATTCGCCGTTCTGCGAACTTGAACTATCTTGGGAAGACGGCATTGTGTCGGCGTATCCGGGAGACGGCGTGATTCTTGCTACGGCTACGGGCTCTACAGCCTACAGTCTCTCGGCCGGCGGTCCAGTCATTGTTCCACCGGCTGCCTGCATCCTGGCCACGCCGCTCGCTGCGCACAAACTGGGTTTACGGCCAGTGATCTTCCCGCCGGACGAGACCATCCGCGTTAGAGCCCGCACCCGGGCACGGGTGTTCGCAGATGGCGATGCCGTGGCCACGCTTGCATGTGGAGATGAAATCGTTGTGGCACGCGCGGCGAATCCAACGCGGCTGATTCGGATTGCAGGTGCCCCGACATTCTTCCGCGTCCTCGATGAGAAACTCAACTGGGCGGACACCGCGCAACGAGAACGAGAGGACTAGCTCTCGATATGTTCGAGTGATGGCAGTCGTTGGCCCTTTCGCGCACGCGTGCGGCGAGATACAATCCCCACCGAATGCTGTCATAACTCGAGGTGATCTCGATGGAGACCAAAGGTACGTATCGCGTCAAGAGCGGTCTGGCGGAGATGTTGAAGGGCGGCGTCATCATGGACGTCACCACGCCCGATCAGGCCAAGATTGCCGAAGTAGCGGGAGCGGTTGCTGTCATGTCACTGGAACGGGTTCCTGCAGACATCCGCGCCCAAGGTGGCGTTGCCCGTATGGCGGATCCGGCCAGAGTGCAGGAAATCTTGGAAGCTGTGTCCATTCCCGTGATGGCCAAGGCGCGCATCGGCCATTTCGCAGAAGCCCAGGTCCTGGAGTCGCTGGGTGTCGACTACATTGACGAATCCGAGGTTCTGACTCCTGCCGATCCTGAGTACCATGTCAATAAGTGGAAATTCACCGTACCCTTTGTGTGCGGTGCGCGTGACCTCGGCGAGGCATGCCGCCGACTGGGCGAAGGCGCAGCCATGATTCGCACCAAGGGGGAGCCTGGCACGGGGAACGTCATTGAGGCCGTGCGACACATGCGGCGTATGAACGAGCAACTGCGCGACGTATTGGCTGCTCCTGAGGAAGAGCTTATGACGCTGGCCAAAGGATTGGGAGCACCCTACCAAGTGCTGCTTGCCATCCGGGAAGCGGGACGGCTTCCGGTTGTCAACTTCGCGGCCGGCGGGATTGCAACTCCCGCGGACGCTGCGCTCATGATGCAGCTAGGCTGCGACGGGATTTTCGTGGGGAGCGGGGTATTCAAGTCCTCGGATCCCGAACGGATGGCGCGAGCCATCGTCGAAGCGACTACGCACTTCAATGACCCCAAACGGATTGCCGATGTCTCCGCAGGACTCGGCGAAGCCATGTCTGGGATTGCAATCGAGGAGATTCCGGAACACGAGATGATGCAGACGCGCGGAAAATGATTACTGGGATCCTCGCGCTGCAAGGCGCAGTACGGGAACACGAGAGAAGCTTTGCACGCCTTGGTGTGGGGGTTCGCATTGTCAAACAGCTTGAAGACCTTGCATCGATCGATGCGTTGGTGCTGCCCGGTGGCGAATCGACAGCGATTGGGCTGCTCGCGGGCGATCGTTTTCTCGAACGGTTGTCCACGTTGGCAAGGGATGGGTTGCCGATGTTCGGGACCTGTGCCGGAATGATCCTGCTCTCCCGAACGCTCCAGGATGTCGACGAGCCGCGAGTTGGCGCGATCGACATCTCGATCGTCCGGAATGCCAGTGGGCGGCAGGTCGACAGCTTCGAGACAGCACTCGATATCGATGAGATCGGGCTAGCGTTCCCTGCCGTGTTCATCCGAGCGCCATACATCACGGACATGGGACCGGAGGTGCGGCCGCTGGCAAGGTTTGGAGAGTATGTAGTGATAGCAAGACAGCGCAACGTACTGGTTGCCAGTTTTCACCCGGAGCTAACAGAGGACTTGAGAGTGCACGAGTACTTCATCGAGATGGTCAGACATAGGGAATAGAACAGGAGGAAGGAAGACCATGAAGAAAGTAGCAATCAACGGATTCGGCAGGATCGGGAGAGCGTTCTTCCGCGTTGCGTTTGGGAACCCAGACCTTGACATCGCGGCGGTGAATGACCCGTTCTTCAACTTGGAGATGGCGCGCTATCTGCTGTTGAACGACTCGGTGTACGGCCGGTATGGCAAGACCATCGAGGCTGCGGAAGGCGGACTGACTGTCGATGGCAAGTTCGTCAAGTTCCTGTCAGAGCGCGATCCGTCCCAGCTTCCTTGGGGAGAGATGGGGATCGACTTGGCCATTGAAGCAACCGGCGTATTTCGAGCCTACACAGGCCCGAAGGGAAGCGCACAGCATATTCAGGCGGGCGCGAAGCGCGTGCTGCTTACCGTGCCTTGCAAGGGCGAAGGTGCGGAGAACATCCCGCAGATTGTGTACGGTGTAAATGACGATGCAATTGCCGATCACGATGTGATTTCGGCGGCATCCTGTACGACCAACTCGCTCGTTCCTCTGATGTATGTCTTGAACAAAGAGCTCGACATCGTGCATGCCTTCCTGTCGACGATTCATGGATATACTGCGGATCAACAGCTGGTCGACGGCATGCACAAGACGCCGACGCGCAGCCGTGCCGCGGCGATCAACATCATCCCGACGACAACTGGAGCTGCCAGCGCCACGCAGAAAGTGATTCCGGATCTCAAGGATAAGATGGACGGGATTGCGTTCCGCGTGCCGGTACCGACAGGATCGGTCAGCGATGTGACCATTGAACTGAAGAATTCCGTGACCGCGGAAGGAGTTAACGACTTGCTGCGAACCTATGCTGCCACCGAACTCAAAGGCATCTTGGGCGTTAGTGAGGATCCGTTGGTTTCATCGGACATCATTGGAGACGCACGTCCGACCATTGTCGATCTCTCGTCAACGTGCGTCGTGGATGACCGATTACTGAAAGTCGTCACCTTCTATGACAACGAATGGGGATACACGAACCAATTGCTCCGGATTGCCCAAAGGCTCTAATCTGAAGCGCCAGCTGCAAAGGACCGCCGAGGCGGTTACGGCGGCATTGTATCCGCCTCGGTGCATCCTTTGTGGTGCCTCTACTCCATCCCTCGATCCCCTCTGTTCTCCGTGCAGGGAACGGCTTCCGGCACTTGCGGGTCCGCGCTGTCAACGGTGTGGCAAGCAGATCGCTGACGCTGGACTCGACCTCTGTATCACGTGCGGGACCCAGCGACGGCTTGTTGATCAGTATATCTCGCTCGGTCCGTACGATGGGCCGTGGGGGACGCTGCTGCGAACGCTTAAGTTCGAGCGCGAGCCTGCGATCGCAAGATTCCTCGGCAAGATGGCGGCTGCGCAGGTTGCACAACACGACTGCGCCTCGTCGATTGATCATGTTACCTACGTGCCTATGCATCGTCGTGCACGGAGACTGCGGGGATTCAACCAAGCACAGATTCTGGCAGGAGCAATCGGCCGAGCCCTTGATCTGCCGGTGGTCCGAGTGCTACGAAAGATCCGCGCGACGCAGCCGCAGGCGCGGCTGTCCGCTGGCGAACGGCGTGCAAACTTGAAGGGGGCCTTCCGAGCGCTAAGATGTGAAGGAGAACACGTTCTTCTTGTCGACGACATCTGCACAACCGGTTCCACACTGGAGGCCTGTGCGCAGGCGCTGAAACAGGAGGGGACTCGGTGCGTGACAGCGGTCACGGTAGCTCGTGCGTAAGGAGTCTGCATGCACATACTCTCGGCAGTCCTCGGTCCGCTGGCAACGAACTGCTATTTAATCGAGGACGAAGCTGGCACAATCTTGATCGACCCACCGGAAGACAGCGCGGCGCTCCGGGAGTTCGTGGGGACAAGAACGATAGACAAGATCGTCCTCACCCACGGCCACTTCGATCACGTGGGCGGAACCTGGGCAATCCCGGCTGCCGAACGGCTCATCCATGAACTCGATGTACCGTTTGTCGAGTATTTCTACCCCGGCCACGACGCATTCGAACGCACACTCGGCGAAGGAGACGAGGTGATCCCCGGGCTTCACGCCATGCACCTGCCCGGCCATTCCCCTGGTAGTATCGCGCTCGTAGGAGAAGATCTGCTTGTCGTTGGAGACGTCTTGTTCGCAGGGTCCATTGGGCGTACGGATCTTGAAGGAGGTTCGCACGCTGAGATGGATACATCTCTTCGCAGACTGCTTTCCCTACGGGGCAACTACCGCGTCTTCCCGGGACATGGAGATCCGACGACCCTGGAACAGGAACGCTTGCTGAATCCTTTCCTTCGAGGATTGAGGTAGTCATGCCAGGAGACCGGGCGCAGATTCAAGAGATCAAGTCGCGACTGGACATCGCGGCGATTATCTCACGTTACGTTTCTTTGACGCCGTCGGGTGCCGGATTCAAGGGGAAGTGCCCGTTTCACAAAGACGATACTCCCTCGATGACGGTAAGCCAGGAGAAGGGGTTGTGGCACTGCTTCGGGTGCGGTGCTGGTGGCGATGTGATTGGGTTCGTGATGAAGATCGAACACCTTTCGTTCGCAGAGGCTCTGGAACGTTTGGCGCAGGAAGCGGGCGTGACCCTTGAGACGGCATCGACCGGTCGCCGAGATGAGGACCGTGCGCTGATCGCGGAAGTGGCGGCCTACTACGCCAAGAATCTGCGCGGTGCCTCCGGGAAACCGGCGCGAGACTACTTGCTGAGCCGCGGCTACGGTGAGCAGGAGTGGGAAGCTTTCAAGCTAGGCTTCGCGCTTCCTGGTTGGGACAACGTCAAGAAGCAGTTCAGCAAATACGGAGAAGACAAGCTGATCAGCCTGGGGCTCTTGGTGAAGGGTGAGAAGGGAATCTACGATCGATTCCGTAATCGTACGATCTTCACGATTCTCGATGCCTCCGGAAGGCCCGTCGGGTTCGGCGGTCGCGCGTTCGAGGATCAGCCGAAGTACCTCAACTCACCGCAGACAGCACTGTTCGACAAAGGACGGCTCGTGTACGGGATCTCTTGGTCCCGGGATGCACTCTCGAAGACGCGTACGGCAGTGCTGGTGGAGGGATACACCGATGTGATTACGCTTCATCAAGCCGGCCTTCGCAACGCAGTCGGGAGCATGGGAACGGCACTCACCCAAGGACAGGCGGAATTAATGAAGCGGTTTGTTGATGAAGTCATTATCGCCTACGACCAAGACTCCGCAGGTAGTGCGGCTTCCATTCGCGGGATGCAGATCCTCCGCAACTGCGGGCTTGCAGTGCGTGTTGCAGCATTGCCGATCGGAGAAGATCCAGACGGTTTCGTGCGCACACAGGGGGCGGAAGGAATGAATGAGGTTCTCAATCGAGCGCTTCCGTTTCATCGGTTCTACATTCACTCCCTTGTGGAGCGCCATGACGTCTCGACGGCCCGGGGACAACAGAGATTGTTTAACGAGGCGCGAGAATTCTACGGCGGCATCGAGAGTGCGGCGTTACGGGAGGAGATCGAGAAAGAGCTCGAAGGGCTCGTCGATCTATCAATCGAAACGATTCGCCGTGAACTGCCGAGAGGAAAGGTGGCCGCTTCGCAGCCGGAGACCTCCATCGATTTCTCGGATTCTCGACCGGGCAACATCGAGCATCACCTATTGGCAGTTGTGCTGCGGGGTGATGCAAGTTGGGAGGATGTTGCAGGACATCTCTCGCCTGACGTGTTCTCGGAAGAGAACCGTGCGATTGCGGAGTGCCTGGCGCGTGGGGTGACGGATCTGCCGGAGTTGATGGACGAACTGGACGAAGAGGGTGCTCGTCGTGCAAGCTTTTATGCACTGGCTCCGATCGTGATCGATATCGAGAAGACGAAACGGGACTCGAAACGCTGGATGGGGAGTCTGCGGAGTATCGAGGGGGTACTGGAAGGTATCGATCACGATATCAAGGCAGCTGCCGAAGCGGAGGATTGGACGCGCTGGGAAGCGTTGATGAAGAAGAAGGAACCGCTAAGGGCCTCTTGGCTGCGGGAAAAGGATGCGGTGAGAAAGGGGATCCATGACCACGAAGAAGAAGCCAGCGAAGAAGAAGGCTCTTGAGACGGAAGCTGACGTCAAGCTGGAGAAGGATCCTGAGCAGGAATCCCCGAATCCGACGGACGAAAGTGCCCTGGAAGGCGACGGTGCAGCAGTGGGGGACGACGACGATTTGACCGACCCAGAGGATCTGCTGGAGGACGAGGAGACCACCGCAAAGGATGACGACGACGCAACAGAGGTTCATTCTTCGACTCCGAGACCCCGCTCTCGTGCCCGTGAGGCCTGGATCAACGGCAAGGGAAGTACACGCCGTGAGGATCCCGTCAAGACCTATCTCCGCGAGATCGGGAAAGTTCCATTGCTGAACAAGGAAGGTGAGGTCGAACTCGCCAAGGCCATGGAAATCGGCGCATATGCCGAACTCTCGATGGCAGGTATCGTGGGGAACCGGGCAGCAGGCGAACTCAAGAAGAAGGGGCTGTCCGGCGCGGAGAGAAAGATCAGCGAGGATCTAGTAGAGAAGGGGGAGCAGGCCGCTGAACTGATGATCTCATCGGCTTTCGAGGAGAAGCTCGGAGATGAATTACCCAAAGAAGCGAGCGAAGCTGAACTTGCAGATCTCATCGAAAAGGGCCGGGCGGCGAGAGATCGCCTCACGATCTCCAACCTGCGTCTTGTGGTCTCTATTGCCAAGCGTTACATGAACCGGGGACTGTCCTTCCTCGATCTGATTCAAGAGGGGAACATGGGGTTGATGAAGGCCGTGGAGAAGTTTGACTACACGCGCGGTTACAAGTTCTCGACCTATGCTACCTGGTGGATCCGTCAGGCGATCACACGTGCGATTGCGGACCAGTCGCGCACCATTCGCGTCCCTGTGCACATGATTGAGACCGTACGGGAATTGAATCGTGTGAAGCGAGAGTTCATTCAATCGCACGGATCGGCTCCCACATTGGAGGACCTCTCTGAATTGACAGGGATGTCGATCGACAAGATCAAGAAAGTAGAATCCGTCTCACAATACACGGCTTCACTCGAGCGACCGTTTGGGGATGAGGACGAGGATACGCTTGGCGACTTTATTGAGGATCCGTCTTCTCCTTCTCCGACGAAAGAGACGTTCCGCATGTTTCTTCGCGAGCAACTCTCGCGAGCATTGGAACAGCTGGACGAACGAGAGCGTGAGATTCTCAAGCTCCGCTACGGCCTCGAAGATGGCCACCCGCGAACGCTGAAAGATGTGTCCCTGAAGTTCAATATCACCCGCGAGCGGGTGCGGCAGATCGAAATCAAAGCCATCGAGAAGCTCAAGCATCCTTCGCGTAGGGCGGAGCTGAAGCGCTTCCGCGAGTTGCTGCTCGCCGAGGACTAGGAGTCGCTGTGACGCCGGGCAAGAGCGGCGTATTGGTCATCCTCGGGCCAACGGCAACGGGGAAGACCGCGGTGGCGATCGACGTTGCGGCTCGAATCCAAGGGGAGATCATCTCAGCCGACTCCCGTGCCTTTTTTCAGGGGCTCGATCTTGTGACTGACAAGCCCACCCCTGAAGCACGCATCGGCATCCCACACCATCTGATCGACCGCGTGCCGATGGATGGGGCCTATGACGCGATGACGTTTCGTCAAGATGTCGAGCAGTTACTCCCGGAGATTCGCGGACGCGGGCATGTCCCCATGCTAGTCGGTGGGGGCACCCTTTACCTTAGCGCCGTGTTGCGCGGCATTTTCGAGGGACCCGCCAGGGATGACGCGTTGAGAATACGGCTGGCGAATGCTTCGCTCCCGAAGCTGTACGAGAGACTTCAATCCGTGGATCCCGATGCAGCGAGTCGCATTCATCTCAACGACCGCCTCCGCATCGTGCGGGCACTCGAAGTGTACGAAACCACCGGGAGGCCCATCAGTACGCTGCAGCGTGAGGCGAAACCCATGCAGGAGGACTTCGTGATTGTCGGACTGTGCTGCGAACGCACCGTGCATCGCGCGGCCATTGCGGCCCGTTTGCGCGAGATGCTCGAATGCGGCCTTCGTGAGGAAATGAAACGTCTCCGGGATGCGGGACTGTCCCCCTCGATGCAGGCGTATCGAACGATCGGTGTTCCCGAGGGATTCGCGCTGCTTCAGGGCAAGCTGAGTGCATCGGAGTATGTTGAGATCGTCGCCTCGAAAACCTGGCAACTGGTCCGAAGGCAAATGGCCTGGTTCCGCCGAAACAAGAAAGTGACATGGCTTGACGTGACAAGCCAGTCGGTCAGAACACTCGCTCAGTCGGTTCTTGCGATGTGGACAGAATCGAAGGGGGAGACTCCATGAAATGGAACCAGATTCTCACAGCGGACGCGCAACGGAGACTAGATGTGGCAAGCATCGAGAGCGGGACCGCGGCCGAGGTTCTCATGGAGTCTGCAGGGAGCCATGCAGCGGATTGGATGTTAACGCAGAGTGGGTTTCAGACAGTCGTTGTGCTTGCCGGCCCCGGAGGAAACGGCGGGGATGGATTCGTGGTTGCGCGGCGGCTCATCGAAGACGGAAAGGACGTCCGCACGATCTCACGGTCCCCCATGGGCGCACTCGCTGGAGCCACGCGGACCATGGCCGAACGTCTGGCTGCATCCGGCGGACCCGTAGGGTGCTATGGGGAAGACGTTTGCCGTGACGAGCTGTGTGCGGACCTTGCTTCCTGCGATTGGATTGTGGATGCCTGGTTTGGCAGCGGCTTGGGGCGACCGCTTCAGGGTGAGGATGCAACCCTGGTCGAGGCAGTGAATGCTGCACAGACGCCCGTGGTCAGTCTCGATCTGCCGAGTGGGCTATTGTCAGATGATGGCCGTTGCATCGGCCCTGCAATCCATGCGGACGACACCCTCGCGATGCAGTACTACAAGCTTGCACACTGGTTGGAACCGGCGGCAAAGGCCTGTGGATGCGTGCATATCGTAGCGGTTGACTATCCTGAAGATGTGCTAGCGGAAGTTGCGCCTGTGGCCGTTGTCCCAACGCAGGAAGCGATGAGCGGATACCTGCCTGCGCGCCCCAGAACCGGGCACAAGGGCACGTTCGGAAAGCTTCTTGTGGTTGGGGGCTCGGAGCGGATGAAGGGGGCAGCCGTGCTTGCTTGCCGTGCTGCACTGAGAGCGGGAACAGGACTGGTGACACTGATGCATCCTGAATCGATCGCTCCGTCGATTGCAGCAGCAGTCCCGGAAGCGCTTACGCTGCCGATGCCGGACCGCGATGGAGCGTTTCTCGATACCGAGTTCTCGTCTGAAACGAGAGACATTCTCTCAATGCAACAGGTTCTGGCCGTTGGGCCGGGGATCGGACGAACAAAAGCGGCGCTGGCGTTCGTGCGGCGAATCTTGCACGCGTTCGACGGCCCGGTCGTACTGGATGCAGACGCATTGCATGCAATCGCCGGCGATACGTGCCTGCTGAAGCAGGTAGCGGGACGCGCTGTTCTCACCCCTCACCCCGGGGAGATGGCACAGCTAGCGAACATCTCCGTTGCATCGATCCAGGCAGACCGTCTGAAGGTGGCCCGTTCATTCGCTGTGGCGCAAGGCGTCGTGTTGCTGCTCAAGGGGCGTCCGACGGTCACCGCATTTCCGAATGGGCAATGTGTGGTTAACCCAACGGGGAATCAAGGGCTTGCGACGGGCGGGTCCGGCGATGTGCTTACCGGACTGCTGGGCGGTCTGATTGCAGCCGGAGTGTCGGTTGAGCACGCGGCAGCCCTGAGTGCCTATGTGCATGGCGCGGCAGCAGATTGTTGGGCATCTCGCTATGCAGCACGCACGCTCATCCCTTCCGATCTTGTAGACTTGGTTCCAGAGATCCTGAAGGAGATTGAATCTTGAAGTGGATTGACAGCCATGCACACCTCAACGATCCCGCCTTCGACAAAGACCGTGCGGCGTTGATCGCAAACGCACATGCACAGGGGTTGGGGATTGTGAATATCGGTTCCTCCTTGCGCTCAAGCCGGGAAGCCGTTGCACTTGCGTCCAGGTATCGTGGCATCTGGGCGACCGTCGGGGTTCACCCGCACGGCGCCAAGACAGTCGATGCTGCGACGCTTAACGCATTGGAAGAGCTTGCGGCGAATCACGCCGTGGTCGCGATCGGAGAGATCGGCCTCGACTACTACCGGGACTTGTCTCCCCGGGATGTCCAGCGGACCGTCTTTGCGCAGCAGTTGGCGCTAGCAAAACGTTTGGAACTCCCGGTTGTGCTGCATAACCGGGAATCAACCGACGATCTGCTTGCCATTCTGAAACGCGTGGATTGCCGCCATCATGGGGTCGTTCACTCGTTCCTTGGAGATCAAGCACTGGCGCAGGCTTTCCTCGATCTCGGACTGCATCTCGGAATCGGCGGACCGTTGACGTTCCCGAAGAACGCGATCCTTCGAGATGCGGTGCGGGCTGTGCCCCTTGATCGCATGCTGCTGGAGACGGATTGTCCGTACCTGACTCCCGTGCCCTATCGTGGGCGGCGAAATGAGCCTGCGTACATTCGCTACGTCGCGAAAACGATCGCTGAGATCAAAGGCACAACGGTCGAGACCGTTGCGGCGCGTACAACTGAGAACGTCCAGAAAGTGTTTAGCCTCCCCTTCGATTCATGAGCGATCGTCACTTCCGAATCCGCCGGATGTCTTGTGATTTCGCCCGATCCTTGCCTACGTTGGGATTTCGGAGACGAGCAAACCGCCTCGTTGACCGTAGCGACGACGAAACACACGTTCACAACGGTGCAAACTGAGACGAAAGCGTTCACCGTGATCTTGCGCGTTGTAGACGATCTGGATGCAAGCGACACCACGGTGCAGAACATCAAGCCAAATCCCTAGGATGCCTCGTTTCGCCCCGCAATGAAGCAGCAATTGGCGTGCCGGGATGCTGTGTTCGCACGGGTTCCCGGTGCTTCGCTTTCGGTTTGCACGTCAGTCGGCTATCATCCCCGCACCTCGTTGCCCTAGGGCACGGATCTATCAGGTGAGACGGATGAACTTCGTACAGGAACTCAGTGAAGTACTGGCTGGCAATGCCGTCGTGAAGGACCCAGAGCGCCAAGAGCTTGTCCGCGCTGCACTGGATCGCCGAGAAGCGGTCGCCAGTGCTCATGGCGCGCTTGCGACTTGGACGCCTCCGGAGTCGACGGGTCGTAGCCCAAAGGACACATTGACGGTGCGTCGCCCGGAAAGCGAAGCGACGATTGACTGGGATTCTCCCAACAACATTCCGCTGGACCCGGAGACGTTCGAGATCGTGTTGGAAGACGTGCTCGACACGCTGGGGAAGAAGGAAGTGATCTACGAGATCGATCGTGTGATCGGGGCAGATTCGGCCTATGCGCTCCCGGTCAAGGTAGTTGCATCCCAGGCCTTAGCGGCACTCTTCTGTGACAACATGTTTCGCGCAGTTCCGGAAGATATCGCACGAAGCGTTTTCGCGGAACGGCCGTTCACTCTGATCTTGCTGCCTTACGACAAACTCGACCCTTCGCGTTATGCCGGAAAACTGCGAGTGGATCCGAACCTCGGCGGAACCTCGACCATGGTGATCGCAATCGACCTGGACAACCGAATCGGTGTCGTCTATGGATCTGCGTACGGGGGCTCCGCGAAGAAACTCATGTTCTCGGTGATGAATTACATGCTGCCGGCCGAGGGAATCCTTCCGCTCCACTGCTCCGCCAATGAAGGCCCTGATGGGGATATTGCGTTGCTGCTCGGGTTATCCGGAACCGGGAAGACGACGCTGTCTGCAGATCCTCGTCGCGCGCTCCTCGGAGATGATGAGCACGGCTGGTCGGATCGCGGAACCGCCAACTTCGAGAACGGGTGCTACGCCAAGCTGATCGATCTCGATCCCGAAAAAGAGCCGGAGATCTACAGAGCCATTATGCATGAGAACGACGTGTTGGCGCATGGCGCGATTGTCGAGAATGCGATGATGTACCCCAGCGGCGAGTTCGATTTGTTCGATGATCGACTGACACCCAATTCGAGAGGGTCGTATCCGCTACGCTACCTTTCCAACACCAAAGCTTCCTCTGTCGGGGGACACCCCAAGACAATCTTGTTCCTGACAGCCGATGCAAACGGCGTGCTCCCCCCGATCGCCCGTCTTACGAAGGAGCAAGCGATGCTTTGGTTCCTCATGGGATACACAAGCAAACTGGCAGGAACGGAGACTGGGATTGTGGAACCGAAGACCACGTTCTCACGGTTCTTCGGCGAACCGTTCATGCCAAGAAACCCGGACACGTACGCGAGAATGCTGGGCGAGAAGCTCGCGAAGCACGGAACCGACGTCTATCTTGTCAATACCGGATGGAGTGGGGGGCCCTATGGCGTGGGAGCGCGGATCGACATCACGTTGACCCGTGCGATGGTGCATGCTGCGCTCTCGGGCGCGCTTCATGGGATTGACACGGTGGAGGATCCCATCTTCCATGTCTCGATTCCGCGGAGTTGCCCAGATGTTCCCAGCGAGATGCTAGATCCGAAGAATACTTGGTCGGATCCGACTGCGTATGAAGCACGCGCTCAGAAGCTCGCAGGTGAGTTTGCCGCGCACTTCGAGTCGGCCTATGGTGGCAAAGGGATCGATGACGCGGTAGCTGCGCAGTGTCCTGGTCGGTAGAACTCGAAGACCGATTCAATGGATTTGCGGAAGATTCTGCTAGTAGCGGAATCTTCCGCGCAGTTCTTGCCAAAGCTCTCGCAAAGCGATGTGGATCTTCCTTTGGAGCGGGAGATGACTGGATGCAGGCCACTTCCAGAAGATACCGATAACTCCGAGCACGACGATCACCGTGATGGCGAAGTGCAGGAATCCCGACGACAAACTGAGTACGAGCGCGAACAGGACAATCGCGACGCAGAAGCAGTAGTCAAGGCCCGTGCTGCAGCGGAATCGATCACAAGCGGCGTTGAACGCGCCACGGTAGGCAAGCCGGATCTTCTCGGGGACCTGCGCCCGTAGGCCATGCGGCCACTTCCAGAGCATGAGCACGAAGGCTGAAACGATCAGAACGTCAACCAACGAGCCGAACACTCCCGTGATGGTGGCAAGCACGATGGACAATGCCACCATCGCAAGAGACAGCAAGAGCAACGCTATGGAGATTCCGGTGTAGCGAAAGGCTCTGAAGAGCACTCGAAAGGGCACAAGAATCGGGAGGAAGAGCAAGAGCAAGATCCCGCGGACAATCCACAAGCCAATCATCTGATCACCCTCTTCCACCTCAGTACGATCGCCCCATTATACAAGCCCGGAAAGCGCTTCAAGCAATCGCCCTGCGAGTCAATCCGATGCAAGAGTGTCTTCCTGTCCCCAATCTGGAGCAGTCTTCGTGCAGAACGCCCGCGCCACCATGATGGCTCTGGAGATCATCTCCGGCCGCAGTTTCACGCCCCCTCCTGACTTCACAAGCCAAGGGCAGTTGTCCACAGCGCGGCTCGCATGCTCATCCCGGCTGGAGATCACTCGCAAGACTGCCAGACTATCCCGCACGGTTACCCGTTCCAGGTTGATCTTCTCCGCCCACAGGAGGAGAAGCGTTAGCGCGAGGACCGCATTGCTGACTGCAGTTCTGCCACGCTCGGCCGTCTGTTGACGAAACGCCTCCCAATGGTGCTTGTTCAGGAAGATATAAGGAGCAATCATTCGGGGATGGCAGGCGGTGAGCAAATCCTTTGCCTCGATGCTCAGCTCACTGGCCATGGCGTAGATGGCAGACCGCTCCTCATCCGGGACCCACGGAACATCATCTTGTGGAGCAGTTCCACCCAAGACTCCCTTGATCCCGGCCCCTTGAATGGCCTGGAACGCAGCCTGCCAGATCTCCGGATCTTCCGACTCCGCGACAACGACGTTGTCTGCAGTGAGAACGATTTTAAGTCGTGCCTTAATGACCATATTTTTCTCCTTGTGATTACGCCTGTCCGATAGATCATAGCGCAAAACGAAGGCCGCATCAAAAGGAGAACTCCCCGGGAATGAGGTTGATTTAATGCGCCAAAGAGGCTAATATGGCGGCAACTTACTCCTAATTCTCAAGAAGGAGGACAATAAGGTGACAAAATCAACCTACCCTATCCGGCCCTATCGTTTGGGCATCGACACCGAAGCTGTCGGCACACTTGAGGACGCAGCGTTTGCTGAGGACTACCGAAGAATGGGAGAGGATCCCAGCGTTGCGCGGCATCGCGCGAAACGCGTAGAGTTGTTGGTTGCGTTTCTCAGTCGCTTCATTCCGTCGTTGCGCTACGTAGAGATGGGACATGTCATCGATCAAGGTCAACGCATTGCATCCGTGGTCTTCTACTCTCGCGAGGGAACCAAGGGCAACCAGTGGACGATCGATGCGGTCGGGACGCACCCCGACTTCCAAGGTCGAGGCATGGCGCGGCAACTGATCTCCAGGACGCTTGAGAGGATCCAGGCGCACGGTGGGCGGATCTGTACGCTGAAGGTACGCGAGGATAACGATCCCGCCTACGGCCTCTATCGAAGTCTTGGATTTGTCCACTACGACACCACGCACCACCTGAAGCGACCGGACACGGGCACGGTTGTCCCCATGACACCGCGTGCGATGCCCGTAGGATTGCAGGAAGTCTCCGTGAAGGAATGGTTCAGCACATGGCGAGCGCGGCTTGGGCTTGCGCATCGAGCCACCAGCCAAGAGGTCAGGCAGTTCGTTCCCATCCAGGCGACGCGCTTCAAGCGCCCATGGATCATCCGCGTGTTGGCGCCGCTTGCAATGAAGATCGGCGGATTTTCTGTCAGGCAGTGGCTCGTGCATGAGGATGGGAACCTTGCTGCGACGATGCGTATCCGAGCCGATCGAACGGGAAGCCGACCGCATGAGATCAAGCTTGAACTTGACCCCATGTACAGCCGAACTCTGGCTCGAGATCTGATCCACCTGGCATTGACAGAACTCGCACGCTACCGATCGGCGAACACGCTCATCGAAGTTCGTGGAGCGGATCGCGTACTTGTAGATGCGCTTTCCGAGCGGGATTTCAGACCAATGAGTGTCTGGCATTGGCTGGGTATTCGGCTCCATGGGACATCGATATCTGAGACGGCTTGATTGTGAAACAGTGTGACGTTATGCTGGCCTAATCCAAGAGGAGGCTATGGTGAAGCAGAAGATCAGAGATGCTATCGCTCGGAGCGCCGCGGACTACACCGAAGTTCGCGTGGAGCGACGCTGGCTCAATCGCGTGCTCTTTCAGCGCGAGACCCTCGAAACCCTCGAAACAGCGTCCGAAGTTGGAGGCATCGTTCGGTGTCTGAAAAATGGTGGCTGGGGAATCGCCGTATTCAACGATCTCTCCCAACTCCCGAGTTGCGTTGATGAAGCGGTTCGCCTGGGAGACGTGGTTGCAGCCAGAGCGAAAGAACCCGTTGTGCTGGCCAAGGTTCCTATTGTTGAGGAGGACGTCCGCGTAGAGCTCGAGCATGACTTCAGAACCGTTCCTTTGCGCAAGAAGGTCGAGTTGACGCAAGCCTACAACATGATCATTCTTGGCGAGTCGGAGCGGATCGTGGCAACTCAGGTGCAATACCTGGATCGATTCACTGAGGTTACGTTTGCCAACTCGGAAGGCACCTACATCGTGCAAGAGCTTCCGGATATCACCCTGTTGCTCGGCGCGGCAGCCAGCGATGGAAAGGGCGATGTCCAGCAAGGGATGGAGATGTTCGGGCATGCCGGCGACTTCTCCCTCGTGCTCGGGAAGGAGGAGCATGCCAAGACTGCGGCTCAACGTGCAGTTGCGATGCTGGATGCACAACCCGTGCCCGGTGGCCAGCACACCGTGCTGTTGGATCCGCGATTGGCCGGCGTGTTCATTCACGAAGCGTTCGGACATTTCTGCGAAGCCGACTTCCTCCACAAGAATCCTCAGCTGGCGAAGATCATGACGCTGGGCAACGAGTTTGGCGTACCAGAACTTCAAGTGATTGACGAAGGCTATGTCGCTGGCGGGCGGGGCAATGTACCGTACGACGACGAAGGGGTTCGCCGTGCAAAAACCCACCTCATCAAAGATGGGCGGCTGCACAGCTTGATGCACTCCAGAGAGACCGCGGCAAAGATGGGTGCCGAACCAACGGGAAACGCGCGAGCCATCAACTACGAGCACGAACCGATCATTCGCATGACGAACACCTACATCGAAAACGGCAGCTCGACATTGGATGAAATGCTCCAAGGAATCGATCGAGGGATTTATGCCATCGAAGCCTACGGCGGGCAAACCGAATTCGAGCAATTCTCCTTCTCTGCGGCGTATGGATACGAGATTCGCAATGGTGAAATTGGCGACCTCGTCCGCAACGTCGTTCTGAGCGGCAACCTGTTTGAAACGCTTCGATCGATCGACGCCATTGGGAACGATCGAGAACTGAGCGGAGGCGTGGGAGGATGTGGCAAGGGAGGCCAGTTTCCGCTTCCTGTTACAGCGGGCTCACCGCACATTCGGATTCAAAACGTCACGATCGGAGGTCAGTAATGCATGACGTGCTGAGAGCTGCTGAAGGCGTTGCCGAGCACGCAGAAGTCTTCCATCTGAGAGCCAGATCCTTGCCGCTGGGGTTCGACTCCGAGGGGCTCAGTTCGGCAAAGCTCCGTCAGATCGAAGGGGTAGCGGTCCGCGTGATTGCCGATGGTAAGCTGGGATACGCAACCTCAACGAATCTCCAGGAGCCGCAGCAGATTGCGGACGCGGCAGCGAGTGCCGCAGCGTACGGAGAAACTTGTGCATTGAGGTTCGCCCATGCCTCCGGAACCCCGCTCGATGGTGTGTATTCCGAAAGGATTGAAACCATCGACGCGGAGCAGCTGGCATCGCTCGGGGAAGCCATTCACAAGCGGATTCTTGAAGCGGCTCCTGACGTCGAAGCTTCGGTAAAGCTGGAAACCACAGTCAACGAGGTGCGCCTGGCGAACACTGAAGGCGTTGACGTTCAGGAAAGGCGATCCCTAGTTTCGGCTCGTGTTGAAGTCACGCGAACCCAGGATGGCGACATCTTTGTGTTGGGCGATGGAATAAACGCGCGTGCGCCGGACGCCATCACGCCGGAAGCCGCAACGGCAAACGTTCTCAAGCTTCTGGAATTGGCTGAGCATCTCGTTCCCGCCCCATCAGGGCAGCTCCCTGTGGTCTTCACCCCAGCAGGCTCCATTGCCCTGCTGCTGCCGTTGATCCTCGGTCTGAGCGGCAAGTCAGTGCATCTGACGATTTCACCTTTGGCCGAGAAGCTCGGAGACACCGTCTTTGACTCGAGGTTGTCTCTGATTGATGACGGACTTGAAATCGCTGGATCCGCGGCGGGCGGATTCGATGACGAAGGTGTCGCCAGTCAGCGTACCCCTCTTGTCGAAGCGGGTGTCGTCCGCAACTTCTATTACGATCTTCGAACGGCAATGCAAACTGGGGTGCAATCCACAGGCAACGGATACAAAGGGGGCGTTCTCGGAGGGGGGGACTTCCGAAGTGCGCCGGGGGTGAGTCTGAGTAACCTCATTGTCGGAGCTGGATCTGCCAGCCAAGAGGATCTCATTCGGGAGATCCAAAGCGGTGTGCTTGTGGATACCGTATTGGGACTGGGGCAAGGCAACCTCAACGCCGGAGACTTCTCGAACAACGTCTCTGTTGCCTATCGTATCGAGAACGGGCGCATTACCGGACGAGTCAAGAATCTTATGATCTCCGGGAATGCCTACCGGTTGCTGAAAGACAACCTCCTTGGACTCGGGAACGATGCGAAGTGGGTGTACGGAAGACTGCATGTGCCTTCCATTGCCGTCTCCGATGTGAGTGTGGCCGCGAAATCCTAAAGAAGTTGACAACGAAACAGTGTGATGTTATACTGCTGCACGTCTTGAAGGAGGTGTAGCAATGGTTCTGTCCGCACTCGACCAACAGAAACTGGCGAACTGGAGAGCCAACGAGCTTGCCTGGACATTGAAGAGGATGCGTACTGCACGGATGCTCAAGTGTACGCAAGAGTCCGCGCGGAAGGAGTACTGGCGGTTGGTGTCGCGTGCACCCTGCCTCGCTAATGAAACAATGTACTGTTCTTGAAGGAGGTCGGCATGGGGGATGATCAATACATCTCGAAGAAAGATGTCCTTGAAGCCATGGGCATCTCGTATGGCCAGCTGTATCGCTGGAAGCGAAAGGGTCTCATTCCTGAAGGGTGGTTCATTCGCAGATCCACGTTTACAGGTCAGGAGACATTCTTCCCAAAGGAGAAGATCCTCGCGCGGATCCAACGCATTAAGGATATGAAGGACGAACACGCGCTCGATGATCTTGCGGAAGTGATTACCGAGCGGGTCAACGTTAAGCTACACGTGGCCTTTGATAAACTCAGGGAATTGGGATGGTTCGACGAGCAGCTCATCGAGACGTGCTGCGAACACGCAGCAGGCGAGCATACGCTTTCGATGCGGGATGCGTTCTGTCTGGCATCTTTGAAGCGGATGAGCCGCGCCGCACGTCCGGAGGAAGTTGATTTGCTGAACCGCACGTTGCGTGAAGCGCTGGATGCAAAGCGGCTCGACCTGACAGCACTGGAAGGGAAGCATCTCTTCCTGATGCGCAAGCAGCTATCGGGGGTTGGCATATCCGCAGAGATCAGCGTGGCGGTCATCGGTATGGAGGATCTCATGCTGGATCCGGAGACAGTGCGGGTAGATTCGATGGATCTTGCGGCCATGTTGCAGCAAGTGAAGCTCGACCTTGCCAAACAAGGAGTCGAGGAGCCCGCCGGTGCGGAAGAAGGCAAGGAGGACGAATGACTGACGAGAAAGGCTCTGTCAGCCTGAGCGGCGCGGGAGCCGTTGCCGGCGGTTCGTATTCCAAGGTATCCATCTCCGGGGCAGGGCGCGTGAACGGCGATTTGGTCGCCGAAGAATTGACCATGTCTGGCGCCGGGAAGGTCAACGGACGCTGCGAAGTCGTCCGTTTGAGGGTCTCTGGAACGGGGCGATTCGACGGAACGGTGATCGCGGATGAGATGAAGGTGAGCGGTGTGGCTCGGGTTGAGGGGGATGCCAATGCAAAGGAACTGAAATGCTCCGGGACGTTCCGAACGTCCGGCAGCATCTCTTCCGAGTACATCAAAGTCAGCGGCTCGCTTGCCGTCGGCAACGACGTGGAGGCCGAGATCTTTCGCGCAAGCGGAGGATTCGATATCGGCGGACTTCTGTCTGCAGATCGTATCGAAGTGCATCTTGGCGGCCGATGCCGCGCACGAGAGATCGGCGGTGCGCGCATTGACATTCGTCACCACGGACCGGATCGGAGCAGCCTGCTGGAGAACATCCTCCGAGCCCTTCGAACTACGCTGGGCGGTGAAGCCGAAGTGGGAACGATCGAAGGCGACGAGATCTACTTGGAGAGCACGCGAGCAGATATCGTGCGTGGCAAGACGATCCAGATCGGTCCAGGCTGCAAGATCGGATTGATCGAGTACTCGGAATCTCTCAGCGTACACGAGGACGCTGAAGTCAAGGAGCAACGCAAGGTGTAGCAACGATTGAACCCGATCCGCCTGTGCATGCACCCACGTTTGAGACCCCATTGAGGAGACGGAGCGAATGAGCTGGAAACGCCGTTGGATGGTTCCATTCTTTGCGGTCTGGACCGGACAACAGCTCTCCATTGTTGGGAGCCGCGCCGCGCAGTTCGCATTGGTGTGGTGGCTCACGGAAGCAACGGGATCTGCCGCTGTACTCGCAACGGCTTCATTGGTGGCGCTGTTGCCGAGCATCTTCCTCGGGATCTTTGCCGGTGCACTGGTGGATCGCTGGAACCGGCGTGCGGTCATGCTCATTGCCGACTCGTTCATCGCACTTGTGGGGTTGTGGCTTGCCTACCTCTTCTGGTCAGGGACGATGGAGATTTGGCATGTCTACGTTGTCATGCTTGCACGGGCGTTCGGAGAAGCCTTTCACGGTCCTGCGATGGCTGCCTCGACGACGCTCATGGTGCCCGAGCGACACTACACCCGTGTGTCCGGCCTGAACCAGACGATCCACGGCCTGCTCAACCTAATCGGCGCTCCATTGGGCGCATTGCTGCTTGCGGTGATGAAGCTGCACGGAGTGATGTTGGTCGACGTCGCCACGGCTGCGTTTGCCGTCATTCCACTTCTGTTCGTCACGATTCCACAGCCCGAGCGGAAGCATGTCGATCAAGTCAAAGCGCGTTCGATGCTCTCCAATGCCAAAGAAGGGCTCCAGTTCGTGTTGCACTGGCCGGGGATGCTCATCCTGTTGGGTGCAGCCTCGGTCGTGAAGATTGTGCTCATGCCTGCGTTTTCGATGTCACCGCTACTTGTGAGCAAACACTTCGGTGGAGGGGCTCCTCAGTATGCAACATTCAGTTTCTTCGTGGGGCTTGGCATGTTCCTGGGGGGGATCGCACTTAGCGCATGGGGTGGATTCTCCAAGAAGGTGAATACGATCCTCCTAGGCTTGTTGGGTGTGGGAGCCTCCACGTTCCTCATCGGGCTTTCTCCTGCTCAAGCCTTTGCAGCGGCCACGGCGTTCGGGTTCCTGCTTGGCGCGAGCGTTTCCTTTACCGATGCGCCAATTGCTGCGGTCATGCAGGCGACCGTCCCTCCAGAGATGCAGGGGCGTGTGTTCGGCCTATTGGGTGGTCTCTTCTCGTTTTCAACTCCGATCGGGCTGGGGATCCTCTCCCTTGTCGGTGATGCGATCCGGATCCCTCTCTTGTATCAAAGCGCGGGTCTGCTGTGCCTCGTCGTTACTGTGAGTTGCGGAGCGATTCCCGCGTTTCGGAAGCTCGAACAGCACAAGTTCAACGGCATTCGGTCCACAGCAGGAGGCACCGGGGCTCCGGCAGGCGAACCGGCCCGGACGTCTACTGCGGTCGATTGATCGTGTGGATTGCCCTACCAAGGGCGTTCTCGGCAGCCTCCTTTAATCCCTCAGGCAGCGTTGGGTGGGGATGGACCGCATCTGCAATTGCCTCCAATGCGAGCTTGCCTTGAAGTGCGATAGCCGCCTCCGAAATGAGGTCGGAGGCCTCGGTCCCGATGATCTGAATCCCCAACAGCCGATGATCTTCCCGCTGGGCGACGACCTGGAAGAATCCGTCCGGCTCGCCCATGCCGAGAGCCTTTCCCAACGCGGCGAACGGGAATCGTCCAACAAGAACGTCGATGTTCCGCTCTTTGGCCAATCGCTCGGAGATTCCGACGGACGCGATCTCCGGATCCGTGAACACGGCTTGCGGGATGGTCTCGAAATCCAGGGTCCTTGCATGTCCGGCAAGCGTTTCCGCGAGTAGAGTGCCCTCGGCCGAGGCCTTGTGGGCGAGCATCGGTCCAGGTACGAGGTCGCCGATCGCGTAAACGCCCGGTTGACTCGTCTGCCAGGCATCGTCCACTTGCACAAACCCTCGCTCGTCTGTGGAAATCCCAAGGTCCGTGAGATTCATGCTCCTGGAGTTCGGCCTGCGCCCTACCGCGACCAGCACGCGATCGACCACGATCTCCGATGCATCACTCAGCTGAACGACGATTCCTTGATCTGTCTCCTCCATGGACTGTGCGGCCTTGCCGGTGATCACGTTGATTCCCTGGGCGGTCATGGCCCGCTTCAGTGTGGACACGGTTCTTCGATCGATGTCAACGGTGGATAGGATCTCCGGCAACAACTCGGCTACCGTCACTGCGCTTCCAAACCGGCGGTAGATGGTGGCAAGCTCCAACCCAATAACACCGCCGCCGATCACAAGCAAACGATCGGGAATCTCACGCAGTTCTAGGGCCTCGCTTGAGTCCCATACCGCAGGGTTCGAGAACGGGAACGCAGGAATCTCGACCGGCGATGAGCCGAGCGCGAGCACGACCTGCTGTGCATGGAGTGTCTCTCCGCTGGATAGGACAACGGACCGCTCTTGCTGTAATGTGCCCACGGCATGGAACGTCTTTACGCCGTTCTTCTCAAGCAACGATTCGATGCCGCCGACGAGCGTCGAGACGACACCAGCCTTCCACTCGCGCATACGACCGAGGTCGAAGACTGGCTCCGGGAACGAAATCCCCATGGATTCTGCATGCTTCGCCTTGATGAGCGTCTTGGAGGCCGAATACAGAGCCTTGGTCGGCACGCAACCCCAATTGAGGCATACGCCTCCGAGCTTCTTGGCCTCAACCAATGCAGTCTCAAGCCCCAATTGCGCCGCCCGTAGCGCGCAGACATATCCTCCGGGTCCTCCGCCAACAACGACCACATCGTAGTTTGTCATGATCAGCAAAACGGTAGCCGCAGAGCTCGTGATGTGCAACTCATGCAACCGCGCAGCCGCGCCCCAACTTGGGAATCGAGTAATGGTGATCGATCGATTCCGGGGATACACTGTGATCGGGTCCTAACGCCACAGCGAACAAGGAGGAGCCATGAAGCTGTTCATTGACACGGCCAACGTAGAGGAGATTCGTGAGCTTGCATGGCTCGTGGACGGGGTTACCACGAACCCGTCGCTTGTCGCTAGAGAGAAGCGACCGTTCCGAGCGGTGATCGAAGAGATTTGCGGCCTCATCAATGGGCCGGTCAGCGCGGAAGTGATTGCGCTTGATACGGAGCGCATGGTCAACGAAGCGCGTGAGCTTTCAGCGATTCACGAGAACGTCGTGATCAAGATCCCGATGACAGAACCGGGGATGCAGGCCGTTCGAACGCTGACAGACGAAGGCATTCGGACCAACGTGACCCTCGTGTTTTCCGCGAATCAGGCACTGCTTGCTGCGAAGTGCGGCGCGACGTATGTCTCGCCGTTTGTCGGACGCATCGACGACATCGGGGGCGACGGGATGGAACTCGTTTCCGAGATCCTCGAGATCTACAATCAGTTCGCTTTCCAAACCGAGGTTCTTGCAGCGAGCATCCGACATCCGCGGCATCTGCTGGATGCCGCCCTGCTGGGCGCAGACGTTGCAACGGTACCTTACGCTGTGCTGAAGAAGGCGTTCTCGCATCCGCTCACGGACATCGGATTGAAACGATTCCTCAAGGATTGGGAAGGTGTCGGGCGATGACGTTCGAGAGGAAAGCGGGCACACGAGATGCCTACGGGAAGACACTCGCAGCACTGGGGCATGAAGATCCTCGCATCGTCGTGTTGACTGCGGATCTTGCGGGATCGACCAAGACAGGGGAGTTCGCGGTCGAACACCCCGACCGGTTCTTCAACATGGGGGTGGCGGAGGCCAACATGATCGGCACGGCTGCAGGCATGGCTATGTCCGGATACCGGCCGTTTGTGTCCACGTTCGCGATGTTCGCAACGGGGAAGGTTTGGGAACAGATCCGTCAGGTCATCGCCTATCCGAACGTTCCTGTCCGGATCGTTGCCACGCATGCCGGGCTTACAGTCGGGGAAGACGGCGCAAGCCACCAGATGCTGGAAGATATGGCCAACATGCGCGTATTGCCGAACCTCCGCGTGATCGTTCCGTGCGATGCAGTAGAAGCTGCTTCTGCGATTCGGTACGTTGCAGCCGACGATTCTGGTCCCGTTTACGTCCGGCTTTCGCGCGCACCGTTTCCTGTGTTGCACGCGGACGACGATGCGTTCCAGTTCGGTAAGGCCGAGGTTTTGGCACATGGAGCCGACGTCACAATTGCAGGTTGCGGCATCATGGTCTCCGTGGCGCTTGAAGCGCGCGATCGGCTCAATGAGGTTGGAATCCATGCCGAAGTCATCAACGTTTCGACCCTCAAGCCGCTGGACCGCGAGACGATTATCGAGTCGGCACGAAAGACGCGCGTTGTGGTGACCGCGGAGGAACATCAGATCACGAATGGCCTGGGGAGTGCTGTCTGTGAGCTTCTCTCCGAGGAGCTCCCGACGCCCGTGGTCCGCGTTGGTATCGATGATCGGTTTGGACAATCCGGCAACGCCGATGCATTGCTATCGCACTACGGGCTCGACGTTGACGGATTGACTGTGGCCGTGAAGCAGGCGATTGCCAAGAAGGGTTAATCGCGCAAGCTAGCTGTCCGAGCGGAACATTTCCACCAGTTGAGTGACGAGTGCGTCCCGATTGCCAAGCTTCACCCGCACGAGATCCAACGTTTGCCGAATCTCGTGTACCAGTGGATGGTCCAGCGTCGCATGCGTGGCGATCAGCAAGGACTTCTCGCTGGCAAGCGCCAGCTCGACGGTCGGAACGAATCGCGAGCAACACAGTTCCATGGGGGCGAACTCGTCGATCACCACGAGTTCCTTGTCACGAATCGCGTGTTCGATCGCCGGGATCGCGAGTTGCTCGAGCGTTGTCATGTTCACCGTGTACTTGCCGATCTTCGGGCCGACACGTTGATGAATGTGCGAGAGGACTCCCTCCTTCCCAGTGGCAAGATCCACCAATGCGAAGCCGACACGGTGTCCACAGGTCAGGATTTCCTTCCCGAGGATGCCGCCAGCGGAAAGAGAGAGCTGTTGGAGTACACGCTCAATCAGTGTCGTCTTCCCGACGCCAGGGCGACCGGTGATTGCGATCCGTTGCTTGATCCTCATAACACCTGATTCTATCCTCAGTGCCATGGCGAACCCCAAGCTCGACTGGCGAGCAATCGTTGCCGACGAGATGCTCCGCCATCCCAACATGACCCCGGCTGACCTCCACAAACTCGTGTACCAAGCGGTTCACGGAGGTAACCATTTGCTCTGCAACCCTCAACGATTCCGCGCAGCGCTACGCGCTGAATGGAATGCACTCCAAGGTACGGCGGTGCGTTTGGACGCACTCCAGTGCATTCATCCGAACGGCAAGACTGCGCGCCTGCATCTCTCGCCCTGCAAGGCAAGAGGCTGTGACATTGAGGCACTGACAGCATTTCTCATCTCACAGCCACACAAGACAGCAGGTACGGAGGATCTTGTGGCCGCGTGGAACGAACTCCGGAGACTCGCAGGAGCCGGACGAATCCCCTTCTCCGAGCTTGCCCTCTCCTTCTCCCCGGATCGGGAGATTGGGCACCACAGCGCGTCCTATGGCTCGGCTTCGTATCGAATCGTGCACGACCTCACGGACCCCATCACGCAGGAGAAGCTATGTCAGCTTGGACTTCAGGCCTAAACTACGCACGCGCCATCGGCCACCTCGATATGGATGCGTTCTTTGCCGCCGTGGAGCAGTTGGATCATCCGGAATACCGTGGCAAGCCGGTTATCGTCGGCGGGCTCGGCCCCCGAGGCGTGGTCGCAACGGCTTCGTACGAAGCAAGAACCTACGGGATTCACAGCGCACTACCCATGGCGATCGCACGGCGAAACTGCCCGGACGGCATCTTCGTTCCCGCGCGATTCATCCGATACAAAGAAGTCTCGGATCATGTGCGATCCATTCTCCGCGGTTTCTCTCCGGTGATCGAGACAATCTCCTTGGACGAAGCGTTTCTCGATCTCTCTGAACACGGGCCGGACTTCGTTGCCGTGCGTGAGATCGCGCGGCGCATCAAGCATCAGGTACAAGCTGAGACGGAACTTACGTGTTCTGTTGGACTTGCGCCGAACCGATTCCTTGCCAAACTCGGCTCGGAACTCGACAAGCCTAATGGATTCTGCGCAATCGATCCTGAACACATCCAGGAGATTCTCGATCCGCTTCCTGTGGGGCAACTCTGGGGCGTGGGCCAGGTTACGGAGAATCGGCTGGCCAGTCTTGGATTTCTGCGCGTGCGCGATCTGCGACTTGCGCCTGTCGCACTGCTCGAACGGGAATTCGGCGCTCAAGGGAGGCGGCTGCAGGAACTGGCGCAAGGGATGGACGACACACCGCTGCTCGGCGGTGCGGATTCGCGATCGATCTCGCGGGAAGCGACATTCTCATTCGATGTTGTGGATCCCCTGGAGATCGAGAAAGCCGTCCGGAAACTTGCGAATCAGGTCTCCCGGCAGCTTCGGAGAGAGCATTTGCTTTGCCGTGTCGTGCGGATCAAGGTGCGCTATCCAGACTTCAAGACGATCACGCGGCAACGACAGATGAGCGTGGGAACGGACGATCCTGGTGTCATCGAATCGATGGCGCTTGGACTGCTGCGCGATCGCGTGGCTCTGGACGAACAGGGAATCCGGCTGCTGGGCGTTGGGCTTGCCAATCTTGGGGAACGCACCAGCCGGCAATTGCCGTTGTGCCCGGACTGGATCTAGCGAACCTGCCTACGTCTACCATCCACTGGACAATCCTCACCCTCGCAGCGGAAGGATTCGGTTGCCCTTCCTGGAATCCAGGATAGTGTGAAAGCGAGGTGATCCTGATGCAACGGAGTTTCTTCGTCGCGTTGCTCTTGTGCATGCTTGCGGTCGGCGTGCAAGCCGCCACTTCATTGTGCGAGTACCAGTCTCCGCTGACGAACCTGTCCAACTTGACTCTGAATTTCGCCTACCAGTTTCACAACGACCCCTATGGACTGGAGACGAACGATGTCAGCCAGGGGCAGTTTGGCGTTAACTATGTCCGACTGTACGACTCACCGGAGTATGGATTTGACGTTGCGTTGCAGAATGACATGATGATCTCCGCGGAAGACCTCTCGACGTACACGATCACCGCAGACATGAACTACAAGAGATACTTCGCTGCTGAACGGGATGTTTTTGCCTTTGCGGGGTCCAGCGTTCGCAGTTCTTCGTCATTCCTGAAACTAGGACTGTCGTTTAGTCTAGGGGTCGGTAGCGGACGTTTCACAGACGTTACGCCGCTTGCCAAGGCAACGCGCATTGTGGATTTCCTGGTCGAACGGGGCTCACTCTCGGATTACCTCCATCCTGTTGACCTGAAGATTCTTGCGCTCGAGATTGGCAGCGAAGCCGTGTATGACTCGCTCGTGGAACTGCTTGAAGTTGTGCAGGAAGTTATCGAGAACTCCGGATTGGTCACTCGTACGGGAGGCCTCGACGCGTTGGATATCTCGGAGATCACGCGATACATCCAGGAAGAAGGATTCGCAAGGTACTGTGGTTGGGATCTGAAGATCGGCCTGGGCTACGTGTTGTTGGACCCCTCAGGCGGAGCGAACGACCTGCTGCTGTCCGGCGCCTTCAACTATGCACTTGCGACGACGCCGAAGGCACAGTTCCTGATTCAGGGCTCGGTTTCCGGTGCCCCGCAGTTCCTTACGACACATCGCATCGACTTCACGGGTTCCTATGATTACTTGGTCTCGAACTTGCTGAGTGTGAACGCGGCCTACAATTTTGCGCGTGAGACATGGGGTGGCGAATCGACGGACAAGCATCGTGTGAGCTTGGAACTTGTACTGACCCCGGTTGAGACCGCCAAAGTCGTCGCCGGTATGTTCCTGGAACACAGGCCCCACTTCTTGGAATGGAGCACGGATATCACGCTCTCGATCCAAATGGATCTGCTCTAGCAGAGAGACTGGATCACGTCTCTCATGACGTTGTCTGCCAGCTTCTCTACGGCTTCTCGCGGAGAGAACAGCCGCACATCCGCAATCTCGTCCGGATCAGGCCGAGGATCGCCGTGCAGTTGCACGCGGTAGAAGAAGAGAATCCAATGAAGCTTCGAGTGCTGGCCAAGCTTGGATCGTGAGCCAAGCGGCGCTTCAATGGTCGCTCCCACACCAAGTTCTTCCTGGATTTCCCGAAGCAAACCGACTTCCGGGTCCTCGCCGAAGCGCAGGAATCCACCCGGCAGGGTCCAGCGATCCTTAGTCAATCCACGGCTTCCCTTCACGAGAAGCACCCGGCCTTCCTGAATGCAGATACCTTCTGCAACGACGCGTGGCATGGTTGCATGGACGGCATCGCGGACGCCGACGGCAACGTCGGGGTGATGGCTGACAACGTCCTTGCTTAGCCATTCTTCGGGGTGCTTGTCGAGCTTGGGTGCGCAGAACACGGTACCTGCGGGGTTCGCCAATGTGGCAAGGGTCTCGATTTGGAAGGGGATCTCTTCCAGAATCGGAAGATCGAGCTTTCCATCTCGTGGGACAAGGTAGATGCGACCGTCTGTCTCAATGTAGTAGCGCGTCTTCATCAGGCATGGATTGTACGTCAAGCTTCAAGTGGATCGAAACCCACGGGAGTTGAGGGGCGACGGCCAGTGATGGATAATGCGGCGCGGACCCACGGGGCCGATTTCTCCAATCAGGAGGGACAACCAGCGTGTACAAGATTCTGAAGAAGCAGACACTCGGACCCAGCATTCGCGAATACATCGTGGAGGCTCCCGAGGTTGCTCGTGTCGGCAAGGCGGGGCAGTTCATTGTTCTACGGCTTCACGAGCGTGGAGAGCGGATTCCATTGACGATTGTTGCGTGCGATCCCGAAACCGGTGGCGTTACGCTGGTCGTCCAGGAAGTAGGCAAGAGCACGCGAGAGATGGGAGATCGCTTCCACGTGGGGGATACGATTCTTGATTTTGCCGGACCGTTGGGGGAGGCCACCGAGATCGAGAACTACGGCACCGTGATCTGTATCGGCGGCGGCTTGGGAATTGCTCCGCTCTATCCGATTGCCCGTGCGCTCAAGAACGCGGGCAATGAAGTGATCGGGATCATCGGTGCGCGGAACAAGGAGCTGCTGTTCTACGAAGATCAAATGGCTGCGGTGTCCGACAAACTGATTGTGAAGACGGACGATGGCTCGTACGGCTCTCAAGGATTCGTGAGCGATCCGCTCAAGGAAATCCTGGAATCCGGCAGCAAGATCGATCGTGTCTGGGCCATCGGCCCGGCCATCATGATGAAGGTCTGTGCGAACGTCACGCGACCCTTCGAAGTTCCTACGATTGTCAGCCTGAACTCAATCATGATTGATGGTACCGGCATGTGCGGCGGCTGTCGGGTGGACGTGGGAGGCGTTGCCAAGTTCGCGTGCGTCGACGGCCCGGAGTTCGACGGTCACCAAGTTGACTTCGATCTCCTGATGTCGCGCCAGGGCTACTATGCAGAGGAAGAAGTCTGCTCCATGGATCGATACATGACCAAGTACGCTGAAGGAGCGGAACAGTGATCCAAGAGAAACAAACACCGATGCGCGAGCAACCGGCAGCGGAGCGAATCCACAACTTCAACGAGGTTCCGTACGGCTACAGCGAAGACGAAGCGGTGCAAGAGGCGACAAGGTGTTTGCAGTGTGCGCACGCGCCGTGCGTCAAGGGATGTCCCGTAGGGATCGACATTCCTGCTTTCATGGACCACCTCAAGAACCGCCGTTTTGCCGAAGCGGCCTCTGTGATCAAACAGGACAACGCTTTGCCGGCCGTCTGTGGTCGTGTTTGCCCGCAGGAGAACCAATGCCAAGGCGTCTGTACCCTGGCCAATCGCTTCGATCCGGTTGCCATTGGGAGACTGGAACGCTTCTGTGCAGACTGGGAAGCGGAGAACGAAGCGTGCCGTGTCGAGATGGAGCCGGACACAGGCAAGCACGTCGCAGTGGTCGGTGCCGGGCCCGCAGGATTGACTGTTGCAGGGGAGCTTCGCAAGCGCGGACATGCAGTGACGATGTTCGAACTGCTTCACGTTGCCGGCGGTGTGTTGATGTACGGAATCCCTGAATTCCGGCTGCCCAAGGCGATCGTTCAACGTGAGATCCAAGCGCTCTGCGAGATGGGCGTGAATCTTGAAGTCAATCAGGTCATCGGCCGCACACAGACGATCCAGGAAATGCTGAACGGTGACTACGACGCGGTCTTCATCGGCACCGGGGCCGGGCTTCCTCGTTTCTTGGGAGTGCCTGGAGAGAATCTCAACGGCGTGTTCTCTGCCAACGAGTTTCTTACGCGTACCAACCTCATGCGTGCCTATCAGTTCCCGGAGTATGACACCCCGATCAAAATCAGTGCCCGCGTGGTAACCGTTGGCGGAGGCAACGTTGCGATGGACGCCTCACGCACGGCACTCCGACTGGGCGCGAAGGAATCCGTCATTGTGTATCGTCGCTCCGAAGCCGAGCTTCCCGCTCGTGCGGAAGAAGTGCATCATGCCAAGGAAGAAGGCATACGGTTCCAGTTGCTGACGAACCCGGTCGAATTCATAGGAGAAGACGGCCGACTTGCTGCCGTCCGTTGTATCCGCATGGAACTCGGAGAGCCGGATGACTCCGGGCGTCGCCGGCCGGTTCCGGTTCCGGGTTCGGAATTTGAGATCGAGACGGGCACCGTGGTGATTGCAGTTGGGAACGGGCCCCATCCGCTGATACCCCAAACGACCCCTGATCTTGAGCTCAACCGGTGGGGAAGTATCGTCGCGGATCCGGAGACCGGACGAACAAGCTTGAAGGGCGTCTATGCCGGTGGGGATATCGTCACCGGAGCAGCGACAGTGATCGAAGCCATGGGCGCGGGCAAGCGCTCGGCGATGGCAATCCACGAGAACCTCATGAACGGCGCTTAGCGCTTAGCAGTTCCCTAGAACCGGACACGGGGAGGCTGCGGCACCCCCGTTTCTACCGCCAAGTGGAATCCCAGTCCTCTTGAGAGGTTGCTTCGCAAAGTGGCGCGCGGAGCATGACCGGTCGAAGTGACGCTCGTCCGGTTCACAAGTGACGCATGACAGGGTAATCTTGCGGGACACACGGCATTATCAGCGAACAGACAGCTAGCACCACCCGGTGCCACGATGAGCGGAGAGGCTTCGGCCTCTCCACTCATCCATTGACGGCTATTCCACAGGCTGTTCCAAGGTCTCAACGTCCCATGTGTAAACAAGATCGGGGGTGTCGCTGACGGTACCACCTTGGCGTTCGTACAAGGCTTGGGCCGCGAGATTGGCTGGGGCCGTCTGGACCCACATCTTCCGTACTTGTGCCTGCCGTGCGATTGCCTTCATTGCCTCCACGAGACGACCGCCGATACCATGGCGGCGTTTGTCCTTGTGAACCTCGATCTCATAGAAGAAGAGCATCGGTACGTCTTCATCGACTCGCTCGAGGAAATACCCGAGTGCGAAACCCACAGGATCGGATTCCGAGATTGCTACGAGGAGAACATGGTCCGAATTGAGGAGCCACCGGAGCATTGCTTGGCTGCTTCGCGCTCTGCCTGGAGCGACGTCCTGCTTGAGCTTGTGGAGGACCCGTGATGCCAACTCGGCATCTGCGGCGCCCAATCGCTGAATCTTCGGCGTCTCGCTCATCCCACGTCGCCTGCGAAGGTTCCGGACTGCGCGTCTGCAAACAACGCGGGCGTGCCGCCGGTGTGTATCAGGACCACGACATCGTCGTCCCCATAATCCCCGGCCCGCACGCGGTCGATGAGACCGGACATGGCCTTCCCGGTATAGACCGGATCCAGAAGAATGCCCTCGGCTCGCGCGGTCAGCAGGACCGCTTCCTGCATGGCTGTTGTCGGGATGCCATAGCCCTCTCCAACATATTGGTCGAGCACAGTAATCGCAGTCGCAGGAACGTGGGAGTGGAGACCCAGACATTTCGACGCCTCGTCCAGCTGGCGCGAGATGCGCTCGCATACGATGTCAGAAGCATTGGCAACGCTGATGCCAACGACCACGAGCTGGTCTTGCGTGAACAAGTGCGCGCCCAGAGCAAGCCCTGTGTGAGTACTCGATGTGCCGACGGCCGCGAAGACCGCGGTTGGAGAGAGCTGGAGATCTCGGAACTGGGAGATCATCTCGAGTACGCAACTGGCATACCCCATGGCGCCGTGAATGGCGCGGCAGCCGTTCGGAATGAAGTACGGAACCTCCCCTTCGCTTCGCAGCCGCTGCGCAATCTCTTCGGCCTTCTCATTCGCGACCTGATCGAGCTCTCCCTTTGACGGAAATCCGTCAGCGCCGACGTAGTGAATCTCTTCCGGGCCGAGAATGTGGTCAATGAGCAAGTTGCCGCTCGGGCGGTCCGGCAAGACGCCGCGGATCACAAGTACGGACTTCAGACCAAGCTTGTTGCAAGCAGCTGCTGTCAGCCGGACGTGATTGGACTGTGGACCTCCGACGGTGATCACCGTTGTCGCGTCTTGCGCCTGGGCTTCTGCAAGGGCGTACTCGAGTTTCCTCAGCTTGTTCCCGCCCAATCCAAGACCGGTCAGATCGTCTCGTTTCACGAAGATTCGTGGGCCGCCCAGCGTACTGCGCAGGTTCTTCAGTTCCTGCAACGGTGTCGGAAATTCCCCAAGACGCAACCGCGGGATGCTTCCTAGTTGCATGGGTTCGTCTCCTTATCCTTCAGGTAGTGGTCGAACCACGCGACGATCTCGCGCAGTCTTCGAGCCCGGTGCTTGGGTTTCCCGCTTCGTGAGAGTTCATGGTTCTCGTCTCGGAACATCACGAGTCGACTCTCTACGCCGTGATAGCGGAGCGCGGTGAACATCTGCAGTCCTTCTGCAAGCCAGCAGCGATAGTCTTGCTCAGAATGGATAAACAACGTAGGTGTCGTGACGCGATCCGCGTACTTGAGCGGCGAGTGCCACCACAACTTGTCTGCGCCATCGGGTTCCCATGGATCGGTCCCGATGGCATCTTTGTTGAAGTAGTAGCCGATGTCGGTGGTGTTGAATTTGCTGATCCAGTTTGCGATCGAGCGTTGCGAGGCGGCCGCGCGAAATCGATCGGTTTGCCCAATCATCCAATTGGTCATGTACCCACCATAGGAGCCCCCCATGACGCCGAGGCGATCAGGATCCACGAAGGGGAAGCGATCGACCGCCGCATCGAGCACGGCCATCAAGTCCTCGTAGTCGATGGTGCCGTATTTGCCACGAAGATCCGCAAACACATTGCCTCTCCCGGAGGAGCCTCGCGGATTCGTGTAGACGACGGCATACCCTTCGCTTGCCAGCAACTGCATCTCGTGGAAGAAGATGTCCCCGTACGCAGCGCGTGGCCCCCCGTGGATGTCGAGTACCGTCGGGTAGGCCTTCTGAGGGTCCATATCGACCGGTTCGATGATCCAGGCATCCAGCTCGACGCCCGCGGACGTCAGTACGGAGAACGGTTTTGGGATCGAAACCGCGGTTTCTTGAAGGTTCGCGTCATTGAACTGCGTGACCCGGCGAGCCTCCCCATTTTCGAAGATCAACAGCTCCTGGAGCGCATGCGGCCGCAGTGCAACGCACGCAACTTGACTGCCATGGACCGCGTAACTGTCAACGGATCCGTGGGGTACTGCAAGATCCACCAGCTCGCCGCCCTTGCTGACCCGGACGACCTTGGATTGCCCGCCTTGGGTGAGAGACGCATATACAGCTCCACCCACGACGCGGAGCGATGGACCGCCGCCGTGTCGGCAATCGGCGGCCACGGAGTTCCCGAGAGACTGATCCCAATTGGGCGTCAAGCTCTGGAAGCTCGGATTCGGGACGTCAACCTGGAGCAGTTCAGGGTTCTGTCCACGCCCGTACTGCTGCATGTCCGAGGCGGCAAGCACAAGGCGATTGCCGGTCAAGAAACGTACTTCGCGCATACTGTAGGTCTCCCGCGAGAGGCAGGCGGGAGCCGTCTGCGGGGACTCAAACAACCAGAGTTCATCCGTGAGCAACGCCTTTCCCGGGAATCTCCTGGCGATCAGTGCGATACGCTGGTCCATGACGTCGATCATCTGAACTTCGAGTTCCTCGTCGGTGAGGGCAACGGGCTCAGCAGCGTTCACGCCCAAACAGAACAGACGAACACGGCGCCGGCTCGTGAATCCCTTGCCGTTTTGCCAGAACGGAATCTCCTCGATCACCTCGTAGTCAGCATCCTCGTCCTTGGGTTCGCCATCCAGCGGAACGCGAGCGGTGTAGAGTAGGCTTCCATCATCCATAGGGACGATCGATTCCGCCTTGTGGGGAAGCTTGAACGCAAGCGAAGCTTCTCCGCCATCGAGAGCGATACGATAGACGTGACTTCCCTTCTCAGATTCCTCTCGCTTCGACAGAAACAGAATCGATCTCCCGTCCGGGGCCCAAGCGAACGGGCCATCCTTGCCGGACGTTGTCAATTGCCTAACGACAGCTCCGGAGGCACTGGCTACGTAGATGTCGGAGCGATAGCTGTTCGCTTCGACATCTGCGTGTCGGCAAATGAAGGCGATCCATTCACCGGTTGGCGAGTACTCCACAGAGGAAAGGAACCGATACTCGAATAGGTCCTCGATTTGAACGGGTCTCATGCGCACTCCTTTCGGCGTGTCAGTCTACTCTCTTGCGCTTCGGACTGCATGCGGTGTGGCACGCAACCCAAGACGCGCGTAGGATGTGTCCGGTATGGAGTGGAAGAGCTACTATCGCGCGGAGCTCGAGCATCCGGACGTGCGTGCAACCCTCACGCAGATGCTGCACGCAACGGGCAGTGGATGGTTGGGGACTCGCAAGGACATCGGCATGCAACTCCCGGACCGTGCGATCGTATCCTTCCCTCACACAGCGGTTGCCTACAGTGGATCGCTGCAGGCTCAAGTCGTGGCCGAACTCTACCAATCGGGCATCCAAAGAGTGATCGCAATGGGCGTGCTTCACAGTCATGGGATCGAAGCGTTTCAACACGCGTTGGACGAGATGGCGCCGGGCTTGGAGCGAGAAGCTGCCTTTGAGCAAGTCTCTGGAGGCTGGTTACCCGACGCTACGGAGTTCATGAGCCCGTTCGGCAAGCTCGAGCTTGCTCAGCCCAAGCCCGGAGACATCTTGCGCATCGATACGAACGGGCTACTAGCGCACGAGTTCTCCTTGGACACGTTCTTGTCGATCGTGAGACTTGGCGAGGAAATCTATGCTTGCGAGCCACTTGAGGTCTTCCCCATCTACGTCGGAATGACACGTCATCCGAGAGGCAAGGGATTCGAGACCGCATCACTTCTGGCGCGACGAGTTGCCGAGCTCTGGGACGAGAATACCGCGGTTGTGGCTACCGGAGACGTTGTGCACTACGGAACGCCCTACGGTCCCGAACGCGTGAAGTCCAACAACTTGGAGAAGCATTTCCGATCTCAACTCGAAGGCTCGTTTGCACGTGCTCTTGAAGATGGCAATTGGCCGCTTGCCTATCGGCTTGCGCAAACCATCCTGCAAAGCGATCAGCGAGAATTGCTCCCCGTACTGGGGAACCTTCTGGGGGGAGGAATCAAGCAAGAGATTTTGGCATTCTCTCTGTCTGACTATGCGCCGATTTTCGAGTGCGCGCCGCCCTGTGTGGTCGCGTCGGCGCTGATCGCGTATCTTGAGCGAGGCAAGGGGAGTGTGGCATGAGCAGACAAGCATCTCAGCCTGGGACGATCGGTATTCTCGGAGGCATGGGACCTGCAGCGACTGTGGAGTTCTTCCGTAGACTCGTTGCTGTCACCCCGGCAGCGATCGATCAAGCTCACCTTCGGATTCTGATCGACAACAATCCTTACGTGCCCGACCGGACGAGGGCCATCTTCGGGCAAGGGGAGGATCCCGGGCCGGCACTTGCGGAAATGGCGAAGGGATTGGAAGCGGCGGGTGCAGATCTTCTGACGATGCCCTGCAATACGGGACACGCATTTCTTGACGCCATTCGATCGGCAGTCCGGATTCCGGTGATCGACATGATCCACGAGACCGCCGAAGCGGTTACCGCGACAAGCATCGGCTTGCTCTCAACCACAGGAACGCTGCGATCTGCGTTGTATCACCGGGCATGTGAAGCGCGAGGACTTCAGCTTGTTGTCCCGACGGAAGCGGATCAACAGCTTGTCATGGACATCATTGGCCGTATCAAAGCCGGCGGGTCCGGAGTGTCGGTGCGCGAGCACACCGCAGGAATTGTCCGGCGGCTGGCCGCGCGCGGTGCGGATGCGGTGATTGCAGGTTGCACAGAACTCTCGTTGATTCCTCCCAATGGGATGGTAATTCCGTGGGTCGACGCACTGGATTGCTTGGTCCAGGCAGCCATTCGTGAGGCAGGAATCTAGTAACTGAAAGCTGAGTAAGGAGGATGGATGAGCGACTGGAAAGCACGCGTTGAATCGGCGATGAAAGGGATCGAGTCGCAGCTGAGACGGGTGAGCCGAGAGATTTTTGAGCATCCCGAATTGAAGAACGAAGAGACCTTTGCCTCGCAGCTGCTTGCCTCGGAGCTCGAAGCTGCCGGCTTCCAGACGACGCTGGGAGTTGCAGGCCTGCCAACGGCGATCCAGGCCATCCATCCTGCGATCAGCGAGGGTCCGACGATCGCCATTCTCGGGGAGTACGATGCGTTGCCGGAAATCGGGCATGCATGCGGTCACAACCTGATCGCCGCAGGCGGACTCGGCGCCGCACTGGCCGTAGGAGCGTTGAAGTCCGAGCTGCCCGGGAAGCTCGTGTTTTTCGGGACACCGGCAGAAGAGGGCGGCGGCGGCAAAGTGATCATGGTTGATGCCGGGCTTTTCGAGGATGTCGACGCAGCCATGATGTTCCATCCGTCTGCGCACACAATGGTTGGAAGAGGAAGCTTGGCCATTACCGAGGTCGAGATTGTATTCCACGGGAAGCCCGCGCACGCCTCCGGCTGTCCGGAGAAGGGGATCAACGCTCTGGATGCTGTGATTCAGACCTTCAACGGACTGAACGCACTGCGCGAGCACATCAAGGACGGCGCGCGAATCCACGGGATCATCCGCGACGGGGGAGTCAAGCCGAACATCGTCCCAGAGTATGCATCCGCAGAGTTCTACGTTCGCGCACAGGAAAATGACTACCGCGATGCGTTGCTCGTCAAGCTTCGCAGATGCGCCGAAGGTGCCGCACTCGCCACCGGCGCGCGACTCGAATTCGCCGAGGTTGGACATAGCTACAAGGCCATGAATCCTAACCAAGTCATGGGTGAGCGCTTCTTGAAGCACATCGAGGCGTTCGGGATTCCGCGCAATCCGCAAAAGGACAACGCCATGGGCTCAACGGACATGGGGGATGTGACGCAAGCTGTCCCCGGCATCCATCCGTACGTGCAGATCTGCGAAGACGACGTCGCAGGGCACTCTCGCGAATTCGCCGACGCTTCCGAATCCGAGCGCGGACAGGTCGCGATGCTTGCCGCAGCGAAAGCGCTGGCCCTCACGGCCATCGATCTGCTGAGGGACGCGGATTTGCTGCGGCGCGCGAAAGAGGAATTCGAAGCCTCCTAGGCCGACAGACGCCCGCCGCATCGACGACGTTCACGATGGACATCTGCTAGGGCACGGGGTCGTATCCCCCAGGGTGTAGCGGATGGCATTTCGAGATGCGTTTGACTGCAAGCCAAACTCCCTTGAGCCCGTGCTTCTCGATCGCTTCCACTGCGTATTGTGAGCAGGTGGGATAGAACCGGCATCGCTTGGGCAGAATGGGGGAGACGATGCGCTGGTACACTTTGATCGGGAAGATCAGCAGCTTGCGAAACATGCATGTATTCTACGCTCGATGCAGGGACTTGACAACTAGCAGTCGATATGCTAGACTGCTAATTAGCAGACAGGGGTACTGACTGCTAAGAGCGATGATACCTACAGGAGGTAACGAAGATGATGAGGAGACTTCCAGCAGTACGACGCGGACCGTTCCTTCTGGAGAGCAATCTCTCCCGACTGGTCGATGAGTTCTTCTCCGACTTCAATCGAGTCGGCTTCGATGTGACCACGACCTTCGGACGAACCGATGTCTATGAGAAGGATCAGTCCCTGGTGTTCGAGACGGAGCTGCCAGGTGTGAAGAAGGACGAGATTTCGATCAAGGTCGAGGACGATCAGCTGACGATCTCTGGCGAAGTCAAGCGAGATGAGCGCATCGAACGCGACAACTACTTCCGGGTTGGAAGACGCTACGGACGATTCCAGCGATGCTTCCCACTGCCTTCCGATCTCGTAGAGCGCGACGGCATCTCCGCGAAGTTCGAGGACGGGATTCTGCGCGTGAGCGCACCGATGAAGGAATCCATCAAGGAGAAAGAAAAGCCGATCGAGATTTCCGTTCAGTAGAAACGATCAGGCAAAGCACGTCAGCAGCGGGGCGGCTCCGGTACTAACGCGGGTCGTCCCGCGTCTCCATTGCGTGTCCGTTGTCTCATGAACGGTAGCCGTTTGTAAGTGGCAGCCGGCGCCCGACACCGAATGCCTTCTGGGACAGCTTGATCCCCGGAGGAAGCTGGAAACGCTTGTGCTCGTGGATGCGCAACCGATGCAGCACGTTGTCTACGATGGGTTCGGGGAAACCCTCGGCAAGCAACTCCCGTCTGGATGCATTGCGTTCGAGGGCTGCCTGGATCACCGGGTCGAGGACTTCATACGGTGCCAAGTCATCTGTGTCGCGCTGATTCGGCCGCAGCTCGGCAGAAGGGGGCTTGGAGAGGATCCGCTCCGGAATTGGCGGCGCGTAGGTCCGAGCCAGCGCATTGACCTGTGTCTTGTACAGATCGGCAATGGGCGCGAGCGCGCCCACCGTATCCCCATAGAGCGTGTTGTATCCCAAGGCGATCTCGGATTTGTTCCCTGGGCAAAGGACCAAGGCGTGGCGCTGGTTCGCCAGTGCCATGAGAACTATCCCGCGGAGTCGGGGCTGGATGTTCTCGTCCACCAGCCCCTCACTGGGTTCAGGTAACGTATCGCGAATCGCCTGGAACGCGGACTGAATTGAGAGTTCGTCGTGCCGGATCCCGAGTGCCTTGCTCAACGCTGCGGCATCCTCTCGGCTCTCTGTTGAGGAGAATTCGGACGGCAGAAAGACGGAGAGGACATGGCCAGCGCCCAATGCGTCGACAGCTAATGCCGCGACAAGCGCGGAATCGATCCCTCCTGAAACACCGATGACAACGTCCTCGAACCCGTTCTTGCGCGCGTAATCGCGGATGCCAAGAATGATGGCCTCACGGAGTTGCTCCATTTCGTTGGGAACACTGCGGGCAATCGGCGTGGGATGTGTCAGGTCGACGACGAACAGACCTTCGCGAAACGCTGGCGCCTGAAAGATCAGACGCGATTCTCGGTTCATGATGAAGCTGGCGCCGTCGAAAACCACGCCGTCTTGCCCGCCGACGGTGTTGACATAGACGATGCCAGCACCGGTCTCTCGTATTCTTCGCGCGGCCAACCGCTGGCGGATCTCGGGCTTCCCCGCATAGAACGGGGAAGCGGAGAGGTTGATGATCCAATCTGCCCCAAGGCTTGCCTGGACATCGGTCGGCCCATCGTCAATCCACAAATCTTCACAGATGTTGACGCCGATGCAGATGTCTCGGATCTCGAACACACTCGATCCGCTGCCGGAGGTATAGTGGCGCTTCTCGCAGTAGATGTCATACGAGGGGAGGTGGATCTTGTCCGCAACTGGAACAATCTCTCCTTCCCGAAGGAGCACCGCGCGATTGAAAATGTCAATCAACGCGCCGTCCGAGACGGAAGACAGGTTATCGCGGTTCGCGATACTGCTGCGCGGCGCTGAAGCAAGCGTGCCGACGAGCACGTCAAGGTTCGTACGTGCTGCGGCCAAACGCTCGATGGCAGCCTGGCAGCGTTCGATGAATCCTGCATGCCACATGAGATCCATCGGCGAGTATCCGGAAACCGCGAGTTCGGGGAACACAACCAAGTCGCAGCCTGCGTCTTGTGCCTGACCCATGAATGCGAGCATCCGATCGGTGTTCCGCTCGATGGCTCCGACATGGGCATTCGTTTGCCCGATTCCTATGCGCATAGCGGGATTGTCTGCGCCGACTGACTCAAGATCAACTTGCCCAGAGGAACGCGTAGTGGGAGGTACAGTACGGAGCATCTGCTGCGCGCAAGCGCTCCACGTGATGTCGGGATCCGCTAGGTATCCATGCGGTGGGCGTAGCTGCGGAGACGCTGCAGCGCCTCCGCAGCTACACGTGCGAACGCATTGCGAGCAAGCGGTCCCAACGTCACGGTGCCCACAGAAACCCGGAGCAAGCGGACGACTTGGAGCCCGAAATGCGCGAACAGGCGTTTGATCTCGTGCTTCTTGCCCTCCGAGAGCACCAACTTCACATAAGGAGGTCTCCCCTCGACGTGCCCGGACAACGCGCGCAAGCGATCTCCGTCATCTTCGATGCCGGCCACCATTTGCCGCAAGTAGCTCTCCATCTGCGGTCGCTTCGGCAGGCGCTGGATCCACACTTGATAGGACTTCGCGACTTCGTAGCGAGGGTGGCTGAGGCGATGAAGCAGCTCGCCGTCGTTCGTGAGTAAGACGAGCCCCTCGGCGTCCTGATCCAGCCGCCCGGCCCAGGAATAGCCGATGAATCCCTCTGCCCTCAGCAAGCGCCCGACCGTGTTCCCGTAGTGAGGATCGTCGTGGCTGCAGAGCATGCCAGGAGGTTTGTGAAATCTGTAGACGCGGAGATCCGGAAGCTGCAGCGACAACGGATGGCCACGCAGCGCGAGCCGGTCAACGTTTCGCGGATCGACGAGCAGGTAGGGATTGTCGACCGTCTCACCATTGACTGACACCTCGCCGGACTCGACCAGCTCTTGAGCCTTGCGGCGCGAAACGCCCGCTTGACGCTGCAAGAGAAGAAACAGCTTCTTTGCCGTTGGATCATCCATAGACACAAGGATTACGCCCGGAACCCAGAAGTGCAACTTCCTCCCCGATTTCGCGAGGCCCGATCCATTCATGCATAATGGGTGTACTTTGGCTGAACACGTCCATGCGCAGTTAGAAATCGAGGCGATCCCTCTCGGAGATCGCAGGTTGCGAGCCTTCGTCCGCGTTCCCTGGCAGCTGTTCCGAGGAGATCCGCATTGGACTCCACCGCTTCATGCGGAGCTGCTGGGAAACCGGTTGCTTGGCATCACCGGCTTGCTCACCTCGCGTCATCCGTATCACAAAGACGCCGAAGTCATGCACTTCGTTGCGCGACAGGGGAGCGCACTGCGCGGGCGGATCTCTGCGGCTGTGAACCGACGCTACAACGCCTTCTATGGAGAGAAGATCGGATTCTTCGGGTTCTTCGACGTGTGTGAGGATTACGCTGTCGCGGAAGCATTGCTGGATTGCGCGAAGCGATGGCTCACGGATCGGGGAATGCGGGTGATGCGTGGCCCAGGGGGGTATTCGAACGCAACGCACGAGGCGCACCAAGCCGTACTCATCGACGGATTCGAGTATCCACCGACCGTGGAGTTGACACACAATCCTCCCTACTACGGGACGTTCCTGGAACGCTACGGGTTTCGGAAAGCCAAGGACTACTATGCGTATATCATCCACATGGAACCGGCTTCGCCCAGACTTCGACGTTTGGTCCAGGCCGTGCGCCGCCGACGCCATGTCGAAACACGATGCGTTGATCTCAAGTCTGTGCGCGCTGAGGTGGATCGAATCGTGCAGATCTACAACGAAGCGTGGTCGAGCAACTGGGGCTTCCTCCCGATGACGGATGACGAGGCCGCCGCCATGGCGGATACACTAAAGCTGGTTGCAGACCCCGGGATTCTGCGTTTTGCATCGGTCAACGGAGAACCTGCTGCCGTACTGGGAGCGTTGCCTGATCCCTACGTCCCGCTGCGTCCACGATGGAATCGACTGCAAGATGCCGACCTCGTTCGAGCACTGCGACTGCTGCGGATGCGTCGCCGCATCCCGATGATGCGTTTGATGTTCTTTGGCGTGCGTCCGCAGTTCCGCAAGCTGGGGATCGATGCCATTCTGTACGACGAAGTGCTGGAGTACGCATTGGCCCACGGCTACAAGACCTGTGAACCGTCCATGTTGCTGGAAGAAAACGATCTGATCCTCCGCGCGTCGGAGTCAATGGCCGGCGAACGCTACAAGACGTGGCGGATCTATCAGATGTCCCTCTAGGATCGATCAGAAGACGCGGAGGGAGTCAGGGCCCGGCCGGAGCCGGACCCCAACGGAGTGCCGAGGAGGCACAACCTCCGTACGTTGCTTAGCCGCCGAAGTTGAACTGGATGTGGATCCTGAAGTGCCACTGCCCGTCTTCTCCGAAGTACCAATACCACCCGGAGGAAGGAAGTCCGTAGTGCCACTGGCCACCCTGGTAGTACCAGGTTGCCCCCGGAACTCCGAAGAACGGAGGATAATAGGGCGGATAGTAGCTGGGCGGAGCATAGCTCGGCGGCGAGTAACTGGGCGGAGCATAGCTATACGAACTGACGATGGTGAATGATGTCCAGTTCGTGACCCACGTGGGCGTAGGCACAATGCCCATGATCTGTGCCTGGATCTGTCCGGTCGCTGCCTGTGGGCTGTTTCCGGCCAGCGGGAACGCCTCGTAGAAGACCGACGGATTCAAGCCGAGATTCGTTGTGCTGGCAAAGATCTGCAGCTGTTCCACGCCGGTTGGCGGTGCCACGGTGAACTGATACTGCCCGTCGGGCAAGGTATGGGTTCCCGCGCTCTTGTAGTTGTTCTGCGAATACGCGTTCGGATAGATCAACCGAACAATTCCATCCGGCTGGATGTCGTAAATGTAGACATAGGCTGCTTGGCTCACGCTGAAGTAGATCGCGATCGATTCGCCAACCGCGTACATGGAGTCGTCCGTCCATATCGAGGCGGACAATGGTTGGGGCGTCGGGGTTGGAACAATACCGAGCGGTGCCGGCGTACCCTGAGCGGCAACGACGGCAGATGCGGCAAATAGACTGGCAAACAGGACGATGCCGATACGGGTCGCAAGCGTCTTCATTTTCATCACCTCGCAACATATACACGCGAGGCGTTGGCGGGTTTCAGACAGCGGGGGTGCTGTTAGATCTTGCGAACCACAACGTGGAGATGCTCTGTGCAGTCGCGAAACGCAGAATGGGTAGCTGTTTCCGCGACGAGCTCTGCAACAATCTCGTATGCGGCGGGATCCTCTTCGGCCATCTTCATGACGGGGTTCCGTGCGCCAGCGGCGAAGCCTTCGACCCCGGCACGGCATTCAATGGCGAAACCCGCGGCACGAAGCTCGTCGAGCGCCTGCGGTGGAGGCAAGAAGGCGGCTTCTGTGAAGGCTGCTTGCTCGCCGAGTTTGAGATAGGTGCTCAGAAGCTGGCGGACGTGCGGCCCATCACGGTACTCGCCTGGGAATTCGGTGAGGCCGCCACGAAGCACGCCCCACGGGTTGATGAATCCGACCACAGCAGGCGCGCCCGGCTTGAGGACACGATGCAGCTCGGCAAGGGCCTTGGCACGTTGCGCAGGATCGACGATGTGATACAAGGGGCCGAGCTCGAGCGCGCCGTCGAAGCTCTCGTTGCCCAACATCGGCAGGGATCGGGCATCCGCGGTGTAGATGCTCTCCGGTTCCAAGTTGAGTTCATCGAGGTGCAGTCGTGCAAATGCTGCGGCCTCGTCCGAGAGGTCAATCAGCGTCGTTCGATAGCCCTTGCGGAGCAGTTCAATCGTATAGCGGCCTGGGCCGCCACCGATGTCTGCAATTCGTCCTTCCGGAGGGAAGAAATCATCAATCAAGCGAAGCGTGCTCAGCAACTCGAATCTCGGATAGGCTCGACCCAGCCGTTCCCACTCGTCCTGAACCCCACGATTGTAGTAGTCGCGCACAATCTCGCTCACGGTATCCTCCCCCTGTGCGACAGCGTACGGAACCCGGAATTGTGAGGCAAGTACGGTTTCTTTCTCGTTTGCGCTGCATCCTTCGGGTCGGATAACTTCTCAGAGAGATGAGAGTCATTGGGCTGGCAGGACGTGCGGGATGTGGCAAGAGCGCGGTTGCGAAACGACTTGCGACGGGCCGCGGGATTGCATGGATCGATCTGGATACCCTTGCCTGGTCCACCTACGCAGTTGGCACCGATGTCTATCAACACTTGCAGGATGCTTTTGGGGACGGAATCCTTGACGATACCGGGGCCATCGATCGCGCGAAACTCGCCGGCGCAGCCTTTGCGGACTGTGCAAGCACGAAACTGCTGGATGCGCTTGTACATCCCGCCGTTGGTCGTGCATTGATTCCCCTAATCAAGGAACACGAAGCCCAAGGCACAGAGATCCTGCTGGTCGAAGGGGCCTTGCTTGCGAGTTCACCGCACGTCGATCGAACGCCGTACGACAAGATTCTTTGGCTCGAGATTGAAGAATCCGTCCGCGCTGAACGTCTGCGTGCAATCGGACGCGACGCACATCTCGCGCGCGGATGCGCAACGTTCCCGACAGGCGATGTGGACATCGTGGATGCCGAAGGGTCCATCGAGGACGTCTCGGAGCGGGTACTTACGGTGATTGGCCCGACGTAGGCACGGCTTCTTCGTCTCTGGATCGTAGTTGATGGCGTGCTTCCCTGCTTCGCCACGCCAGCCAGCCGGTTCGGACGGTTTCTCCGACGGTCATGGCGACCAGCGCTACATAGATGCCACGAACCCGGCCCCACGCAACTCCTGCGAAGAGAATGGTTGCAGTCACGACGAGATAGAGCAGCACGGCCTCTGTGATCGCGTGGGTGCGCTTGTGATGCATGACGATGCCTTGGAACCAGCTTTGAACGGCACTGAGCCCCGGCAGTGCGAGCGCGAACCACACGCCCGCTCGTGCGAGTGAGAGCAGGGTTCCCGAAAGCCCGGTGATGCGTCCCAGCCACAGTGTCCCCAATGGTGTGACAGCTACGAGCAGCATCCCCAGCGACATGACGCCCATCAACCCCAGAGTGTACCTGCGGAGTGCCCGAAACGACCCCCGCTGGGGCAGCATGGCGATCACAACTTCGGAGAATGCCACACCACCAGCACGAAACAGAAACGTTAGGCTCGTGACGACGGGAAGCACGGCGAGGGAATGGAGCGGATCGGCCATTCGCCCGACCCCCGCGGTGAAGATCGGGCGGGCGCCGAGGAAGATCAGCGATGTCAGCGATAACGGGATATAGAACTTCAGGAATGCCCGATAGGAAAACGCTTCGTGCTCGTCGGAGACCCTGGGAAGCTCGTCCCGCAACACGGGACGTACGCGAAGCCCGACGTAGAGTGCCTCGGACAATACACCCGCGATGATGGCTGCTGTTGCCACGGCTGTGCCTTGAATCGAGCCGATGAGAAAGCCGATGCCGAGCACGGCGCAATCCGCAGACAGCCTGACAAGGGTTCCCAGTCCCACCGAGAGCGAATGTCCCAAGCGAATGAGCACGCCCTGATTGAATCGACGATAGGCGATGGACCAGGTCCACGGTAGCGTGATCATCAGGCCGATCCTTGCGGGCTCGATGATCTCTTCCGGTGCAGAGAGCAGGTTGCGTGCAATCAGTCCGTACAGCGGAGTAAACGCGATCAGCGCGTGGATTGCAGTGAGGGAAGCGCTGAGGATGTGCGTGAATCTTCTGACCTGGCGATAGGTTTCCCAGTCCGAGCACAGCGCCGTGGATGCGGCAAGCAACATGATGATCGGTGCCTCAACGAGCAACGCCAGCGGGAAGACCAGGCTCCCATAGGCCGCGAGGTGAATCTCCGGATTGACCAGGCGGGTGATTACGATGTTGATCGCAGGCAGCTCGAGCGCCATCAGAATCCAGCTAGCCGCAAGCGGCCACCAGATCTTGAAGATCGACCGCGTGGAGACGATGTTGCCCGATCGTTCCATAGCCACCTCCGTTTTCGAACGTTGGAGCGGCGGAGAGTTTCGTCCAGCAGAACAGGGAGTTCAATCGGATCAGACCCTTCGCACACCGTGTGCGCAGCCGCGGTTGACCAAAGTACGGTCTGCATCTATGCTTGCGCGGGCACGTAGAAGGGGAGGGACATGGGTCCATTCAATACGCCTTGGCTGACGTTTGCCGCGTGGATCGTCATCGGCGCAAGCATCTTGCTGGCGATCTGCTGGTCGACCTTTGGGTTCCGGAGTGAGGAGGACGATTGAGCGATCTGGCGGTCTACATTTTCGTTTTGTCGCTCTACATGCTGTTGCTTGTAGGGATTGGCATTGTCTCATCCCGCCGCATGCGCAACGCAGAGGATTTCTACATCGGTGGACGCAATGTCGGTCCTTGGGTGACTGCGCTTTCCTACGTTGCTGCCTACTTCTCCTCGGTGGTCATCATCGGCGGTGGAGGCTTTGGCTACCGTTTCGGGCTTGCGACAATCTGGATTGCCGCAATCAACGTCCTTGTCGGCTGTACGCTGGCCTGGATCGTGCTCGGGCGGCGGGTTCGCCGATTGACTGCCCGGCTTGGCACGATGACGATCCCCGGCTTCCTGGCGGAGCGGTTTCGGGCTCCGGAAGCACGTGTGCTTGCTGCTTGGGTCATCGCGCTGCTCTTGATCATCTACAATGTCAGCATCCTCAAGGGTATGGGCAACGCGTTCGAGGGTCTGATGGGGATTCCCTACGAACTTGCCGTGCTGCTCTCCAGTGCGATTATTGTACTGTATGTCTCACTGGGCGGGTATCTTGCCGTTGTATGGACCGGCTTCTTCCAGGCTTGGATCATGGGCATCGGTCTCATCCTGCTGACGGTTGCTGCACTCGGCGCTGTCGGCGGACTCGGCGCTTTGGCGGACAAGTTGGCTGCGCTGCCCAACCCTCTGGGCACGCTGGATCAAGGCTTGGTGAATACGCCGGGCAGCTGGGGATGGGCAGGATTGATCTCATTTGCGCTGATCACAAGTCTTGGCGTATGGGGAATGCCCCAGATGCTTGCACGCTTCGTTTCCATCCGCTCCACTCGGGTTCTGCGCGTGGGGACAGTTGTGGTTACGATTGGCGGCGCGATGGCGGCGCTTCCCTACATCAGCGGGGCGGTTGCCCGTGTGCTCTATCCGGATCTCTCAAGTCCCGATCTCGCGATTCCTACCTTGACCCGCAACATACTTCCAGCATGGGGTGGCGCAATCTTCCTTGCCGGGGTCGTTGCCGCGGGCATGTCGTCGTTTGCGGCGATTCAGATCACGGCTTCGTGCGCGGTGATTCAGGATTTCGTGGTCAAGGGACTTGGGCGCTCGCTGGATGAGCGACAGAGCGTACGGTACAGCCGGCTGGTTTCGGTGGTCATCGGCGCCATTTCATTGGCAATTGCACTTCGCCCTCCTGCGCTCGTTCTTGTGCTAATGGCGTTCTCCAGTGCCACGATTGCATCGACCTGCCTCTGGCCCATGGTTTTCGGGCTCTACTGGAAGCGCGCGACCCGTTGGGGCGCCCTCGCCTCGATGGCAAGTGGCCTCGTCACCGTGTTTGTGTGGATGGGTGTCGGATCGCCGTTCGGCCTTCACGGTTTCATCCCAGGGATCCTTGTGAGTCTCCTTGCCATGGTGCTCGTGAGCGCTGTGACTCGGCGCATGCCCGAGGAACATCTCAAGCGTGTCTTCACCCAGCCATAGGCTTGCTGTGCGCGAGCTGCTATGTGATACGGATCCGTGTAGATTGCGGCGTTCGTTGGACGTCGTACAGCATGATGCATCGAAGCCATCCGAGGTTCGAGGACTCCGCACTCTCAATCGCTCTGCCTGAAAAAGCCGTCCAGCAACAGAGGAGGAAGCGAATGGCAGAACGTGAAACTGGCACCGTGAAGTGATTCAACGACTCCAGAGGCTTCGGATTCATCTCTCCTGAGGACGGAACCGACGTGTTTGCGCACTTCACCTCGATTCGAGGTGAGCTCTACCGGACACTGGAAGACGGCCAGCAAGTCGAAGTCACCTTGGTCGAAGGCGAGAAGGCTCTTCAGGCTCAAGATGTTGTTGTGTGCCAGTTCGTCGCCTGCAGACGTGATCGCGCCCCTTGTCCTTGGCGCGATACAGCGCACGAACGGCGTCACGTAGCACACAGTCCCGGTTCTGCCTGTCGTCCGAGAATCAGGCGAAGCCTGTCAAGACCGAGGTTGCAACCGAGCTTCGCTTGGGGACGAACGCCATCTATCCTGCGTTCTGCGTCGCCCGTCTGGAGATCCCAATGAACCAAGCCCCGGGACGTTGCCCGGGGCTCGATCAGTCACGAAAGCACTACCAGTCGATGTTCAGACCGATCTCCCAGACCTTCGGTCCGGTCGTCACATCGGTCTCGATTCCGAGTTCGAACTCGACAAAAGGTGAGATCTCCAGACTTATCTCAAACGCAAAGAGCGAGACATCGAAGAGCTTCAGACCTCCCTGCTCGAAGAAGACGGATGCGCTGAACCCGAAAACGCCGCAACATGCATCGTCGTTGCTCTCAATGGTATAGACCTCCCAGTAGTCTCCGGTCAGCGGAGCAGGCTTGGACCCGGATCCCCAGTAGGAGATTCCTGTGAATGTTGCCACTCCGATGTCACAGGAAAGACGGACGCCATCGAACGAAATGTCGCGAAGCGTTAGGGGAGGAGTGGAGTGATCTACACTGACGTAGAAATCGAAGCACGCTGTGAGCCCGAAGTTGAAGGCAGGACTGACCGTCAGGGTCTTGGTCTGCAAGGAGAAGAGAAGTTTGGCATCGATCGATAGCCAAGGCAGCGATGCGATGGGAATGGACTGTGCGTCAAAGGAGATGTGGTCGAAGCCCAAGCACGTGAATTCGATGCCTACATCAAGCTCAGTGCAGCAGAAAGGAAGCCCAAGCAGAATGGAGACGCCGGAGAACGGGTAGTCGCAGATGCCGTCGTCGTCGCCGAGTGAGATCTCTACGTCAACGGTCATACCACCTGAGAATCCGGAAAGGTCAAGCTCGAAGAACGTATCGTTCCCTTGGAGCGTTGCAGTTGTGCCAATCCGAATCCCAGCGACTTCGACAGTTGCTGTTGTGACCCAACTGCCGAACGTAGCATCTGGATCCAAATCGAGAGACGAGGTCAAGATGAACCCGCCCAGAATTCCCGTGGCAGAAAAGTCCTGATCGATCCAGCCGGTCTTGTCCAGTTTGCTCAGCGATGTAAATGTCCAGGAACCGATCTTGTAGCTTACCGAAAGGTCTGTGGTGAGCGTGAGTGCATCCGTGAAGGATGGCTCGTCAAGGTCAAATGCGATACTCGTATTCCAGAACCCCGAAAGCGTTTGCCCTGCTACAGCGAGCGAAGCGCAAAGCAAGAGGAGCACTCCAACCATTCCCCATTTCATTGCAAACCAGCCTCCTTGCGTGCGAGCCTTCGCACACATGCAACGGCTGCAGACCTGGCAATTGAACATCCAGTGCCCGGATCGTGCGGGCGTGCCGCCGGAATCGGAGAAGGTTCGGACGCGTTCGGCGTACCGGCCGATTCGATTCAAGTATCTCTCAACCGAGGCATCGCCCGGAGTGCAAGGGAAAACGGGGGGTGCGAAATGCACCCCCCTCAAAGGTGCTGTACGCCCGAGAGGACTCGAACCTCTGACCTTCGCAGCCGCAGTGCGACGCTCTAATCCACTGAGCTACGGGCGCAAGCGGGCTCGCGGATTCCTACGGAAATCGCGAGATCCGTACGGGTTTGGGCTTCACCCAAACCTCGCGGTGTGCGACGCAGAGAGAACGTCTGCACCCATCTATGGTACACAACGACCGATCAGAGTAAAGCACGAAACTTGTGTCCACTCAACACGGCACTTCTATGCTGTCAGAAACTCGAACGTGCACGTTGGCGATGCAACGCGCATGCAGTGGCGGAGGGACGGGGATTCGAACCCCGAGGGCGTTGCCGCCTTACCGCTTTTCGAGAGCGGCTCCTTGCCGTTCGGTCATCCCTCCGGCGGGAATCATAGGATCTCTGGGCGATTTCATCAAGGATGGGAGTAGCCAAGGTTTGGGTTCCGAGCTACGGGTTCCTGGTTGTGCGATTCGCCTGTCCCTCAGAGTTCACCACTCGGAACTCTCGACCTGAACCGAGCTACTCTCCGCTGCTCTCTGACGGACGGATGGAAAAGCTGTACGTCCCGGTTCCAGACTCTGTACGGGTGACCACGAGGCGTACGATCTCTGCGCCGGACGCAATCACGTGCGGGTGTGTCTCGGACATTGCCGCATACGACCAATCTCCACCTCTCTGCTCTGCTACCCCGACTCCGAATACTGTCTCCGGGTTTCCTGTGAATGCAAGGATCATGCCCATGGTTTCCGGATTGAGGATCTCCAGGAAGTCGATCCCGTAGCTGTGCGCGACACGTAGCGGCGCTCCCAGTGCGTCATCGGATAAGTACGGCGCGTACGTGCTCTCATTCTGTGCGGTCACTTCGTGCACGGTCAGTGGTTCCCCGGTCCAGGTTTGCTGATACGTGAGTGCCGGGATTCGTGCAGGATCGCGATTTCTCGTCCACCAGTCCGAGCCTGCAACCTGTGGTACCAGTGTAGAGAGAATCTTCGCGTCCGGGACTTCCCCTGTCGCTAAAGCAAGTGCGAAGTCCAACCAGGTCTCGAAGAACGACGTTCCATATCCGGAGAATGCATGATCCAGCGCGTGCCAGCCTTCATAGGTGGCGCTTGCGATCATGATGTCACGAAGGATCTGAATACCGTAGTTGTCCAGGACATAGACCCAGTAGATACCTGCATCGTAGCTTCGATGGAAGAACGCGACTCCATCCGGGGCGAGCAGAAACTCCAACGCTGGTTCGAGGTAGTCGTTTGCCGTTGGAACAACGAACTCCTGAACCGCGGTTGCATGTGCCTCCACCCATGCAATCTCAGACATGTCGCCGCTCCCAGTGCAGTCTGCGTAGTCCTGGAGCACGTGAAAGATCTCATGTGCGCACGTGCTGCGGACCAGATCTTCGAAGCTGACGGATGTGTAGAAGCTCCCAATGGCTGCGGACATCACGGATGGGCTTGCGATCTCGATCAGCGGTGTCCAGCTACCTGAACCATCTTCGATCAGGCTTTCCGTACCAAGTTCCCCCACCGGTAGATGGAGGATGTCGACGAGAATCGATGGTTCGAAACACTCGAACCCCGCTTGGATGAACATCTCATAGGCGTCCTCGAGACTCTCTTCGACCAACCTGACATACGATGCCGGCACGGCATCTGCCCCGGAAGTGCTGTAGCGAATCAGGAAGTGCGGTGTTTGCCGCTCCTCCCGAACTTGTCCGAAGGTGGACAAGAGACTTGCCGATAGGAGGAACACCAGCGCACAGGTTGCGATACGCGGGTTCCGGAGTGACTTCATGTACCGGATCCACCGCTGGATGTCAGCAGATAGAGCACGACGACGATGGCCACGACGCCCAGAATTCCGATCCACCATGGCAGCTCACCTGTCTCTTCTGTTTCAACAGGTGTGACCGGCTCGAACTCCCAAAGCGGGGTCTCCTCTGTTGAAGCAGTGGGCGATGGAACGGGAACCGAGATTCCGCAATCCTCACATGCCTCCGCGCTCTCAATCGGGGCGGCTGCCAGAATCTCGGGCTCGGAGAGGAAGCGGTCGCCCAACCATTCGCGAGGCACTGGCCGCAAACCGTTGCGGTTCAACGCGATTGCACGAAGCGCAGTGACGTGAAGATCGAGATCGCCCTCCGGTCTCGTTAAGGTCAGGATTTCTCCGATGCCGCTAAACGCCGAATAGGGACCGATCAGGACACCATAGATTGTGTCGATCACAACGCGCGGGAAATCGAACGTGATTTGCCGGATCGATTCGATCGGAATATCGTACTGGACTGCCGGGCCAATGAGTTCGACCAAGTCCGGCGCATTCAGCCGAAGCAGATCAGAGATCCCGGCAAGCGTGCCGGTCGCGATGCCACCCTTGTTGGTGAGTACAGTCGCCGACTGTGCAGCAGCGAATGCCGAGCCAAGTGTAATGAGCAGCAAGACGACCGCAACGACGAATGCGGTTTCCCTTAGGTTTCTCATTGGACACCTCCATAGCCGATAGGCTGTTGGACCATACAGCGGGCGAGCGCACCTTGTCAACGCGCACCGATTGCAGCATCTACCCCGATCAACCTGTTTCGTTTCCGAGCGAACGTACGTTGGATCACGGACAGCTGTCTCCAACGAACTGGACGGCGTGGAGTCGTGGTTTTTTCTCGATTTGCTATCCTCGCTATGATCAAGGGAATCGTGCAGGTCTAGGAATGAATAGGACATGACCTATGGGGGTGATCCACACGTGAGAACGCCTTTTCCCGGCGGCTTGCGGACGGCAGCGTTTCGAACGTCCTGCTACAAGGGTCCGCGAAGGTCTGGAATTGAGTTCAGAACCGTCCAAATGGTGCTTGACAGGCATCGTGGTTCTATGATAAGATCCTCGAAATTCGAGATGGGGTGGGTTTGCCGCCCTTTTGGTCATTGAGAGATGGAGGCAAGGGGCATTGCGTGCATAGTGCAATGTCGCCATTCATGGGACCGGTTCGCGCGATGGCGCAGCCTGGACGAAGCCGTATCGATGAAGAAGTACAGACAATTCACTTTGATAAAGGCTCCGTATGAGGGAGGTGGTAGGACTCTAGAACCATGCATGTCCCTACTATGAAAACACGTGAATCAACGGGGAACACGTCCCCGAACAACGAAAGACAAGCGAAATCTTCGGCCCAAGAAGGAGGTACGACGTTGAAAAAGCAACTAGGTGTACTGAGTGTCGTGACATTGTTGATTACGGCGCTCTTCACCCTTTCCACGTTTGCGACGGACGCTGAGATGTATTTCTCGTCCGACAAGAACGGTCAGAACCGGGTGACGAACATTCAGGAAGGTGACGAGATCTTCATCGTCGTCATCGATAACGACCAAAACATCGACTGCGATATTCGCGACAAGATGTGGCCGGATCTAAAGATTATGGATCCGAAGACCGGCGCGTACATCGTGTGGAACTTCGTGCAGGATGATCTCACGACCGACTACCTGGAGGAAACGGGTGCCGACACGGGTGTTTTCGTGTCCAAGCGTGCGTTCCAGGTGGGTTCGCGTGAATCCTTTGCACAGGGGACGCCGAATCTGTTCGGCCACGTCGTGGACGTGCCGAATGGCGCAGGCGTAACCGACGATTTCCAATGGGGCAACTACATCTACATCGACGCCGACGGCGATGGTTTTGCCGACGATCGCGTGTGGATTTCCGCGGGTCCTGTGCTAAATGCAGGGAACTTGGGGAACCTTCCTCCGTTCATGCCTGCTGCGGGTGCAGCGACGGCGGATGTGCCTTCGGACTGGGTTGTCGGTGCAAGGAATTACCTCATCGGCCGATTCGAGAACATGGACACGCTGATTGGGATGTACCAGGACCCGAACGACGCAACGGATGTTGCGATTGGCTTGATGAAGATCATCGATACCGAAGCGACGATTGCTTGGGATCAGGAGATCTACAAAGACGCCAACGGTTCTGCCATGATCACAGTTGTGGACCCGGACGAGAACCTCAACTGCAACGAGATTGAGTTCGTGCCGGTGTTTGTGCTCGTGAATCCGGGTTCCTGGAATCCGTGGGATGTCGCACGGCCGCCAGTGAGCCCGACGAACTTCTGCATGTTGCTGAACCAGGGTGGTGTCATTGACACGAACGACCCGGCAACCGTGCAGGGTCAGCCGATTCGCTGGTACAACATCTACGACAGCAACTTGACGGCCGCTGGTGTGAACTTGGCCGGCGATACGCCTGTTGGCGTGACGCCGCAGCCAGACATCGACGGTACGCGTTACGTGCAGTATCCGAACAACAACAACGGTCATGACGGCCAGGGCAGCGTGTTCAACACACGCACGAACTCGGGTACAACGCGCGTGCAGTTCTACGCTGCCGAGACGGGCGTGAACACGGGTGTGTTCCAGCTGAACATCAACCAGATTCTTCTGGACCTTGGTTTCCGAGATCTTCGGGTACGCGATGTGCTGGTTGCCTACTACCTTGACCCGAACGACTTTGACGACTTCAAGCTGGCAACGGCTTACATCGAAGAGAAGCAGCACTCTGTGACCACGTTCACGGACGAGAACCGCGCCGACAAGGATCTTTACTGGATCGGTCGGGACCCGGTGTACGTCCAGGTCATTGATGCCAACGCGAACGTTGATCCTTGCTGCCCTGAGCAGGTCGTAGTGCACATCTGCGATCCTCACGGCGAGGACGACGCCGAATGGCTGATTCTCGACGAGACGAGCTCGAACTCGCCGGTGTTCTTCACGTTTGCAGGGACGCAGCTGTGGCCCGTGTGGGACGCGCTGGGTGTCGGCAACGCGAACGCCTTGGGCGGATTCCAGCTACAGGTTGACAACTGGAAGCTCGAAGTTTTCAACGAAGACGATGTGTACGCTCGCTACAACGACGTGTATTACATGACCGACAACACCGGAACGGGCGGACTGGGTGACGTCAACCCAGTGACGGCCTTCCCGCCGGTCATCCAGCGTGTACGTGTAGCGAACGACGTGAGCTTTGATGTGATGTCGATTGCCGACACGCAGGTGTACGACGGTGCGACCACGAACATGTGGTTCCTGGACCGCCAGGGCAACCGCGTGAGCGGCTACGTGAACAGCGACTGTGTATTCGTTGAGGTGCTTGATGCGGACCAGGACGAAGACCAGTATCGCCGCGAGCGGATTGACGGTTACTGGGATGGCGGACAGAACTGGCCGTTCGGTCCGGTAGCCAACCGTGCCTTCGTCTGCCCGCCGCTTGCTGCGCGCGTCAACCATCCAGTGAACTTGTTGCTGGGTGACACGAACATCTTCAACGACCAGCCGCAGCCGGTTCAGGGGCTTAACGGCTCGCCGAAGCTGTACGTCTTGAACCCGCGGAGCGGATTCTGGGCAGCTGTGGATCTTCTGGAGACCGGTGTAGCGACGGGCGACTTCGTGTCGGTCACGTGCATCGATCTGACGAGTGTCTATGAGTGTGTCCCGAGTCTGTTTGTGCTGCCTGGCGACACGCTGGTGGCGTTCTACCAGGATCCGTCGAACCACTCCGACGCAGCCATGATTTCGATCAAGGTTGGCATTGGTGGTGGTGGCACACCTCCGAGCCAGCAGTCCACGACGATGTTTGTCGATGCTGACGGCAATGAGGTTGCGAACTACACGGACGCAGACATGTTCTACGTGAAGGTCATCGATCCTTCGCACGCTGGCGCGACGTTGCTGGCAAGTGCGGTGGAGATTGACGGAGTCGAGTACGACCTGGCGCCGCTTGCCGGTGCACAGAACGACACGTTCATCACAGCCGGCATCGATCTTGATGTTGCTGCGGGTGACACGGTTGTCGCCGAGTACACGGATCCGACGGATCTCACAGATGTGTCGAGCGATACGATCACGATCATTGCGAGCGAGCTTGCAGTAGACGAGTTCTATGCTGGCCCGAACCCGTTTGATGCTGAAGTGACGTTTGGCTTCAGTGGCAGCGGAATTGCAACGACGATGTCGGTGAAGGTCTACGACCTTGCTGGCAACGAGGTGTGGAGCGAAGAGCTGGCCAACGTCGCCGAGATTACCTGGGACGGCGCAGGCCTGGCGAATGGCGCATACATCTACGTGATCTACGCGACGGACGGGACGAATACCTTTGACGGTACCGGCAAGGTATTCATCAATCGATAAAGAGACAGAAGGGGGAAGCGGCGTAAGCGCCGCTTCCCTCCGAAGACTCCTAAGGAGGAATGAACGCTATGAAGCGAATTGCAGTCATTAGTCTAGCGCTCATCATGGTCCTGTCCGCGGCGGCGTTTGCCGACGGGATTGGCGCGTTCAGTGCGTTCAAGAATGGTATTGGCGCACGCGCGTTGGCCATGGGTGGCGCGTTTGTAGCCGTTGCAGACGATGCAACGGCAGTGGTATGGAATCCGGCAGGTCTTGCGAGTCTTAGCGACACGCGCCTTGCTGGGATGTCGACGGACCTCTACGGTCTTGGGATCACGCACCAGTACGTTGGCGCAGTGACGACGTTTGCGAACCTGGGCATCGGCTTGGGTTGGGAACGCGCAGCCATCGACGGCCAGCTAGTAGAAGCCGGCGGGACGTTGGGTGGCGCCTTCACGTGGATGGAGAACGCGATCATCGGATCGCTTGCCACGAACGTGATGGACATTGCGATGGCGGGAGCGAACGTGAAGTACTACATGGCAGACAGTGGACTTGGGGACACGGCCAGCGGTTTCGGCTTTGACCTGGGTCTGTTGGTGAGCCTTGGCGACATGTTCGTGATCGGTGTGAACGCGATGGATCTTGCTGGCTCTTCGATTGATTGGGCGGGCGGCACGACGGACGTCGTGAGCGGGCTGTACAAGGCCGGAATGGCCATGAAGCTTGCTGACGGTCAGTTCATCCTCGCAACCGACATCGACTTCAACGGGACGGATCTTGGCAACACGCACGTAGGTATGGAGTTCCAGGTCATCGACGAGCTGGCACTTCGCGCCGGTGTTGTGCTGACGGACAGCTTCCAGGACTACTACTTCGCAGTAGGTGCCGGCATCAACGTGGCAGGGTTGTACGTTGACGCGGCATACATTCTGGAAGAGACGCTGGGCAACACGCTCGTGCTGAGTGCTGAATTCTCCTTGGGCGGCCTCCTGGGTGAGGACGAACCTGTAGAAGAAGTAGGGACCGAGTAGTTCTAGGGTTCTAGATTTCCGCTTGTTGCGGGGTGAGGAAGCTCTAAGTCCTCACCCCGCTTCGCTTTGGGAGTAACTGCATACGTCACCCACACGATGTTTGCGATGCAGTGCATCGCAAACTCGTCCCTGCTCGGCTGCCTGAGCAGCCAGAGCAGGCCCCCGCTTCGCTTTGGGAGTAACTGCATACGTCACCCACACGATGTTTGCGATGCAGTGCATCGCAAACTCGTCCCTGCTCGGCTGCCTGAGCAGCCAGAGCAGGCCCCCACCTCACTTCGCTTCTGAACTTCAGTTCTAAGAGATCAGTTCCAAGTGACAAACTCCGAGCCATACATATAGAGGCTCGCGCGGGACACACAGTTAGGAAGAGCCCCTATCGCTACGGCCTACACGAGAGACGGTCAGCCTTCCGTCATCCGCCTGAGACCTGCAACGTGGAATGCGCAACAAGGAACTCGCAACTCGAAACTCCTTCCCAATGTAATCTACATTTCCCAGCATTCGGGCCAACTGTCTCGACACTTGGCGACCGAAGACCGATGCGCTAGTATTCAACATCAAGTGCGTCAGCAATCTGACGTGCTAGAGTCTGATGAGGTTATGAATCGGAGGGTTTCCGATTCCGGGCCGATCGTGTAGAATGCTCGGGATTCGGAGCATGAGCTTGTTGCACGACTGCAGGGTGCAACAAGAAACTGGGTACGTGAGAGGATTGACGGGGTGCGACGAAAGCACAAAAAGAGTGAAACACGAACCGAAAATAGGGGAGGTACGGCTCTAATGAAGAAACTAGGCCTTACGAGCGTCGTAGCCTTGCTGGTTGCGGTGCTGTTCACCGGGGCTGCGTTTGCGACGGACGCTGAGATGTATTTCTCGTCCGACAAGAACGGTCAGAACCGGGTGACGAACATTCAGGAAGGTGACGAGATCTTCATCGTCGTCATCGATAACGACCAAAACATCGACTGCGATATTCGCGACAAGATGTGGCCGGATCTAAAGATTATGGATCCGAAGACCGGCGCGTACATCGTGTGGAACTTCGTGCAGGATGATCTCACGACCGACTACCTGGAGGAAACGGGTGCCGACACGGGTGTTTTCGTGTCCAAGCGTGCGTTCCAGGTGGGTTCGCGTGAATCCTTTGCACAGGGGACGCCGAATCTGTTCGGCCACGTCGTGGACGTGCCGAATGGCGCAGGCGTAACCGACGATTTCCAATGGGGCAACTACATCTACATCGACGCCGACGGCGATGGTTTTGCCGACGATCGCGTGTGGATTTCCGCGGGTCCTGTGCTAAATGCAGGGAACTTGGGGAACCTTCCTCCGTTCATGCCTGCTGCGGGTGCAGCGACGGCGGATGTGCCTTCGGACTGGGTTGTCGGTGCAAGGAATTACCTCATCGGCCGATTCGAGAACATGGACACGCTGATTGGGATGTACCAGGACCCGAACGACGCAACGGATGTTGCGATTGGCTTGATGAAGATCATCGATACCGAAGCGACGATTGCTTGGGATCAGGAGATCTACAAAGACGCCAACGGTTCTGCCATGATCACAGTTGTGGACCCGGACGAGAACCTCAACTGCAACGAGATTGAGTTCGTGCCGGTGTTTGTGCTCGTGAATCCGGGTTCCTGGAATCCGTGGGATGTCGCACGGCCGCCAGTGAGCCCGACGAACTTCTGCATGTTGCTGAACCAGGGTGGTGTCATTGACACGAACGACCCGGCAACCGTGCAGGGTCAGCCGATTCGCTGGTACAACATCTACGACAGCAACTTGACGGCCGCTGGTGTGAACTTGGCCGGCGATACGCCTGTTGGCGTGACGCCGCAGCCAGACATCGACGGTACGCGTTACGTGCAGTATCCGAACAACAACAACGGTCATGACGGCCAGGGCAGCGTGTTCAACACACGCACGAACTCGGGTACAACGCGCGTGCAGTTCTACGCTGCCGAGACGGGCGTGAACACGGGTGTGTTCCAGCTGAACATCAACCAGATTCTTCTGGACCTTGGTTTCCGAGATCTTCGGGTACGCGATGTGCTGGTTGCCTACTACCTTGACCCGAACGACTTTGACGACTTCAAGCTGGCAACGGCTTACATCGAAGAGAAGCAGCACTCTGTGACCACGTTCACGGACGAGAACCGCGCCGACAAGGATCTTTACTGGATCGGTCGGGACCCGGTGTACGTCCAGGTCATTGATGCCAACGCGAACGTTGATCCTTGCTGCCCTGAGCAGGTCGTAGTGCACATCTGCGATCCTCACGGCGAGGACGACGCCGAATGGCTGATTCTCGACGAGACGAGCTCGAACTCGCCGGTGTTCTTCACGTTTGCAGGGACGCAGCTGTGGCCCGTGTGGGACGCGCTGGGTGTCGGCAACGCGAACGCCTTGGGCGGATTCCAGCTACAGGTTGACAACTGGAAGCTCGAAGTTTTCAACGAAGACGATGTGTACGCTCGCTACAACGACGTGTATTACATGACCGACAACACCGGAACGGGCGGACTGGGTGACGTCAACCCAGTGACGGCCTTCCCGCCGGTCATCCAGCGTGTACGTGTAGCGAACGACGTGAGCTTTGATGTGATGTCGATTGCCGACACGCAGGTGTACGACGGTGCGACCACGAACATGTGGTTCCTGGACCGCCAGGGCAACCGCGTGAGCGGCTACGTGAACAGCGACTGTGTATTCGTTGAGGTGCTTGATGCGGACCAGGACGAAGACCAGTATCGCCGCGAGCGGATTGACGGTTACTGGGATGGCGGACAGAACTGGCCGTTCGGTCCGGTAGCCAACCGTGCCTTCGTCTGCCCGCCGCTTGCTGCGCGCGTCAACCATCCAGTGAACTTGTTGCTGGGTGACACGAACATCTTCAACGACCAGCCGCAGCCGGTTCAGGGGCTTAACGGCTCGCCGAAGCTGTACGTCTTGAACCCGCGGAGCGGATTCTGGGCAGCTGTGGATCTTCTGGAGACCGGTGTAGCGACGGGCGACTTCGTGTCGGTCACGTGCATCGATCTGACGAGTGTCTATGAGTGTGTCCCGAGTCTGTTTGTGCTGCCTGGCGACACGCTGGTGGCGTTCTACCAGGATCCGTCGAACCACTCCGACGCAGCCATGATTTCGATCAAGGTTGGCATTGGTGGTGGTGGCACACCTCCGAGCCAGCAGTCCACGACGATGTTTGTCGATGCTGACGGCAATGAGGTTGCGAACTACACGGACGCAGACATGTTCTACGTGAAGGTCATCGATCCTTCGCACGCTGGCGCGACGTTGCTGGCAAGTGCGGTGGAGATTGACGGAGTCGAGTACGACCTGGCGCCGCTTGCCGGTGCACAGAACGACACGTTCATCACAGCCGGCATCGATCTTGATGTTGCTGCGGGTGACACGGTTGTCGCCGAGTACACGGATCCGACGGATCTCACAGATGTGTCGAGCGATACGATCACGATCATTGCGAGCGAGCTTGCAGTAGACGAGTTCTATGCTGGCCCGAACCCGTTTGATGCTGAAGTGACGTTTGGCTTCAGTGGCAGCGGAATTGCAACGACGATGTCGGTGAAGGTCTACGACCTTGCTGGCAACGAGGTGTGGAGCGAAGAGCTGGCCAACGTCGCCGAGATTACCTGGGACGGCGCAGGCCTGGCGAATGGCGCATACATCTACGTGATCTACGCGACGGACGGGACGAATACCTTTGACGGTACCGGCAAGGTATTCATCAATCGATAAAGAGACAGAAGGGGGAAGCGGCGTAAGCGCCGCTTCCCTCCGAAGACTCCTAAGGAGGAATGAACGCTATGAAGCGAATTGCAGTCATTAGTCTAGCGCTCATCATGGTCCTGTCCGCGGCGGCGTTTGCCGACGGGATTGGCGCGTTCAGTGCGTTCAAGAATGGTATTGGCGCACGCGCGTTGGCCATGGGTGGCGCGTTTGTAGCCGTTGCAGACGATGCAACGGCAGTGGTATGGAATCCGGCAGGTCTTGCGAGTCTTAGCGACACGCGCCTTGCTGGGATGTCGACGGACCTCTACGGTCTTGGGATCACGCACCAGTACGTTGGCGCAGTGACGACGTTTGCGAACCTGGGCATCGGCTTGGGTTGGGAACGCGCAGCCATCGACGGCCAGCTAGTAGAAGCCGGCGGGACGTTGGGTGGCGCCTTCACGTGGATGGAGAACGCGATCATCGGATCGCTTGCCACGAACGTGATGGACATTGCGATGGCGGGAGCGAACGTGAAGTACTACATGGCAGACAGTGGACTTGGGGACACGGCCAGCGGTTTCGGCTTTGACCTGGGTCTGTTGGTGAGCCTTGGCGACATGTTCGTGATCGGTGTGAACGCGATGGATCTTGCTGGCTCTTCGATTGATTGGGCGGGCGGCACGACGGACGTCGTGAGCGGGCTGTACAAGGCCGGAATGGCCATGAAGCTTGCTGACGGTCAGTTCATCCTCGCAACCGACATCGACTTCAACGGGACGGATCTTGGCAACACGCACGTAGGTATGGAGTTCCAGGTCATCGACGAGCTGGCACTTCGCGCCGGTGTTGTGCTGACGGACAGCTTCCAGGACTACTACTTCGCAGTAGGTGCCGGCATCAACGTGGCAGGGTTGTACGTTGACGCGGCATACATTCTGGAAGAGACGCTGGGCAACACGCTCGTGCTGAGTGCTGAATTCTCCTTGGGCGGCCTCCTGGGTGAGGACGAACCTGTAGAAGAAGTAGGGACCGAATAGCTGATCCCAACTTGGCTAGAACGTAACGCGGGGAGGGGCTTTGCCCCTCCCCTTCTCTTGCTTGCTCCAGGGGGGGAGGTGCAGAGATGCAGAGAAGACCTAGAGCTCACCCATGGAGGACATGAAGCTCGAGGAATCACCCTGAACCTGGAATCCCATAACTCACATCGCAATTGCAGTTGTGGAAGCCTTCCTGCGTACACCTACTCCTTTGCGGAAAGCGATTTGCAGTGACCCTGCCGCATTGCTCGACCTTCATGGTTTCCGATCGCGCTCCACTCAGAGACCTCCGCGTTGGGCTGCTTGCCAATCCTCGAAATCCGGAGCTTCCTGCCTGCGTGCGCGAACCAGCTTTCACACCCTTCCAGATTCATGTTTGCGTGATTGCCTCGAGGAGCTCGAAACTCACGGATCCCCATTGTCCACTCTGTAGCGGACACGCGTCTTTCCTTGATGTACCCGAACCGGTTTGACGTACGCGGGGACTGGGATTACCTTACTTCAGAGGGCAAAACGACAGATCCCATTTGCTTTGTCATGTACAACAGGGAGGCTGAGGTGAAGACCACACATCAACGCTCGAAGTGGATCAAGGGGGCGCTGGCAGCAAGTCTGCTCATCCCGCTCTTGCTCTGGCTGACGGGTTGCCGGCTGTTCAACGTCGCGCCCATTGCGGCGTTCACGATCAGCGCACAGTCAGGCCAAGCGCCATTGGAAGTTAATTTCAGCGCGGTACTGTCATCTGACCAAGATGGCATCATCGTTCAGTATGATTGGGACTTCGGAGACGGAACCAGCGGCTCCGGAGAAACTGTCTCTCACACGTTCGGTGCGGCAGGAACGTTCACCGTGGTGTTACGTGTCATCGATGATCGTGGTGACTCGGCCACCAACAGCAAGGCGATCTATGTGAGCCCCGCCGAGCCGGCAGGGCCAACAGCCAGCTTCACAGCAAGTCCGACATCTGGAACCTCACCGATGACGGTCTGGGTGGATGCGGCATCCTCATCCTACGATGATGGCGCGATCTCTCAGTACCGATGGGATTGGGGAGACGGCGCAACTGGATTCGGGCGCACGGCGTCGCACACCTACTTTACAACGGGGAATCAGACCTTCACAATCACACTCACCGTGACGGGTACAGACGGCAAGACGGGGACCGCGACGCGAACAGTGACTGCGAGTGGAACCGGAGGAGGCGCCGGTGACGGTCGCGATCCGGGCGACCCGAGTGCGCGTTTCGACTATGATGAAGATGACATTCGGGACGATCCCGTCGTCAATTTCTACACGAACGATGATGTTGCTCCGCTGCGACTGTGGTTCGATCCAACCGACACGGAAGCGGACACCGGACGTGTGATCACCGCTTATATTTGGAGCTACGGTGATGGAACATCGGACAACACGATCGCGCCGACGATTCTTGACCATACCTTCATCACGAGCGAGGACACCGAGACCTTCTCGGTCACGCTGATTGTGACTGACGATGGCAATCCAGCGGGGTCCGACACGATCACCAAGACGGTGCGCGTGGAGAATTACCAGCCTACCGCTGGATTCGAGGTCTACAAGGATCTTGATGACGACGGCGATGTGACCACTGAGCCTGTCTTCGTCCCTGCGGATTGGATCACTGGACTTGATGAAGACGACGGGGACAACGACGATGATCGTGTCTCGTTCTACGGTGTTGATCCAGCAGCAGGCGTGGCACCGGGCGGAGAGAACGTCGTCTGGGTCCGAACGCAAGAGATTGTCGACGCGGACTGGCTCTTGATGGACGTTGTTGATCCGATCCCGAATGGAGAGAACGACGAGCCTGCGGAGTTCGACGAGGACAACGGGAACAACATGTGCTTCGATCCTGAAGGCCAGACTTGGGCAGCGCCTGGCGATGAGCCGGATTGGTTCCCAAACCGCGCCTGGGGTATCGAGCGGATTCGCGTCAATTGGGGCGACGGAAACATCCAGTTCTTCCCGTTCCAGGATGCGGCGGATACTGTCGCTGGTCATGCCTATGACTTCACCAGCGGCAACGTGAAGTCATGGACGATCACGGTTACGGCGTACGACTACCTCGGTGCCTCGGCCTCGTTTAGCCGCGTGATTACGTTCAACGAGGGAGCTGCTCCGTAAGTCGAGTTTGACCGACCCTCAGCCAAGGAGGTTGAGATGAGATTCGAGAAGGGTGTTCAACTGCGAAGCCTCGGGATGATCGTACTGGGAGCACTCCTTCTCGGCCTCGTCTTGGCTTGCGCTCTCTTCAACCAGGATCCGGTTGCGCGCATCGTGGCAAGTGTGCTTTCCGGAGGGACTCCGCTGACGGTGACGTTTGACGGGACTGCGTCAAGTGATGATGAGGACAACATCGTCTCCTATTCCTGGGATTTCGGCGATGGAGACACGGCAATCGGACCCAATCCACAGCATACGTTTCAAACCGCGCAAGCAACTGAGACTTTCGTGGTACGCCTTACCGTTACTGACAACTATGGGGCAACTGGCACAGCGACCCAGAGTATTGAGGTTCGTTTCGATGTCTCGGAACCGGACGATGGCACGGGAGCGCCCACCGCGCGGTTCACAGTGGATAGATTTATCGGCGTGGATCCAGTCACTATCGAATTCGATGGGCTGGCATCGGTTGCCGGCAGCGGAGCGATTACTGCCTACAACTGGGACTTCGGAGACGGCACGCAGGCAACCGGTGCCACGGCGAACCACACCTACAATCCGGATCCGGACGAGACCACTGAATACGTGGCGACCTTGTTCGTCTGGAACAGCGGCGGCCAGCTAGATACCTCGCAGATGACGATCTATGTCATCGTGCCGGACAACGATACCGGCGACGAAGAGCCGGTTGCGGATGTTTTTGTGACAGGGCCGGACTTGATCTTTGAGTCCGAGGAGAGGCCCAGTCAGCCCTCGTTGCTTGAGGTCTTCTTTGACCCGCGCGGTTCGTATGCAGATGCCGGGCACGAAATCCAGTACTACGCTTGGGATTTCGGCGACGGAGAGATCCAGGTTGAGACAACAGATCGTGAGGTAAGACACGTCTACGAGTTGAGATCTCCGGCACGAACACGCAGGGCAAGCCTGACCGTCTTCGACGACCAGGGACAGGAGAACACCATGTTTGTCAACATTACATTGGAGGACGATCCTGAGGTCGAGGATGGGTAGCCGCAACCAGGGAACCTGAGCGGTTTCAGGGGCCAAGGAGCAAGGAGTTCGAGACAGAAGACGGGTTCTTCTCTCGATTGCGCGCGCTACGACCCAGAGGGAGGCACCGGCCCAAGAGAAGCCTGGATACCTTCGTGAGCCCCCCTGTAGCTTTGGTGTACGCGCCTACGCTGCTCAGAGCAAGCAGGGGGTGATCCGTCACACAAAGATGAACGGGCGCTCCCAAGTTCTTGGTCTTCGGCGGTTTGACCTCAATCCTTTGAGCCCTGCAAGGCAGTCAACTTCCCGGAACTCCCTACCCTCGATGCCTTACCCCGTCTGTCTTCATCAAAGGAAGCCGTACACCGACGTCTGCTAGTGACAAGACGCACAACCCACGACGTTGATCTGCGCACTTCTTGTGCTTGCTCCGCCGTTCTCGTCGACCACGGTGAGTGTGATTTGTGGCTTCCAACTCCCACCACCCAAGAGCTGGAACTCGTGATCGACGACGACCCCCTCGGCAGTGGAACCATCCCCAAAATCCCAGATGTACTGGACAACCTTACCATCCGTATCGTACGAGTTGGAGGCATCGAAGGTGACCGGGGAGTTCGGGCCCACCCAGCCATTTGGGTTGACGGTGAAGTCGGCGACGGGCGTGCGGTTCAACGCCTCAATCAGACGAGTCCGAGCTCCCGTCTTGCCCGAGGAGTCGGTAATGGTGAGCACGACGCTGTAGATCCCCTTCTCGTCGAACGTGTGGGTCACAGAAACTCCACGTGCGGTGGTCCCGTCCCCGAAGTCCCATGCGTAGTCGACGACTGCTGCATCCGGGCTTGAGGACGCTGAGGCATCGAAGGATGCCTCGAACGGCGGATAGCCGTGATCATCCGGGCTGATCGTGAACTGGGCGGACGGGTGGACGGTCTGGAAACAGCCTGTGAGCCCGACCAAGGACAGGATGCACAACAGTGCAAGCGCGCTACGCGTCATGAATGGCTCCCTCTTCTGACGGCTCGTCTGCCGGAGGTGTAGGCACTTCCGGCGTTGTGTCCTCGTCGTCAGGCTTCCTAGATGAGATCTCATTTTCCTCATTCTCGTCCTTCATGTCGGTTTTGAGTGCTTCGTGAATGCGATCCAGCCTCGCGACAACGCGCCCGAACACACTCTCCTTGGCGTAGAGACCTTCCTCATCGCGCGCGCCTGCGGGAACACCGGTCAGGATCTCGATGCCCTCTTCGATCGTTTGGATCGGGTAGATGTGGAACTCGCCTGCTTCGACCGCATCGACCACCTCGGGATGCAGCATGAGGTTCTCTACGTTGGCCTGCGGGATCAAGACGCCCTGATCTCCGGTCAGACCCTTTGCTTTGCACACGCGATAGAAGCCTTCGATCTTCTCGTTGACCCCACCGATCGGCTGGACCTCACCCTTCTGATTGACAGAACCGGTAACCGCAAGTCCCTGGCGTATCGGAAGCTCCGAGAGTGCAGACAGCAATGCGTACAGCTCAGTACTGGACGCGGAGTCCCCGTCGATCATGGAGTAGGATTGCTCGAACGCAAGGCTGGCTCCGAACGAAAGCGGACGATCCTGCGCAAATCGCTGACCGAGGAATCCCTTAAGAATCATGATACCCTTGGTGTGGGTCTTGCCGCCAAGTTTGGCTTCTCGTTCGATGTCGAGAATCCCGCCCTTGCCTGCGAAGACAGATGCGGTGATACGCGAGGGTTTGCCGAAGGCATAGTCGCCCATGGCGAGCACGGCCAAGCCGTTGACCTGTCCGGTTTCCTCACCTTCGGTATCGACGAACAGCATGCCGCGCTCGATCATTTCTTGGATACGTTCATCGATTCGATTGTGGCGATAGTCGCGTTCGTCGAGCGCTCGTTGCACGTGGGAACCGGTGACGAGCTCCGAGCTGTCGTCGCGTGCCCAGAACGATGCTTCCTTCACCACGGAGACCAGGTTGCCGAATTGGCAGGAGAGTTTTGTCTGATCGCTTGTCAGTTCGATGGCGTACTCCACCATCTTGGCGACACCGGTTGGGTCGAACGGAAGCACGCCGGGCTCCTGGGAGCAACACGCGCTCAAGAACCGAGCCAACGCCTGTTCATGTTCAGGCGTCCGCTCCATCTGCATTCCGAAATCGGCTTTCACATTGAACAGCTTTCCGAAGTCCTCATCGTACATGAGCAACAGCTGATAGATTTGCGGACTGCCGATGATGACGAGCTTGATCCGGAAGGGCACCGGCTCCGGGCGTAAACCTTCTGTGGTGGAGTATCCCATCATCTGCCATGGATCCTCGATGTGGATCTCGCGGCGCTTGATCGCGATCTTGAGTGCTTCCCAGCTCAGGCCGAGCCGGAAGAGGTTGTTGGCGTTGAGCACCAAGTAGCCCCCGTTGGCGCGATGGAGCGAGCCGGGTTTGATCATGGAGAAGTCAGTGATTGCTACGCCCATCTGGACGCGTCGCTCGATCGCTCCGAACAGATTGGGGTAGGTCGCATTCTGCTCGACGATGACTGGAGCACCCTCGGTCTTGGCATGGTCCACCAGCACGTTCACGGTGTATTTCTTGAACGGATCCGCCTGCGGCATCGGGATCGGGAACGGTGTACGTTGCTTCTGCCCGCCGTTCCTGAAAGCTTCCATGTTCTCGCCGATATCACGCTTCACGGCTCCCAAATAGTCGAGCACCTTGTCCAAGCCCTCGTAGTTCGAGTGTAACTGGGCGAAATGCGGCTCGACCATGAACAGCACGGCTTCCTTGGCAAGTTTCTTCAGCTCGGATTCCCGCTCTTCATCCAGGCGCGCGACTTCCTGCAAACGCTCCTGGATCAGGGTTTGGACTTCTCCCTGACGCGTGCGGATCGCGTCTTGTTCTTCGTCGGACAGGGCGTTGTAATCCTCTTGGCTCAACGGCTCACCGCTGTCATTGAGAGGAAGCGTGTTGATGGCGACCGGAGAGCGCTGAATCGCGAACCCGAGTTCGCGAGATTGCGTCTCCATCTGCTCAAGCAACGTCGTGCGTTTCTCGCCGAAGCGATCCGTGATGCGCTTGCTGCGAGCCTTGAATTCGTCGGACTCGAACACCTTCGGAATCTCGCGCTTCAGGCGATGCACCAATTGCTCGAGATCCGATCGCAGGCCACAACCACGGCCTGCGGGCAACTCCAGCTGCCGAGGGCTGTAGGGATTCTCGAAGTTATGTACGTAGCAAAGGTCCGGCGGTTGGGGTTCATCCGCGCTGGCGCGGCTGAGGAAATGCTCGACGGCTGACATCTTGCCGGTCCCGGGACCTCCAGCGACGTAGATGTTGTATCGATTCTTGGCGTCCTTGATTCCAAGGCCCAGCTTGAGGGCTTCCACGGCACGCTCTTGCCCGATAATCTGATCCAGGGGCTCGAGCTCTGCGGTCGACTGGAATGAGAACGAAGATGGATCACATGCATACCGCAGGCTCTGGACATTGAGTTCTTTGACCATGCTCTCCTCCTTGAGCTAGGATTCTAGCGTAGATGTTCGCAAAGGTTCAACGGATTGTACTTGTCGTCTTGCTTGCAGCAGCAGCTGCGCTCCGTTGCGCGGCGGCTCCGTGCATTGTTCCGCTGTTCAGCCAAGAGGGAAAGGACCGGTATTGCGTCGAGGTCCTCGAGCGGATCCAAGATGCGCGTGAGCAAATTCTCATCATGCTTTCAAGCGCCAGTCTTGAGGGGCATCCGCTTTTCGATGCACTCCTTGCTGCGCAAGCACGGGGAGTTTCCGTCCGTGTGCTGCTAGATGCAAGTGACTGGGCGCCTTCGATTACCGCGAAACACCAAGCGGTGCTTGCAGAGCTTCTGGAGGGAGGCATCGACGCTCGGCTCGACGATCCCGGCGTGACGACCCACGCCAAGCTGCTGGTGATCGACCGCGCGATCGTGATCCTTGGGTCGACAAACTGGAACGCGCATGCGCTGAGGGAACACCGCCAGGCGGATGTGGTCCTGGAGGATGCCTTGATTGCCGGCTTCTACGCCACCTACTTCGATACGGTGTGGGAACGAGGCTATGCCGACGTGGATATCGCGTTGCCTACACTTCCCTCCAGTGGCCACGCTGCGGTTGTTCCGGCTGCGGATTGGCCGGAAAGCCGGTGCTATGGGAGCCTTGTGCTTGATCTGCTGGACGCTGCCGAGCACTCCATCCATGTGACGATGTACCGGATGAGCTACTACAGCGAGTATTCCGACAGTCTTGCCAATCAACTGATTCGCGCACTCGTTTCCGCAGCGGCCCGGGGGCTGTCCGTCCAAGTGCTATTGGACGACTGTGCCTACTACGAGGATTCTGCAGAAGCGAATCTCTATGCCGCGCTGTTTCTTCACAATCGCGGCGTGCAGGTTCGTTTTGATGGTGCGTCCGAGACGACGCACACAAAGCTTGTTGTCATCGACGGGTGCACCGCAGTGCTGGGCTCCACAAACTGGAACTACTACGCGCTGGAGCAAAACGTCGAGGCGAACATTGCGCTCATCGGCATCCCTGCGCTTGGTGCGCAGTTCGAGGCCTTCTTCCAAGAGCTGTGGGATGCGGGCCGGGGAGTTACGGACTAGCGTCCGATTCTCTCGTTGGCATGGAACCCCACTCGAGTTCCCCCGTCCAAGGATTCCAACGGATGGGCAGCACGGGGCCGGAAGCACCCACAGGCGTAAACACGAGCGTTGCGGGAATCGGATCGCCATCCGGACCCGCGGCGATCACCTGTACCGGCTCTTCCATTCGCAGGGCAATGGGCTCGTCGACCGCAAGTTGCAGTGTCACGGCCTCGGTCATCTGGCTGAGGTCGATGGCTCCGTCCAGACGAATGCGCACGCCATTGAAACCGATCATGAGTAGAACGATCAGAATGCCTGCGAGCAGCACGGCACACGTCACCAAGACGACGGTTTGCGTTCCCGGGACTCCAATCCGTAGCACATCGCGAGCATTGACACGAACCGTGCTGTCCGCAGGGTCCCCCGTCGGCTTAGTCTCCTGGTGATTTGTCATCCGCCCTCCGTACAAGCAGCTGCCTGCGGTCGCCGATCGCTTCGACCATGACCTGCTCCCCAGTGGGGATCATGCCCTGCATCGATCGAGCTGTCCAGTATTCTCCGTGGATGAAGACCGCGCCTACGGGGTTAAGATCCTTGCGGACCTCGCAGGTTGCACCGATGAGGCACGACACGCCGCAAGCCGGAGGACGACGCTGGATCGACAAACCCTTGGACAATACGAAGATCGACAAGAGAGAAACTGCGCCTACGGTCGCGAGGATGGTTCCCAAAGAGAGGCCGACAGATCGGTCAGGTATGTCGAACAGGGTGAGCGAGCCTGCGAGCAATGCGACGACACCGCCGAACGAAAGGATCCCGTTGGCCGGGGTGAATGCATCGAGCACGAAGAGCCCCATGCCGAAGAGAATGAGTGCAACGCCGGCGATGTTGACGGGGAGCACCTGTAGTCCGAACAGCGCAAGCAGCAAACACACACCACCTGCCGCCAACCCAAATCCAATCCCCGGTTGGAAGAACTCGTAGATGAGCCCGTAGATGCCGAGGATGAAAAGAATGTAAACAAGGTTCGGATCTGCAAGCAGCGAGAGCAGACGTTCCCGTAGGTTGGGCCGAACTTCCACGACCTGACGGAAAAGCGTCTGCAAGACGCGGCCGTCCGGCAGTTCGTAGCCATGGAGCTGATCGAGCAGTGCTTCCGTATCGTCGGCGACAAGATCGATGACGTCCTGCGCCAGGGCTTCGGAAGCGCTGATTGAACTGGATTCCAGCACCGCAGCTTCCGCCCAGTCGACGTTCCGCCCCCTTTGCTCTGCAATCGAGCGTGCGAATGCGGCCGCATCGTTTGCGGCCTTGTCCATGGACGCATCCGCGGTGCCTTCGTTACTGTCACCGCCGATGAGATTGACCGGATGCGCTGCCCCGATGTTCGTTCCGGGTGCCATTGCGGCAACATCTGCGGCCAGGGTGATGAAGGTTCCTGCGGACGCTGCCCGGGCGCCGGAAGGCGCAACAAACACGACAACGGGAACGGCTGCATTCAGTTCCGCAGCCACGATATCCCGCGTAGATTGATCCAGTCCTCCGGGCGTATTGAGTTCGATCAACACAAACTCCGCTGCGGCTTTCTCGGATTGCCGGAATACCCGAAGGAGCAGATCCTTTGTCGCGGGGTTGATGGAGTCTTCAAGGCGTACACGGAAGATCGCTCCGGCTGCGAACGCCGGAATCGTCATCGCAACGAGCAACAACAACACGGTGAGCTTGCGCATCATAAGAAAGACTGTAGCGAACGAAGCAGTGGAAGCAAAGAAACGCCCCCCGGTTGCGCCGAGGGGCGGATCGCGTTTCGCCTAGTCGCAGCAGGCGTCGTCCGTATCCGTGTTGTTGCCGTCGTCGCACTCTGTGATGAAATTGGGGTGGTCAACGGTCGCTGTAACAGGAATGGGGCAGCCGGGTTGGTTAATCGAGAACGTGATGACCAACTCCTCGCTCTCGGTATCCCCAGGATCGAGGTCGGAGAAGATCACTTCGGTGTCCGAGCCGCGATCGCAGCTCGCCTTGACGTAGATAGCATCAGTAACGCTGGCGGTTCCGGTGTTCGTGACCGTTACATCGACCGTGAGGACGTAGACCTGGCGGTCACGGTCCAGTTCGCATCTGATTTCATCGATGTCGATGATGAGATCCGGACAATCAGGATCTCCACCTGGATCGTCTCCTGGATCATCGCCGGGTTCGCCAAGACAACAGATGTCGTCGATCACGACGTTGTTGTGCTCGTCGCACTCCGCAATCACGTATCCCGAGTCCGCGATGAGTTCGTACCACAACGGACAGGGCGCGCCTCCGGTCGGATCGGGCGGGGTTGTGAACGACATCGTGAGCGAAACAATCCCACCAGGTGGCAGCAGAGGCGGGATTGTGACCGTGGCTAGGTCGGATCCCGGATGGGATGTGCTGGCGAGCGAGACATCGAACGAAGAAGTCACTGGGGCGCTTCCGACATTGATCACATCGAACCACACCATCAGCTCATACATTTCGCTTCTCGTGTCGTAGACACAACTCTCGTCGGATACGCGAATCGCAAGATCAGGACACTCGTCGGTTGGCTCGCCAGGACCGGTGGTTTCCAAGGCATGCAGGCGCGCCGGAACCGGTGTGCCCATCGGGAAGCAGCGGCCGATACCGCCCGGAACCCATGTGTCGGTTGTGGGACCGGGTACGACGACCATGAATACTGCCGTGCTTCCGGGCTGAATGCCGCAACTGCCGAGCGGCAGCCACCAAACCCATGCACCCGGTGCTGCACTGAAGATCCATCCTGTACCCTCTGCGTGTCCGAGGGTTGGAAGCCCAATGCTATTTGGGATAAGGAAGAAACAGAAGCCGCATCCGTCTTCGGAGTAGCTGACGTTTGTGACGGTCCAGATGTAGATGTCCGCGTCCCCTTCGCGGATGACGCACTCTTCGACAATCACTTCCCCGTAGTCCCCGAGGAAATTGGATGTCTCGTGGATTGCGATTGCGTTCTCCGGGCAGCTGTGTTCCTGCGGCTCAGGCTCTGGCTCAATCAAAGGGGAAAGCGCGAGCATGAACTCCACAGGGATCCAACGGTTCAGAAACTCGATCTCGAACCACGCGGTTGTGCGCCCGACGGTCTCAAGGACCTGCCCCTGATGGCCGTCCTTCCACGAGTCTTCCTTGGCCCATGCGAAGTCCACCGGGGTATAGCCGGCAGGCGTTTGCTCGTACAGGAAGGAGCGTCCAGAGAAGTACCGATTTCGCTCCTCGCTCTCCGCGATCCCGGCAATGACGCCTTCTCCAGTCGAGAGTTCGTGGATGTACCTCTCCAAAGTGGGTTCTCCCATGAGTTCCAGAACGACGCCAGGGATTGCGTCCGGTGAGAACGGGCCGTATCCCTGCGATTGGAACTCCTGCGGAAACCCCTGATCGTAGATCTTGAGTACGAACTCATCAGGGTACCGTTGGGCGATGTAGTTTGCGAGCCCGACGACAAGCAGAACATCCGTCGTACCTCTTGGCGACTCCGTTTGCATGGAATGGAGTCCGAAGTCATTGGCGAGTTCGATCGTATCCAGCTCATCGATCACACCGTCTCCGTTGTAATCCTGCATCAGTGCCGGGTAGCCGTGCTCGGCGAACCAGGCGGCGATTGTCGCGGCCTGGATCGGTCCGGTCCACAGCGGTGTCCAGTGTGGCAAACTCTCCTGGCTGATCAACTGCATGTCGGTCAGGATCAGTCCGGGGATCTCGATCTGGCTCGCCCCCGATAGGCTCAGCGCTACGAGAATGGAGAGTAGCGCAATGCAAGCTGCACTCTTCCTCATACGAATCTCCTCCTTCTTCGTGACCATGATGGATTGCCCATCTAACGCACTTACAACCACTCTGGGAAGTTGTTCTAGTCAGTATGGGTTTTCCCGCGCGATGCGGCAAGCATCTGGCCGATGCGCAAGGATTGCCGTTGAAGCACACCCATACGTCACCGGTGCGTGTCCGGCCATCGTCGAGTAGACTCATGGCACGTTCCGAGCAGCCGCAAGGAGGCTTCATGACCGAGCGCATTGGAGATTTGTTTCTGGAGCAAACGAAATATCGAAACCTGGAACCTTCGGATCAAGAAAAGAAGCTTCCCCAACCCCCCCTCTTCCGACACTACCAGGAAGGGGAACGCTTCGACCTGCCCCAGCCGGATGGTCTTCGATTCGACCGGCTGAGCTTGCAGGATGCAATCGAAAAGCGTAGAAGCGTGCGCACGTACGCTGAAACACCGTTCTCGCTTGACCAGCTCTCGTATCTGCTCTGGGCTACACAAGGGGTTAAGCCGGAATCCACCAAGCGATTTACGCTTCGTACCGTTCCTTCCGCAGGAGCGCGGCACCCCTTCGAGACGCTCGTCCTTGTGAATCGCGTGAACGCACTCGATCCAGGGCTCTACCAATTCGATGCAGACAAGCACGCCCTGGTGCGCTGGCATACTGCACCCGATATCGCCAGCCGGTTGACAAAGGCTTGCTTGGGGCAGCCAATGATCGGCAACGCTGCGGCCACGCTCATCTGGGTCGCGGATCGGTATCGCATGGCATGGCGCTACGGGGAACGCGGGTTGCGCTACCTCTACCTCGATGCGGGGCATGTCTGCCAGAACGCTTACTTGGCGGCCGAGTCCTTTGGCGCCGGTGCCTGCGCGATTGGCGCCTTCTTCGACGATCAGGTCAACGAGCTACTGGGGCTCGATGGCTCCGATCACTTTGCTGTCTACCTTGCAGCTGTCGGGATCAAGGCTGAGCCGTAGATCGGCGCAAGAAGCGCCGTTTGATGGGCGCTTGCGGCAACGGTCGAGCCGGCTTTCGGTGCTGCGCTAACGACCGCCGCTGGAACCTGCATGATCGTCGTTTGATGTTCAATCGTTGCGCTCGCGCCGAGGTTGTCTTCCACCGTGAGGCGCACGAGGTATAGACCGATCTCGTTGTAGGCGTGGCTTACGCGCGTTCCACGGCGTGTCGAACCATCACCGAACTCCCGGACGAAATCCACCAGCCGACCCTCCAGGTCTAAGGAGGCGGATGCATCGAACCGCACGCTCTCCCCTCGAACCGGGTCGTCGTTCGAAAAGCGGCAACTGGCGATAGGCGGGGTATTCGCTACAGAGATGGCCTGCGCTGCCACGGAGCGCAGGCCTTGCCGATCCATGACGGTTAGGCGAACGGTGTACTGGCCGGCCTCCTCGAATTGATGATCGAAAGACGGGGCGAGCACGACGATGTCTTCGGAACCCAAGACCTCCCAACGCAACGACGTAATCGCCTCATCGTCGGTGGATGCGCGTGCATCGAACGAGACCACGGAGCGGTGCCGTGCCCTCGCGTGGCGAGGCATCAATGACTGCGACAGGTGCAAGATTGCCCGCAGGCAAGCTGCACCCGCAAAGCAGCGACGCTGCGAGGAGCGAGACGAGTGCGATGATCAGACAGCGTTTCCTCATGGCAGGAGGGTAGCATCGAACGCGGGAGTGGGGCGCTGCCTTCTGAGCGTTGGCAAGCGGAAAGCGGTTCCGTCAGTCGGGGAGACAGTCGTGCGCTTTCGGATTGTCAGATGAACCGAAGACCTTGTTGAGCGACTCCAAGAGAGTCGGGTGTGCAAACAGAGCGTCTCGCAAGGCGGTGTACAGTAGTCGACTCATCATCGCGATCTGAAGCGCGCTCATGAGTTCACCCGCTTCGATTCCCAACACTGATGCGCCGAGAGTCTTGTCTGTTCCCGCGTCAGCAATCGACTTCATGAATCCGCGACTTACGCTAATCGCCAGCGCCCGAGCCGCGAGACGTATGGGAAACATGGCGATTCGGATACTCTTTTCGGTTGCGCGTGCTTCCTTCGCGGAAGAAATCGACGACTTCGGTCATACGCTGTCGAATTCTCGACCAATCGACCGGGAGCCGTGTACACGGGATGCCGTACGATGCTGCGCGAGACATGAGATGAGCGATCCGTCCACTCGCGATCAGCTTCTTGGCCGGCGTACATCCCTCGTTGACGCAAGTGCCCCCGATGTGTTTGCGCTCGATCAGCACGGTATGGTGTTCTGCGTCAGCAAGCGCCATGTCAAGCGGAGTTCCAGCTTGACCGGATCCCATGATGATTGCATTGAGCGACTCGACCCTCGGTGCCGCCCTCGACATCATCTCCTCGCGTACTCTAGAAGGATCGTGGTTGGTGAACAACCTATCATTCGATACGCTAGAAGTCCTCAGCCACAAGAAAGGACGCCGGATGACGGATTGGGTCAGTAGCGAGACGTTCTCAGCCTATGCCGAGACGGATCTCGATCGTTGGAGACAGCTCGAAGGCAGGACCCTCGTTGCGCGCAGTTCCGAATGGGGAGAAGGCCTTGTCGAACGGGTCTCGTGGGGAACGCCTGGCCAGAACGTACCGGCGTTCGTCCAGCTGAAGATTCGTTATGACGACGGGCTGGTCGTCACGGCAAACGCAACGAGCTTTGCCATACACCATCGACGTGTCCAGGTTTCACACGAAATCGCTGCCTTTATCGAGCAATGGTTCGCAAAGGACGTCGATTCCTACGCGCGGGAGACGGCGCTGCAAGTGCACGCCCGCAAATTGCGAGAGCGGTTGGATCAAACGCGGTTGGCGCGCTTGGATCAGCGCCGCGGCAGATCGGCAGACGCGGGTGGCGATTCCGAAGCATCGCGGTAAGTTCGGCCGAGTGCGCGGCGGGAAAATCCAGGTGGAAAAGTGGCGTTTGCCTGAGCATAGATGGCAACACACCACCTTGTGGTCATGTGTGAAGAATGCTAATGTTGAGCATCAAGCGCCCGAGAAGGAGTTCCATGGCCGCCAGCTCAAACGAGTATGACCACATCCTTTCCTCCGCAGCCTGTGAGGGGAGAGGCGTCTCTACTACGTCATCGATTCCTCTATACTACCAACTCTACATGATTCTCCAGCGGATCATCCGCGATCAGAAACTTGTGCCTGATAGCCGTTTCCCCTCCGAGGAAGCCATCTCTGCGCACTTCAATGTGAGCCGTCCGACCGCTAACCGCGCGATCCATGAACTGATCGAACGCGGCTGGCTCGTACGAAGACGCGGGCGCGGAACCTTTGTGCAGCGAATTGCGATGCCCCAGCTGGCTCTGCTGAACAACAGTCTGAGTTTCTCGGATGACATTGGCAGACGAGCGGATCACCAGACTGAGTTTGTAACGCGCGCCATCCTTCCGGCTTCCGAAGAGGATGCGTTGGCGCTTCAGTTGGCGCCGGGCACGCTGATTCAATATGTGCGACGCCTGCACAGGATCAAGGATCGCGTGATCATGGTGTGTGATTCTAAGCTCTCTGCGGCGCGATTTCCCGATCTAGAGCAAAAGGCGTATGTCAACGGAAGTCTATTCGAGACGTTGCGAACGCACTACGATTGCGCCGTTGTGCGTGCAGAGCGCTGCGTCGAAGCCGCAGAGATGCTTGACGCACGTGTTGCGGAGCTCTTACGGATTCCGATGTTCGCGCCGATCCTCATGTTGACGGGCGTCGCGTTTGACGAGGAGTTGAACCACGTCGAAACGATGACCGCCTACGTGCGGGAGGGTGTGATGTTCAAGAACGTGATCTCTGCGGAGTCCGGTCTCGAGCCGGTCTATGGAGATGCCTGCCCCAGGGCGGCTGCACCGAGCGAGGGCGAAGCCTGCTGAACGGAGCTTAGGTGTCGGCGAACTCTGGACCGGCCATCGTTGCGCGCACCCGCTTCGGGAATCCCTCTGTGATGATGTCTCCGTAGTTGTGTCCCGCATGTGCGGGATAGACGCAGAAGGAGATGAGAGGCTCGTCGCCGGTGTTGATCGAGCGGTGCGCCCAGAATGGAGGCGCGTAGACGACGCGACCGGGCGACATCTCCTCGGCAGCCCAACGGCCGTCGCGTGTCTTCATTAGAAGGTACCCGGATCCCCGAACGCAGAGGTAGGTCTCAGCGGTGTCTGCCACCGTGTGATAGTGCCCCTTGGTCATGTAGTACTCGTTGCCGATCGTACCGGGCTCCAGAATACTCATGCAGAAGAGCAGATGTCCCGGAGTTTCCGGAACGGCGCGCTCGTAGACCTTATAGTGCAACGGATTGCCCGCGGCAATCCGTGCACTCAATGCGTCTTCGTCTGCGTAGTAACCTTCCATGTCCGACGCGCGCCGCACGATCACGCGGTCCGCATCTTCCATGATGCCGGTCTCGAAGTCGATGGCTGCGCCGAATGGCGACTCAATGGACATGTGAAGTACCTCCTGGTGCCGTGCGCACGGCTGCAGCGATGTGTGCTAGCTTCTCAAGCTCCGGACCTGTCGAGGCAATCTCAACCTGGAAGACCTCGCTGATGACGCGCGTCCAACCGTGAATGAAGTAGATCCATCCATCTTCAATAACCAGATTTCGTGCGGATTGCTGTGCCCGGGCCTGTTGCAGGAAATCAAGATCCCCGCGGTAGTTGAAGTCCCAAACGCAAGCTCCAGCAGGAAAGCGCACGTTGTCTGTTACTGGAGATCCGGGGCGATCCTTCCCTAGTCCGGTTGCATTGGCAATGACGCTTCCTGGAGCCAGTCCGGCACAGACCGCGTCGTTCTCCGTAGGTGTCGGCGCGAGCACGTACTCTATCGGAAGAGGGCATGGCATTTGCCGATGAATCGCCTGCATCTCTTCAAGTCGTCGCGCACTACGGTTGGTGACCACAATACGCTTAGGATGGAGCTCGCCTCGTTGGGCACGCTCCACCAGGTTGACCGACAATGCCAGAGAGGATCCGCCTGCGCCGAGCAGCAACATCTCAGCGTCCGAGTTCCAATGCCACGGGGGCACAAAGGCATCCAGCGCCATCCCGCTTGTGATCGGATCCATCGCTCTGCCAATGAGCCGAGTGTCTCGCTTGGCGATGCAGCTGATCTCTCCGAGTTTTGACGCGTACGGACCGAGTTCGTCGAATAACGGCCGCGCTGCCTCCAATAGGTCGAGCTTGTGTGTGGTTACCAACGCACCAAGGGACAACGGATCATGCTTGATGTGCTCAACCATCGCGTGATATCGGTGAGGTTCATCGTGAAGCGCGAAATCAACGCCCACGAGTTCCGCTTCGATTCCCAATGCCTCTGCCCATCGCGGAAACACACGCATGATGGAAGACTGCGTGGTCGTGACGCCAATGAAGTACATCGTGGGTACGCTGCGCGGTCCGGGAAGTGCTGTTGCCATCCGTTGCCCCTCGTTTCCGTGCTGTGCTAGTCGGTGTCCCATTCCGGGCCAAAATCAGGGGTGATCATCCGTTCTCCCCGCGCGAGACCGTGAATGGCGGCCATGTCCGACGAGCTTAGTTCGAAATCGAAGATCTCGAAGTTTTCTTTCCCGTGGTCATAGCTCGATGCCTTCGGGATTGCACCTACATTGGGCTGCTGCATGAACCAGCGCAGCGTGACCTGTGCTGCAGTCTTGCCGTATTTCGCTCCAACGGCAGCCAAGGTCTCGTCCTTGTGACAGGCACCGATCCCGAGTGGCGCGTAGGCCATCACAAGAGCGTTGTGCTTCACAGCCGCGTTGATGATCTTGGTCTGCGCAAGATAGGGGTGATACTCCACCTGGTTGCACACCACGGGCGCTGCCTTTGCCGCGCGCTGGAACAGGGCAACAGGGAAATTGCTGACGCCTAGGTGGCGTACTTTCCCCTGCTCGACCTCCTTGAGCATGACGGCCAGTGTCTCCTCGACTTCGAACTTGGGATTCGGCCAGTGGATGAGCCAAAGATCCACATACTCCAGATCCATGTCTCGAAGACTCTGATCTAGGCTCTTGCGGAGACCCTCAGGAGACATGTCATCCATCCACGCCTTGGTCGTGATGAACAGTTCCTCCCGACGAAGGCCCCCGGCCTTGATGCCTTCTCCGACAGCTTGCTCGTTCTCGTAGATCTCTGCAGTATCCAAGTGGCGATACCCGATCTTGAGCGCATTCTCGACGGCCTGAGCGCATTCATCGTCCTTCATCCGAAACGTGCCGAACCCAAGGGCCGGAACACTTGCACCTTGTACATTCTCGAACTTCATTCGAACCTTCCTTTCCCTCGTACTACCCGGATTCCCCGAACGCTGTCTTGTAGTCTTGATGGAACCTGATGGCTGACGCTTCAACTGCTGGATTGGCGCAGATCTTCGATACGACGTTTGCCTGAATCGCCGCGAAATCGGCACCGATCTTCCAGGAGATCATCAGTTCTTCCGGAGTCCGGACGCTTGCCGCGATCACCTTCGCAGATAGTTCGTGCTGAGACACGAGTTCTACCATGTCGCTGACCACTTGACAACCGTCGCCACCGATATCGTAGATCCGTGCCATGTAGGGCGCGAGAAACTCGGCGCCTGCATGGGCAGCCAGGAGTGCCTCATTGGCTGCACAGATTGCTGTTGCCGTGATTCGAACACCTTCGGCAGCTAGTGCAGAGATCGCTTCAATCCCGTTGGCTGTCACGGGGACCTTAACGACGACGCGCTCTCTGTCAATGCTGGCCAACCCACGGCCCTCATCAATCATGGCCTCTGTTGCCATTCCCGAGACTTGAATGAACACTGGGTCCGGAACCAGATCCAGAAGCGCCTTCACTAGTTGCGGCGATGGCAGACCGGCTTCTGCCACCAAACTGGGATTGCTTGCAACGCCCACAAACACGCCCAAGCGATAAAAGTCCCTTACCTCATCGAGGTTTGCGGAAATCAGAATCAGCTTCATGCTGCATCCCCTCTACGATGGGCTTCGATCGATGCCAGTACGGCCCCCATGTGCGCAAGCGCTGGGCCCCCGTCCATGATGACTGCAACGAAGGAGGCCTCTTTGATCTCGTCGTCGGTTGCACCTGCAGTGATTGCGGAGCGAACGTGGTAGGAGATGCAGCGTTCGCAGCCTTTGACCAAAGCGATCGCAATCGCAATCAGTTCCTTGGATTTCCTGGACAAGCTTCCGTCATCGTGCGCGGCTGCTGTGAAACGACGCCAGGCAGAGAGGATCGCCCCGTAAGGCTTCTCTGCCAACGCCTTCATCGTCTCCGCCAGTTCCTCAGTTGCTTGGTTCATCGATTCCACGTGATTCACGTTTGATCCCTCATTTCGCGCCCTCTTCCGCCAATGTGCGAAGTACACCCAACGCCGCGTCTACGCAAACACGATTAACGCCGAGGGAAAGCAATCCGCGAATTCCCGCCAACGTGATGATCCCTCCGGCCGCCTTAAGCTTGAGCCCATTGCTCCCAGCAGCCAATTTCGAAAGGGTCTCGGGAGAGGCTTGACCCTGAGCGCTTGGATCGGTCGACACAAGGCGGAATCCGACGGTGTTGACAACGTAGGAAAAGCCAAGCTCTGCGGCGATCGAGCATGCCTTCGCAAGGATGTCCTGGCTGAATCGCGTGGCCTCCAGCACGAGCTTGAGCGTGGCGTCTCCGGCTGCCTCGCCAAGGGTGCGCAGCTCGAACGCGTAGTCCTCCCAACGTTCAGCCAGTATCGTGCCGAAATGAGGAATCACATCCAGTTCCTGTGCGCCTGCTGCCACTGCGGTTGCAGCCTCCACGGCCTTGACCGCGGGCGCTTGCGTGCCAAACGGATGGCTGATGACGGTGCCGATGGCCGGGCGACTCCCGCTGACGAACGCGCAGGCGCGCCTCACCTGGCCGGATGGCACGATGATCGTCCTCAGGTTGTATGTGACAGCCTCCAGGCAAACCATCTCTAGCTCCCGGTAGGACATGTCCTTGCGCAGCGCGGTGTAGTCGATTCGGCTCGCCACCGCCTCAGGGATTGTTGCTCGGCGTTCGCTCATGTCAAACGCTCCCTTGCTTCGTCAAGAATGGAGAAAATCGGGCTCGCGTGAATGTTGTCTGCGCCGGCTTCGAAGTACGACAGCGCATGCGCCAACGTTCTTACGCCTCCGGAGACGTCGATCTGTAATCCCTCTCCGAACTCCCGGCGGATCAAGCGAACATCTTCTTCGTGCGTATTCCATCCGTACCCGGACGAGGTCTTGATCCCTTGGACGCCTCCAGCGATGTAGGCCTCCAGTGTCTTGAGGAGTTCGTCGCGGGTGAGGATTGCGGTCTCCGGAATGACCATGATCCAGATTTTCCCGTCGGCAGCATCGACCATACGCCTTGCATCCTCCTGCACGGCCTCGAAGTCGCGGGACTTGATGGCAGAGAAGTCTCCTCCAATATCGATCTCATCTGCGCCGAGACGTACGCCTTGCTTGATTGCAGCGACCTTCGCCTCGGTGGACCAGTTTCCCACAGGATACGCAGCCTCGATGCCCACGCGGATGCCAAGTGGGGTGAGGATCTCCTGGGCAAGCGGAACCCACGGCTGATCGACGAAAATGCCATCGATTGCCGGGTAGTTCGCAAAGCGCTGCAGGAAGCCTCGCGCCTCCTGCTCATCAGCCGCTGGCGAGAACGTTGCGCACATCATTCTCTGACACAGAGTCTGAAGTGTTGCAGGATTCTCTCGAGGCTTCCGGTTCCCGTTCATGACTTCCTTCCCTACGATGCCAATTCTCCTTGGAGACTTGCGACGTCATCGAATACCGGTGCCAGCGCTTCATACGCCCGGCAGAAGAGCGAATACGTCTGGTCATAAGCTGCCTTGCTCTCCGCAACGGGTTGATCGGTGCCCGCAATGGGGCAAAGGGTCTCTGCAACGCTGAAGTTGTCGAATACACCCACGCCGACGCCTGCGCAGACCGCTGCGCCCAGCGAGGTTGCAAACTCGCCGCTCTCCAGCCGCTCGATCGGAATGCCCAGCATGTCCGAAAGCGCTTGGCACAGCACCGTGTTGTGGATCCCGCCACCGATCATCCGAAGAGAAGTCAGCTCCGCGCCCTGCTCGGTCAAGGCTTCGAAGATGATCCTCAAGTTGAAGGCCACACCCTCGATGACTGCACGAACCAGATCTCCCACACCGTGGCTTCGCGCCAATCCGACAAACGCTCCACGCGCATTCTCATTCCAATAGGGGCTTCGCTCTCCGATCAGATACGGAAGAAACAGCACGCCATGGGCGCAGGGCGAAGATGCTGTGGCCCAACGGTTGAGCGTCTCGTACGCTTCCTGCGAACTCTTTCCCCATTCGTCCGGAATGAGCACCTCGCGAATCCAGTCATAGGAACCTCCGGCGCTCTGCATGGTCCCTACAGGCATGTACAAGGACGGCTCCAAATGGCAGAGGTTGAACGTGCGCATGCCCGGATCAAATACGGGTTCGCGGGTTGCGATAGCGATCCAGGATGAAGAACCGAAGTAGTTATATCCTTCATTGGCACGAATCACGCCGGCGCCGACAGTCGCACACGCGCCATCTCCGCCACCAAGCACCACGGGGACGCCCTCAAGATCGACGTCCTCCGCAGTGCGGACCGTACCTACCACGGTGGCTGAGGGTACCGCCTCCGGGAACAGATGCTCCGGAATCAAGGCGGCCTCAAGGAGGTCTTTGCTCCACTTCTTCGCGGCAAGATCATAGGCATTGGTTGCGGATGCATCCGAGTAATCGGTGAGCAATTGACCGGTAAGCTGCGCTACGACGTAATCCTTTGCCTGCAACACAGCATGAGTTTTCTTGTAGATCTCCGGCTCGTTGTCTCGGACCCACATGATCTTCTCGAGCGTGTAGTTCGGGTTCGGACGTGTCCCGGTGATTCGGTAGATCTCTTCTGCACCGAGCGAGCGTAGCAGAGCGTCAACTTGCGTTGTGGCGCGCTGATCTGCCCAGATAATCGCACGGCGAAGCGCATTCGCCTGTGCATCCACGGGGACGCAGCCCATCATGTGCCCACTGAAGCTCATCCCTTCGATTTGGGACTTATCGATCCCCGCTTGCTTCATGACGGACGCAGAGGCTCGACAGACTGCGGCAACCCACGACTCGGGTTCCTGTTCAACCCATCCGGGGCGATCATAATGCGTTGGATACGCCTCCAATGCACTCGCGATCAGCTTCCCGTCCGTACTGAACAACGTGGCCTTGTTCCCAGTGGTTCCCAGGTCATGTGCGAGCAGATACGAGGCTGCCATGGTGTTCCTCCTGCATTACTTAGTGAGATCGATGGTGATCTTGACACCCTCTTGCGACGATACCGTGTCGAAGCCTTCCTGGAACCGATCCAATCCCGGAATGACGTGGGTCACAAAGTCGGACAATACGATCTCGCCGCTCTGGACGTACTTGACGACTTCGTCGTGCACTGCGGCTTCATCCTCAAACGTAGGCCACTGCACGAAATGGATTGCCCAGTTGTACGGCGCAGCTTCCCAGTCGATCTCGCAGTTTGTCTGGGCCGCGATGCCGTAGACTCCGACTTTCCCGTTGAACTTCACGATCTTCAGACTCTCGGTCATCAGCTTGTTGATTCCGACTGCATCAATCAGGAAATCGAAGCCGTCGGCTTCGATGGATTTCGCCTTCGTGACGAGATCCTCGGATGTCGGGTCGAACACGATATCTGCGCCCAACTTGTACGCACGTTCACGGCGAGACGCATTGGGCTCGCTGACGACAACAGGATCTGCGCCCTTCAGTTTCGCGAACTTGACCATAGACAAACCCACAGGGCCGGCGCCATGAATGAGTACGGAGTGTCCCTGCCCTACACCGAATCGCTGGAGTCCGGACAGGACCTCCTTCAGCGTAATCAGCATCACCGCTTCATGGGGATCGAAGTCCGACGGCACGATCTGCTGCGCGAGATAGATGTCGTAGTAGTCATCTCTGCCGTCTGCCTTCATGGCTGCGATGTCTCCGATGAGACCGTACTCCGCGAAGCTGCCCCATCCGGACGCGAAACGCTCGTCTCCTGTAGTCTCGAGAATCGAGCGAAGCACGAGATCCCCCGGCTTGAAGGACGTGACTTTGCTGCCGACTTCCACGATCCGTCCGACGCTCTCGTGGCCGAGGATGGCCGGATATGTGTCAAAGCCCTTGAAATCCCCATGAATCAACTTGAAGTCCGTTCCGTTGCAGATGCCACAGCTGAGGTTCTGCACCAGCGCATGGTAGTCCCCCATCTCGGGCTTGGGGAGCTGCTCGACCTTCATGGTGCCATCTTTGTAGAATGCGAGCGCTTTCATACTGTACCTCCTTGTCTCGTTGTCCTGTCGAGAACGTTGCCGTCTCGTGTTGCTCGGTTACCAGCCTCTACGCTGCAAGTAGTTCGTGTAGGGAATCTTCTCCAACGGGGTAATGTCCGCCCATGCTGCAAACTCCAAGACCGCATCGCTGAGGGGCTCCATGGCAAGCGGGAAGTGATGCTCGAATCCATTGACCATCACCGTGTTCGCGAAGTCAAGGGCCGAAAGGCGCTCTCCGCTCATGGTGAAGTTGGTTGCCCATCCGCATGTCCCGCGAGGGCTTGGCTTCGAGGTGCCAAGCGTCTCACCGGTGGCCAGAAGAAGGCGGTTCCCACCGTCGGTCAGCCGCATGAGCGTGAACGGCGTCTTCTTGAGCACCATATTGAATGCGGCCGGCGCAGGCCCCACGGTGCCATCGTCTGCGGCTGCCTCGATGATGCTGTGCCGACATTGGACGCAATCCTCTGTCCAGCAGGGATGTCCCACACCGCAGTGCCAGAGGAGGATGGAGTCATCCTCGGGATCCAGCGCCGACAGATCCATGAGCACCGGCTTGCCTCCACCCATGGCCTTGAGGATGGCCATCGAGACTGCGCTCGGAATGTCACCTTCGCACGCTGCGACATGGTCATGCTCATTCAAGCGCCCGAGCGTGGAACAGGCTGTCAGCCCGTACAACGCCTGGAAGTGCGGCCAACAGGCGATGCCAACGCCAGTGTATTCGTTTTCCGCAATCAACTGATCAAAGATTGCATAGACGCGTGCCAGTTTCAGAAATTCCTGTGACGTGATTCCTTCTGCAGGGACCTGGGCTTCGATCTCCTTGGCCACGGCCAGGACCTGTGCCTCAGGAAGTGCGTCCGCTTCAGCGAGGATTTCCGTGAGTTCTCGGCGATCCACGGTGATGTTGAACTTGGAGCGCAGGCGACCATCGTTCCAGTAGACGTCGTAGTAGCCCTCAGGTGTTCCGCCGATGTTCGCGAAGCGCGCGCCATTCAGGGTCTTCAGTGCGCGCAATGCACGGACTGTAGGATCAAAGCGCTCCAAGAAGATCTGGCTGCTTGCCTCCCCGAAGAACCACTTGTACTTCACATCCCGCTCCGCGAGGTAGGTCCCCAGAATGCCGGCGTACAGATTCACCCCACAGAGCGAATTCAAACGCAGTGGGCCGATGCTTTCCGGTTCGGGCATCGCCCACAGTCCAAGCGGAACGGCGAGATTCGCATACGCTGCGATAATCTCACCGGCTGCAAACGTGCAGGATTGGATCAAAACCAGATCTACACGCTGTGCGTCGAGTTCCTTGGCGAACGCGGTCGCGATGTCTACGTCGTTGGTGATATCTTGGGCCGCAATGATCTCGAAGTTCCACGTCTTGCCCAATTCCCGAAGCGACGCTACGGACTCAAGATACTTTTTCCGGCCGTACTCCTGATCAAAGCAGTCATACCAAACGCCTGCCAATCCAATCCTCAGAGTTTTCACGATGCCTCCCTTGGTCTGGCGCGATCGAACATCGGCGTCGACTCGCGCTATGCTTTTCTCTGGCGGAGCCGGTCGATCACGACAGCGGTAACGACGAGTGTCCCGATGATGATTTGCTGATAGAACGGTGAGATGCCGACCAAGTTGGCTCCGTTTCTCAGCACACCGAGGAAGAGTGCGCCGATGAGCGTTCCGATCATTCCCCCGCGACCGCCGAAGAAGCTTGTTCCGCCGATCACGACTGCGGAGATCACGTCAAGTTCCCATCCTGTTGCAGCTGCCGGCCAAGCAGAGCGTGTTCTTGAAGCAAGGATAATACCGGCGAATCCAGCCAGCGTACTGCACAAAATGAAGTTCGCGATCCGATATCGATCGACCTTGATTCCCGAGAGCCTGGCGGCCTCTTGATTGCCACCGATAGCATAAACGGCTCTTCCATAGGGAGTTCTCGTCAACACGAGGTACCCAAGTATCATGAAGATAACAAAGATAATCACCGGGACAGGAATGGGACCCACCATACCGCCGCCGAGCGCGCCGAAGGATTTCGGCAAGTTTCCGATGGACAGTCCCTTGGTGTAGACAAGGGCCATCCCTCGTGCGACGGACATCATGCCCAAGGACACGACAAACGAGTGTACTTTCGCCTTGGTGATAATGATCCCCATGAGCCAGCCCATGAGCGCTGCAATCGGAATCGGGGCAAGAATAGCGAGTGTCGGCGACAAGCCTTGTCTGGCCATGAGCCCGGCGGTCAATGCGCCGCAGAATCCGGCCACCGATCCAACAGAGAGATCGATGTCTGCGGAGAGAATCACGAACGTCATACCCACAGACATGATTCCGATCATCGAAACCTGCCGAATCACGTTGAAGATATTGTTTACGCTCAGGAAGACAGGCCGAATGCTCGCGATGATGACACACACGAGGAGAAACACGAAGAAGATGCTGTACTCCCGAAGCAGGCGTTGCGTCGTCTGCTTTGCGAGCCTTCCGATTCTCTGACTGAACGTCCCACTTGCTTGATCCATCCTCTTGTCCCCTTCTCCTCCGTAGATTCTTGCGTTCGAGGCTCGAAGTCGAGCGCTCTGATCTATAGGTGGGGGAGCCTCGAAGGCTCCCCCACGGGTCTAGTTATTCCAGCTCGTAGTTCATCTCTGCTTCGGTCTCGTAGTTCGAGAGCACGAGCATCCAAGGATTGATGTCGTAGTCGATGTTCTCCGGCATCGTGCCGTCAATTACGTACTTGCACAGCTGCTCGGTGGCCAGGCGCGCCATTTCGACTGGATACTGAATGGTGGCATCCAGTTCTCCAGCCTCAAGGGCCCGCAGACCGCCCGGGACACCGTCGTAACCCACGACGATGACGTCTTCGAAATCGATGCCCGCATCGATCATGGCCTGAATGGCGCCGAGTGCGGAGTCATCGTTTGCACAGATGACGGCGTCGAAATCGCCGGCCGTGGCCGTAATGGCATCTTCCATGACTCGAAGTCCTTCATCCGGGGAGAATCGTCCGCTCTGTTCGTAGACGATTTCCAGGTTCGGATAATGCACCAGCTGAGCTTTGATACCGAGTTCGCGGTTGATCGCCGGCGACGAGCCCAGCTCTCCGAGGATGTGGACGATTTTTCCAACGCCGTCCAACTTGGCTGCTACGTATTCAAGCGCCAGTCGTCCGCCGAAGATATCATCCGCGCCTACGTGAAAAATGGTAGAATCTTGGTTGAAGGCCCGGCGGTCGAATGTGGCAACGGGGATACCCGCGGCCTCTGCCGACTCAATGACCGGTACGAGAACGTCAACGTTTAGGGGGTTGACCAGAATGGCATCGAAACCTTGGGCGATGAAATTCTCCATGATTTCGACCTGCCGGGCTGCATCTCCTTGCGCGTTCTCAACAACCAGCTCGATCTCCGGATACTTCGCGGCCTCGTCAACGACTGCCTGGTACGCGTAGGTCATCCAGGTATAGGCCAGTGTCATGCAGGCAAAACCAACTTTGTAGGTGGCTGCGGCAACGTTCAGAACCGGAACCGCGAGCAGACCGACAACTAGCAAAATCAACATTGCGCGTTTCATTCGTACTCCTCCTTGCTGCATCAAGTCACACGTCTTCGTCCACTTCCTCCGTTTGACGGCTCGTGTTCTCGTTTGCTGTGCCTGTGAGGGCAGCGGCGAGAATGGCTTCCTTCGAAATGCCGTCGCGGTCCAGCTCGTCGACAATGCGTCCCTGGCGCAAGACGTACACGCGGTCGCATACATCGACCAGCTCCTCAACCTCCGAAGAGATGATGAGGACCCCCGCTCCTCGATCGGCGAGCGCGCGAATCAGGGTGTAGATCTCTGACTTCGCGCCCACATCAATGCCTCGGGTGGGTTCATCGAACAGGAAGACGTTCGCGCTGGAGCAAAGCCAGCGCGCAATGACCACCTTCTGCTGATTCCCGCCACTCAAGTTCTCAACGAGCTGCTGAATCCTCGGAGTTTTGATGTCCAGTGCTTTGACTCGTTCCATCACCTCCTTCCGTATCCGTTTGAAGTCAAGGATGAGCCCCTTGCTGAAGAAACGGAGACGGCTAAATCTAGTGAGAGAAGCCAAAATAATGTTGTCACGGACACTTGCGCACAGCACGAGCCCCAGCCCCTTTCGATCTTCGGGCAGGTAACAAATGCCGTGTTGAACTGCATGTGTCGGCGACTTGATCCGCACAGGTTTGCCGGACACGTAGACCTTCCCTGCGTCCGCGCGGTCCGCACCGAAAATCGCGCGTGCGACCTCGGTTCTTCCGGAACCCATGACCCCAGCGAGCCCAACAATCTCGCCCTTGCAGATGTCGAGGTTCACATTCTCAAACATGCCTTGCCGAGTCAGGTTCTCTACGCGCAACCGCTTCTCGGTGGCCTCACATTTCGGGCGCGGGTTGCCGCGGGATACCGTGCGTCCAACCATCAGTTGAACCATCCGATCCATGGAGGCGTCCGCGACACTGAGTGTGTCCTCTTTGCGTCCATCGCGCATGACCGTGACGCGGTCCGCAATCTCTCCGACTTCTTCAAGCCGATGCGAGATGTAGATGATGGAGCAGCCGCGCTCCCTCATTTGCTTGACCACACGGAAAAGCTCTTCGATCTCCCGCGAGCTGAGCGCGGCCGTTGGCTCATCCATGATGTAGATATCCGAGTCCAAAGACAGCGCCTTGGCAATCTCGACCATCTGCTGTTTCGCGACGCCGAGCCTCCCCACGGGAGTCGTTGGCGGAATATCTACTTGCAGCTTGTGAAGTACGTCTTCGGTTGCCTGAATCATCTTCTTGCGGCTGACGATGAATCGGGTCAACGCATTGCTGCCTCTTGGCAGATGGCCCAGAGAGATGTTCTCTGCGACCGATAGATCGGGAACGAGGTTGTACTCTTGGTAGATGGTTGCAATGCCGAGCTGCTGCGCATGGCGAGGAGAGGTGATCTCCACATTGCTGCCTCGCAAGAGGATCTCGCCTTCGTCCTTGTGGTAAACACCCGCCAGGATCTTGATCAGTGTGGATTTTCCGGCCCCGTTTGCACCGAGCAATGCGTGCACTTCTCCGGGTCGAAGATCGAAATCTACGCGGTCCAGTGCGAGCACGCCAGGAAACTGCTTGAGAATCCCGCCCATCTTGAGCAGAAAACCATTCTGCTCCCGCGCTTCTCGCACGCTGGGTTCCACACGATCTGTGGTTGTTCCGGTGTTTGAGTAGCTGCTCACTCGTGCTCACTCCTTGCTGATTCGTCTGATGCCATCTGTTCGGCGTTACGCTTTCGATACACAGTGTTCTCAAATGCCACGCACTCACGGACGTAGGCATTCATGTACTCGATGGGTCCGTTTTCTCCGGTGACGTACGTAAGTCCCTTGAGTTGGAGCACCGGGCTAAACGGGGGCACTTCAAGAAGCTCTGCAACCTGTTGATCCACGAGTTCTTGTGCCACAAGGCTGCGCTCGGAACGCTCGATCAACAATCCGTAGCGTTGCTCGAGCGTCTGATAAAGGCTCCCCCCAACGAAAGCGCTGCTCGTGAAATCCGAGAAGCGCTCGTGCGGCAAGTAGGAGTCACAGACCATGACCGGTTGCCCGCTGACGCGACGCAAACGGCGAAAATACAGTAGGCTCGTATCTTGTGGAAGCTGGAGTTCTGCAGTCTCGGGCGAGGAGTCATGGAGCACCGACCGGGCAATGATCTGCGTATCAAGGGGTGCATTTGGCGGGAACTGCTCAGTGAGACTCAAGAATCCGCTGAGCAGTGCGAGTCCCACGAGCTTCTTCCCGCGAACGAACGTACCTCTGCCGCGCTCACGTTCCAGCCACTGCCGGGCAACCAATTCGTGTACCGCACGGTTTGCCGTAGGACGGCTGACACCGAACAACGCAGCGAGCGACTCCTCGGAAGGGAATCGATCCCCGGGCGAAAATCCCCCCTGTTCGATGAAACGCTTCAACAGCCTGTAGAGCTGATGATAAAGCGGAATGGTCGACTCCGACGCCAAAAGCACACGTGTGCTGTCGGCGTAGTCATCCAGAAGCAACGCATAGGACACGGGCGGCTGGAACGCCGTAGATTCCATTTCGGAACGTGCTCTGTCCTCTATCGGGTGTGTATCCATAGGAATATAGAGTGACAGTATAACAATGGCATGACTTCTTGTCAAGCCGTGAGCATGTAAGAATGACTTGACATCCTGGCGACGAGGTGGTAAGGTTCAACCACAAGACGAATACACGGCCAAGGAAAGGAGTCGCAGATGTATGTTCAGTTCTCGTATCCTCTGGACGAGAAACATCTCTTGATGCCCCCTGGCATCGATGCGCCGATACTTCGACCTCGCTCAAGGATGGTTTCCGCTCCGCCAGGGAGTGAAGAGTCCAACGTACGGTGGGAGTCGTATAACAACACGAGTTTCATCGATGCATTTGTGCACACAGGCACGCATGTGGATACGGCATTCCACGTCTCCAAGGGTGGGCCGAAACTCGGAGATTTTGGGATCGAGGATTTCGTATTCGAGCAGCCGCTGTTGCTTGAGATCCCCAAATCGGATGAAGAACTGATTGCGCGGGCGGATCTAGAACCGCACGCAAGCGCGCTGAACGATTGCGACCTCCTGCTGATCTACACGGGCTTCTCCAAGCTGCGCAGCCAGGATCCGGAACGCTACATCATGCGTCAGCCGGGTTTCTCTCCTGAAGCTGCAGCGTATCTTGTTTCATTGCCCAAGCTGCGGTGTGCCGGTGGCGACTTCCTTGGCATCGAGAACATCCCCGCGGGACGCAAGGCCGAACCCCCTTTCCCGACCCATGCTGCGTTCCTGCTTTCCGGCAGACCGTTTCTCATTCTTGAAGATCCAAACCTAGAACCGCTTCGTGGGAAGGAACTTGAGCGCGTCTTCCTGATTCCCCTCATGTTCCCGGAAGCAGAAGCAATGATGGTGACGGCATTTGCGGAGGTGAATGACTCGTGAACATCGAGCACGTGGGCGTGTATGCAAACGATACCGAGGTTCTATCGATCTGGTACAAGCATACGCTGGGAATGAGAGAGACGCATCGCATTGAGAAGGCGGGTCGCCCACCTGTCGTCTTTCTTCAAGGAGAAACCGGAGCGATTGTTGAATTCCTTCCGACTTCCGAGTTGAAGAGGGAACGGGCGTTGAATTGCCCGGGCTACTCTCATCTAGGGATCGTTGTCGAGAACATCGATCAAGAGATCGGGAGACTTGCCGGATTAGGTGTGGACGTTAAGGGGGTTCGCTCAACGAGTAACGGATGGACCATCGGGTACTTCGATGATCCTGAAGGGAACACGCTCGAACTCATTCAGCGGTCGTAGGCAAGGAGGAGTGGTGACAACGCCAAACGGACGTTTGATCGTCCACCCGGAACGCTGTCGAGGATGCAGAAGCTGCCAACTTGCGTGTTCGTTCGCCAAGACAGCCGAGTACAACCCGACCCATTCGTGCATCACGCTCGAGCGCGATCTTCGATTCGAGAAGACGGCCCCGCTAATTCAGAGTCTCTGCTGCGACTTCTGCCTCGGTGCTCCTGCATGCGTGGAAGCCTGTTCGTATGACGTCTTTGAGTTCGAATTGGCCCAAGGATCTTCGGTCGTCTACATCCTGGAGGACGCATCGTGAACAACATGGAGAACACCTGGTACGTCGACCTCACGGAGGGCAAGAGCTGGGTTGAAAGGTCCTCCTACACGGACGTTGGCCCCGTACTCGGAGGCTCCGGTCGAGGATGGCAGATCGTTGCCGATCTGCTCCCTGCGCACACCGATGCTTACGCTCCGGAGAACGTGATTGTGCTGAATCCCGGCGTGTTTGTGGGTACCCGAACGCTCGGCTCTCCGAAGCTTACAGCGATCACGAAGTTTCCAACCATTGCGTCCGAAGATGGCAAGCAGTACATTGGGTCCTGCACAAGCGGAGGACGCTATCTCGGGATTGGCATGCGGCAGGCGGGATGTGACCGCCTCGTCATTCTTGGCAAAGCCAGCCACCCGGTTGTGATTGCCATACGAGATCACGGGATTGATCTTTTGGACGCGAACGCCCTTTGGGGAAGAGGGATCGATGAGGTTGCGGTTCAGCTCATCGAGCAGGAAGGTCCAGACACCGGTGTCTTGGCCATCGGTACAGCGGGCGAGAGATTGGTCCGCAACGCGCTGACCATCATCGATCGGACCAATTCGCTCGGGCGTGGAGGCTTGGGCGCGGTGTTCGGATCGAAGAACGTCAAGGCTGTAATCGCGCGCGGAACTGGCAGCATCCGCGTTGCCGATCCGGCGCAGTTCAACAAGGTTTCGAACGAACTCATATCCAGAGCGGTGGAATGGCCACGCAGAGAACACTGGGTCAAGCTCGGACTTGCTGCCGGCTGGTCGACGTTCAAACATACCCAGAACCCGGGCATGTGGCCCAAGGAGCATTGGGACAAGCTTTACGGCGAGGAGAAGCGACTGGAGAGCTTGCAGGCAGTTATTGCCTGTGCCAGTTGCCCGCTCAGTTGTCGATTGAGATGGAAGATCCCCGGAGGCGAATTCTCTGGCGAGCAAGGACTCGGCTCTCCGTATAGCAAGAGTGCAACATCCGGCCAACTCCTGGGGATTGAGGATGACCGCAAGATGATCCACCTCGTCACCGAGGCGAATGCAACTACCGGGCTCGATTACTACACGACGCTGCGGCTCATCGACTTTGTCACGAAGATGTACGAGCGCGGACGGATTACAGCCAAGGATGTCGGCTTCGAACTCACGAGAGAATACGACACCTACGTTCGCCTCGTGGAGATGACGGGCAACCGCGAAGGGATCGGCGACGTACTCGCGGATGGATGGTACCGTGTGAAGGACGAATTCGGTCTCGATCCGCAGGAGTATTGGTACGCCGGGGTCTGCAAGGGCATGGACTTCATCTACGATGCGCGCCCTTCGCGTTTTCATCCACTGATGATGACCTTTCTGACGCGCCCGCGTCCACATCATGGCGGATCGCACACACGAACCAATTCCCGAAACAAGACGCTGGAGGAGATCATCGAGCAGGCCGAGCACTGGCAACTTCCAGAAGAGACGATGCAGCGCATCTTCACAGAAACCCCGTACTCCGGAAAGTTCAACGTGGGGCGCTACACCGCCTACATGGAGGATCTGATGCGAGTCAAGAACGCGCTCGGTCTCTGCACGATCTACACCTATCAAGCACTAGTCTTTGCCGATGACATCGCACGGTTGTACAGCGCGGCGGTTGGCGATGAAGTCGATGCACGGGAACTCATCGCGCGAGGCGGACGGATCAGCAACCTTGCCAAGCTGGTCAACGTACGCGATGGATTCGGCCGGGCAGACGACCAACCCCCGGCAGTCTGGTTCGATCCGATGCACGCTCCGGAAGGCACAATCGAGATGACGGACTACTTCGAAACCAAGAAACTGACAACAGACGACCTCGCTCAACTACTGGACGATTACTACGAAGAGCGCGGTTGGGACATAGCGACCGGCCATCCAACGCCGGCCAAACTGGAAGCACTCGGCCTCCCTGCTGAGTAGTCGGAGCCGAGTGATCAAGCTCGAACTACAACAACACCTCAAAGGGGGTAACAACGTGGGTAAGAAGATCACAGGTGTCATCCCGCCGCTACTGACGGGGTTTGACGAGAAGGGCGACTACAGCCCTGCAGCACAGAAGGAAATCACGGAGTACCTGGTCGATAAGGTCCAGGGTTTCTACATTTGCGGGACCTATGGCTCGGGCCCGCTCATGACGGCCGATGAGCGCAAACAGGTGACCGAAGACATCGTTGCACTGGTCAACGGCAGAATCCCCGTCATCGCACACGTGGGCGGTTGCTCGACGCGATCGGTCGTCGACCTTGCCAAGCACGCCGAGAAGGCGGGAGCGGACGCTGTGGCTGCAGTTCCGCCGATCTACTACGGATTCAACGAGGCTGCAGTCTTGCGGCACTTCGAGGCATTGCGCGCAGCGGTCCAGATTCCGGCCTTCGTGTACAACAACCCGAAAGCTACGGGTGTGACGGTGACTCCGTCCATGCTCAAGAAGATTGCTGACTTGGGGATTGATGGTGTCAAGGATTCGAGTTTCGAGATCTTGGTGTTCTGGGAGCAGATGTGGGCCGTTGACAACCCCGACTTTATCCCGGTCATCGGGACCGAAGCACTCATCCTTCCTGCCGTTGCCTTGGGCGCACATGGAGCGGTCTGCGGATTGGCCAATGCAATTCCCGAACCAGTGGTCGAGTGCTTCAATGCCACGGCAGCCGGGGACATGAAGCGAGCGGCTGAACTGCAGGAAGTCGTGTCGAAGATGCGCGACATCATGCACTACGCGCCAACGCTTCCGATGATTCAAGCAGTGCTCCGAGAGCGGGGTGTGAACGTCGGCTATCCTCGCATGCCGTTCGCATATCCGGAGCAGGCGCTTGTGGACAAGGCAATGAAGGAATTCCGGGCATTGGGCGCCTCCTTGTAGCCCTGATCCGGAGAAGAGGAGTTGCGATGCCAGATATCCTCGTGAGTTCCCGTTCGTTTGGGCAGGTTTCAGCGATTGGACAGGAAATCCTGGAAGGCGCTGGGCTAAGCGTTCGACGTGTGAGTTCTGAGGATCGTCCATTGGACGCAGAGAAACTCGAACGCATCGTTGGGAAAGCGAAACCGGACGTACTTCTTGCGGGCGCAGAACCGGTCCCAAGAGCCGTGCTGGCAGCAGCTCCGAAGCTCCGGATGGTCCAAAAACACGGCGTCGGGGTCGACAACATTGACCTCGGCGCCGCAACCGAACTGGGCATCGCTGTTGGGAATGCCCCTGGCACGAACAATCGGGCTGTTGCGGACTTGACGATCGGATTCATGCTGAACCTGCTTCGATCGATCGTGCCTGCCGCTGTCTCGACAAAGGCTGGCGGATGGGAACGCTTCATCGGACACGAGCTGGGGGAGGCAACCGTTGGCGTGATCGGGACCGGCAGGATTGGCCGGGAAGTCATTCAACGGTTGAAGGGATTTGGCAGCAGCATTCTCGCCTATGACGCGTATCCCGATGCTTCCTATGCAGATGCGCAGGGCTTCCAGTACGTGTCTCTGGAGGAACTGCTTTCGGTTTCCGATGTCATCACGCTTCATGTCCCGTTGATGGATGAGACGCGCAATCTCATCGGGCGAAGCGAACTGGAACGGATGAAGCCCTCCGCCGTTCTGGTGAACATTGCCAGAGGAGAGCTCATCGATGAAGCCGCGCTTGCAGAATGGCTATCGGGACGGCGTATCGCGGGTGCGGCCATCGATGTGTTCGCCACGGAACCGCCGCAGGCAAGTCCCCTGCTCAAGCTAGAGAACGTGATAGCAACCCCACACATTGGCGCATACACGCACGAAGCCATGGATGCCATGTCTCGCAGCTGCGCGGAAACGATTCTCGGCGTCTTAAGTGGCGGGCGACCAGCCAACGTCTTGAATCCGGAGGTCTTGAGCCGAGGAGACAGGACGTGAGCGCCGAAAGGGTGCCTGTCAAGTGGGTTATCTTCGACCTCGACGGGACGCTCTATCGAGGCAAAACGGCGATTCCAGGTGCCGCAGCGTCCGTCAACCACCTTCGGCAGCATGTCTCGTGCCGCTTCCTCTCGAACAACGGAGAACGACAAGCGCAAGATCTCGAGGAGCGGCTTCGCGGATTGGGGTTCCGGATCGAAGCAGGAGATGTCGCCAGCTCCGCAGACCTCGTGCTGGAGTATGTTGGGGAGCACCATCCGTCTTCTCGTGTGCTGGCGCTGACATCGGAACATCTTGCGCACGCATTGGAAGCACGCGGCTGCACCCTGGTAGAGGATGAGAGCGCTGAGTTGATCGTCGTGGGTGTGGATCGCAGGCTTTCCCGACCCCGTTTGACGCCGGCGTTGCGTGCAGCGCTGAATGGCGCAACCATCATCGGCACAAACGAGGACCCCACATTTCCAGGAGAGTGCGGCATGAAACCTGCTGCCGGAGCGTTCGTGGGCATCTTCCGGGGGATGGGGTTCGAACCTCATCGGCTTTGTGGCAAGCCGAGCGAGTGGGCCGTGCGCGAGGCGCTGAAACGATGGGAGATCGACGATCCAACGGCCTGCCTGTTCGTGGGAGACAACCTGA
>Ga0272441_10000268_pt1 | contig 118767 bp, 97 predicted proteins | sample SSMProp6N_FD_193582 | JGI IMG/M metagenome (GOLD analysis project Ga0272441, IMG submission 193582) | Marine sediment archaeal communities from Little Sippewissett salt marsh, Falmouth, MA, United States - SSM-Prop-6N | ecosystem: Environmental > Aquatic > Marine > Wetlands > Sediment ...
CAAAACCACGCTCTCCGTAGATTGGCCGGCCGGTTCCTCTTACGCAGCCCAACAGGTGGCGGCCATGCGCCGACCCCGTACAGAAGCAAGGGCCCGGCGAGAGGACATGCAGAATTGGGATTGACAAGCCAAGGCCCGTTACAGAAGCCCGGATGAGCGACAGACGACGCCTCTTCGGCGTCGGCGCCAGCGACATCCGGGTTCAGCAGCGACACCGCGTGAGAACCCGGATGTCGCGTCCGCCTCCGCCCTGCGGGCGCGGGCTTCCGCTCATCCGAGCTACGATTCCCGCTCCGCTTCATGGCAGCGTCGGGACCCTGGCGTGGAAGTCGGTCGCACGCTGGAACGCGGCGCCGATGGTCAGGATGGTGGCCTCGTCGAAGGAGCGGCCGATCAGCTGCATGCCGACGGGAAGTCCCGTCGCGGTGAAGCCCGTCGGGATCGCGAGCGACGGCAGGCCGAGGTAATTCACCGGACGAGTAAAGCGGGTGATGCGCTGGATCACGGCTTCGGCGCCGGGTGCGCCGCCGACATCGCTCTCGGCGATCGACGGCGTGACCAGCGGCGACACCGGTGCGATCACGGCATCGATGCCTTGGGTGGCCGCGACATGCGCGGCCAGGGCCGCGCCGCGCCAGCGCAGCGCCTCGAGATAGGTGACGCCCGAGACGGCCAGCGCGTTCTGCAGCCGCATCAGCACCTGCGGGCCGTAATCCTGCGGCCGCTCGATCATCCAGCGCTTGTGGAAGGCAGCGGCCTCGACCGCGAGCACGAGCTGGCAGGCCGCGGTGAGCTGGCGCTGATCGGGCAGCTCGACCGAGACGACATCGGCGCCCTCGGTCTTCAGGAGGCCGATCGTGGCGTCGAGGCAGCGCGCCACTTCAGGATCGAGGTCATCGACGTAGAACGCCTTGGGCACACCGATCTTCAACCCCTTGATCGAGGCCTGGGTGGCGGCGACATAGTCCTGCACGGGCGCGTGGCTGGCGGTCGGATCCTCCGGATCGGGACCGGCCATCAGGCCGAGCATCAGCGCGCAATCCTCGGCGGTCTGCGCCAGCGGCCCGACCGTGTCGAGCGACTGCGACAGCGGCATCGCGCCAGCGCGGCTGACGCGGCCCCAGGTCACCTTCAGGCCGGTCACACCGCAGAAATTCGCGGGCATGCGGATCGAGCCGCCGGTGTCGGAGCCGAGTGCAGCGAACGTCAGGCGGGCGCCGACCGCCGAGCCCGAGCCGGACGACGAGCCGCCGGTGACATAGCCGAGCTTCCACGGATTGTGCACGGGACCGTAATGCGCGTTGTGGCCGGTCGGGCCATAGGCGAACTCGGCCATTTGCAGGGTGCCGAGCCGAATCGCGCCGGCATCCTTCAGCCGCTGCAATGCGGTCGAGGTCGTTGTCGCCACGAAATCACGCCGGATCAGCGAGCCGCAGGTCGAGACGTGGCCAGCTTCGTAATACATGTCCTTGTGGGCGAGCGGGACACCATGCAGCGGCCCCTTCGGACCGTCCTTGGCCAGAGCCGCATCCGCCTCGGCGGCCGCCTTCAGCGCCGGCTCTGATTCGATCGCCATGAAGGCGTTCAGCTTCGGCTGCCATTCCGCAATGCGGTGGAGGCAGGAGCGGGTCACCTCGACCGAGGACAGCTTCTTCTCGGCGATCGCCTTGGCGACCTCGGTCAGGGTCATCAGCGCGGGTTCGGTGCTCATCGGCCCACCTTCAGCGTCTGGGCCACGACGTAGCTGGACGGCTCGAGATCGAACGGCAGGGTACCTGCAATGGCGGCGAAGCCGTCAAATGCCGGTCCGATCGAATCGGAGATGCGGGTGGCAACCTCCTTGTCGACGGGCAGGCCGGAGGCCTCCGCGATGGCACTGACTTGCTGGGGCGTAGGTCTGGTCATTCCGCTTCTCGCTGCTGGTGTCTGCCGGTCAGGCGGCCGGGGCCCGGCTGTGTCCCGAACGGGGGATCGCCATGTGGCAGGCGGCCTGATGGCCCATTGTATCCAGCTCCGTCAACCCAGGGGCGATATTCGAACACAGCGCTTCGGCGAACGGACAGCGGGTGTGGAAGCGGCAGCCGGCCGGCGGATCGATCGGATTGGGCGGATCGCCTGAGATCGGCGGCACCTCGGTGCGCCGGTCCGGATCGGACGACGGCATCGCGGCCAGCAGAGCGCGTGTATAGGGATGAGCCGGCCTGGCCCAGACCTGCTCGACCGGGCCGAGCTCAACGACTTCGCCGAGATACATCACCAGCACGCGGTCGGAGATGTAATGCACGACATTGAGATCGTGGCTGATGAACAGATAGGTCAGACCGAACTCGCGCTTGAGGTCCATCAGCAGATTGAGCACCTGCGCCTCGACCGATTTGTCGAGCGCCGAGACGGCCTCGTCGAGGATGACGAGCCGCGGCGACAGCGCCAGCGCGCGCGCGATGTTGACGCGCTGGCGCTGGCCGCCAGAGATCTCGTGCGGATAGCGGTTGGCGAAGATTTCGGGCCGCAGGCCGACCTTGCCGAGCAGCTCGCGCGCGAGCGCGCGTGCGGCACCATCGGCCATGCCATGCACCTTCGGCCCGAACGCGATCGACTCCTCGATCGTCAGCCGCGGATTGAGCGAGGCATAAGAATCCTGGAACACCATCTGCATGCCGCGGCGCAGCTCGCGCAGCGTCATTTCGTGGCCAACCTGGCGGCCGTCGAAGATGATCTCGCCGGCATCACGGTCCATCAGATGCATCAGGAGCCGCGCCGTCGTCGACTTGCCGCAGCCGGACTCGCCGACGATGCCGACGGTCTCGCCTTTGCCGATGTTGAACGAGACATCATCGACCGCACGCACCGTCTTGCGCGCGCCGAACAGGCCACCGCGAACGGGGAAGTGCTTCGTGAGGCCATCCACGCGCAGCAATGGCTGCGCCTTGCCGCCGAGGTCCTCGATCGGCTCGAGCCCGGTGACTGCCGTTGCTTCACTCATGATGTTGTACTCGAGCAGGCGCGGCAGAAATAGTGCGCCCCCTCTCCCCATTCTTACGGGGAGAGGGTTGGGTTGAGGGGCAGCCGCACGGGGAGTTTGTGTGGTGAGACCTGTCCCCCCTCACCCGGATTGCATCTTTCGATACAATCCGACCTCTCCCCGCAGGCGGGGAGAGGTGCACTGCCATTGCCGAGCGAGCGGCGTTGATCATCAGCATTGCAAACATCAGCTCCGGATGTCCATGGCGCTGCGCAGGCCGTCGCTGAGCAGGTTGAAGCAGATCGAGACCGCGAAGATCATGGCGCCGGGCAGCGCCGCGACCCAGGGATTGACGTAGATCGCGGTGCGCAGGGTGTTCAGCATCAGGCCCCATTCCGGCTCCGGCGGCTTGGTGCCGAGGCCCAGGAACGACAGGCCTGCGGCGAGGATCATCGACACGGAAATCAGCCCTGTCGCGTAGACGAAGATCGGTCCGAGCACATTGCCGAGCATGTGCGCGCGCATGATCGTGAAGGCGCTCGCACCGGAGGCGCGCGCGGCCTCGACAAAGTCGCGGTTGCGCACGCCGGTCGTGACGCTCTCGGCGACCCGGGTGATCTGCGGCACGAACACGATGGTCAGCGAAACGATGGAGTTGGTGATGCCGGCGCCGAGCGCGCCTGAGATCGCGATCGCCAGCAGCACCGACGGGAAGGCGTAGAACACGTCGATGGTGCGCATGATCGCAGTGTTCACCCAGCCGCCGACATAGCCGGCGACGAGGCCGAGCATGGTGCCGAGGCCGAAGGCAAGAATGACCGGCGAGATGCCGATCAGCAGCGACAGCCGTCCGCCATAGATCAGCCGCGCCAGCATGTCGCGTCCGAGCTCGTCGGTGCCGAGCGGATAGTTCGGCGTGCCGATATGGCGCAGCCGGCGGATCATCGAGCCCTGATAGGGATCGGCGAGATGCAGATAGGGCGCGAGCAGCGCGGAAAGAAGGATCAGCAGCAGGATGGCGACACAGACCATGCTGACCTTGTCCCGGACAATGCGGCGGCCGACGGTCGCCCAATAGCCGCGCGCGTTGGACATGGGCGCGGCCTGCAGCGCGGCGTCGTTCATCGCGTTCGAACTGACGCTCATCACGAGCCCCGCTTGATGCGCGGATCGATCGCGGCCTGCGCGATGTCGACCACGAGGTTGAGGATGACGAAGAACATCGCCAGCACCAGGATCGTGCCCTGCAAGAGCGGCAGGTCGCGCTGGAAGATCGCCGAGTTCAACAACAGGCCCGAGCCGGGCCAGGAGAACACGGTCTCGATCAGGATCGAGCCGCCGAGCATGTAGCCGAGCTGCAGGCCCATCACCGCGAGCGCGGTCGGCGCCGCATTCTTCAGCACGTGGCGGAACACCTGGGTTTCACGCAGGCCCTTCGCACGTAGTGCCTCGACGAAGTCCTGGCTGAGAATGTCGCCGGTCAGCGCGCGCACGGTGCGGGTGATGATGCCCATCGGGATCACCGAGGTAGTGATCGCCGGCAGAATCAGGAAGCGGAGATGCGCCCAGTCCCACGACCACGCGCCCGAGCCGGACGGGCCGGCGCCGACCGCGGGCAGCCAGTTCAGCTCGACCGAGAAGATAATGACCAGGACCATGCCGAGCCAGTAATGCGGCAGCGACACGCCGGCGATCGCGATCGAGGTCGCGACCTTGTCGATCCAGCTATCGCGGAAATAGCCGGCGATGAGGCCGAAGAACAGGCCGAGCGAGAAACCGATGATGGCGGCCGCGATCGCCAGCGTCACGGTGTTCGAGACCGCGCGCAGCACCTCGGCCAGCACGGGACGGCCCGTCGCGATCGAGCTGCCGAGATCGCCATTGACGGCACGCCACAGCCACAGGCCGAACTGCACCGGCAGCGGCTTGTCGAAGCCATAGGCCACACGCAGCTGCTGCGCCAACTCCTGCGACGCATCGGCCGGCAGCACCGCGACCAGGGGATCGCCAGGCGTGATGTGAACGAGCATGAAGCAGACAAGCGCGACGCCGATGATGATCGGGATCGCATAGACCATCCGCCTGGCAGCATAAGAGAGCACGAGTCACCTGCTAAACGTCTATCGACCGTCATGCCCGGGCCTGACCCGGGCATCCACGTCTTTCTCTCCTCGGATCGAAACGTGGATGGCCGGGTCGAGCCCGGCCATGACAAATACTGGGAGATCGTCGCTTACGGCTCCACCGAAATCGGCGAGAAGTCGATGAACCAGCTCTTCGGCTGCACCACGCCCTTGACCTTCGGGCTCATCGCGCGCGGGCCGACATCGTGGGCGACGTAAAGGAACGCGGCGTCGTCGACCGAGGCCGCGTGCAGCTCGGCCAGCGCCTTGTCGCGCTCGGTGGGATCGAAGGTCTGGCGCGCCTTTTTCACCAGCTCGTCGAACTTGGGATTGTTGATGAAGCCCCAATTGTTGGAGACCGGCGGCGCCATCGACGACTGCAGGAAGCGCACCAGCGCGAAGAACGGATCCATCGCCGCATAGGTCACATTGGTGGCGTTGGCGCCGTTCGCCGACGGATCCTTGGCGCCGCGGCGCCAATTGGTGAACAGCGTGTTCCACTCGATGACATCGAGCTTGACGTCGAAATAGCACTCCGCCAGCGCCTGCTGCAGATATTCGTTCATCGGCAGCGGCTGCATCTGGCCCGAGCCCGACGCCGAGGTCTGGATCTTGACCTCGAGCTTCTTGCCGGGTCCGAAGCCGGCCTCCTGCATCAGCTTCTGCGCGGCCGCCTTGTCGTATTTGATCTCGAAGGTGACGTTGCCGCGCCAGGGATGTCCTTTCTCGAAAGTGCCGCTCGCGGGCACCATCAGGCCGGCGAGCAGGCCATCGCGCAGGCCCTCGCGATCGACGCAGAGATTGGCGGCCTTGCGAACGCGGATGTCGTTCCAGGGCGAGCCCTCGACGCGCGAGAACTGCCATGGCCAGACATGCGGCTGCTCATTGGCGTAGAGCTTGAAGCCACGCTGCTTGATCTCCGGCAGCGCATCCGGCGCCGGCGCCTCGACCCAGTCGACCTGTCCGGACAGCAGCGCCGCCGTGCGTGCATTCGCTTCCGGCATCGGCAGCAGGATCATCTTGTCGGCCTTGGGCACGCGCGCCTTGTCCCAATAGGCCTCGTTCTTCACGAGCTCCAGCCGCTCGCGCGGCGTGAACTTGCTGATCTTCCACGGGCCGGTGCCCGAGGCGTCCTTGGCGAACGCGGCCCAGGCGGCCTGTGACTTCGCCTTGTCGTCGGCGCCGCTCGCGGCCTCATAGAGCTTCTGCCACTTGGCCGGGCTCGCCATGAACAGATTGGTGAGATTGATCGGCAGGAAGCTGTCAGGCTCCTTCGTCGTCAGCTCCACGGTGAGATCGTCGATCTTGCGCGCCGACACCAGCGTCGGCATGCGCGAGGCGGTGACGCCGACCTGACTCGCATCGAACTGCGGCGCGTCCTGCTTCAACACCTTCTCGACGTTCCACACCACGGCATCGGCATTGAACGGCGCACCATCATGGAAGGTGACGCCGGGGCGCAGCTTGAACGTCCATTTGGTCTTGTCGGCGTCATCGACCTTCCACTCGGTGGCGAGGCCGGGAATGACGACGCTCGGCTTGTCCGCCGACGACAGGTCCCACATCGTCAGCGCGTCGTACATCGTGAGGCCGGTGAAGCGGTTGCCCTCGAAGCCCTGGTCGGGCTGGCCGAGCGTGCGCGGAATGTCGGCCGCGGTCATGCCGATGCGCAGCACGGAGTCCGCACCGGCCGTCGCCGGCAGCGCGAAGGCCGAGACCGTCGTCATCATCGCGGCCACAACAGCCGCTCGCATGGTCAACGAATTCGTAACGCTCGACAGCACGATCACATCTCCGATCAGTGGCTAATTTCTAAGCAAATGTATGCAACGGCTGTGCCAGCGACCCGGCGCACAGTGCCCCTGCGACGCGTGGTCACAACCGTTTGTGTTCAAACGATCCCCGCGCGGGCCGTGGCACCCGGATTGCAGGTCCGCTTGCGAATTTGATCCGGTTTCGCTGCCGCGGAGCCGACATCGCAACGGAGCTCCCCTGCATGCGTGTCCGACTTTCCCTGCTCGCCACCGCGCTCGCGCTCGGCCTGTCCGCCGTCGCTGCGCGTGCCGAGACCATCCTGCGCTACGGCATCTCGATGGCCGACATCCCGCTGACCACGGGACAGCCGGATCGCGGCGCCGGGGCCTATCAGTTTACCGGCTATACGATCTACGATCCGCTGGTCGCCTGGGACATGAGCGTCGCCGACAAGCCCGGCAAGCTGATCCCTGGCCTCGCCACCGAGTGGAAGGTCGATGACGCCGACAAGACCAAGTGGCGCTTCACCCTGCGCAAGGGCGTCAAGTTCCACGACGGCAGCGACTTCAATGCCGACGCGGTGATCTGGAATCTGGACAAGGTGCTCAACGATAAGGCACCGCAGTTCGACAAGCGGCAGAGCGCGCAGGTAAAGACCCGCCTTCCGTCGGTCGCGAGCTACGCCAAGATCGACGACTCCACCGTCGAGATCACCACCAAGACCGTCGATTCGTTCTTCCCCTATCAAATGCTGTGGTTCCTGATTTCGAGCCCGGCGCAATATGAGAAGCTCGGCAAGGACTGGGACAAGTTCGCCAGCCAGCCCTCCGGCACCGGTCCGTTCAAGCTGACCAAACTGGTGCCGCGCGAGCTCGCGGAGCTCAGCAAGAATTCCGAATATTGGAACAAGGACCGGCTGCCCAAGACCGACAAGCTGGTGCTGGTGCCGATGCCGGAGGCGCTGACGCGCACCAACGCGCTGCTCGCCGGCCAGGTCGACCTGATCGAGACGCCGGCGCCGGACGCTGTGCCGCAGCTCAAGGCCGCCGGCATGAAGCTCGTCGACAACGTCACGCCGCATGTCTGGAACTACCATCTCAGCGTGCTGCCGGGCTCGCCCTGGACCGACATCCGCCTGCGCAAGGCGCTCAACCTCGCGATCAATCGCGACGAGGTCGTGGGGCTGATGAACGGCCTCGCCAAGCCGGCCAAAGGCCAGGTCGATCCGTCGAGCCCGTGGTTCGGCAAGCCGAGCTTCGAGCTGAAATATGATCTCGCCGCGGCCAAGAAGCTGGTCGAGGAGGCCGGCTACTCACCAGCCAAGCCGCTGAAGACGACCTTCATCATCGCGCAAGGCGGCACTGGACAGATGCTGTCGCTGCCGATGAACGAGTTCCTGCAGCAGAGCTTCAAGGAGATCGGCATCGACATCGACTTCAAGGTGGTCGAGCTCGAGACTCTGTATACGCATTGGCGTAAGGGCGCGGCCGACGAGATGAATGCCGGCATCACCGCCAACAACATCGCCTATGTCACGTCGGATCCGCTCTATGCCATCGTGCGCTTCTTCGCGTCAGACCAGATCGCGCCCACAGGCGTCAACTGGGGCGGCTACAAGAACCCGAAGGTCGATGCGCTGATCGCCGAGGCCAAGCAGACCTTCGATCCGGCCAAGCAGGACGAACTGATCGCCCAGGCCCATGCGGCCGTCGTCGACGATGCCGTTCTGGTCTGGGTCGTGCACGACACCAACCCGCACGCGCTGTCGCCGAAGGTGAAGAAGTTCGTGCAGGCCCAGCACTGGTTCCAGGACCTGACGACGATCGGGGCGGAGTAGCTGCGGCAGCGTCGCGCGCGGTCGTCATTGCGAGCGCGGCGAAGCCATCCTGGGCCGGGCCACCGGCCATGGATTGCGTCGTCGCTTCGCTCCTCGCAATGGCGGCCGCGAGACCCTTGCGCCACGGAGCGCGACTACTTCGTCATCAGTGCGTAGGCGCCGTTCCAGTCGTCAGGCGGTGGGCTTTTTTGATAATTGCGGATACGCGCTTCGTAGAGATCGTAGAGCTTCGAGAGCTCGTGCGCCTCGTCGCTCCGGCGTCCGCGTCCGATCGCGGTCAGCGCTTCGTCCCAATCGCGGCTGCGATAGGCCGCCAGCATCTCGATGGTGAGATTGCGCAGGCGCTGAAAGCGCTCGGAATGCATCACGTCTTCACGCCCGGTAATGGCATAGATCACCTCAGGCTCGGTCTTGCCCTTGACCATGACGAAGTCGAGCTCGAGAATCGCCAGCCTGTCCTTGACGGCGAGCGCGGTCTTCGAGCCGACGATGATCGGGAAGCCGTATTCCTTGGACTGCCCCTCGAGTCGGGAAGCGAGATTCACGCTGTCGCCCAGCACCGAATAATCGAAGCGCTGATCCGAGCCGAGATTGCCGACCACGCAGACGCCGGTGTTGAGACCGATGCCGATATTGATCGGAATATAGACGTGACCGCCGTCCTTGGCCTCCTGCTCGCGCGCCTGGTTGAGCTCGTCGACGCGCGCGAGCATATCCAGCGCGGCTTCGCAGGCATTCAATTGATGCCGCGCATCATCGAGCGGGGCGTTCCAGAACGCCATGATGGCGTCGCCCATATATTTGTCGATCGTGCCTTTGCGCGCCAGAATCGCATTGGTCAGCGGCGTCAGGAAGCGGTTCATCAGCCGCGTGAGGCCCTGCGGATCGTGCTTGTAGCTTTCGGAAATCGTGGTGAAGCCGCGCACGTCGGAAAACATGATCGTCATCTCACGCTCCTCGCCGCCGAGCACCAGCTTCTCCGGCGAGTGCGCGAGCTGCTCGACGAGCGCCGGCGAGAGATACTGGCCGAAGGCGGAACGGATCTGCCGGCGCTGGCTCTGCTCGCGCACGAAGCTCGCGAAGATCAGCGTCAGATAGATGGCCGTGGTCGACAGCATCGGGTAGGTGAAATCGATCAATAGCCGGTGCTGGGTGTAGAAGTACCAGGACAGGCCCATCAGCGCGGTCGCAAACACGGCGCCGACCACCACCAACGTGACGGCGCCGAGTTGCGGGGCGAACACGATGACGAGCAGGCCGAGCACCAGCGCGCCGAAAAACTCCGCCGGCAGCCCCCAATAAGGCTGCGTCAAGATCGCGCCCGTCAGCGCGCTCTCCAGGACCTGGGCGTGCACCTCGACCCCCGGCATCGCCGGCGAGATCGGCGTCGTCTTGATGTCATTCAGGCCGGCCGCCGAGGGTCCGATCAGCACCAGCTTGCCGGCGATCCTCTCCGGTGGCACCCGGCCGTCCAGTACGTCGATGGCGGACACGTAGATCGATGGATCACGCTCGGCATAATGCAACCAGAGCTGCCCGTGCGTGTCGGTCGGAATCTGCACGCGCCCGAGCCGGAGCCTGATGATGCCGCTCTTGTCCGTCTCGATGAGGATCGTGTCCGAGCCGGTCGCGACCCGCAGCATCTCGAAGCTCAGCGACGGCATGATGTCCCCCTGGGCCAGCATGATCATCGGGACCCGGCGGATGATGCCGTCGCGCTCCGGCTTGATGGTGAACAGGCCGCGCCCGGCGGCCGCGTGCTCGATCACGGAGACGTTGCGCAACAGCCCCGGGAAGTTCCACATGAACCGCTCTGCATCCTGGCCGCGGGTCGCGATGCCCGTCTTGGGCAATGTCCTGTCGAGATCTGCGCGGGCCTCAGGACCACCGGATTCGCCGAGCACGACGCGCGATCGTTGCAACGCTTCGGCGAGCACCTGGTCATTGGAAGGCAGGGTCCTGAGCTTGTCGCGCGTTGCCTCGTCAAGATTGGGAAAGGTCTCGGCCGCGAGCGCGGGATTGAGCCGGTCCGGCTCGGCAAACACCACGTCGAAGGCGATGACGACCGCACCGAGTCGCGTCAGCCTGTCGATGATCTCCGCGATGCGCGTGCGCGGCCAGGGCCACTGACCGAGCTTGGGATCAGCAAGGCTCTTTTCGTCGATATCGACGATGGTCACCGGCCGCACCGTCTTCACCCGTGGGCTCAGGACCTGGAAGTTGTCGAAGGTCCGGACGCGCAATTCCTGCACCAGGGCCGGATCGGCGACGCGCAGACCCGCAAAGCCCAGCAGCAGCAGCAGGCAGATCGCGCGCGCATAGCCGAACCGGCGCGCGAACCATCTTGGCACGGCCTTCAATCGCTTCATGACAGGACCGCCATTGCGCGCTTGGCTTCGACAGGCCGAGCGTCACGAGGTCTGCGCCGGCATCCACCTTTGTCAAGGGCGATCATGGCGTGCCAAGGACCGCTGCCCCCGCCATGGCACTTCGTCTGCGCATGATGTCTCGCGGAAAGCCGGTTTCCACTTGTCCGGATCATGCTCTAGACGATGTGGAAATCGTTCTGATGGTTCTGCAGCTGCGCGACCGTGACACCCTTGAGCGTGATCGTGTCATGCGCCGCATCGGTGATCACCGTGTCACCATTCACCGTCTTGGCGCTCTCCAGGATCGCCGCCACATTGGCGAACAGCGAATGGTCGATCTCGATCGTGTCCCTGTTGACGTCGAAATCGGCGATCGTGGCGCTGCCGAAATGCGGATTGAAGACGAACGTGTCGTTGCCGCCCTGGCCGAAAATGGTCGCGCCGCCACCGACATTGACGAAATTGTCGTCCTGGCTGGTCCCGGTCACCGTCGCCGCGCCGTTGCCGACCAGCGTCACGGTTAGTGGCTGAATGCCGGAGGTGCCGTGACCATCGCTGACAGCGGCCTGATAGGTCACGGTCAGCGTGTCGCCGGGCTGGAGGAAATCCAGGTCGACGTCACCCGGATGATAGGTCCAGTGCAACACCTGCGAGCCACCATTGGAGGTCGCGCTATCGAACGTGACGGCGCCGGCGGCGGCCAACGCCTCGGCATGCGCATTGGCCGGCAGGGTCGATGAACCGTTGTATTTGACGACAGCGCTGCCGAGTACCGATGCGGTCAGGGTGTCGCCGACATCCCTGTCGATCACGGTGAGGGTGCCCGACATGCCGCTCGCCAGCTTCACCGGCTGGTCGGCGATATAGCCTGCAGACACATTGTCGATCTCGAACGCGTCGACGCTGCTCTCGAGCACGACCTTGTTGAACGGCGCGAGTCCCAGGAACTCGACATAGCCGTTCGAAGCGAAGGAGCCCCGTCCGCCATCCGCGAGCAGCGGCGCGACATCGCTGCCGGTATAGGATGCGACCAGCTTGTCACCATCGTAGAACGAGATGGTGTTGTACCCGTCGACCGAGCCCCAATACAGCCCGAAGCTGTTCTTCACGCTGTCGAAGGTGATGGTCTGCTGACCGTGATTGCCGATGCTCAGATAGTTGGTCTGGTCCTGGCCACCGCCGACATAGGGCGCCGTGGAGACCGACGAGGAGCCGTGAACGACACCGGCCCGCCCTTCCGCCGTGAAGGTGGCGTGCAGCGCTTCGCTGTAGAAGCTGCCGTAACCAGCGCCATTGTCCGAGGCTGAACCGGCGGTGATGCCATCGAACGTCTCCGTCGCCATGCCCTCGGCGTTGACCGTGGTGCCGGCCGGAAGCACGGTCGCCTGCTCCGCCAGGACGACGATCTGAGTGGCCGGGTTCGTTTCGCCGACGATGACGGGTGCGTCGTCTGCGCCGTGCACGGTGACGGTGACCGGCACATCGCGAATGCCGCCATGACCATCGTCGATCTCGACCGTATAGGTCAGCGTCACCTTCTGGTCGGCACGGAGATAATCGAACATCTTGTCAGGGGCGGAGAAGGTCCACGCCTGCGACCCGACAGCGCCCTTGCCGGAATCGGTCAATGCGCCGAGCGAGAGCCAGCTCTTGAGCACCGAGTTGTCGGACGGCAGGCTGCCATCATCGCCGGTCGCGACGACGCCGGTCACCTTGACGATATGCGCATCGGTGGCGTCGGCATCAGTAAAGGTGATGACGCCGCTCGCGCTGTCGGGCAAATCGGAGCCGGACGTGTTCGCCCGCTCGGCGAGCTCAGCGGTCTGCACGTCGCTTGTCACCACGGGCCGGTCATTGCTGCCTGTGATGGTCACCACGATCGTCGCAGGGGCGGTGCCGCCGTGATGATCATCGACTGTCACCGTGGAGGTGACGGTCACGCTCTCACCTTCGCCAAGGAAATCGAGCGTTCCATCGGCGACGGAATAGGTCCAGGCGACGGTGCCATTGTTGGTGTTGCCGCTCTGGCTCAGCTGCAGCGCCTGCTCCAGCGCGGCGATCTGGCCCGACGTCAACTGGCTGGAGAGATCGGTGTGGTGATCCGCCGCGATCCAGCTGACGCTTTGAGAATGAGGCAGAATTGCAGCGGTCGGACGATCGCTCAGGTCGCGATCGCTGAAATGAATCGTGCCGCCAATGCTGTGCGAATCGAGCGATCCGGTCTGTCCGGTCGTTTCCGCGATCGCGCGGGATTGGGCGGGATTGCTGATGACCGGCGCCGAATCTTCGGCGGCCAGCGTGATCAGCGTTCCGCCATGGCCGTCATCGCTGCCGACGAAGTGAGCCCCCGAATAGTCGGCGCCACTCAAGGTCAGGCTGATGCTGTCACCATCACCGTCGCTGACCGTCAGGACGCCAGTCTTCGCGTCGTAGGATGCTTTCGTCGTGGCATTCCAAGCAATCGCCGACAGGTCGATCTTGTCGGAGACGTCGAGACCACTGATCTTGGCGGAGAAGCTGGCGCCGTCGACGACGAGCTCGCTGCTGCCCAGGCCGCTGAAATCGATCGTCTGCGCGTTGCCGCCGCCAAGGTGCAGGATGGCACCGGGATCGATGACGATCGTCCCTGCGCCGGAGATCGAGCCGGCGACATCGAACGTCCCGCCGACGATCTCGATCTTGCCGTCATTGATGATGCTGCCACCGACGCTGCTGAGGCCGCTCGCGGTGATCGTTCCGTAAACATGCAGCGTGCCGTCGCCGCTCACAGTGGTGCCGGCAAGGCCAAGGATCGCCCCGAGATCCACCGTGAAGACGCCGGCATTATCGACATGCATGCCCGACAGGGTCACGTCGCGCCCGGACACCTCCAGCGTTCCGACGATGCCGATGCTCAGTGTTCCGCCGGCCATCGTCGTGCCGCCACCCAGCACCAGGGTCGATGGCACCGCCGCAGCGCCATCATCATCAATGATGATTGCACCGCCCGCATTGTCGATCGCGACGTGATCGAACGCCGTTGCGGCCTGGGTCTCGACATGCACCGTGCCGCGATTGACGAGGCCGCCACCGCTGATCGTGCTGTTCTCGAGCACCAGCAATGAATTCTGGTCGACCTGAACCGTTCCGGAGTTGAGCGCTGCGACGCCGTTCAGCGTCGCGCCGGCCGCCGAGGCAACCTCCAGCATGGCGCCAGCATCGATCGCCAGGCTGGCACCGGTCACGACAGTACCGCCCTTCAGGGTCAGGCTTACGGGCGCCTCGGCCGCGGCGACGGCCAGAAGCTGGACGTTGCCGCCGCCGGTATCGCCGACCAGGATTGCGCCGCCATTCACCGCGCCGCCATCGATGCTGCTGTCCCCGACCACCGCCACGGTGCCGTGATTGGTGACCGTACCACCGGTGATGAGCGCTCCCGACAAAGCCAGCCGGGCCGTATCCTCGATCTTGATGACTCCCGACGCATTGTCGACGCGGGTGTCGAGATCGAGCGTCAGCTCGCCGCCGGCCTTGACCTCGATCAGGCCGACATTCGTGACGCGCTCGTCGGAGACGACGTTGCCGCCCCCGGATGCGTCGAGAGTACCGAAATTGGCTAGCTCACCATTGCTGATCACCGCCCCGCCCGTCAGGACGAGCAGTCCGTCGGCCTTCTGTTCGGGCTTGTCAGTGCCCTCATGCGTTCCGACGACCTGAATGTCCGGCACGCCCTGGATCAGGATGGTGCCGCCGTCGATCCTGCCGCCCTGAACGGTCAAGGTTGCCGCCAGATCAACCTGCAGGAGGCCGGAGCTGCTATCAGAAGCATTTGCGATCTCGCCCAGCACCGAGAGCGTACCGCCGGACAGCTCGATCGTTCCCGTATTGCTGATGCCGGCGCTGGCACCGAATACGCCGCCGCCGGCCAGCAGCACCGTGCCGGCATTGTGCAATTCAGCGTGGTCCAGAAGCTGAACCGCTCCCCCGACGTTGATCGTGGCCTGAGCGTAATTGAAGATGCGCGCGTCGGACTTGGCCGTCAGCGTACCGCCGATGGTCAAGCTGCTGGCATTGTCGAGCTCAGGAACGGCGCCGCCGCCGAGATCATCGAGGCTGACAGTCTTGGCGAAAGCGGCCCTGTCGATGGTGACGGGGAACGCCGGGGTCAGGCCGTGGGTCTGGTCGGTGACGATGCGGACATCGTCCGAAGCGGTCGGCGCAACGCCGCCGCGCCAATTCGCACCATCGCTCCACAACAGAACCTGCGCGCCGCTGCTCTCTCCGGACTGCCCCTGGGTCGTAGCGATCCAGACCAGACTCGGGTCCCCCGTTCCGGCGATCGTCACCGTGATCGTCTGCGTGGCGATCGCGCCGTGAGAATCCGTAACGCTCACCGTGTAGGTCAGCGTCAGGCTCCGCCCCGCCGGGACGAGATCGGCGGCGGCGGCGGGCAGGCTGCCCAAGCTCCAGTTGATCTTCCCCGTGCCGCTGCCCGTGCTGTCCGAGGCCAGGGAGGCCGTGAGGGACTGCTCAAACAGCGCGAGCAGCGCCGGCGGGATGGTGCCGCCGTTTGGCAGCTCTGCGCTCGTCAGCTTGGCCGACACGGTGTGGGTGTCGGTGAGATCGACATCCTTGAAGGTGACGCTGCCGGACGTCGGATCGATGGAGGTGAGCGCGCCACTCGGCGCGTTGCTGCCCGTGAGCTTGATGGTCTGAGCGCTGGTCGTGATGACGGGCCCGTCGTTGGTGCCGGTCACCGTGATCGTAATCGGCACCTCCTTGAACTCATTGGCGCCGGGGTAATTGACGTCGACACGCACGATGTAGGTCAGCGTCAGCGTCTCGCCCGCGGCCAGGAAATCGAAGGCGTTGTCGGGAACGCTGTAGGTCAGCGTCGCAGAGCCGTTATTGTTGTTGTTCGGGTCCGGCGTGACCGAGACCTTCACGGCAGTGGCCAGGACATCCTGCAACTGCAATTGATTCAGAGCCCCGGTGACGTCGGCCTGCTGCGCGCTCTTGTAGCTAAAGGCGCTGAAGCTCACCGAAACTGTCGGCCGATCGAACACGTTGATATCGGCGAAATTGACCCGGCTGAGAACGGTGTCGAGATCGGTGCTGTTCCCGGTCTGGCCGACCCGCTCGTTCACGCCGAATGCCGTGGTGACACCACCTGTGACGTCGAGAACCCTGACCTCCAGTTGACCCGGAATGCGAAAGGGCGGCGCTGACGTTGTGATGGTCGTGGGTGTCGAACTGGTATTGTCGGTGACGAGGATCTTCGGTACCGCGCTGGTGCCATTGGCCAGGGTCAATGGCGTCAGCGCTTCAAGCACGCCGACATCGGTGAAATGGGTCGTTGTCTTCGGGTTGGTGTTGTCGGTGAATTTCAGCGTGAAGACGTCGTTGATCAGCTTCTGGAGATCTGGCGTCAGGGGAACGGCGCTCTGGTTCACCACGCCGTTGCTGATCTGGATCTGCTGCCCGGCCTGGTTGACCACGGCGATCGGCTGCAGCGTCGTCTTGTCGAACAGGACGTAGGAGCCGGTGCGGCCATCGGGCTCGACCAGCACCTGGAATTTGGCGTCGGGCAGAGTGCCCTGCCCCGGCACCGTGAAGTCGATCTCCACCAGCACGGCGGTGCCGCGAATGCCCATGGTGGCCACGGGCGTATCGACCTTCATGTCGCCGTGCTTGGCGGTCTCGCCGGCAACGAAGGAGATGGTCCCGGCGACCAGGCTGATCAACGACGAGTTGTTCGATCCGTTGGGATCGTACACCATTTCATTCAGCACCATCCGCGCATTCGAGGACAGGCCGAAGACCGTGCCGTCAATGAAGGTGATGCCCAGCGTGGAATCCGAGCCGGATTGGACGACGTCACCCTTCTCGACGTTGTCGCCCTGGTGCAGGATGATCGAGACGCCGTTACGGATCGCGGTCGCAGTCCCCTGCAGCTTGGTGACATGACCGATCACCTTGCCGGCCGGCGCGGAAGCCCCGGCCTGACTGACCTGAACGGCTCCTGAGAGTGCACTGACGACGTCACCGGTCAGATGCGCGCCGTCGGGCGACGCGAGCGCGGCCCGCTTCTCGCCCTTGAAATAGTCGGGCAGGACCACGTCGCGGCCGTCGACCGACAGGATCAGGTCAACACCGGATCGCTTGAAATCGGCATTGAACAGAAAATGCGCGTCCGGAACGACGACGGCTCCCGCGGGCGCGTGAGCCGGCGGAGCATCGAACCGCACATGATCATGCGCGGTCGCACCGAGGCTGTCGGAGAAATGCGCGGCGCCAGATTTACCAGCGTAATTCACGGGACCACCGACGTATGGTTAATTATTACATAACAATGTGCGTTCAATGCGTGCATATCACTGGCGAGTCTCGGGCGGAACCATCTTCAGCTTGTGCTGCAGGGCCAGAACAATGGCCTCCGTCAACGGTTTGCTTGAAAATTGCCAATATTCGGCCTTCCGACACGCGATGTCGCCACATATTCGGAAGTATTGAATCACCAAGATTCCGCCCTTCGAAGTAAAATTTAGTATTCGCTCGCATCGCTTTGCTGGGGGCGACCACTGCCGCCACCTGCGCAATCCGTTATCAGCCAGTTTCAAGTGGCCGACTGTGATCGAGCCAACAGATATCTACAGATTGTATGGAATTCGTCGTACCTGCTCGCGCCCGCACATGCGCAACCTAAAAGTGAATTGCCGCACCGCTTGCGATCAACTGAACGGTTAATCCGGCGCTTTCAATAGGATTTGTCGCAGCGAGGCAACACAACGTTCAGCTTAATTCGGCCAATTCTTCAGCGGCTCCCGGGAATTAAGCGGACCACAATACCCAAGCCCCATGTTGGTCCCCAACAACATCCGGGTCCGCAATGCGCGACGTCGGACAGGAGAGATCCGGCACGGGGCGTCAGATGAACATTCGCGCACTGATCCGCGCATCGATCGCGGTGCTGACCGCCAGCCTGTGCGCTGGCGGCCCGGTTGTTGCGGGACCGATTGGGCAGCCGCTGGGATTGACGATCATCCTTGAAGACACCGGAGAACCGTTCGGCCTGCCGCGCCTGGACCTGGAAGCCGGCGCCGTGAAGGCCAAATGGCAGACGCTTGCCCGTCAACTCGCCGACGAGCGCGTCCAGCTCGCGCTGTGCGATGGCGATCGCGAACGCTGCGTCTCGGACGCGGCTCTGCGCCTGCTCGCCATTGTCGACCAGGGCCGCGCGAAAGACGGCCGCGCCCGGCTCGGCGAGATCAACCGCGCGATCAATCTTGCCATCCGGCCCGCCAGTGATTTCGCCCAGTATGGTAGAATGGACGTCTGGAGCGCGCCGCTCGCGACCTTCGACCGCCGCGCAGGCGACTGCGAGGACTATGCCATCGCCAAGTTCGTGGCGCTGCGGCTGGCCGGTATCGCGGCGAGCGATCTGCGGATCGTGATCGTTCGCGATCTTGCCCGCGGTGAGGATCACGCCGTTGCGGCCGTCAGGCTGGATGGCCGCTGGCTGATGCTGGACAATCAGCGGATGGCGATGGTTCGCGATAGTGATGCGCGGCAAATTCGCCCGCTCTTCGTGATGGACGAGACCGGTATCGGCCGATATCAGGCCTCCCCCTTCTGGTCGGAGGCGGGTGCGGCGCTGCCCGTTCCGAGCGCCCTGGGTTCCCGCTAAGGCGGACCGGCGCGCCTCCTGCCGCGATCCTGACTCCAGGCCATGCTGCCATCATGTCCGGGTTGCCCGGGCCAGCGAACACCCTTGCGCAGGACACGGCGCACCGGCCGGCACGGGAACCCGCATCGATCTCGCAATCGCGCGGCCGTTCACCCGGCCGCAACGAGTTGCGTCCAAGTTGCAGACGCAAACCGAACGAGCGGCCATGACCTCAGACAGCCCCGCCCTCGCCGTGCGAGGACTCGCGAAACGTTTCGAACGTCCGGCCGTCGACGGGCTCGACCTCGTCGTGCGCGCCGGTGAATTCTATGCGCTGGTCGGCCCCAACGGCGCCGGCAAGACCACGACCTTGCGGATGGTCGCCGGATTGCTGCGCCCCGATGCGGGCGAGATCGCGATCTTCGGCATTGACGCACTGCGTGAACCCATCGCCGCGAAGCAGATGATGGCGTGGGTCTCGGACGAGCCGATGATCTACGACAAGCTCACGCCACTTGAATATCTCGAATTCGTCGCCGGCCTGTGGGGCATCGATCCCGCAGCGTCCGGCGAGGCAGCCCGCGAGCTGCTGGTCTCGCTCGGGCTGGAAGGCCATTTGCACGAGCGCTGCGAGGGCTTTTCCAAGGGCATGCGCCAGAAGGTGGCGCTGGCCGGCGCCCTGATCCACGATCCCCGGCTGATCATTCTCGATGAGCCGCTCACAGGCCTCGACGCGGTGTCGGCGCGACACGTCAAGGGGCTGCTGGCCGAGCGCGTCCGCCGCGGCGGGACGGTGATCATGACCACGCATATTCTCGAAGTCGCCGAGCGCATGGCCGACCGCATCGGGGTCATCGCGGCCGGACGTGTGTTGGCCGAGGGCACGCTCGCCGAGCTGCGCCAACAGAACGGCCGGACCGACACCAGCCTCGAGGAGCTGTTCATCGCTCTGGTCGACGTCGAGCCGGCGGCATGACACGGACGGCGACGCTCGCATGGTTTGCCCGTCACGAGCTCAGGCTCGCCTGGCGAGAATGGCTCAGCATGATCACGGCCGGGCGGCGCCGCCGCACCCGCGTCGCGATCATTGGCCTGCTGCTGTTTGGCGCCATCATGCATCTGCCGGCCTGGGTGGTGGTCGGCCGCTACGCCGATCTGCGGCCACCGCTCGACAAGACCGCACTGATCGTGATCACCGCGACCATCATGCTGTCCTGGGCGCTGATGCTGTCGCAGGCGATCGAATCGGTGACACGGGTGTTCTACGCCCGCGCGGATCTCGACCTGATCATGTCGTCGCCGGTACGGCTTGCCGAGATCTTCTCGGTCCGGATCGCCGCGATCGCGCTGTCCGTGACCAGCATGGCGCTGCTGCTGGCCACACCGTTCGTCGATATTCTGCTCATTGAAGGCGGCCTGCGCTGGCTCGCGGTCTTCGTCGTCGTCGCGGCTGTCGGCCTCACTGCTGCTGCGATCGCGATCGCGATCACGATCGTCCTGTTTCGCCTGATCGGCCCGGCCCGCACCCGGCTGGTCGCGCAGATCCTGGCCGCCGTGATCGGTGCCGGCTTCGTCATCGTGCTGCAGATCGCAGCCATCGTCTCCTACGGCACGCTGTCGCGATTCGCGGTCCTGACCTCGGACGCCGCGGCCGCGATCGCGCCTGATCCGGACAGCCTGATCTGGCTGCCGGCCCGCGCCGCGCTCGGCGACGGCCAGGCGCTGCTGATCCTGCTCGCCACCGGGCTGCTGCTGCTCGGCGTCGTGATGCTGCTGTTTGCCCCGCGTTTTGCCGACACCGCGATCAGCGCCGCGGCCCAGGGCGTCTCCAGCCGCGCCGGCGCCCATGTCAGGGCCTTCCGCGGCGGGTCGCGTCAACAGGCGCTGCGGCGCAAGGAGTTCATGCTGCTGCGGCGTGATCCCTGGCTGATCTCACAGACGCTGATGCAGCTGCTCTACCTCGTGCCGCCGGCGCTGCTGCTGTGGCGGAGCTATTCCGACAGCTCGCAGGCCGTGATTCTGATCACGCCGGTGATCGTCATGGCCGCCGGCCAGCTCGCCGGCGGACTGGCCTGGCTCACCATCTCCGGCGAGGATGCGCCCGAACTGGTCGCGACCGCACCGCTGACGGCGGGGCGAGCCATGCGCGCCAAGATCGAGGTGGTGCTGATCACCATCGCCGTGATCTTCGCACCGCTCGTTCTGGCACTTGCCTGGATCGCACCGGCACAGGCGATGGTCACGGCGACCGCCGTGCTGATTGCGACCGTCTCCTCCACCGCCATCCAGCTGTGGTTCCGCATCCAGGCACGGCGCAGCCAGTTTCGCCGCCGCCAGACCTCGTCGCGGCTCGCGACCTTCGCGGAAGCCTTCTCCTCGATCGGCTGGGCCGCGACGGCCGCGCTTACGCTGGCGCTGCCGGAGGGCGCGGTGATCTGCGGGCTGATGACGGCAGCGCTGCTGTTCGCCGCCTGGAAGCTCAGCCCGCCCCGAACCTGACATCCTCAGCGCAGCAGCTCCATCACCGCCGCCGCAAAGGCCTCAGGCGCCTCCTGCGGCAGATTATGGCCGGCGCGCGTGATCACGCGATGCGCGATCCGATTGCTGAATTTCGCGGCATGCGCCGCGCCGTCGGTGGCCGGGATCACGCCGTCACTGTCACCATCAAGCGTGATTGTCGGCACATTGATGACGGGCTGGGCCGCCAGTCGCTGCTCCAGCTCCTGGTAACGCGGATCACCGGCGGCGAGGCCGTAACGATGGCGGTAGCTGTGGATCACCACGTCGACATGATCGGGATTGTCGAAAGCCCGGGCCGAGCGCGCGAAGGTCGCATCGTCGAAGCCCCAGTTCGGCGACCATTGCTGCCACAACAGCCGCGCGATCTCGGCGCGGTGGGCGGCCAGCCCGGCGCGGCCGCGCTCGGTCTGAAAGTACCATTGATACCAGAAGGCGCATTCGCGCGGCGCAGGCGCCGGCTCCAGCGCCCGGGCAATGTCCTGGATCAGGTAGCCATTGACCGAGACGAGCCCCTGGCAACGCTCCGGCCACAGCGCCGCAGCGACGCAGGCCGCGCGGCCGCCCCAATCATAGCCGGCGAACACCGCGCGCGGAATCGCCAGCGCATACATCAGCGCGATCAGGTCGGCGCCGACCGCCGCCTGCTGGCCCGAGCGCGGCGTCGACGGATCACGAAAGCGCGTCGGCCCATAGCCCCGCACATAGGGCACGATGACGCGGCAGCCCTGGGCCGCCAGACGCGGCGCGACCTCGACATAGGAATGAATGTCGTAGGGATAGCCATGCAGCAGGATCGCCACCGGTCCATCGGCGGGGCCACTCTCCACATAGGCTATTCTGAGCACCCCGGCATCAACCGCGCGGACCGGCTGCATGTCCTGCGCCTGCGCTGATCCTCCTTGATCCGTCATGCTGTCCTCCGCGAGTGCTGAACCACCTTGCCCATTCCAGCGCTGCGATGATGATAGGTCTGATCCGGTTTCGGCGCTACACTCCCACGCGCTGTTGAAGGGGAACCGCCATGCTGCGCTCGCTGGTCTCGCTGCTTGCCATCCTGGTCTCGTTCGCATCGCCCGGCCTGGCGCAATCGGGGCCTCGCGCCAGCGAGTGCCTGGCGATGGCGGGCAACGCGCCGCGCGCGATGCCGGTGAGCCTGCGCCGGGCCGCCGCGTCCGGCAACGAGGTGACCATCACCTATGCCGGCCATTCGACCTATTTCATCGACACGCCCGAGGGCATCCGGATCGCGACCGACTACAGCGGCGCCTACCAGGTCGGACGGCTGCCCGACGTAATCACGATGAACCGGGCGCACTCGACGCACTACACGCTGGCGCCCGATCCGCGCATCCCGCATGTCCTGCGCGGCTGGGGCGACGACGGCAAGCCGGCGCAGATCTTCGAGCGGGTCGGCGACGTGCTGATCCGCAACATCACCACCGACATCCGACGCTATTTCAGTGACTCGCTCGGCGCCGACATGATCAAGGACGGCAACTCGATCTTCATCTTCGAGGTCGCCGGGCTCTGCATCGGCCATCTCGGTCACCTGCACGTCAAGCTCGACGAGACCCATTTCGCCGCGATCGGCCGGCTCGACATCGTGATGGTGCCGATCGACGGCACCTATACGATGTCGCTCGACGGCATCTCCGAGATCACCAAGCGGCTGCGCGCCTCGGTGGTGCTGCCGATGCACCGTTTCGCCACGCCGCTGGACGAGTTCATGCGCAAGATCGGCCAGCAATTCGAGATCGACCGCCGCACCGAGCGGACCCTGAAGATGTCGCGCGAGCTCTTGCCGTCGACGCCGACCGTGATCATCCTCGACGGTGTCTAAATGTAAGGCAGCAGGCACCGTAAACCATCGCATCACAACCGCGCCAGCACCATAAACGTCACGCGAGCGCCGCAATTTGTTCGCGGCCCCGCCAAACCTCCTGATCTAGTGTTTATCCGCACTGCAAGATGCGGACGCGCTTGTTATAGTCGCGTAACGCAACTTGCAGCATGCTTTCACCTTTTGAGATTTGCCGCCTTCGCAGAGACAAGGATTTGCCGACATGCGCCGACTGAGCCTCACAACCGCCCTCCTGCTGTCGACCGTGACCTTCGCCATGGCTGGCGAAACGCCCGCACCCGACAACGCCAAGGCCTATTTCATCAACCTCAAGGATGGCGATACGGTCACCTCGCCGGTGTTGATCCGCTTCGGCCTGTCCGGCATGGGCGTTGCTCCGTCGGGCACCGAGGCTCCGAACACCGGCCATCATCACCTCCTCATCGACGCGCCTGCGCTCGAAGGCGATGCGCTGAACGAGGCGATCCCGGTGGACGCCGAGCACGTCCATTTTGGCAAGGGCCAGACCGAAGCCTCGGTCAATCTGACGCCGGGCAAGCACACGCTGCAGCTCGTGCTCGGCGATTGGAGCCACATCCCGCACAACAAGCCGGTGATGTCCGAGCGCATCACCGTGAACGTGCAGGCCACGACCGGCAGCGCGAAGCAGTAACGCTGCCTCGCGGACCGCGGCACCGCGGGGCATTCGAAGCAGTCGACAATCTGGGCCGGTGCGGACATCGCTCCGGCCCATGCGGGCTCAAGCCCACTCGCCCTTGCGGAACACCGGCACGCGGCGGCCATCGGCATGGATGCCGTCAATGTCGGTCTCGGCGGCGCCGATCATCCAGTCGATGTGGATCAGGCTCTGATTGCCGCCTTGGGCCGCGATCTGCTGTGGCGACAGCGAGGTGCCGTTGACAAAGCATTTCGAGTAGCACTGGCCGAGCGCGATGTGCGAGGCGGCGTTCTCGTCGAACAGCGTGTTGTAGAACAGCAGGCCGCTCTTGGAGATCGGCGACGAGTGCGGCACCAGCGCGACCTCGCCGAGCCGGCGCGCGCCCTCGTCGGTGTCCAGCACCTTGTTCAGAACCTCTTCGCCCTTCGACGCCTTGGCCTCGACGATGCGGCCTTCCTCGAACTTGACCTGGATGTTGTCGATCAGCGTGCCTTGGTAGGACAGCGGCTTCGAGCTGACGACGTGGCCGGAGACGCGGCGGCAATGCGGCGTGGTGAACACCTCCTCGGTCGGGATGTTGGCGTTGCAGACGATGCCGTTCTTGGCGGTCGACGCGCCGCCCTCCCATTCATGGCCGTCGGCGAGACCGATCGTCAGGTCCATGCCGGGGCCGGTGTAGTGCAGCGCGCTGAAGCGCTGGCCATTGAGCCATTCGGTGCGCTCGCGCAGCACCGCGTTGTGACGCTCCCAGGCGGACACGGCATCTTCCCGATCGACACGCGAGGCGGCGAAGATCGCGTCCGCGAGCTTGGCGACGGCGACCTCCTCCGGTACATCGGGGAACACCAGCCTGGCCCATGATGCGCTCGGATAGGCGATGATGTTCCAGTTGGTCTCGAAATTGGTGATCTTCTCCAGCGCCGGCTGGTAGGCCTTGGAATTGGCCTTGCTGGCGCGTGCGACCTTGGCCGGATCCTGACCAGACAGCAGCATGGGATTGTCGCCGACGATCGCGAGCCGCGCGGTGTTCTCCGAGAACGCCTTGGCCATGCCCTGATAGAGCCAGTCAGCGGCACGATCGAAGCTGTTGTCGTGACCGAAGCGGTAGCGCGCCAGCGTCAGCTCCTCATCGGAGAAGAACGAGGTCACGATGCCCGCGCCGGCCTTGTAGGCGTGCTCCGCGACCTTCCGGACCAGCGGCAGCGCCACCGACGGCGCGGTCAGCAGCAGATCCTGCCCCGGCTGCAGCTGCAGGCCGACCTTCACCGCAACCTCGGCAAGACGGTCGAGCTTCACGGGATCGATGGCGGCATCGAAATTGCGCGGATGTGCGGTCATCAGAGGTATCCAGTTCCGGTTTCTTTTCGCGGTCTTCAAGAGATAGGCCAATGAATGGGACGGTCAATGGCGAAGCAGCGGCAGTGCGGTCATCTCTCCGCCCCGCTGGGGGTGCAGCGGCGGGATGCGGCTGGTCGGGCGGCCGCCGGCGCTTGCCGGGCACCCTCATCGCAGGTGAGCAAGCGCTCGCTGAGTCGCCCGACGACCACCGCGTCAATATCCGATCGCATCAGTCCTCGATGTCCAGCCCGTCACCATGAACATACCAATCGGCGCGTGACGCCCAATGCACGTGACGATCCGGCGCGGCCCCGAGCGATTGATCGAAGCCGCCGGCCGGGACAATGGCCTCCCGGCCGCTGCGCGTCAGATGCGGCATCGGGCTGCCGCAGCGACTGCAGAAGGCCGTCGCGAAGCTACGCGCCTGCGGCAGGTCGAAACGTGCGACCCGCGCTTCGCCCTGCAGCCAGCGCAGCGCCGCGGCCTTGACGATGACCTCACAGGAATGCGCCGTGCCGCTGGCCTTACGGCATCGTGAACAATGACAGTTGAGAAACTTGTCGAACGGGCCGTCGACCTCGAACACGACCTCACCGCACAGGCAGCTGCCACGAAATCTCGCCATACTCATCTCCTCTGAGGCAAGCGCCCAGATCCATGCGCCCTGGTCTGGAGAACCACTGCGCGGCGCCACGCTGCGATTGACTAACAAGTCTCAGCGTGGCGGCCCAACGGGCCGCGATGTCACGCGCCCTCGTCCTGATACAATTCCACGTCCGACCGTGGAGCTGAGAGAACACACCGTACCCAGGTAGTCGTGAGAAAGAGTCAACTACTTGGGTTGAATTGGAACCTGCCTCGATGAGCAGCCCCCTCGCGGTTTTGCATGGCTCACCGGCGATTCCGTCACTTTGAGGACATGATTGCCGGCTGATTGGCACGTGGCAGGGGGATTTCACAGTTCAGGAGTCCTCCAAATGTATCGTGTTGTCATCCTCATCGCCGCATTGCTGGCGCTCTCGACGCAGGCTCAGGCCCGCCCCCGTCACCACCATCATCATTCTCATCACTTTGCGCACCGCCATCACCACTCGGCCATGTATGCCATGGCCTCGATCGCAGGCGAGGGCCGCGTGGTCGGCGGCCGTCCGTCAGGATGCCCGCACGCCTTCTGCGGCTGCGAAGCATCGCTCTACAAGTTCGGCCGCGTCATTCCCGAGCTCAATCTCGCCTCGAACTGGCGTCGCTTTCCGCGGGCCTATCCCGCGCCTGGCATGGCTGCGGTCCGTCCCGGCCACGTCATGATCCTGCAGCAGCAGGTCGCGGGCAATGTCTGGCTTGTGCATGACGGCAACTCCGGGGGTCACGTCACCCGCGAGCACCCGCGCTCCATCGCAGGCTATACGATCGTGAATCCCGATGCGGCGTCGTCGATGTACGGCGCGGCCAGCAGCTTCACCCGCCAGGCCCGCGCACCAGCATATCAGCATCTCGCCCGTGCGCGGACTGATGGTTGGATGGCCAACGCAACGCCGATGGCGTTCAACTAAGCCAGTCCCAGCCCGTCTCTCCTTGACCAACCGAGCCGTCGCTTGATCGCCGTTACACAGGCGCGCGATGCTCGCCGTCGACGCATGCCCGACCTCCGATGCGCACGCCATTGCGCATCGGAGAATCATGGCACGCGCCTATGCGAGCCACTCGGCGGCCAAGAGCGACGGCGCACGACTGAGCCTGATCCGAACGAGGACAGCGCGCTCTACTTCTGCGGCTCCGTCGTCGACCACAGCAAGGTCGTCGCGCCCTTCTCGTAGGCCATGCCCTTTGGGTAGCTGATCAACTCCATCTGCAGATCCCAGGGAGTGAGGAAGTACAGGATCGACTGGCCGCCAGCGGGCCCCTCGGTGATTGGAATGGGGCCCTGCATCGTGCGCACACCCTTCGATTTCAGATAGGCGGCGGCCTTGTCGATGTCGTCGACATAGAGCGCGATGTGGTGGCCGCCAAGATCGCTGTTCTTCGGCTGCGTCTTCGCCTGATCCGGCGCCTCATACTGGAACAGCTCGATATTGGAGCCATAGCCGCAGCGAACCATGCTGATCTCGTGAATGACCGCGCGCGGATGCACGTTGACGACATCCTGCATGAATGTGCCCTTGTCGTCGGAGAACGGCCCGAACGACATCGCCTGCTTGCAGCCGATCACGTCGGTGAAGAAGGCAATCGCGGCCTTTACATCGGGCACCGTGATGCCGGTGTGGTCATGGCCGCGCAGGCCGGGGATGGAATCGGCGGAGGCGACGGTGGTGGAAAGGGCGAGGGCGGCGATCGTGGCGCTGAGGCGTTGACTGATCTTCATCGATGGACTCCCAGGGGACAAACTGATGACCTGATTGCGGGGAAAGATCATCCAGCCGAACACGTGTGACGACCGGAGTGTTGTGCCCGTGAGCCTCCACGTCGTCATGGCCGGGCTTGTCCCGGCCATCCATGTCGCGCGGCGTTCCGGGAGCGACGTGGATGCCAGGGACAAGCCCGGGCATGACGGAGAAACTCACGAGCAACGTCGTGTGCCGCGACAAACCCCTCACTTCGTAGCTGAACCGGTGGAGCTCCACGCGTCACCCCGATGCCAGCTGCTTCTCCACCGCCTTGTGATCCTGCGCCAAGCCAGCAGCGAGACCCTTGGCCATGTCGCCGACATAGATGTCCTCCTCACCGGCTTCGTAGCCGTCGAGAATCTCTTTTGCGGCATCGGCCGGGGTCATCTTCGGAATCGGCAGGCCGGCCGTCATGCGCGTGTCGACCGCGCCGGGCAGTGCACCGACGATGCGCACGCCCTTTGGCGTGAGCTCGCCACGCAGGCCTTGCGTGAGGCTCAGAGCCGCGGCCTTCGAGGCGCAATAGGAGCCCATCAGCGGCAGGTTCACCCGCGCCAGGATGGTGAGGATGTTGAGCACCGCGCCATGGTTCCTGATCAGGACCGGCGCGAAGGCGCGGGTCAGCCGCAGCGGCGCCAGATAGTTGATCTCGATCTCCTCCTTGGCGAAGGCGAGATCGGGCGCGAGCATGAAGGCGGTGTTGTGATTGACGCCCGCATTGTTGATCAGCAGCGTTGCGTCCGATGCCTGTAAGGCGGCGGCCGCCGCGTCGGCATCGCTGGTGACATCGAGCTTCAGCGGCACGATCTTGCCGGTGGCCGCAAGTCCCGAGACGTCGCGCGCGGCGGCGTAGATCTTGGCCGCGCCGCGGGCGAGAAGTTCGGCGATGAGCGCCGTGGCGATCGCGCCGGTGGCACCGGTGACGACGACGACGGAGTCCTTGATCGAAGCACTCATGCGGCTGATCCCTGCTGCTGGGGTTGCTGACGGGACGGGGGGTCGTCGAGCCAGCCCGGCTCGACATCGGGGAGCGGAATGGCGGCAAGAAGCTGGCGCGTATAGGCGTGTTGCGGATGGGAGAAGATGCGGCCGACCGGACCGTGCTCCACCACCTCGCCGCCCCGAAGAATGGCGACCTCGTCGCACAGCACGCGAATCACCGACAGGTCATGGCTGATGAAGACGACCGTGAGACCAAGCTTGGCGCGCAGCTCCTTCAACAGCATCAGGATATGCGCCTGGGTGGAGACGTCGAGGCCGGAGACGATCTCATCGGCGACGATGAAGTCCGGCTGCAGCGCCAGAGCCCGCGCGATGCCGGCGCGCTGGCGCTGGCCACCGGAGAGCTCGTGCGGATAGCGGTCGACGAACGCCGTCGGCAGACCGACGAGATCGAGCAGCGCGGCGGCACGGTCGCGGCGATCACGCCTGCCCTTCAGCCGGCCATAGACCTCGAGCTGGCGCGTCAAGGTCACCGCCAGCGGCAGGCGCGGATTGAGCGACGATTGCGGATCCTGGAAGATCATCTGGATCCGCGCGCGCAGCGGGCGCAACGCAGCTTCCGACAAGTGGCTGATCTCGGTGCCGTCGAACTGGATGCCGCCCGACGTCGGCTCCAGCAGCCGCACCAGAAGCCGCCCGAGCGTGGTCTTGCCAGAGCCGGATTCGCCCACGAGACCGAGCACCGCGCCGCGCGGCACCGCGAGATCGACAGATTTGATGACGTCACGCATCACGGGCTTGCCGAACGGCGATGTCGATCGCGCCGGATAGGCGAAGCCGAGCTGGCCGGTGCGGAGCAGGATGTCGCTCATGCCGGCCTCGTCGCGGTCAGCTGATCGAGCCGGCGCGCCTCGGCCCAGAGGCTTTCGATCAGCGCCGGCGGCACCGGCTTCAGCGCATCCGCCGGGCGATCGGCGCGTGGCGTCGCCGCCAGAAGCGCGCGGGTGTAGGCATGATGCGGCTTCACCAGGACGTCCGCGGTCGGGCCGTCCTCGAGAACGCGGCCGGCATGCAGCACGGTCATGCTGCGGCAGATCTTGGCGACCACGCCGAGATCGTGCGTGACGAACAGGATCGCGGCGCCATGGCGCTGACGCATCCGTTCGACCAGCTGCAGCACCTGGCGCTGCACGGTGACATCGAGCGCGGTGGTCGGCTCGTCGGCGATGACCAGTGCCGGGTCGCAGGCAAATGCCATCGCGATCAGCACACGCTGACGCATTCCGCCGGAGAGTTCGTGAGGATAGAGTTGCAGCACGCGCGCGGGATCGCGGACTGCGACCTCGGCGAGCAGATCGGCGGCGCGATCCAGAGCGGCGCGCTTCGACAGGCCGAGATGCAGCTGCAGCAGCGCGACCATCTGCGCACCGATGCGCCGGACCGGATTGAGCGAGGTCATCGGATCCTGCGGGATCAGCGCGATGCGGCGTCCGAGCAGACCGCGCCGCTCCTTGTCCGGCATCGCCAAGAGGTCGCGGCCTTCGAACTGCACCTGGCCGGCGCGGATCGCAGCCTTGGCCGGCAACAGCCCGAAGATGGTGCGGCCGACCATCGATTTGCCGGCGCCGGATTCGCCGACCAAACCGCGCACCTCGCCGGCCTCGACGCGCAGGCTGACGCCGCGCAGCACATTGGCGGCGCCGATCGCGACATGGAGATTGTCGATCTCGAGCACGGCACTCATCGGCGCTGCACCGGATCGAGCGCGGCGCGCAGACCGTCGCCGAGCAGATTGAAGCCGATGACGCTGATGATGACGGCGAGAATCGGCAGCGCCATGATCCACGGCGCCTGGTAGACGATCTGCCGCCCCTCGGTAATCATGCCGCCCCAGCTCGCGGTGTCGCCGGTGACGGAGATGCCGACAAAGGACAGGATGACCTCGACCAGGATCGCGATTCCCATCTCGACCGCCAGCAGGGTGACGATCAGCGGCACCAGATTGGGCAGGATCTCCAGCCGCAGCGCCTGCGCGCGGGTGAGACCGAGCACGCGCGCGGCCGCGGCATAGTCGCGCGCCAGCTGGGCCTGAGTCTCGGCTCTGATGATGCGGGCGAAGCGGGTCCAATCGACCACGACGATGGCGGCGATGACCGACACAAGCCCGGCGCCGATCACCGCCGCGAGCACGATCGACAGCAGCACCGGCGGGAAGGCCATCCACACATCGATCAGCCGCGAGACCGACTGATCAGGGACGCCGCCGAAGGCGCCAGCGACGAGGCCGAGCGCGATGCCGATGATCGCGGCGAGCAGCGAGGCGATCAGGGCCACCGACACGGCGGTCCGCGCGGAATACATCAGCCGCGACAGGACGCAGCGCCCGAGGCTGTCGGTGCCCAGCGGAAACGCGGCCTCGCCGCCGCGCATGAAGGCGGGCGGCAGTTGCGCCGACATCAGATCCTGCTCGGCCGGATCATGCGGCGCGATCACCGGCGCGAACAACGCGATCAACAGCAGCAAGGCAACAAGGACGCCGCCGATCCACAGCCGTGCCCCGCCGCGCGCCAGCGCGCTGCGCCAGCGCGAGGCCGGCGCGGAGATCGGTCCCGAGAGAATGAGATCAGCCATGACGCAGCCTCGGATCGAGCACCGCCACCAGGAGATCGACGGCGAGGTTGAGGGCGATGAACAGCACCGCAAAGGTCAGGATCAGCCCCTGGATCAGCGGGAAATCACGGTTGATGACCGCGTCGATCGCCATATTGCCGATGCCCTCATAGGAGAAGATGCGCTCGACCAGCACGGTTCCGCCGAGCAACAGGGTGACTTGCACGCCGGACAGCGCCACGGTCGGGATCAGCGCGTTCGGAAACACCTCGCGTTGCAGGATGGTGGTGCGCGAGAAGCCGCGCGTGTGCGCGATCTGGGCGTAATCCTGATCCTCGGCCTCGGCGAGTTGCGCCTTCAACAGCCGCGCGACCAGCGCCGCGAACGGCAGCGCCAAGGCCAGCGACGGCAGCAGCATGTGGCGCAAGAGATCGGCGGCGACGTCGAAGCGCAAAGTCAGCAGGCTTTCGATCAGATAGAAGTGGGTGCGGAAGGCGACCGCGAGCTGCGGATCGAGCCGGCCGGAGATCGGCAACAGCGGCAGCAGCACGCCGAAGCCGAGCAGCAGGATCAGCGCCCACAAGAAATCGGGAATGGCGAGGAAGAAGCCGTTGGCGGTGTCGAGCAGCCATTCGAGGCGGCTGCCACGCAGCAGACTGCCGACCACGGCCACCGCCACGCCCATCATGAGCGCGAGCGCGACAGCGAGCGCCGCGAGCTCCAAGGTCGCCGGCAGCCGCGCGCCGACCAGTTCAAAGACCTGCTGGCGCAGGCTGATCGAGCGGCCGAAATCGCCCGATGCGACCTGGCCGAGCCATGTCACGAATTGCGCCAGCAGCGGCTGGTCGAGGCCATAGAGCGCGCGCAGCCGCGCGATATCCGCCGGCGAGGCGCCCGGCGGGATCATCATCGCGATGGGATCGCCGGGCACCACGCGCAGCAGCACGAACACGATGGCGCCGACGCCGAGCAAGGTCGGCGGGATCAGAGCGAGGCGCTTGAGAATGGCGCTCCAGCGCATCGCCCGCGTCTCCGCTCAGCCCTGGGTGACGAGTTGCGGCAGGATCATGCCGTTGGCCTGCGGCACCACCTTCAGCCCCTTCTTATGGATGATCGGCTGGACATATTGCAGCAGCGGAATCACCTCGCCTTCCTCGGCGATGTATTTGTCGACCGCCTTCCAGCCGGCGATGCGCTTGGCGTCGTCCTTCTCGCCCCACAGCGGCCCGATGCGCTCGATCAGGTCCTTGCCCTTCCAGGCCGAGTGCGGCGACGGGCCGAACATCGCAAAGCCGGTCGAGGTCGTGGGATCGCCGATCGCATTGCCCCAATTGTAGAACGCGGCCGGCGCCAGCGCGTGGCGGGCGCGCAGCTCGAAATGCTGCGCGATCTCGTAGACCTCGATATTGGCCTCGATGCCGACCTTGCGCCACATGCCGGCGATCGCCTGGACCATCTCGTAGTCCTTCGGCTTGAAGCCGCGCGTCGTCTGGATCGTGAACTTGACCGGCTTGGCGGTCGAGTAGCCGCTCTTGGCGAGCAGGCTCTTCGCCAGCTCCGGGTCGCAGGCTGTCTTGATCGACGGATCGAACGCGGCGTAGCCCGGCGCCTCCAGCGTGTCGATCGGCACGCCATAGCCGCGCAACAGCTTCTCGACGATCGCCTTCTTGTCGATGGCGTGATTGGCGGCGAGCCGCACGTTGCGGTCGAGCATCGGGTCGATGTCGGTCAGGAAGATCATGCCGATGTCGGAGATCGGCTGGGTGAGCCCGGCGAGGTTCGGCTTGGCCTTGAGGCGGTCGAACTCCTCATAGGGAATCTCGAAAGTGATGTCGGAGCCGCCGGACTCGATCTCGGCGACGCGGCTGGTCGGATCGGTGACGAACTTGAAGACGACGGTGTCGAACGCCGGCTTTGGCCCCCAATAGCCGGGATGCGCCTTCAGCCGCAGGAAGGCGTTGCGCTCGAACGCATCCACCTTGTAGGGGCCAGAGCCGATCGGCGCCTTCTCGAAGCCCTCGGCGCCGACCTTCTCGTAATACGCCTTCGGCAGCACGTAGCCAGTGAGGAACGCCATCCATTTGAACAGCACGGGCTCGAACTCGACCACATCGGCCGTGATGGTCTGGCCATCGATCTTGAAGTTATTGATCTTCGACCAGACAAACTGGATCGGGTTGCCACCCTTCGGATCGGCGGCGCGGGTCAGCGACCACACCACGTCCTCCGGCGTCACCTTGGAGCCGTCATGCCAGGTCGCGTCGGAGCGCAGCTCCATCGTGACCTTGCTGCGGTCCTCGTTCCAGCCCCATTTGGTCAGGAGGCCCGGCTTGAAGGAGAGATCGGCGGCCTGGCCGATATAGGGATCGAAGATCGCCTGGTAGATCGACTGGATCGTCGGGTTCACCGCCGAGACGCCGACGGTCGGATCGAACGACGGCAGATTGACGTTGTAGGCGATGGTCAGGGTGCTCGCGGCGGCGCGCGCCGAATGGATCGGCAGGCCGGCGGCGAGCGGCAGCGCAGCCGCACCGGCGAGCTGCAACATCGTACGACGAGAGATCTGATGGTCACGCATGGTGATGCAACTCCGGATGCGAAGGACGACGAGCGAATGAGGCGGCGTTCCTGCCGACGCCGCCCGAAGACGTGATCAGTTCGGCGCGCTCTCGGCCCAGCGCTTCATCAGCGTGTTCGAGGGCAGGGATTCATCGACCAGCTTCTTGGCGGTCTCGATGCCCGCGACCGGCAGCTTGGCCGGATCGAGCAGACCGATCTGCACCAGCACCGAGGCCTGATCCCAATAAATGTGCTCGTTGTAGAGCTTGTCGCCGCGGAAGCGGACGATCGCGACCAAGGGGATCTCGACATATTTGCCGGTCGGCGGGATGCCGGGCAGCATCCAGTCGATCTCGATATCGTGGGTGAAGCAGAACAGCATCTCATCGACGACGCGGTCGGCACCGATGGTGCGCGAGATCGGTACAAGCTTGGTGTCCGCGGGCGTCTTCGGGATGAAGTGATTGGCGTAGAAGCGCAGCAAGTCCTTGTAACCGACGCCGCCGGTCATGGTCGGGATGTGGTTGACATAGGGCTCGGCGACCATCGTGCCCATCGTCGCCTCCGCCGAGCGGGTGGCGAATTCGAGCTCGGTGTGGCGATCCCACAGCGACGACAGGTCATAATGCGGACCGAGAACCTTGCGGAACAGCGCGATCGAGCGCGAATGCGCCATCAGCGTCGCCGGCTTGTCGAAGCTGGCGCGCTCCGGCGCGGCGAAGGCGTGGTCGCAGCCGGGATAGAGATAGAACTCGGCATCGTCGCGGCCGGCAAAGCCGGCCTTGATCGCCTCGCGCGCCTCGGCAGGGGCGAACTTGTCGAGCTCCGCAAAGTGGAAGACGATCGGTCCCTTGATGGTCTTGGCCTCGGCGATATCGGCCTCGATGCCGACGCCATAATAGGAGACGGCGCAATCGACATCGGTGCGGGCCGCGGTGAGGTAAGCGAGCTTGCCGCCGAGGCAGAAGCCGAGCGCGCCGACCTTGCCCTTGCATTCAGGCCGCGCCCGCAGCACCTTCAGTGCGTCCGCCGTGTCCTTGATCGCGAGATTGACGTCAAAGCGCTGGTAGTAGCCGAACGCCTTGGCGAAATCCGCCTCGCCATAGCCGAGCTCGATGCCCGGCTCGAAGCGCCAGAACAGCTCGGGCGCCAGCACGACATAGCCCTCTTCGGCATAGTAGTCGGCGACCGCGCGCATCGAGGCGTTGACGCCGAAGATCTCCTGCAGGAGCACGATGCCGGGACCGGAGCCTGATGCCGGCACGGCCAGATAGCCCTTGAACGTGCCGCCATCGGCGGCGGCAATGTCGACCCACTGTCCAGCCATCGTCATGCTCCCCGGTCCTGCCGGCGTCCACAGTGACGCCGCACCTGATGTGTTTTCTTCATTGAATTTTTAATGTAAAAATATCGGATGTAAACAGCAGAGATTGAGCATGCGCTGCACACGCATTGTGCGGAGCGGCATCGGGAGACGGGATATTGAAAAGGGCTGATGGCACCGCGGCGACGCGCAAGGCCGTGGCGGTGAAGGCGAAATCCGCCGGCCGTAGGACAGGTTCACAGCCGGCCAAGGCACGCAACGCCGCGGATGCGAACGGCGACAAGGGCTCCTGGCATCTCGCCCGCAGCGATGCGGAGCGGCGGCTGTCGGATTTCGAATTTGCGCTGGAGCGGCTGGCGCAGTCCTATTACCGCTGGAAGGCGTCCTGCCTCGCAGCGGTGTGCGAGGTACCGCTGACCGGCGACGACGTCGCCGTCCTCAATGTCGTGCGCATGGGCGACGAGCCGAAACGGCTCGCCGAAGTCGGCCAATTGCTCAACCGCGTCGACGTGCCCAATCTGCAATATGCGACGCGCAAGTTGGTGCGCGCCGGCCTGATCGAAACCGAAGGCCGCTCCTCGCGCAAGGAGACGCGCTACCGCGCCACCGCCCGCGGCCGCGCCGTCACCGAGGACTATGCCGCCTTGCGCGCCACGACGCTGCCGCCGCTGTTCGACGCGCTGCCCGGCTGGATCGACAGCTGCGCGGCAACCACCGCGCAACTCGACCAGATGTCGGGACTCTATGGCCAGGCGGCGCGCGTCGCCATCACCAAGCGCCACCAGTCCTAATCGCGCCGCGCATTCAGCGCGGCCCGTCGACGGCCGTGACCTTCCACAAGGTGCAGACCACGCCAGCCCGGCCGACGCTGTGCGCCAGCGCCTCGGCCTGCACCTTGTGCGTGGCACGCAGATGATCGAACCAGGCGCGCCCCGGCGTTTCGATCACCAGGAACTGGGCACCATCGCGCACGACATCGGCCGTGCTCACGATTTGCGGCATCGGCAGCCAACCCTGCAAGGCCTGCAGAATGTGATAGTCGACCGCATTGCCCGGCGACCGCGTCGGATAGGTCATCACCACATCCCAATCGAGCGGAAATCGATAGGCCGCAGCATGCGCGGCATAGGCGGCGCGCGGCAGGAAGACATGGGGCGAGTCCGCGATCACCGGCAGGTCACCGCCGACATGCGGGCTCTCGAAATAGCCGCCATTCGCATCGGCGCAGACGGGATCGCCGTGGAACGGCGTGGCCGCATGATCCACGACGTTGCGCAACATCAATCCGCCGATCAGCAGCGCGGCCGGGAGCGCCAGCGCACGCGGTGCGGCAACGCGCAGCCATTGCGCAAAGGCTGTGAGCAGCAGGTAGGACACCACGATCTGCGGGGTGAAGAACCGCGGCACGAAGATCGGGACAGCGGCGCGCGACACCATCCAGCCGGCGAGCGCGAAGGCGGTAAAGCCGGCCGCGAGGAGGCCGAGATAGCGGGCTGGCTGCCCTTGGTCGCTGGCGACCATCTCCTCGAGCCGCCGCGGCGTTCGTTTCAGCCATGCCATTCCGGCGTTGCCCAGACCCAGCAGCGCGACCACGCTGATCGCCAGCAGCCATTGCGACGAGAACAGGGTCTCGGCCAACTCGCTCCAGCCCGGCTCCGTCATCCAGCCATACGGGCTCGCCACCTGCAATTGCTCGCGCAGCACCGGCGTCCAGGCCAGAAGGAGGAGCACCGCCGGACCTGTCGCAAGCAGCGCCCGGCGCAGCAGCGCACCATCACGCGGCCGGCTGAGACAGCCGGCCAGCGCGATGCAGCCGACATAGGCGATGCCGAACGTATGCGCGAAGGCCAGGCCGACGAAGGACAACGCTGATAGCATCAGATCGGCGGGACGACCGCGCTCGATCAGCCGCTGCTGGCACAGCGCCGCGACGGCCGCCGTCGCGAAATAGGTGGCATAGGTCCGCAGTTCGAAGGCGGCGTAGAGCAGGTTGTCGTTCAGCGTGACGAGGATCAGGGCGCCGGCCGTGCAGGAGACCGCCGAGATCGCACGGCGGGCGAGCCGCCACAGCGCGACAAGGCCGAGGCCGACCAATGCGATATTCAGCAGCTTCAACGCCGCGACAACGGGCACGGCTGAGGGCAATAACCGCGTCAGCAGCCATGCGCCGGTGAGATAGAGCGGCGGATTGCCGTCGATGCCGCGCGCGATCCCACTCCACAGCCTCGGCAGGCTGTCCGCCTGCAGCAAATGCGTCGTCAGCAATTCGTCGGCCCACAACGGATCGTTAACCGAACGGACGGCAAAGGCCGCGAGCGCGCAGCCGCCGAGCCATGCGCCGGCGACCTGGAGAAGCTTCTGGGCTGAGGAACCGGTCGAATCCATGGATGCGCTGCTGCTCGCGCATCCATGACGGAAAATCCTTAGCACCGGCTTTCGTCCTGGTTGCTCCGCGCCGGTTCACACGATCTTAGGGAAGCAAGCCGCAGGATGAGCGCGACGCCAGCAGCGGTGAGAGATGCCACTTCCCTATCAAGACACGACCGGCCCGGGTGACGCCGGCCCACTCCGCGACGCGCGCATGCGCGGCGGCCGGCCGCTGGTCGTCGATGTCGACGACGTGCTGATGCAGACGAGCCTGTCGAGCGAGGCGATCTGGTCGGAGATCGCCCATCGTCCCGCAGCCGCCATCGCCTTGGCCGCCGCCGTGCTGCGCGGTCCGGCCGAGCTGAAGCGACGCCTGGCCAATTCGGCACATTTCGATCCGGCCCGTCTCGCCTACGACACCGAAACCGTTGCTTATATGCTGCGCGTCCTCGGCGAAGGCCGTCCGGTCTATCTCGCCTCCGACACCTATGACAGCGCGCTCGTCGGTGCCATCGCCCAGCATCTCGGCGTATTCACCGCCTGGACCGCCTCGGCGGATGGCGCCAGGCTCGATCCGGAGGCCATGAGCCTGCTGCAGTCCTGGAGTCAGGGCTTCGATTATCTCGGCCATGATTCCGAAGTGCTGCCGGCCGGCGCGACGCGAATCCCGCGCCGCTCACCTGCGGCGCCGTCCGTTGCGACCAGCGATCCCGTCGGCTGGCGGGTCTGGGCGAAGCTGCTGCGCGTGCATCAATGGGCCAAGAACGCGCTCGTTCTGGTGCCAATGCTGACGGCCCATCAATTCGGCCTGTGGCCGGCGATCACGGCGCTGTTTGCGGCGCTTGCCTTTTCGCTCGGCGCCTCCGCGGCCTACATCCTCAACGACCTCGTCGATGTCAGCGCCGACCGCGCCCATGCCACCAAGCGCGAGCGGCCGATCGCCAGCGGCGCGATTGCTCCGGCGCAGGCCATCGCCGCGATGGCGCTGCTGCTCATCGGCGCGATCACGATCGCCGCGGTGGTCTCCCCGGCCTTCCTTGGCGTGCTTGCCGGCTATCTCGCACTGACCACCGCTTATTCGTTCCGGCTGAAACGCCTTGCGCTGCTCGACGTGGTCACGCTGGCCGTGCTCTACACGATCCGCGTCGTCGCCGGCGCGGTCGCCATCGGCGTCGCGATGTCGGAATGGCTGTTCGCATTCTCGCTCTTCATCTTCATGGCCTTGGCGCTGGTGAAGCGTTACGTCGAGCTCGATCGCCGGAGCAGCGGCGACCGGCCGCTGTCACGCGACTACCAGCCGAACGACCGGGCGATGATCGCGGTCCTGGCGGCGGCGGCCGGCTTCAATGCCGTCGTCATCTTCACGCTATACATCTCGTCAGACGCGGTGCGCGCGCTCTACGGTCATCCCCAGATCATGTGGGCCAGCTGTCCGGTGCTGATGTATTGGGTCGCCCGTGTGATGCTGTTCGCCCAGCGCGGCCTGATCGACGACGATCCGGTGATCTTTGCGCTGAAGGACCGGGTCAGCTGGCTCGCGCTCGGCACCATCGGTGCGATCATGCTCGCCGCAATGTAACGACCGGCCATGAGCGACCTCGCCGGCTGGGGCAATTATCCGCGCATTCCGACCGAGCAGCTCGTGCCCGCGCGAGCCGAGGCCATCGCGCCGCTGCTCGCCGGGCGCAGCGGACTCGTTGCCCGCGGCCAGGGGCGCGCCTATGGCGACGCCGCGGTCGGCATGGCGACGACGCTGACATCATCGCGCCTCAACCGGATGCGCCGCTTCGATCCTGCGAGCGGCGAGCTGACGGTCGAGGCCGGCGTCACCATTGCCGACATCCTCGCGACCTACGTGCCGCGCGGCTTCTTCCTGAAAGTCGTGCCGGGTACCAAATTCGTCAGTATCGGCGGCGCGATCGCGGCCGACGTCCACGGCAAGAATCATCATCGTGACGGCGGCTTCGGTGATCATGTGATCGCGCTTCGATTGATGCTGCCGAACGGCGAGATCGTCACCTGCTCGCGGCACGCCAATGCCGAGCTGTTTCATGCCACCGTTGGCGGCATGGGGCTGACCGGCATCATTGTCGAAGCGACTTTGGTCCTGATGCCGATCGAGACCGGCTGGCTGGTGCAGGAGACCCATGTCGCCGAAGATCTCGACGCCGCCATGGCCGCGCTGGAACGAACCGCGGCCCATACTTATTCGGTCGCCTGGATCGACTGCCTGGCCCGCGGACGCGCGCTCGGCCGCTCGTTGATCTACGCCGCAGACCATGCAAGCGCAGCCGACAAGGACCGTTTCGCGCCGGCGCGCGACGCCTTCCCGCCGCAGCGGCGTGCTGGACCTTCGATGCCGGCCTTTATGCCAAGCTTCGTGCTCAACCCGCTCGCGGTGCGCGGCTTCAATGCGCTGTATTTCCGGCGCGGTGCCCGGCAGGCCCTGACGCCACAACTCGTGCACTGGGATCCCTACTTCTTCCCGCTTGACACGATCGGCCACTGGAATCGCATCTATGGTCCGCGCGGATTCCTGCAGCATCAGTGTGTGATTCCCGCAGCCAACGCCCGCCGCGTCCTGGCCGAGATCCTCGACCGCGTCGCGCGCCGCGGCAGCGCCTCGTTCCTTGCCGTGCTCAAGCAGATCGGCGACAGCCACGGCCTGATGTCGTTTCCCTTGCGCGGCTACACGCTGGCCATGGATTTTCCGATTCAGGACTCGCTGTTCGGGTTCCTTGACGAACTCGATGCGATCGTCACCGCCGCGGGAGGCCGACTCTATCTCGCCAAGGATGCGCGGCAGTCGCGGGCCACCTTCGCCGCCGGCTATGCCGGTCTCGACGGCTTGCGCGACATCCGCCGCTGCATCGGCGCCACCGACAAACTCGTCTCCCACCTTTCGGCCCGATTGGGGATCTGAGCCATGACCGTATCCAAATCCGTGCTGGTGATCGGCGGCAGTTCCGACATCGGTCACGCCACGGCGCTGCGCTATGCCGAGCGCAGCTGGCAGGTTGCGCTGGCCGCACGCGACACGATCACGGCCCAGCGCAATGCCGACGACATCAAGGCGCGTACCGGCAACGACGTGGCCGTTCACGCGCTGGACATTCTGGAGACCGACAGGCTCGCCGCCTTCGTCGATGACCTCCCGGCCCTGCCAGACACGGTGATCTCCGTGGTCGGCGAGCTCGGCGACCAGGCCCGCGCCGAACGCGACATCGCGCACGCCGCAATGGTCATGCGCACCAATTTCGAGGCGCCGAGCCTGCTGCTCGGGTTGTTCGCCAACGCCTTCGCCGCCCGCGGCTCCGGCACCATCGTCGGCGTCAGCTCGGTGGCCGGCGATCGCGGCCGCGGTTCGAACTACGTTTATGGCGCCGCGAAGGCCGGCTTCTCGCAGTTCCTATCGGGCTTGCGCAACCGTATGGCGCTGACCGGCAAGGTCCGCGTCGTCACCGTCAAGCCCGGCTTCGTGCGCACACGCATGACCGCGCATCTAAAGCTGCCGGCGCCACTGACCGTGACGCCTGCCCGCGTCGCCGCCGACATTTACGCCGCCGCCGAGGAGAGTCCGCGCGACGTGATTTACGTCGGCCGCCGGTTCTGGCTGGTGATGACGATCATCGGGCTCATTCCGGAAGCGCTGTTCAAGCGGCTGAAGCTTTGACGGATGGTGCCTGCGTCTCCCGCCTGAACAGGACATAGAGCGCCGGCAATACCAGCAAGGTGAGCACGGTCGAGGAGATGATGCCACCGATCACGACGGTCGCGAGCGGCCGCTGCACCTCGGCACCGGCACCGGTCGCGAGGGCCATCGGCACGAAGCCGAGCGAGGCGACCAGCGCCGTCATGAGAACCGGCCGCAGGCGCGCCAGGGCGCCCTCCTCCACCGCCGCCAGCACGCTGCGTCCCTCCTGGCGAAGCCGCTCGATGAACGCGATGATGACGAGACCGTTGAGCACCGCGACGCCTGAGAGCGCGATGAAGCCGACGCCGGCCGAGATCGACAGTGGCAGCCCGCGCAGCAGCAGCGCGGCGATGCCGCCGGTCAGGGCCAGCGGCACGCCGGAGAACACCAGCGCGGCGTCCGCGACCGAGCCCATGCTCATGAACAGCAGCAGGAATACCAGAGCGAGCGCGATCGGCACGACGATCGTGAGCCGCTTGGTCGCCGACACGAGTTGCTCGAACTGGCCACCCCAGCCGATCCAATAGCCCGGCGGCAGCTTGACCTTTTCGGCCACCGTGGCCTGCGCCTCGGTCACGAACGAGCCGAGATCGCGGGCACGGACATTGGCCGACACCACGATGCGACGCTTGCCATTCTCACGGCTGACCTGGTTCGGTCCCGGCGCCGAGGCGACCGTAGCGACTGACGACAGCGGTACGTAGCGCGGCTGGCTTGCGGAATTGAAGGCGGTCCGCAGCGGTGCCCCACTCGCTTCCTCTCCGGCCGGCAGCGGAATCGGGATCGCGCGGATCGCGTCGAGATTGCCGCGCAGTCGCTCGGGCAGGCGCACGACGATGTCGAAGCGGCGGTCGCCGTCGAACAGCTTGCCGGTCGCCTTGCCGCCGATCGCAATCTCGACGACGTTCTGTACTTCGGCGACGCTGAGGCCGTAGCGCGACAGCGCCTGGCGGTCGATGGCCACGGTCAGGATCGGCAGGCCCGCGACCTGCTCTGTCTTGACATCGGTGGCACCGGAGATGCCGCGGATCGCCGCTTCGACCTGGCGCGCCGCGCCCTGCAGAATGTCGAGATCGTCGCCGAAGATCTTGACGCCGACGTCGCTGCGCACGCCGGAAATCAACTCGTTGAAGCGCAGTTGGATCGGCTGCGAGATCTCGTAATTGCTGCCGGGAATCTCGTCGGCCGCCTCCTCGATCTCGGCGACGAGCTGCGCCTTGGGCTTCGCCGGATCGGGCCACTGCTCGCGCGGCTTCAGCATGATGTAGCCGTCGCCCTGCGACGGCGCCATCGGGTCGGTTGCGACCTCGGCGGTGCCGATGCGGGTGAAGACGTCCTTCACCTCGGAAATTCGCTTCAGCCTCGCCTCCAGCGCCTTCTGCAGATCGACCGACAGCGTCAGACTCGTGCCGGGAATGCGCAGCGCCGCCAGCGCGACATCGCCCTCGTCGAGGCTCGGGATGAACTCGCCACCCATGCGCGTCGCCGCGACCCCGCTTGCGGCGACGATCACGACGGCGGCAGCAGCGACCATCATGCGATGCGCGATCACGCCGCGCAGCAGCGGCGCATAGATCCGCCGCGCGCCGCGCATCACCAGGTTCTCCTGCTCCGACACTCTGCCGGTGACAAAGACCGCGACCGCGGCTGGCACGAAGGTCACGGAGAACAGCACGGCGGCACCGAGCGCCATCAACACGGTCAACGCCATCGGCGTGAACATCTTGCCCTCGACGCCGGTCAAGGTGAGCACCGGCAGATAGACCACGGCGATGATCAGCGTGCCGAACAGGCTCGGCCCGATCACCTCGCGCGCGCCGCCGACGATGGTCCGCAGCCGCTCGGCCGTCGTGAGGAGCCCGCCCTTGCGGTGCTGCGCCTGGGCGAGCAGGCGCAGGCAGTTCTCGACGATGATGACGGCGCCGTCGACGATGATGCCGAAATCGATCGCGCCCAAGCTCATCAGATTGGCGCTGACCTTGCTCTCGACCATGCCGGTGACGGTCATCGCCATCGACAGCGGGATGATGCAGGCGGTGACCAAGGCGGCGCGGATATTGCCCAGCAGCAGGAACAGCACGACGACGACCAGCGCGGCGCCTTCGAGCAAATTCTTCTCGACGGTGCGGATCGTCGCCTCGACCAGATGGGTACGGTCATAGAGCGTGCGCGTGATCACCCCGTCGGGCAGCGATCTCGCGATCTCGTCGAGCCGCGCGGCGACCCGCCGCGCCACGGCGCGACTGTTCTCGCCGATCAGCAGCATCGCGGTGCCCAGGATCGTCTCCTCGCCATTGAGGGTTGCAGCGCCGGTCCGCAGGTCGCGTCCCTCCATGACTTCGGCGACGTCGCCGATGCGCACCGGCGTGCCGCCGCGCGCGCCGATCACGATATCCCTGAGTTCGGCGGCGGTGCCGACCTGGCCGGGCGCGCGGACCAGATATTGCTCGCCATTGCGCTCGATATAGCCGGCGCCGACATTGGCGTTGTTCGCAGCCAGCGCGGCAATGACCTCGCGGAAGCTGATCTTGTAGGCCATCAGACGGCCGGGATCGGGCAGCACGTGGAACTGGCGTTCGAAACCGCCGATGGTGTTGACCTCGATCACGCCGGGAACGCCGCGCAGCTGCGGCCGGATGATCCAGTCCTGGATGGTGCGCAGCTCCGTCGGCGAGTAGTCGGCGCCGTCAGGCGTCTTCGCGCCGGGCCTGGCCTCGACCGCATACATGAAGATCTCGCCGAGCCCGGTCGAGAGCGGCCCCATCGCGACCTCGACGCCCGGTGGCAACTGATCCTTGATCTGCTGGATGCGCTCATTGACCTGCTGACGCGCGAAGTAGATATCGGTGCCGTCCTGGAACACGACGGTGACCTGGCTCAGGCCATAGCGCGACAGCGAGCGCGTGTAGTCCAGCCGCGGCAGACCGCCCATCGCGGTCTCGACCGGAAACGTGATGCGCTGCTCGGTCTCGAGCGGCGAATAGCCCGGCGCCTTGGTGTTGATCTGCACCTGGACATTGGTGATGTCGGGCACGGCATCGATCGGCAGCCGGGTGAAATTCCAGGCGCCGAAGGCGGCGGCGGCAAGCGAGACCAGCAGCACCAGCCAGCGCTGGCGCACGGCAAATGCGAGGATCGCGTCAATCATGCTCGGCCTCCCCCTTGCCCATCTCGGCTTTCACCACAAAGCTGTTCTCGGCGACGTAATGCTCGCCGGGTGACAGACCATCGCGGATCTCGATATGGACCGAATCGGACTCGCCGAGCGCGACTGGGCGCGCCTCGATCTTGTCGGCCTCCTCGCGCACGAACACGACGGTCTTGTTCTCCAGCGTCTGGATCGCGCTGGCGCGCACCGCGACGGCGACGCTACGCTTGGCCAGCACCAGCCGCGCGGTCACGAACAGGCCGGGGCGCAAGCGGCCGTCGGCATTTCCCAGCACGACGCGCGCGAGCGCGGTCTGCGTCTCGCTGGCGCCGACCGGGGCGATGTAGGACACGTTGCCCTTGATCGGGCCGCGGCCGTCATCGGGGTCGATCAGCACCTCGTCGTCGAGCCGGACACGACGGAGATCCTGGCGATAGATCGACAGGTCGACCCAGATCGTGGAGAGGTCCGCGACCACGAAGGCCGGCTTCTGCTCGGAGGCATATTCGCCGAGCGAGATCTGGCGATCGATGATGGTGCCGCCGATCGGGGCCTTGAGGTCATAGGCGGTCAGGCTCTGGTTGCTTTCGATCGACGCGAGCAGCTCATCCTTGGCGACGCTGTCGCCGATCCGCTTCCTGATGGCACGGACGATGCCGGGGAAGCGCGGCGTCACCTGCACCAGCGCCTCCTGATTGGCGCGCAGCACGCCGTTGAACGCCAGCGTGTCCGAGAGCGTCGCCGGCCCCGCTTCGGCGAGCGTGACGCCGGCGGCGGCGAGCTTGACGTCGCTGATGCGGATGCGGTCGGCACCGTGCTCGTCCTGCTCGACGTGATCCCTCGGCGTCCGCTCCTGCTTCTCGGCGTGATCGGTGTGGCCAGCCGCCGTATTCCTGTGCGGCACCGCGTCCGCCAGGAGGTGCGACACCCCGGCGCCGGCTGCAGCCGCCAGAATCACGATAACGGTGATGGTGGAGATCTTCATCGCGTGGTCTCCCGAGCCAGAGTGAAGGGGCGGCCGACCAGGCCCTCGATCGTCGCGACCGCGACATGGATGTTCTGCAGCGCCTCCTGTTCGCGCAGCCGGGCCTGCGCCACGCTCGCCTGCGCGTCCAGCACTTCGAGCAGGGTGAAGCGGCCGGCGCTGTAGCCCTGCGCGATCTCGTCCGCCGCCTCCTGCGCCTTGGGGATCGCGATCTCGCGCAGGACGGACAATTCGCGCAGCGAGCCCTGCAGCGAGTCATAGGCACGGCCGGCGACGATAAGCAGCGCGTTGCGGTTGGCCTTGCGCTCGGCCTCGGTCTTGGCGAGGCTTTCCTGCGCGGAGAGGATGTTGCCCTGGTTCTGATCGAACACCGGGATCGGCACGGAGACGCTGAGCCTGACCGCATCGTCCTTCGTGTCGTTGAAGTGGCGCCAGCCGGCGCCGACGCGCACGTCGGGATAGGGTTTCAGCCGCGCCAGCAGCAGCTCGGCATTGCGCTGGGCAAAGACCGCGGTCCAGCGCGCCAACTGCGGATTGGCGTCAATCGCCGTCATGACGCTCTGAAACGATGGCGGCTGGCCGATAGCTTCGAAGCGGCCGCTGACGGAGGCGAATTTGGCCGAGCTGTCACCAGTGAGCACGGCAAGCTCGCGCCGTGCGCTGGCGAACGTCGCCTTGACGCGCTCGCGATCGGCGCGCACCAGCGCGGAGGCGACCTCGGCACGGCCGGTCTCAGCCGGCGACGACGCACCAGCCTCGACCCGCCGCCGCAACAGCGGCGTCAGCCGGTCCAGCGCGGCGACCTGATCATCGAGGATCTGGATGCGGCGCTGCGCGGCGAGGACTGTCACGAAGGCAATCGCCGTTTCAGACAAGACTTCGAGCCGCACCGCCTGGCGTTGCACCTCGGCCGCGCGAACCCCGGCCTGGCCGGCGGCGACGCGCGCGTCGCGCTTGCCGAACCATTCGAAGGCCTGGCTGATCTGCAACGTCGTCTCGGCCGCGCGTGTACCGCGATACGCGCCGGCGCCGAACGAATTGTCCTGCTCATAAGAGAGCTCGGGATTGAGCAGCGCGCCGGCCTGCAGCCGCTGGCCGGAGGCGATGCCGATGTCGCGATCGGCGGCCGATAATCGCGGACTGACGGCGAGTGCGCGCGCCAGCGCCTCGCGCAGGGTCAAGGTCTGCGCAGACGCAGCGTATGCGGACGCCGCGAGCAGGGCTGCGGCGCAGAGCGCGCGCGCAGCCGTCCCAGCAAATGACATGAGAAGAACCTGTCTGGACGAGCAAGAATGGACGGCGTCGGCCGTCCGGCACGCAGCGTCAGATCAGGTGTTTCGGGGGCGGAGACTCCGACTCGGAGACGATGCCGGCGCGAAGCAGCGGAATGGCCCAGTCGGTTGCGGCGACGATGTCGGCCGGAACGGCCGCGAGCTGCAACTGAGGAATGGCCACCGAGAAGCAGCCATGGCAATGGTGATCGGCGATGCCGCGCGGATCGGAATGACTGGCCTTGTCGAGCAACGACGCGATCTCCAGCTTGCCGGCTGGGACATGGGCCACGTCAAGGTCGCAGGTGCCGTGCAGCGCGCCGGCGAGCAGATAGGCCAGCATCACGCACATGGCCGCGATCCGGCGCAGCAAGCGCGGACGGCTTCCGTGAGATCGTCGATCAATGCTGCGCACCGCGCCCCCTGGTCGCGCAGCCGATAGCACGTTGCCGCAGCGATTGTCGATCCGCAACAATGTAACAAGGGGAACCGCGTCACGGCACCGCAAGCGCGGGCGCGAGGATGACGCAGGCCAGCAGCGCCAGCGCGGCAGCGCTGCAACGATAGCCGAGCGTCGCCGGCATGACCTGCCCAAGACCGCGCCGCAGCGTCGCACCGAGCACCAGCCAGCCGCCGCCGATCATGATCGTGGAGCAGCCGAGCGCAACGGCGAATGGCAGCAGCTCGATCCCGGCGCCGGGGGCGGGTAGCAAGGTGAAGGCGAAGATGATGGCCTTCGGATTGAACAGCGTGGTGATGAAGACGCGGCGCAGGGTGACCGCCGCCGCATCGCTGTGGCCGGCACCGCCATGACGCCACAGTGACGTGGCCAGATGCAGCAGATACAGCACGACCACGACACGCAAGGCGTGGCCGACCAGCGGCGCCGTCGCTAGCACCGGTCCGAGCACGACGCGTAGCAGCAGGATCGCCAGCAGATAGCCGGCGAGTTCGGCGAGCAGCAGATGCGCGGAGGCGCGCGCGCCGCGGCTGGCGCCTGCCGTCGCCAGCAGCGTGTTGGTCGGACCGGGTGTGGCCAGCAGGGCCGCGGTCGACAGAACGAAGGTCAACAAATCCATGTTGCCATCGACCATGCCGGCGGACTGGCCGCCTTGACGAAGGTCAATGTCACGCCGGAGGCGGCGGCGCCGTCAGCGGCTCAGGATATCCAGAGCCACATTCGGCGGCAGCGTCGGCGCGAACGCCTTGAGCGCACGCGTGACCTCGGCCGGATCGGCGTCCGGCGTCCGGTAGAAGGCCACGTCGCCTGCGGCGACTGTGACGAACGGCGTGTGCAGCACCGCCACCTTGGTCCAGCTCGCCGGCACGCCTTGCGGGAACCAGCGGTCATAGATCATCGCCATGCCGACCGCGTGCTGCGCGGCAAGTGCGGCCATCTCCGCCGGGCCATAATGGCCGGCGAGCTTGGCCTTGCGCACCGGCTCGGAGCCGAGGCCCCAGAGATCGAGCACGTAGTTCGGATTGCGATAGGCGACCAACCCGAGGTCGTTGACCGCCACGGGATGGCGATAGAACTCCCGGGCAAAGCGGCCCATCTGATATTGCTGCTGATAGATGTTGCGGGACGCCAGTGGCGTCGCGAGCGCGGCAGCAACGTAGGGCCACGCCGCAAAGCCCAGCAGCATCAGCAGGGGGGCGTTCAAGGCCGTCGCCACGCGCGCATCGAGATGGGGCCGGAGGCGAGCGACCAGCCACAGCCACGCCACGGCGGCGAGCGCGATCACATAGACCTCGTAGCGGTGGAACCAGTCATACTGGCCGAAAGCGACGTGGCCGCCGACCGCCGCCAGCACAGCGCCGGCGATGATCAAGGCCGACCTGTCGCCGCGCAGCCAGCAGGCGGTGGCGGCCACGGCCATGCCGAGTAGCAGCAGGCGCTGGCCGTAGGGATTGATCAGGCTCAGGATCAGATTGTCCGTGACGGCGCTGAACGCGGTGGTGCGCTCATACGCCGCTTCGACGAAGCGGGCCTTCAACAGCACCGAGCTCGGCAGCAGCGGCAGGCCGAGCGCGTGCATGCGCGCCGCATAGGCCAGCAACGCCGCGGCGATCAGAGCGGCGGCAAGCGCGGCGGCGCGGCGTTGCCGCAGGAGCACGAGCGCGGCCAGCGCCGCGCAGGCCAGTGCCGCACCTTCGAAGCGGATCAGCGGCAGCAGTACCAAGGCGACGATCTGCAGTCCACTTGGCGCGCGGCCCTGCGCCGCGGCGGCGAGGCCGGCGAAGGTGGTCACCGTCGCCCAGACGTGAAGGCTGTGCTCGAGCCCGGTCATCGCCAGCGCGACTGCGCTGATGATGAAAATCGTCGTCACGCAGAGCGCGCCCACGAGCCAGGAGCCGGCTGCGTCGAACAGGCCGCAGCCTTCCAGCAGCCGCATGATGGTGACGATCGTGGCCGCGGCCGCGGCGGCGCTGATGAGCAGCGGCCCCCAGCCACCGAGATGCACCGCCTCGGTGGCGGCGATCAGATAGGGCCAGATGATCGACGAGCTCGGTGATGAAAACTCGCCGAGATTGACGCCATAGCCGCCCGACAGGATCTGATCGGCCACGGCCAGATGGATGTAGGCATCGTCAAGGGTGAAAACGAGACGGCCGCCGGCCAGGTTGATGCTGACGATCAGCTCGACCGCGAACAGCACAAACCAGATCGACAGGATGACCAGAGAGCGCCGTGACAGCCGCGCCATGAGGCCGTCGCTCGCAGCGCCCCGGTCCGCATCTGCCGATCCAATCGCCTCGGTGGTCATGCGAACGTCCCGTGCCGCGCTCCCTGGCCTGCCCTGTTAACCGCTAAAGCTTAAGTCCCGCTTTCCGGAACGGCGCTCGCGTCAGTCTTCGTTAACACCGGCGAAACGGCGGTAAGCCGTGCCGCATGACGAGATCGAATGAACCGCATGCAGGTCGATTGATTGACTTGGTTCCTTCGGCCACTAAGGTTCGCGCCGCCGGACAATATGAACTGCGCGGATCACGGCCCGGCGAGGCCATGATGATCGCGGCGCGAAGGATCGGACAGCAATGACTTTGGTGATGAGCTGGGACGAGTGGGCCCGGCATGATGGCATGGCGCTCGCGGCCCGTGTGAAAAGCGGCGAGCTGACCGCCGCGGAACTCGCACGGCAGGCCGCCGAGGGCATTGCCAAGGTCGATCCGAAACTGTGCGGCGTCGTCGAAGTGTTCGCCGACGCAATCGAGGATCCGATCAAGGCCGGCGCCAATACGCAGGGTCCGTTTGCCGGCCTGCCGTTCCTGATGAAGGATCTCGGCCCGACCATGGCGGGCCGGCTGCAGGAGCAGGGCTCGCTGTTCATGCGCGGCAACCGTCCCGTCGCCGACACGCACCTCACCGCGAAGATGCGCAAGGCCGGTCTCAATTTGATGGGCCGCACGACGACGCCGGAGTTCGGCGTCTGCAGCTCGGCGGAGAACCCGGCCGTCTATGTCACGCGAAATCCCTGGAATACCGACTACACGACCTGCGGCTCGTCCGCCGGCAGTGCGGCGATGGTCGCGGCGGGCGTGGTGCCGATCGCGCACGCCACCGATGGCGGCGGCTCGATCCGCATTCCGGCCGGCGTCAACGGCAATATCGGCCTGAAAGTCTCGCGCGGCGTGTTCTCGATCGCGCCGCATCTGTCCGATCTTACCGGGCTGGTCTCGATCCAGGGCTGCCAGTCGCGCAGCGTCCGCGACACTGCCGCTTTCGTCGATCATTGCCGCGGCGGCGCGCCGGGCGAATTCATGCCGTATTGGACCACGCCGGAGCCCTATGTCGAGCTGATCAAGCGCGATCCCGGCAAGCTCCGAATCGCGCTGTCGCATCAATGGGGCGACTACCGCGCCACGCCGCATATCGCGGCCGAGCTGGAACGCGTCGGCAAATTCCTCGAAGGGCTCGGCCATCACGTCGGATATGCGCTGCCCGACGTCGATTATCGTGCCGCCTTTGCGGCGCAGACCACCTGCTACATCTCGAACTTCGCGATCGTCATCAGCAACCTGCTGGCACAGCGCAAGCTCGAGCGGCCCCCGGCCGACCTGATCGAGCCGATCAACATCCGCATCTGGGAAGCCGGTCGCAGCACCAGCTTCGCCGAGCGGGCGGCGATGCAGGCGGTGTTCAACACCACCTCGCGCGCCTTCGGCGCGTTCTTCGAGGATTGGGACATCATCCTGACCCCGATCACCGCGCTGCCGACGCCGAAAATCGGCACCACCGAATATCTGACCATCAGCGACAATCCCGACGTGCTCGACTGGTTCGAGAATCTGTGGCGCAACTTCGCCTTCACGCCGCTCGCCAATCTCTGCGGCATTCCGGCGCTCTCGCTGCCGCTCGCGACCAACGAACATGGCCTGCCGCTCGGCATCCAGGCGATCGGCAAGCAGGCGGATGACGGCCTGCTGCTGCAGCTGGCCGCCCAGATCGAGCGCGCGATCGATGGCAAATGGAACGCCGGTGCAACCCCGGCGGTGCATGTCACCAAGGGATAGTTAAGCGGCCCACCTTTTGCGCGAGGCGATGATCCGATCGCGCTCATCAAGCGTTGGTGACCATGGACAGTGCTTGGCCGAGCTGAGCGCCGCCCGTGACCTGCGAGGATGGACGTGGCCGACCAGCTGACAGCGAGCCGTGACGGTGCTGCAGGGCACGACGCGCCCCGGCTCACCGTTCGGCTGGACTCCTTTCCGCACGGTGGCTTGGCCGCCGTGTTCGGGGCCACCGGCGGCATCGGCGCAGCCCTCGGCGCGGCGCTGACTGACAGCGGCCGGTTCGACCGCGTGCTCGGCTTCAGCCGCTGCGGCGACCTCAGCTTCGATCTCACCGACGAGGCGAGCGTCGCAACGGCGGCGGAGACGCTGGCGACCTGCGGCGACATCCGTCTCGTCATCCTCGCGACCGGCATGCTTCACGAGGGCACAGCACTGCCCGAGAAGAGCTGGCGTGAGCTCGATGCCGAGCGGCTCGCCCGCGCCTTCGCCATCAACGCCATCGGTCCGGCGCTGCTGCTGAAGCATCTGCTGCCGCGACTGCCACGCACCGGCAAGGCCATGGTCGCGGCGCTCTCGGCGCGGGTCGGCTCGATCGGCGACAACCGGCTCGGCGGCTGGTACGGCTATCGCGCGTCCAAGGCAGCGCTCAACCAGCTTGTGCATTGCGCGGCCATCGAGCTCGCCCGCCGCGCTCCCGAAGCGGTCTGCGTCGCACTGCATCCCGGCACTGTCGCCACCCGGCTGTCGGCGCCGTTCGCCGCGACGTCGGGCGTCGCACCGGTCGAGGCGGCGCGGCACCTGCTCGGCGTCATCGACCGGCTCGACGCCAAGGACTCCGGCGGCTTCTATGACTGGCGCGGCACGCCGGTCCCGTGGTGAGGCGTCCATGCCGAGGATGCGGCGCAAGGCCGACCTGCCGACCAAGATCTGCGCCACCTGCGGCCGCCCTTTCGCATGGCGGCGCAAATGGGCGCGCGACTGGGACGAGGTGAAATACTGCTCGGACCGCTGCCGGTACGAGCGCAGCCAAATTGCCTCCGCCCCGACCGCCACGCCCCAAGGACGTTAGCCCGATGTTGTCCGGCATTCCCGCACCGATGCGCAGCCTTGGCTTGGCGGGACTGATCCCGTTCATCGGCCTTGCAGCTGTTGTGATCGCCGGCGACGACAGCCTGCACGCAGCCGCCTTGCGCGCGCAGATCGGCTATGGCGCGGTCATTGTGAGCTTCCTGGGGGCGCTGCATTGGGGAGCCGCGGTGCAAACGCCGGCGCTGGCGACTTGGCCGCGGATGAGCTGGGGCGTGACGCCATCTCTGCTCGGCTGGGTCGCGCTGCTACTGCCACCGCTGCCGGCGCTGGTGCTGCTCACGACCGCGCTGCTGGCGGCCTTGGTCTTCGACGAATTCAACTTCGGCAGCGACGATTCCCGTGCCTGGTTTGTCCGGCTGCGGCGGCTGCTCAGCATCGGCGCGATGCTCTCTCTGCTCGCGACGTTGATCAGCATCGTCGTTCGAACCGTGCCCTGACGACCACCGCTGGACAAGGCCGCAATGCGTCAGGCAAGCTCGCGCATCCCCTCGCGAGGCGCCATGAACATCCTGCTGCTCAATCCCAACATCCGCACCGACATCACCGATCTGATGCTGCAGGTCGGCCGCGCCGCCGCCGCGCCTGGCACCAGCCTGATCCCATGCACGGCGCCGCGCGGCGTGCCCTACATCGCAACCCGCGCCGAAGCGCAGATCGGCGGGGCCGTTGCGCTGGAAATGCTGGCCGAGCGCAACGGCAGCTTCGATGCCGCGATCATCGCCGCCTTCGGCGATCCCGGCCTGTTCGCCGCGCGCGAGCTGTTCGACGTGCCCGTCATCGGGCTCGCCGAAGCGGCAATGCTGACGGCCTGCATGGCCGGGCGGCGTTTTGCGATCGTCACCTTCGCGCAGGCGCTCGGCCCCTGGTACGAGGAGTGCGTGCGCATGCATGGGCTGATGGAGCGCTGCGCCGGCATTCACATGCTCGACGGCAGCTTCAAGCAGATCTCCGACGTGCAGCACGAGAAGGAGGAGCTGCTGGTCGAGTTGGCGCTGCGCGCGGTTGAGGAGAACGAGGCCGACGTCCTGATCTTCGCCGGTGCGCCGCTCTCCGGACTTGCCGCGCGCGTCGCGCATCGCATTCCAGTGCCGGTGGTCGATCAGGTGATCGCCGCGGTGAAACAGGCCGAGGCGCTGCTGGCGCTGAAGATGCGCAAGGCCACCGCCGGCACCTTCCGCCGTCCGGCGGCGAAGCCGACGACGGGATTGTCGGAAGCGCTGGCCGCGCGGCTGGAGCACCGCGACGGTTAGTTGGAGTGGCGTGGGGAGAGAGGGGCCCACAAACTGCTTTCTGTGAGCTGCTACGTCAGTCCGGCACACTCGCATACCGGCCGGGAACCTGCTTGTACACAAACAGCCCCCGCTGCCTGAAAAGACGGCACGCTTCTTGCTTTTTCCAATCAGTTGAGCAGGAAGCCCATGGCCAGCGTATCAGAAGCCAAGTCGCTCGTTCTGGATCGGATCACGCACCGCTTTGCCAGCGGCACGATGGCCGTCTCCGACATCAATCTCGATGTCAAAGGCGGCGAGATCATCGCTCTGCTCGGACCGTCCGGCTGCGGCAAGACCACCTTGCTGCGCATCATCGCCGGCTTCATCGGCCAGAGCGAGGGGCGCGTGATCATCGGCAATGACGTTGTCGATGCCTTGCCACCTAACCGGCGCGCGGTCGGGATCGTGTTCCAGAACTACGCGCTGTTCCCGCACCTCTCGATCTCGGAGAATGTCGGCTACGGCCTCGCGGCGCGCGGCGTCGACAAGGCGACGCGCAACAAGGAGGCGCAGCGACTGCTCGACATGGTGCAGCTTGGCCCATTCGGCGAGCGGCTGCCGCGGCAATTGTCGGGCGGCCAACAGCAGCGCGTGGCGCTGGCGCGCGCGCTCGCGATCAAGCCGTCGATTCTGCTGCTCGACGAGCCGTTCGCCGCCCTCGACAAGAATTTGCGACTGGACATGCAGATCGAGGTCAAGCGACTGCAGCGCATGGCCGGGACGACCACCCTGATCGTGACCCACGACCAGGAGGAAGCGCTGTCGATGGCCGATCGCGTCGCCGTGCTGAGCCACGGTCATCTCGAGCAGTTCGGAACGCCATCGGAAATCTACGATCAGCCGCAGACACTGTTTGTGAATACCTTCGTCGGTACCGCCAACAGGGTGACGGGCACGGTAATCGCGACCGACGCTGACGGCGTGAAGGTCGCGCTCGACGCCGGCGGAGAGATCATCGCCCGCGCGCCCAAGCCGGTCCGTGCCTCAGACAAGGTCATCGTCTGCCTGCGTCCCGAGCATCTCACCTTCGTCAGCGACGACAGCGGTTTTGCCGGCGAGATCGGCATGGCGCTGCCGCTCGGCGCCACCGTGGTCCATGAGATCAAGGCCAAGGACGGATCGAGCATCAAGATTTCGCAGGCCCGCACCGGCGGCACGCCGTTGCGTGAGGCCGGCACGCCCGTGCGCGTCGCGCCGCTGGCCCCGGGGCTCGCCACCGTCTTCCCGCAATGAACAACCAACAGACACATCGGAGTGAAACATGATGCTTGATCGCCGCCGGCTCCTGACCAGCGCCTTGACGCTGGGAGCCATGCATGCGTTCCCGGGCCTGAGCCTCGCGCAAGCGCGGCCGCTGGTATTCGCGACCTTCACCGGCAGCTGGGAGGAGGCGCACAAGGCGGTGCTGGTGCCGGCGTTCCGCAAGGCCAATGCGGATGCCGCGATCGTGCTGGATCCGATGCTGTCGGTCGACCAGATCGCCAAGGTCAATGCCGCCAAGGCCAATCCGCCGATCGACGTCATGCTGCACGATCCGGGTCCGGCGCTGGTCGCGATCGGCCAGGACCTCGTCGAGCCGTTCCCGGCCGATAAGAGTGCGTACTTCAAGGACCTGATTCCAGAAGCGCAGGACGCGATGGGCCCGGCGCCGTTCTTCCAGGTCGTCGGCCTCACCTTCAATCCGGAGACCGTGAAGACGCCGCCGACATCATGGGCGGATCTGTGGAAGCCGGAATTCAAGGGCAAGGTCGGCATCACCAATCTGAACTCGACGCTCGGCACCGGCTGGCTGGTTGAGATTGCACGGATGCGCGGCGGCTCCGAGGCCAATGTCGACGAAGGGTTCAAGGCGTTGGAGGAGCTGAAGCCGAACCTTGCCGCCGTCGCCGCCAATCCCGGCGCGCTGGCGACGCTGTTCCAGCAGGGCCAGATCGACATCTCGCCGGGCAATTTCAACGCCATCCAGATCCTGAAAGCGCGCGGCGTGCCGGTCGAGTTCGTGGCGCCGAAAGAAGGCGCGATCGCCTTCAAGACCACGATCCACATCGTCAAGAACTCGCCGAACAAGGAGCTGGCCTTCAAGCTGATCGAGGCGGCGCTGTCGCCAGAGGTCCAGACGGCGCTGATGAACCCGCCCTATCTGATCGTGCCGACCAACACCAAGGTCGCGATGACCGGCGAGATCGCCAAGGTGCTGGCCAAGGACACCGCGGAGCTGAAGAAGAAGTTCGTGTTCCAGGACTGGAAGAAGATCAACGAGCAGCGCGCCTCCTGGATCGAAAAGTTCAACCGCGACATCAAGATCTGACGCGATGAAGAGCGCCACGACAGCAAGCGCGACAGCTCCTGGCGACGTGACCAGCTTCAGCCTGGGGCTCGCGCTGCCCTTGGGGGTGGTGTTCGCGATCTTCTTCGTGCTGCCGCTGGCGCAATTGTTCTATCTGTCGCTGCACAACGACACCGCGGCCACGGTGTGGGGGCTCGGCCAGTACATCAAGTTCCTGAGCGATCCCTTCAGCCTCGCGGTGCTCGGCTCGACCCTGCTGCTGGGCGCCGAGGTGACGCTCGCCTGCCTCGTGCTCGGCTATCCGATCGCCTGGCTGTACCAGCGCTCCGGCAGTCGGGTGCAGACCCTGATCATCATGATCGTGCTGCTGCCGCTGCTCACCAGCGTCGTCGTCCGCACCTTCGCCTGGATCGTGATCCTCGGACGACAGGGCATCATCAACTCGGTGCTGCAGTCGCTCGGCCTGATCGGCACGCCGCTGCGCATGATCTACACGCAGGGCGGATTGATCGCCGCGCTGGCCCAGGTGCAGATGCCGCTGATGGTGCTGCCCTTGATCACCGCGATCGGCCGCATCGATCCCAATCTTGCCGACGCCTCGGCCTCGCTCGGCGCCGGCAGCTGGCGCACCTTCGTCAAGGTGATGCTGCCGCTGTCGATGCCCGGCATCATCGCGGGCTGCACCTTGACCTATGCCGCGGCGATCACCGCCTTCATCACCCAGTCGCTGGTCGGCGGCGGCCAGATGCTGTTCATGCCGATGTATCTCTATCAGCAGGCCTCGACGTTGCAGAACTGGCCGTTTGCGGCTGCGATCTCGATCATCTTCCTGTTCGCGGTGCTCGCCATCGTCGCGCTGTTCTCGATGCTCGGACGGCGCGCCCGTGGCTATGGAGACGCCCGATGAGCGGCCGGCAGCGGAACTGGGAAGCGCTCAGCTTCCAGATCGTGATGACAGCCATCGCCGTGCTGGCGCTGATCCTGATCGTGTCGCCGTCGCTGGTCGTCGTGATTGTCTCCTTCACCTCGGGCTTTTCGCTGAAATTCCCGCCGCAGGGCTATTCGACGCGCTGGTACGTCGAATTGTGGAACGCCTGGCAGCTGCAATTCGCGGCGCGCAACAGCGTCGTCGTCGCGATGTCGTCCACGGCGCTCTCGATCGTGCTCGGCGTCGCCGCGGCGCTGGCGATCTCGCGCTCCAAGGCACTGACGGCAAAGCTGCTGGACTCGCTGTTCATGTCGCCGCTGGTGCTGCCAGCGCTCGCCTTCGGCCTCGCGGCGCTGATGTTCTTTTCGCTGATCGGGCTGCCGATCTCGCTGCTGACGCTGGTGATCGGCCACACCATCGTCTGCGTGCCCTATGTGGTGCGCAACACGGTCGCTGCGCTGGCGCAGCTGGAGCCGACCTTGCTGGAAAGCTCGGCGATCCTCGGGGCCTCCAGGCTCTACACTTTCCGCCGGATCGTGCTGCCGCTGATCCGCCCCGGCATCATTTCGGGCGCGTTCATCGCCTTCATGTCGTCGTTCGATAACGTGCCGGTGTCGCTGTTCCTGCGCGATGCTGCCACCGACATGCTGCCGATCCGGATGTGGCAGGACCTCGAAGGCAAGCTCGACGTCACCATCGCCGCGCTGTCGAGCGTGCTGATCATCGGCACGGTCGCGCTGATGGCGATCATGGAGCGCACCACGGGCCTGTCGAAGCGACTGACCGGCTGAGCTTGCCCGGGTCGCATCGGTGCTGGTTCGTGCCCATCTCCATCAGCGCCGTCATGGCGGGCTCGTCCCGGCACGACGAGCAATATCTTGGCATACAGTATCGTCCAACCATGAGCGTATGATGGCGTGAGGCGTAGTGCGATCAAGCGCCGCGGAAGATCGAATAACCCCAGGGGGTGAATTTCAGCGGCAGGTGAAAATGCTCCTCGACCTTGTCGATCGCGAAGCGAAACGGCACTGTGGTCAGGAATCTCGTCTGAGCGTTGGCCCCGAAGAACTCGCCGATATGAAACAGCACCTCATACTCGCCGGCTGTGACACCATCGCCCTTGACGACCGGCGCCTGCAAGGTGCCGTCGGCGCCGAGTTGGCCTTCCGCGAGCAGAGCCCGATCGGGCGCGAGGCGCCAGATCGCGACCCGCAGTCCCAACGCCGGGCGCCCATTCGCCACATCGACCGCATGAACCGAGATACCACCAGCCATCAGCCACTCCGCTATCAGGTTCTCTCGTCATGATAGACGCGAAGCCGACCGCGGCGCCAGCGCCGCGACTGTGGCCCGGCCTGGTCGCGATGACAGCGTTGCAGGCGCTGGTATCGCTGGCGCTGTTCGCGCCGGGCACGGTCGCGCCGCGCGCCGGGCTCAGCGTCGAGGAGCTGTCGCTGTTTTCGACCGCGGCCTTTGCGGTCAGCCTCGTCTCATCATTCTGGGGCGGCACCTTGGTGCAGAAGGTCGGCTCGCTCCGCGTCGCAGCGCTGTGCGCGGTCGCCGTCTGCGCAGGCATGTCGTTGGCGACGCTCGGCAACGGCTGGGCGCTGCTCGGGGCCGGGCTGGTGCTCGGACTTGCGGCCGGTCCGGAAACGCCGGCAAGCTCGGCGCTGCTCGGACGCCTGGTATCGCCTGAGAAGCGTGCGATGGTGTTCTCGATCCGACAGACCGGCAGCCAGATCGGCGCGGTCATCGGCTCGCTGCTGCTGCCGCCGCTGGCAGTCGGCCTCGCGCCCAGCTCAGCCTATGCTGCCGTGATCGCCTGCGCGGTGATCGGCTTCATCAGCTTCGAGCGGCTACGACCGGCCTACGCGGTCAAAATACCGGCCATGCCGAATCTCGGCCTGCGGCAGCGGCTGCAGCTCGTCAGCTCCGACCCGCGCATGGCATCGCTCGCGGTCGCCTCGATCCCGTTCAGTGGCATGCAGGTGATCCTCAACACCTGCTTCGTCAGCTTCGGCACGTCGGAGCTGGCGCTGAGCCATGTCGAGGCCGGCTGGGTGCTGGCGTCGGCGCAGGGCGCGGGCTTGATGGGGCGTCTGGGCTGGGGCGTCGTCGCGACGCGGCTACGTTCGGCGCGGGCGGTGCTGGTGATGGCAGGCGTCGGAATGGCGGTCTGCGCGCTGCTGCTCGGGCTGTGGGGCGCCATGCTGAGCTGGCCGATCCTGCTCCTGCTCGCCTTCCTGTTCGGGCTCACCGCGAGCGGCTGGAACGGCGTGTTCATCGCCGAGATCGCCAACCTCGCCAAGCCCGGGCGCGTCGCCGAGTCCACGGGCGCTGTGCTCACCGTCTCGTTTATCGGTCTCGTCGCAGCGCCGCCGCTCGTCGCCGTCCTGACGCCACGCGTCGGACTCGGCGGCAGCTTCGTTGCGCTCGGATTGACCGCGGCCGCAGGTGCGGCGGTGCTGCTGATGGAGCGATCTCATGCGCGCAACTGACATCGTCCGCGCCGTCACGGAGCGGCAGACGTCCGCGAGAGACGTGGCCGAGCAGGCGCTGGCGCGGATCGCCGCCGCGCGCGATCTCAATGCCGTCGTCACGATTGATCCCGAGCGGACGCGCGCCGCAGCCGGAGCTGTCGATGCGCGCGTTGCCGCCGGAGAGTGGCTGCCGCTCGCCGGCGTACCGGTCGTGGTCAAGGACAACGTCTGGGCCGAGGGCTGGCGCATCACGCAAGGCTCGCGGCTGTTTGCCGATTTCACCGCGCCGGAAGATTCGACAGCCATCGCGCGACTGCGGCGGGCCGGCGCGGTCATTGTCGGCATCGGCGCGACATCCGAGTTTGCCTGCAAGGGGGTTACCACGTCGCTTCTGTACGGACCGACACGTCATCCGCAGGATCCGCAGCTCACGCCCGGCGGGTCCTCGGGCGGACCGGCGACAGCGGTTGCGGCGGGCCTCGTCCCGCTCGCGATCGGCACCGATGCGGGCGGCTCGAGCCGCCGACCACCCGCGCATGTCGGCGTGGTCGGCTTCAAACCATCCTATGGCGCGATTCCCTACGGCCCTGGATTTGCCGAACCGTTCTGGCGCATCTCGGTGATCGCCCCGATCGCCGCCGATGTTGGCGATGCCCGGCTTGCCTTCGAGGCGATGGCCGGCGCCGATCCGCGCGATCCGGACTCGTTCGATGTCTGCTCGGCGGTTGAAGGGAAGCCATTGCGCGTGGCGTTCTCGCCGCGGCTCGGGCTCGACGTCGCGGTCGATGACGACGTAAGCGCCGGACTGCGGCAGACGATCGATCGGCTCCGCGCCGGTGGCATGTCGATCGTCGACAAGGATCCGATCTGGCCTGCAGGGCTGGCCGAGGATGCCGTCATGCCGCTCCAGCATGCCGGGCTGGCGGCCCTCCATGGCGACGCCTTCCGCAGCGATCCCACGCAATTCGATCCCGACATTGCCAAGCAGATCGAGCGCGGCCTCGGCCTCAGCGGCGCCGACGTCGCTGGCGCGCTGGAGGCCAGCACGCGAATCGCACGCGCATTTGCAGCCTTGTTCACCGATGTCGATGTGCTGCTGACGCCAACCGTCCCCTGCGTTGCCTGGCCGTTCACGCAACTCGGCCCCGTCGAGATCGGCGGGAAACCGGCGTCGCCCCGCGCGCATGCGGTGTTCACGCCGTTCGCCAACCATGCCGGCGTGCCGGCGATCTCGATTCCCTGCGGCAAGAATGCAAACGGCCTGCCATTCGGCCTGCAGCTGATCGCGGCACGAGGCCGCGACCGAATGCTGCTGGATGCCGCCGCCCAGGCGGAGCGGCTGCTCTCGTTCAGCCCTGCTCGAACTTCCTCGCCAACCTCGCCCGCGTGATGTGGCCGATCTGGTCGACGGCGTTGGCGATCTCGGTGTCCAGGTCGTTGCTGATCCGCCGCTCCATTTCGGCGATGACCGAGGCGCGGTCGGCATGCAACGCAAGCGCCACGATCAGCGGCATGCCGAACTTGTCACGATAGCGGCGGTTGATATCGGCGACGCGCTCGAACTCGGCCCGCGACAGCGACGTGAAGCCGAGCCGGCCCTGCTCGCCGATCGAGTCAGTCGTCATCTCGCCCGCCAGCGCCTCCCGCCCTGCCAGTTCCGGATGAGCGCGAACCAGTTTCAGCTTTTCGTCGCGGCTCATGCCGCGCACCACGTTCATGAGCGTCGTATGCAGCGCGTCGGCGGCATCGTCGAACGCCGACAGGCCCGCACGATAGGCACGATCGGCGATCTCGGGCGAATGCTCGAAAATGTCGCCGTAACGCTCGACGAACAGCACGCGCGACATCTGCGACGGGCGCCACGTGCCATCGGGCGGATGTGTCTTGATCCAGTGCCGGGCGATGTCGAGCCGGGTCGCGACCCAGACCTTGTCGTGGCTCATGATGTAATCGAGGAAGCGCGCCAGCGCGGCCGCGCGCCCGGGGCGGCCGACCAAGCGGCAATGCAGCCCGACCGACATCATGCGCGGCGCGTCCGTGCCTTCAGCGTAAAGCGTATCAAAACTGTCCTTCAGATAGGCGAAGAACTGGTCGCCCGAATTGAAGCCCTGCGGCGTGGCAAAGCGCATGTCATTGGCATCGAGCGTGTAGGGCACGATCAGCTGCGGACCGTGCGGCCCCTGGATCCAATAAGGCAGCTCGTCGGCGTAGGAGTCCGCGCTGTAGAGGAAGCCCTGCTCGTTCAGGACAATGTCCAGCGTGTGCTCTGACGTGCGCCCCTGATAGAAGCCGAGCGGCCGCGCGCCGGTGAGCTCGGTGTGGAGACGGATCGCCTGCTCGATATGGGCACGCTCCTCAGCCTCTGAAAAATCGCGATAGTCGATCCATTTCAGCCCGTGCGAGGCAATCTCCCAGCCCGCTTCCTTCATCGCGGCCACGGCGTCCGGGTTGCGGGCCATGGCGGTGGCGATGGCGAACACGGTGACCGGCAGCTTGCGCGCGGTGAACATCCGCCACAGGCGCCAGAAGCCGGCGCGCGCGCCGAACTCGTAGATCGATTCCATGTTCATGTGACGCTGGCCCGGCCAGGGCGCCGCGCCGACGATCTCGGACAGGAACGCTTCCGAGGCGGCATCGCCGTGCAGGATATTGTTCTCGCCGCCCTCCTCGTAATTTATCACGAACTGCACGGCGATTCGGGCATCGCCCGGCCAGCGTGGATGCGGCGGCGTGCGGCCATAACCGACCATGTCGCGCGGATAGATGTCGGCGCTCATCTGTGTCAGCTCCCGCGATAGGTCGAGTAGCTCCAGGGCGTCGCAAGCAGCGGCACGTGGTAGTGCGCGCTTGCATCAGCGACGGCGAAGCGGAGCGGGATCAGGTCGAGGAACAGCGGATCATCCGCGGCGAGCCCATGGGCCTTGAAATAGGCGCCCATGTGGAAGGTCAGCATATAGGTGCCGCTCGCGAGGTCGTCACCGGCCAGCACCGGCTGATCGGTCCGCCCATCGGCATTTGTCCGGACCTGCTTGATGCGGCGCCAGGAGCCATCCGGCTCCAGCCTGTCGAGGTCAATCGCGACGTCGGCGGCAGGCTTGCCCCTCACCGTGTCCAGAATATGCGTGCTCAGCCGCCCCATGCGTATGTCCTTCTGCGATCCATCCGAAGATTATCAGCCGCCGGTTAAAGCTTCGAGGCGATTTGACGCTCACGAGACGCCTATCGGCTGGTCAGCCCGCCTCCCTGCCGAAGCGCTCGACCAGGAAGTCGATGAACAGCCGCACCTTCACCGACAGGTGCCGCGTCGGAGGATAGATCGCATAAAGCGCGAGCGGCGGCGCCGTGTAGTCGGCCAGGATCGCGGTCAGTGCGCCGCTCTCGAGCGCGTCTGCGGCGATGAAGCGTGGAATCAACGCGATGCCCTGCCCCTTGATGGCGACGTCGCGCAACACTTCGGCGTTGTTGACGCATAACGACCAGGCCGGCTGAATCCAATGATCGCCGTCGGGGCCGGTGAGCTTCCACTGGTTGCCGGTCAGCAGGAAGCCATAGGTGAGCGAGGTATGGCGGCGAAGCTGCTCCGGGCTGGCAGGCGTGCCATGCTGCGCCAGATAAGCGGGTGCGGCACAGATCACCCGCTCCACCGGCATGATCTTGCGCGCAACCAGGCTCGACGATTCCAGCTCGGCGATCCGCAACGTGACGTCGAATCCGTCCTGCACCGGGTCCAGCAGGTCGTCGCTGAGCACGATCTGCAGCTGCAGCTCGGGATAGCGCAGCATGAATTCGGCGACGACCGGTCCAAGCCGCATGGTACCGAACGACATCGGGGCGTTGACCCGCAGCAGCCCGCGCGGCGCCGCCTGCGACTGGCTGACGGCTTGATCCGCGGCATCGAGCTCGGCCAGGATCGCGACCGCCCGCTCGAAATAAAGCTGGCCCGCCTCGGTGGGGCTTGCGTGGCGCGTGGTGCGAACGATCAGCTGCACGCCGAGGCTCGCCTCCAGCTCGCCGATATATTTGGAGATGGCCGAGCGCGACAGCCGGAGCTGCCGGCCGGCCTCGGCGAAGCTGCCGCTCTCGACCACCTTCACGAAGGCCCTGAGGCTGCTGAGCTTGTCCATCGTCCCGGATCGCCATTGTCGCCAAATCGTAGACAGAGACGTCACAAGAGCACAGATTGTCTCCAAATCAAAGCCGACCGATATTGCTGTCCAAGACTTCAACGCCCCTGAAGGGCCTGATCGACAGGAGATCCCCATGCCCGGACTGCACCACGTCACCGCGATTGCCGGCGATCCGATCAGCAATTTCGGCTTCTACACCCGCGACCTCGGCCTGCGCTTCGTCAAGAAGACGGTCAATTTCGACGATCCCGGCACCTACCATTTCTATTACGGCGACGAGACCGGCCGCCCCGGCACCATCCTGACCTTCTTCCCCTGGGCGGGGGTACGGCCCGGCCGCCGCGGCGTCGGCGAAACGCATCAGACCGCGTTCCGGGTACCGCAACGCTCGCTCGGCTATTGGACGCAACGTCTCACCGAAAAGGGCATCGCCTATGAGGCGCTGGAGAAGCGCTTTGGTGAATCCGTGCTGCCCTTTACCGATCCCGACGGCATGGCTCTGGCGCTGGTCGGCGTGCCCGGTGCGGAGAACGAGCCTGGTTACAGCCATGGCGACATCCCGGCCGAGCATGCCATCCGCGGCTTTCATGGCGTGACCCTGCTGCTCGACTCCGCCGAAAAAACCGCGGCCGTGCTCACCGACGTGTTCGGCTTCGAAGAGACAGGCCGCGAGGGCTCGGTGATCCGCTTCAAAGCGCCGGGCGACGCGCAAGGCAGCGTGGTCGACATCTACGAAGCCAAGGGCTTTCTGCGCGGCACGCAGGGCGCCGGCTCGGTGCACCATATCGCCTTCCGCGCGGCGGACGATGCCGCGCAGAGCGTGATGGCGCAGCGGCTGGTCGACCACCACGGCCTGCATCCGACCGAGCAGAAGGACCGCAACTATTTCCGCTCGATCTATTTCCGTGAGCCGGGCGGCGTGCTGTTCGAGATCGCCACCGACGTTCCGGGCTTCGCGGTCGACGAGCCGGTCGCCGAACTCGGACGCAATCTGAAGCTGCCCGCCTTCCTCGAATCGCATCGCAAGCAGATCGAGGGCGTGCTGCCCAACCTCGAGGAGGCCGCATCGTGACCACCACATTGTCCTTTACGCACCGCTTTCAGCCCGGAAGCGCAACCGGAGCAGCGCCGCTGCTGCTCCTGCACGGAACGGGTGGCGACGAGAACGACCTGTTGCCGCTCGGTGCCACGCTGTCGCCCGGCGCAGCGCTGCTGTCGCCGCGCGGCCAGGTGCTCGAGCACGGTATGCCGCGCTTCTTCCGCCGTCTGGCCGAGGGCGTGTTCGACGAGGACGACGTCCGCCGCCGGGCGCTGGAACTCGGCGAGTTCATCGGTGAAGCTCGTCGGCACTACGGCATCGCCGCGCCGGTCGCGGTCGGCTATTCCAACGGAGCCAACATCGCGGCCGCGCTGCTCCTGCTGCAGCCGCAAGCGCTGGCCGGCGCGGTGCTGTTCCGCGCCATGGTGCCGCTGAACCAGCCCCCGGCCGTGAAGCTGGCGCGCACGCCGGTCCTGATCTTGTCGGGCCTGACCGATCCGATCGTGCCCGCCGCCAACGCGGCAAAGCTGTGCAACCAGCTCATCGATGCCGGTGCCGACGTCACCCACACGACGCTTCCGACCGGGCATCAGCTGTCGCAGCCGGACATCGCGCTCGCCCGCGACTGGATCGCCGGATTGCCGCAGGCGATGGCCGCCTGAAGCCGCTTGCGGCGCAGAGCGATCCTGATCGACAATGCTCTCATCGGCCACCGCATCAGTCCGTCCTCAGGACGGCTGAGATGCTGTGGCCGATCGAGAGAAAGGATCTGCGTGATGGCCATCGACAAGCTGTTCATCAATGCGCGGTTCGATCGAGGCGCGCGCCACGCCATCGCGGTCGACAAGGGCCGCATCAGCGCTCTCCTCGCCGAAACTGAGCGTCCCGAGGCACGCGAGGTGATCGATCTCGGTGGCGCGCTGGTCGTGCCGGGCTTCGTCGAGGGCCACATCCATCTCGACACCAGCTTCTATGGCGATGCCTGGAAGCCGCACAAGCCATGCACCAACGGCTTCGACGTGCACGAGCGCGTTACCTTCCAGGCACAAAACATGGCCGCGGCCGCACCGATGGACGTGCGCGCCCGCAACCAGCTCGATCTCTGCATCGGCCATGGCACCACGCGCATGCGCAGCCACGTGATGGTCGACGGCTCCGTCGGGCTCAATTCACTCGAAGCCATCCTGCGTGTGCGCGACGAATATCGCGAGTTGATCGAGATCCAGCTCGTGGCGTTTCCGCAGAGCGGCATCCTCAAGAGCCCCGGCACGCCGGAGCTGCTTGACGAGGCGATCAGGCTCGGCGCGGATCTTGTCGGCGGCCTCGATCCGGCCAGCTTCGACCGCGATGTCGAGAAACATCTCGACGTCGTGTTCGGCGTCGCGCAGAAGCATGGCGTCGACGTCGACATCCATCTGCACGATCCGGGCATGCTCGGCCTGTTCGAGCTGGAGCAGATCGCGGCACGCACGCGCGTGCTGGGCATGCAGGGCCATGTCGTGGTCAGCCACGCCTATGCGCTCGGCGATCTCGCGGCAGATGCACTGAAGAGGATCGCTGATGTGCTGGCGACCTCGGGTGTTGCCATCATGACGAACGCACCCGGCGCGCGGCCGTTTCCACCTGTCGCGCTGCTCCGCGCAGCCGGCGTCACCGTGTTCAGCGGCAACGACAACATCCGCGATTCCTGGTGGCCCTATGGCGACGGCGACCTGCTGAACCGCGCCATGATGGTCGGCTACCGCTCCGGCTTCTATGTGGACGAGGAGCTGCGCATCGCCTTCGACCTCGTCACCGCGGCGGGCGCCAAGGCCCTGCGCCTTGCGGGGTATGGCCTGAATGTCGGCGCCCGCGCCGACTTCGTCACGCTCGACGCGGAGCACGTTCCCGAGGCGGTGGTGGCTGTCCCGAAAGGACGCTCCGTCTACAAGGATGGCCGCCTGGTCGCGCGCGACGGCCGCGTCCTCCGGCCGCGGTGAGCGTCACTGCGCCGGTTCGACCGGCGCGTGTGTGCGCGGGGGATCGGAGCGCGACACGGTTGCCACTTCGATCCAGCGCAGGACTGCCGACAATTCGCCACCGGACTCGCGATAGGCCTGCAGTTGATAGTCAGCGGAGCTGCCGAACTGCATGATGGTGCGGCAACGTTCGACCTCGGCGAGGCAGTCGAGCGCCTCCGCATGCGGCGCGATGTCGGCGATCATCCGGTTCAGGATCTCCTGCCCGGTAACGGGCCCCTCCTCGGCGACGAACAGGCAGTCGGTGCCGTAGCGCTGCGCCCGCCATTTGTTCTCGACCGCGATCGCGCGCTCGACATTGCCCACGGCATCGGCGAGGTCCGGATGGAGATAAAGATGGCGCGCCAAGGCCCGATACAGCGACGCGACCGCCACGGCGTCGTCGACCGACGTGCAGACGTCGGGAGCGCGCAATTCCAGGGTCGGGTGCCGCAGCGACGGCCGCATCGCCCACCAGACATGGCTTTCGTCCGGCATCACACCCGACCGTGTCAGCGCCGCAACATAGCGGTCGTACTCCGGCTTCGAGGTGAACAGCTCCGGCAGGCCGGTGCGCGGCAGCTCGTCATAGGCCGCAAGCCGATAGCCCTTCAGCCCGGTCTCGCGTGAATTCCAGAACGGCGAGGATGCCGACAGAGCGATGAACACCGGGATATAGGGAATCATCGCGCGCATCACCGCGAAGCGACGCTCGCTATCCGGCAACTGGACATGCACATGCATCCCGCACAGCATGTTGCGCTGGCCGACGATGCGGAGATCCTCCATCATCTCCGCGTAGCGTGGTCTCGGGGTCGGCTGCGAGCTGCGCCACATGGCGGTGGGATGCGTCGAACAGGCCAGAATCGTGAGCCCATATTGGCCGGCCACGCTGGCGACCTCACGGCGCAGGAATTTCAGCTCCTCGCGGGCGTCCCGCGAATCGACATGCACATTGGTCGCGACCTCGATCTGCGCCTGCAGCATCTCGCGCATCGCCTGTCCGCCAGTCGACCAGTTCGCCGCCTCGAACAGGTCATCCGGCGTGCGGATCGCGACGTCCAGCGTCCTCGCATCCGCCAGGAAGTACTCCTCCTCGATGCCGAAGGAATATTCGGTGACGTCCTCGCCGCCGGTAGCCGAGCGGATCACCAGGCGCCGTTCGTCGTCGCTCAGGCCCAACCTGAGCCGTTCGAGTATTCTCGGGTCCAATCCCATGTGATCGATCCTGTCAGACTCAGAGGCCGTGGGTTTGCAGCCAGGCTTCGAGCAGGCCCGCCTGCCACAGCCGCGAATGCCCTTTCGGGCTCATTTCGGCTTCAGGGTTTTGCAGCATGTGATCGATGAAATCGCGCTGGTAGAGCCCGCGGCTGCGCGCCTTCTCATCGCTCAGCACGTCCCGCACATAAGCGAGAAACGGCCCGCGCAGATAACGCAAGGACGGCACCGGGAAGTAGCCCTTGGGACGGTCGATCACCTCCGCCGGCACGCAACGGCGTGCCGCCTCTTTCAGGATATGCTTGCCGCCATGCGTCACCTTCAGCTCGGCTGGCATGCGCGCGGCGAGCTCGACGACCTCGTGATCGAGGAACGGTACGCGGGCTTCGAGCCCGAACGCCATGGTCATGTTGTCGACCCGTTTCACAGGGTCGTCCACCATCATGATTTCGGTGTCGATCTGCAGCACCTTGTCGACCGCAGAGACGCCGGCATGATCTGCAAAGAAGCGCTCGACGAGCTCAAGGCTCACATCGTCGCCGAGGAGATCCGGAGCGAGCAAGCGCCGCAGATCACCATGCTGCCAGTCGAAATAGGCGTTCTGATACTGATGGACGGCGTCATTCGCCGCGAGGAATCCGGGATACCAGCTGTAACCGCCGAACACCTCGTCGGCGCCCTGCCCGCTCTGGACCACCTTGACGCGCTTCGCCACTTCCGACGACAGCAGATAGAAGGCGACACTGTCATGGCTGACCATCGGCTCCGACATCGCTGCGATGGCATTCGGCAACGCCTCGAGCGCGCGATCCCCGCCGATCCTGATCTGCTCGTGATCGGTGCCGAAGGTTCGCGCGATGATGTCCGAGTAGCGGAACTCGTCACCGCTATGCTCGTCCACCGCATCGAAGCCAATCGAGAAAGTGCGGATATCTTGGTGTCCCAGCTTGGACAGCAGGGCGACCAGCAGGGATGAATCGAGGCCGCCGGACAGCAGCACGCCCACCGGCACGTCGGCGACGCGACGGCGGTCGACCGCCACGGTCATCTCATCGAGCAACGCATCCGACCATTCCTCCTGACTCATCGCCCGATCGGTCGGGCGCTGCTCGCCCACATTGAAACTCCAATAACGCTCGCGATGCTGCGTTCCGTCGGGATCGATCGTGAGCAACGTCGCGGGCGCAAGCTTCTTCACGCCGTTGAGGATCGTCCGCGGCGCCGGGACCGCAGCGTGAAAGCTGAAGAAGTGATGCAGCGCCGTAGGGTCCAGGGATGTATCGACATCACCAGCTGCGAGCAGTGCGGGCATCGACGAGGCGAAGCGGAAGAAGCCCGCGCCCTCGGCATAATACAGCGGCTTGATGCCGAGCCGGTCGCGTGCCAGCACCACGCGGCCGCTGTCACGTTCCCATAGCGCGAAGGCGAACATGCCCTTGAAGCGCTGCACACAACCCTTGCCCCACGCATGATAGGACTTGAGGATGACCTCGGTGTCGCCGTCCGAGAAGAAACGATAGCCCTTGGCCTGGAGTTCGGTCCGGAGTTCACGGAAGTTGTAGATGCAGCCGTTGAAGACAATGCCGAGCCCGAACGCCGCATCGATCATCGGCTGCTGGGCGGCAGCGGACAGATCGAGGATGCTGAGCCGGCGATGGCCGAGGGCAACCCCGCCTTGCACGTAGAGCCCAGCTGCATCGGGACCCCGCGCCTGCATCGCATCGTTCATGCGGCTCAGCGCGTGCAGCAACGGCGGGGAGGAATATCTGACTTCACCACAAATGCCGCACATCGCAGGACATCCAACTCCATTGTTCTATAGGTCTCCGACAACCCTCTGTGATCGCTTGCGTTCCGCATCAAGACCAGCAGTGCCTGCGGCAAATAGCGGAACGATCTCGGCAGCGCAGGACGCGCGCGCCACCAGCACATGATCGGGGGGCACCTCGATCCAGTCCGGCTCCCTGTCATAGGGCTCCGACACCGCGATCACTTGGTCGCCGTCCTCGCGATAGTAGAGCGAATTGGCGCGATCATTCGCGGCGAATCGGAACGCGTAGAGATCGTGGCCATTCGACAAAGCCGACGTGAAGCGCAGGTGCTCGCGAAGCCCGTCCTGGTTGACGAGCTGACAAAGTGACCCGAGCACCTTGCGCGTCGCGCCGATCGGGTCCTGATCGATGCCGGCGCCGACGATCGCGAGGAAGACCGCCTCGGAATCCGTGGTGCCGAGGCGCGACGGATACAGCGCATCGGGAATCATCGCCTCCACCTTGCGGCGCAGCCTGTTCCAGCTGCCGACAAAGCCATTGTGCATGAACAGCCACCGGCCACAGGCGAATGGGTGGCAATTCTGCCGTGTCACCGCCGTGCCTGTCGCGGCGCGCACATGCGCGAAGAAAAGGTGCGAGTGCAGATGCCGGCACAGATAACGCAGGTTCTCGTCCGACCATGCCGGCCGGGTCTCGCGATAGAGACCTGGCTCCGGATGATCGCCGTACCAGCCGAGGCCAAAGCCATCGCCATTGGTGCCTGCGGTCGATTCGAGCGCACGGATGCTCTGCGTAACCAGCGAATGCTCGGGCTCCGTCACATAATGCTCGAAGGCGGTTGTTTCTCCGCGATAGGCGATCCAGCGGCACATCGTGATGCTCCAATGCGGAGGGGGGCGTCGAACCGGCCGTCATGGCGGCATGCGATTGGCTGATCACGCCGGACGAACGTCTTGATCCGGGCTGTGTTCGCAGGTGGAAAGCGGGGATTTGCTCACTGCTGGCGTCTCCTGCTGATTGTGGGGCTGGCGGAAACGCCTTGCGGGACGGCCCGGTTCCACGCCGCGCGGAACGCTGATCGTCAGTATCAGCCGTGCGCTATGCGCCACGTCCCAGTCTGCCGTCGCGGGCCCTAGCCGGGCACCGGGCGCGATAACCAATGTCTCGCCCCACGTTCCACCGCAAACAACGCGCGACATCGTCGCGCTGTCGCTCACGCCTCGCCGCGTTCGCGGACCAGTCTGAGCCAAGCCGCGGCCGCGGGCGACAGATAGGCGCCGCGGCGCCAAGCCATCGACAGGGTCCATTCCGTACCCGGCTCGTCGAGCAGGACGAGACTGATCGGCACCTGCGTGCGCTGGGTCGCAATCATGCGCGGCAGGAAGGCGATGCCGAGTCCAGCGCCGGCAAGCTCGGCGATGAAGTCGATCTGGGTGCTGCGCGCCGCCACCACTGGCTCGAAGCCGTTGCGGCGACAGGCCTCGCGGATGATCCGGTTGAGCGCGAAGCCGGCTTCGAACAGCACGAACGGAGTCTCGCGCAAATCGGCCAACGTCACGGCGTCACGCTGTGCCAGCGGATGATCGACCGAGACCAGGGCCATCAGCGGCTCTCGGCGTACCACCTGGGCCGCGAACTCATCGGCGATCGGCGGCAGCAGGCCTGCGAAGTCGATTTCACCGGCGGCGAGCAACTCGCTGAGGCGGTCGCTGCCGTGCTCGACCAGCCGGATCTCGATATCGGGATAAAGCTGGCGATACAGCGCAAACAGCGGCGCGAACAGTGTGCTGGAGCCGATCGGCGGCAGGCCGAGCCGCAGCACGCCCCGCTTCAATCCCTTGAGTTCCTCAAGCTCCGCCTGCAGGTCGTCTCGTTCGGCAAGCAGCCGGATCGCGCGGCGATAGACGATCTCCCCGGCCGCGGTCATGCGGCTCTTATGGCCGAGCCGGTCCAGCAGGGGCAGACCGAGTTCGTCCTCAAGCTGCTTGACCGCCTTGCTGACGGTCGACTGGGTCGCGAAGACCACCTTGGCGGCCTGCGAGAAACCGCCTTGGCGGACGACCTCGACGAAGGCCCTGAGCGTCCTGAGTTCCATCCTCAGCATTCCAAATTCGACTGAAGATTATTCAACCAATTCATTTTGTACATGCTGCATTGCGACATATCCTCTTCTGCGACGGCTGACTTCGGACCCCCCATCATGACGCAACGCAGCATTCTTCTTCAGGCGCACCGCCTCCTCCGCCGCAACCAGCTGGCGCAGCTTGGCCTGCTCGGCGTGTTCTGGGCCGCTGGCGAGGCGGTCGCGCGGGCCACCGGCCTGCCGCTGCCCGGCGGTATCATTGGCATGGCCCTGGCGCTCGCGCTGTTCCTCGCAGGCGGGCTCAAGGTGGCCAGCATGAAGCGGGGCGCCAACTGGATGCTGGCCGAGATGCTGCTGTTCTTCGTGCCGGCGGTGCTGGCGCTGCTCGATCATCGCGAGCTGTTCGGGCTGCTCGGCTTGAAGATCTTTGCCGTCATCGTCGTGAGCACCACCGCCGTGATGTGCGTGACCGCTCTCACCGTGGATCTCTGCTATCGTTGGACCGAGCATCATGACGCTGGCAGCGCTGTGGCGTGAACCGCTGGTCCAGGCTGCGGTCTGGTCGCTGGCGACGATCCTGCTGTACCTGCTGGCCAAGCGGGTGCACCGGCGCTGGCCGCGCTGGTGGCTGATGCCGCTCGCTGTCGCGCCGGCGCTGCTGATGATCGCGGCGCTCGCGCTCAACGTCTCCTATCGTGACTACATCCGCGGCACGCATTGGCTGGTTGCGCTGCTGGGCCCAGCGACCGTCGCCTTTGCCGTGCCGATCTATGAGCAGCGGGCGCTGATTCGCCGCCGCTGGCCGCTGCTGCTCGCCGGCATGGTTGCCGGCAGCCTCACCGCCGTCGCGACCAGCTGGGCATTGGCCTATGTGCTCGGCATCGACGGCGAGCTGCGGCTGAGCCTGCTGCCGCGCTCGATGAGCACGCCGTTCGCGATGGAAGTCTCCGGCGAGATCGGCGGCATTCCTGACCTGACCGCAGTGTTCGTCGTGCTCACCGGCATCATCGGCGCCGCTGTCGGCGACATCGTGCTGGCACGGCTGCCGCTTCGCTCGACGCTCGCCAAGGGCGCGCTGTTCGGCGTGGGCGCGCATGGCGCGGGAACAGCGCGCGCACACCAGATCGGACGCGAGGAAGGCGCCATCGCGGGCCTCGTGATGGTGCTGGTCGGGCTGATGAACGTGGCGCTGGCGCCGCTCATCATCCAGTTCATGAAGTGAGCCAGCGAACTCAGCGCCGATCGAGTGAGGCCAGCCAGTTGCTGATCTCGGCTTGGCGCAGCGCATCGTCGGCCACGTCCTGATCGAGCCCGAGCCGCCACAGAACATCCCGCCTACCGCGGTCGCGATGTAGCGTCGCGAGATCTGCCGCGTAACGCTCCAGCTCGGCCAGATCGGCGAAGAAGCCTTCATCGACCAGCGGCTGTCCGATACGGCTGATCACCCAGGCAACGTCCTGGAAGCTGAACTCGGGATGATACTGCACGCCCCAGAAGCGACCGCGCCCGTATCTGATCTCTGCGGCCTGCACCTCGCTCATGCCGTTGCGCGCCGTCACGGTCGCATCCGGCGGCAGCCGGGTCACGATATCGCTGTGGATGGCCGGCGCATCGAACACGCTGCCGCGCGCAGCATGCAGGCGATGAGCGCGGCCCGCCTCCGTCAGCGCGATCTTGCGCGCGAAACCGACCTCGCGGCCGGCAGGATTGAGCGACACCTCGCCGCCGGCCGCCACCGTGGCGAGCTGCAGGCCCCAGCATGAGCCGAACATCGGCACGCCCTGGGCGAAGATCGTGCGCACCAGCTCGATCTGCCGCAGCGCTTCCGGCTCGCGCTGATAGATGTTGAGCGCGGAACCGGTGATGACGATGCCCTGATAGGCATCGATCGGCTGCGGCAACTGCGCATCGGCGTCGGCTGGCGTGGCGATGTCGACCACCGCCTCCGGCGCCAGCGCGCGAAGCACATCGGCATAGCTCTCAGATGGCGTATGCCCCGCGATCTCCGCCCAGCGGCGCCGGCCGGCAAGTGAGTTGCCTTCGAGGACGAGCAATCTCAGCACGTTTTCGCTCTCCGAACGTTCATGGATGCGGCCGCCTCAAGGATTCAAGACACCGCGCAGGAATTGCGCCGTCCGCTCGCGCACCTCCGGCCGGTTCAGGATCGTATGCACGTCAGCATCCAGCACCATCACCTCCGCCTTCGGATCATCCTTCAGCGCCGCCGCGCAGGAGCCGGTGACGGCGCGGTCCTTGTTCCAGGGATTGGCACCCGAGAAATAAGGATCGCGCGCCGAGATCGCATTCAGCACCGGCTCCTTCGGCCCGATGCCGAGCCGGGGCGCGGTGACGAAGTAGTTGTCCTCACAGGACCACGAATAGATCAGCCGGGCAGCGACGTCCTTGCCGGCGTAGCGGCCAACCGCCACCGCGCCCTCGCTGCTGCCGGCCAGCAGGGTCCGCTGCCGGTCGACCCAGCTCCAGTCGCGCGACGCCTTCAACGCGTTCTCCAGCTCGGCCAGCCGCAAGGTATGGACACGCTCATAGGTGTCGACATCGACCGGCGAGGTATAGGTCAGCCGGTCCGGGATCGCGAGGCTGTCGGGAGCGACCGAGGCGGCGCCGAGTTCGTCGGCCAGCCAGGTCTGAAACTCCTTGATCGCCGGCGCCACGCCGCTGGAGCCGTGCATCACGACCACCAGTGGCACGATGCCGATCACGTCGGGCGCATCCTCGGCACGGCCTTCCCAGCGCCGCCCGCCCGCGAGCGAAGCCGGCAGGACGAGATTGGCCTTGGTCCAGGTCAGCGCGAGATTCTCCGGCGAGGGCTCCAGCACCGTGCCCTTGATCGTGCCCGGCGCGTCGGCCGCGAAAGACGCGGCAGAGAGCAGCATCGCGACCCCAGCGAGCAGAGAGCGGCAAGAGAACATGATCAGTCCAGACCTCGTGCGTTGAGCGCGCTCCGACGAATTCAGCGCCGGAAGGCCCCTCAATCCCACGGCATGGCAGCCGGCACAAGATGACGCCAACGCGGGCTCCCCATGCAGGCCCGCCTGCCATGTGCAGCAGGTCACAGGGATCCAGCCTCACGCGATGAGGACATCGTTGACAATCATCTGCTCAAATGCGTCGAGAGAAAATCGTGCATCTCTGCGACCGAGCGGCCGGCGGCATCGGCGTCATATTGCAGCCAGTGCCCGAAATTGGACCGGCCCGATGCCAGCCAGGGAAAATCGAAGGCGTGATAGGCGCCGGGATAGACCTCCAGCCTGACAGGAGCGCCCTGGTCCGGTTGCAGCGACAGCCACTGCTCGCAATTCGCCGCGGGTGTCCAGTCATCCTTGTCGCCGATCAGGATGAGCGTCGGCACTACGAGCCAACGCCGCGCGGAGCTGCACCGCGGATAGTAGGCGACCGCAACCTTGAAAGTCAGATCATCGGGCAGCTCGTAGATCTTGACGTCATGCTTGGAAACGAGCCGTAGCGTGACGATGCCGCCTTGGGATGAGCCGACCAGGCCGATGCGCGAGCGGTCGACGAACGGAAGCGACGCGAGATACGTGAGCGCGCCCCAGGCATCGGCATTGCGATCCGGCATCGGGCGGTCGCAGGCCTGCGCAAGTCCGCGCGGCCGGAAGCTGTCGACGGCCAGCACGACATAGCCCCACCCCGTCAACAAACGCGAGAAGTACTGACGGGCGCGATCACCGAGCCCGGCGCAGCCGTGCAGATAGACGATCGCTGCGAACGGGCCGTCCCCCTCCGGCTTGGACAGATAGCCGTCGATCGTCTGGCCGGTCGCCACAACCATCTCGCCGCGCTCGAGCGCGAGACGCCGCTGGATTTGGCCAAGAACATAAGGCGCAGTGTCGAAGGTGACGTGCTGATCGGCCGTCTGGGCCGCCGCGCCTTGGATCAGCGACACGACAGTCAGCAGACACGCGACGATCCATTTCGACCCTTGCATGGCACACAGCCCTCGCGAGTTGCAGCGCCAGCATGATCCAAACGGCCTCCGGAATCCAGCGCGGTGCGCTTCATCTCACACGCGAACTGCGACGGTAATACGCGCGACGGCGCTGCGTCGGCACGTCCCGAACGATGTCAGCGCAGGCGCTCGGACGTGCCGCCGACGCAAGAGACGAGCCGCAATCGCGAACCAGACGCAGCCGCGGCTCGCCCGCGGCCTCTCGCCTCACCGAATGACTGTCGGCAACGTCCTGGCTCTCTGTCGGCAGCAGCGCCTGCAGCATCGTCCTCAGGCTCCTGAGCACCGCCGCAATGGCCCGTGAGGGATACGCCCAGCGCAACCGCCGCGGCGAGCGCTGCAAGCGGTCCGCGCGCCCGGCTGGACGTCCAGTGCGCACCCGGCGGCCGCGCGGGCTGGCCGCCGATGGGCCGTCATCGGTTGGCAGCATCACTCGAAACGGTTCCTCCGACGGACCGGTCACGATCAGCAATTTGCGCATGCGTCTCACCTTGATCTCATGGCAGCCGATGCATCGGCCGCCTTCGATCCGACCATGGCGCACGGGCGGTGACGGCAAGCTGTTGTCCGATGTCAGCGACATGTCAGCTCGCCGTCCCACCCTGTTCCCTGCTACTGACGCGCGGCGCGCGGTGCCTCGCGCTTCAATTGCTCCAGCGCCTCCGGCATCATGCGGCCGAACATCGAGCTTAGCATCGCCGTCGGGATCAGCCCCGAACTGCCGCTCTCCTGTCCCGGCCCGCCCGACATCAGGAATTGCGGCACCAGCGGCTGGTTGATCCGGGTCAGCGCCTCGGCGAACTTGGCGAAGTTCTGCTCGGCCAGCCGGAACTCCGGCCCGCCATAGGCATCGACCGCGAGCTTGGTCGCCTGCGCGCTGGCCGCGCCGACCGCCAGCGCGCGATCGGCCTCGCCCTGGCCTTCCAGTCGCGATTGTTCGCCGACGGCAGCTGCCGTGACCTTGCGTGTCTCGGCATCCTTTTGCGCACGGGCCAGCGCGGCCGCGCCCTCATTCTCGTTGACGCGGATCTGGATCAGTGACTGGGTCAGCGCGGCCTGGGCTGCCGCGGTCGCCTTCGCTTCGTTCAAGGTGCGCTCCTGGATCGCGGCCTTCTCCTGTTCCTGGAAGGTCTCGACCTGCTCGCGTGCGACCTGGCGCATACGCAGCTGGATCAGGATGTTCTCGATCGTCTGATCGCCTGGTGCCGCGCGCGGCGTGCCGATCAAGACCTCCTGCAGCTCGAGCGAATAGCCTTCGAACTTCACCTTCATCTCGGCCGCCGACTCCTCCTGGATCGCGGCGCGATTCTGCAGCAATTCGATCAGGGTCATCTTCTGCGCGACGTTCTTGAAGAACGCGCTGACCATCGGATCGAGCGTCTGTTCGACCAGCTTCTTCACGTCGCCGAAGCGTTGAATGATCATCGGCGCCTTCTTGTAGTCGATGTGCATCACGACCGAGAGCGGCAAGGTCGGCTCGAACGCGTCCTTGGTGATCAGCGAGATCTCCGACAGATTTTCATCGAGCTTCATCGCGCCGACCTCGCCGCGCACCCATTTCAGGATGAAGTTGACGGTCGGAATGATCTCGATCTTGCCGGCATAGGTGTTGAACGCATATTTTCCCGGCAGCAGCGGATCCTTCCAGACGCCGCGGCCGCCATTGCCGACCAGTTCGCCATGGCGATACTGCTCGCCCGACACGTCAGCCGTGCGCGGGCCGGTGTAGAAGATCACGACGCCGACATTGCCGACCGGGATGATGGTCTTCGGCACATTCTCCACGGTGGCAAACAGCCGGTTGATGTACCAGGTGCCCTCGACGATGACCTGCAGCTGGCGGCCGCGATGCCCGCCGGCGGCGAGAAATTTCTCCGGCTCCTGGAAGTTGTTGTGAAAGGTGCCGTCGTCATGCAGGTCGGTACCGACCTCCGGCGCGATGATCTCGCCGGGCGGCAGCGACGGACCGTCATGCACGGTGACGATGCCGACGAGGTCATGATCAGCCGCCAGGATGACGGGTGTGAAGCCCCAGCGCTCGGCGATCGTCAGTTGCATCGCGTCGAGCACGACACGCTCCTGCTCGCTCAAGGCATGGCCGTAGACGCGCTCGTCGGTGATGATGGCGAACTGCGTGGTGTTGATCGCATAGGTGCCCTCGCGCAGGATCTTGCGCTGCGGGCCCTTCTGGCCGCCGGCGCGCAGGAAGCGACGCGCGTCCTGGAAATCGCTCTTGTCATCGCTGTCGTTGGCGCCCAGCACCTGCGAGGCGCCGAGCGGCGCGCCGTCACGGGCAAAGACATAGGCGATCTTGCCCTGACCCACGGTGACGAGGTCGGAGCGATGGATGCGGTACATGAAGGGGAAGAACAGGTGCAGGCCGCCGCGCAACACTTCCGGCTCGAAGCCAGCCTCGCCGTTCAGCGCAATGAACCCGTCAGCCACGGAGCCGCGCGGCGTCCATAGTTTCTCGACAATCCCGACCTGGTTGTTCGGAATGTAGCGGATGACGTTGGAAAGCTTCAGCAACGCAAGCAGCGCAATGATCGCCCCGGCCGCGAGGGCCGGCTGGATCAGAGTGGTGATGTCCATGAGGGATCTCCAAGTCGCGCGCGGCCGGGGCGGCTCCTGCCGCCGCGCTGTCACCTCGCGCGATCATGCCGTTCGATGTCGGCGGGCGAGGAGCTAGGCATCCCCTGGACATTTCAAAGACCATCGTCGCCGAATTATTTCGCCTGCTCGGTTTGAACCTGCACCACGATCGGGCGACTCAGGCGCCTGCGCCGAGCCGCATCGTCACCAGCGCCAGCACCTCCGGCTCGTCGAAGGCCGCCGCCGTGAGCGCAGCGCCGGCGGCGATCAGATCGTCATGGCCGAGATTGCTGCGCATGCCGACCGTGACGAGGCCCGCGGCATTCGCCGCGGTGATGCCGGCCCGGGAATCCTCGAAGGCGAGCGAGCGATCGGGGGCGGCCCCGACCGCGCGCATCCCTTCGAGATAGGGCAGCGGGTGCGGCTTGCCGTGCGGCAGCTCGTCGCCGATGATGACGGCGCGAAACCGAGCCGCAATCCCGAGCCCGTGCAGGATCATTTCGGCATTGGCGCGCGGCGCGTTGGTGACGGCGACCACGGGGATCGCCGCCGCCTCGGCATGATCGAGCAGCGTCATCAGGCCCGGCAATGGCTGCACCTCGCCGGCGGCGAGGCTGCGAAACACCGCCTCCTTCTGCGCCATGATTTCGGCACGCCGCTCCGGCGGCTCGTCCGGCAGAAACTCGGCGCCGATCGACGCATTCGAGCGCCCCAGCAGCTCCCGCGCGGCCCGCGCCCGGTCGAAGATGTGGCCATATCGCCCAAAGACGGCATTGAAGGCCTGGATGTGCAGCGCATCGGTGTCGGCCAGCGTGCCGTCGATATCGAACAACAGCGCTCGCTGTCGCATGGAGAAGCTCCTCGAATCCGAAAATTTGACCGCATCTGATCCGGAAGTTGACGCGATCTGATCCAACTATCGACCATAGCGACTGTCGTTATCTCCCAAACGGCGTGAAACCGCGACGGGGGAAATTGATGATCAACCATTTCAGCGCGACGTCTCATTCAAAGTCCTTCGTGAGGCTCGGCGGCGTCGCAGCCGTGGTCTCGACAATTGCCCTTCTCACAAGCGGTCCGGCGCAAGCTGCGTCGGCCAGCAGCGAGACCGTCAACGAGCAGTACTGCAGCGATCTCTGCAAGGCCTATATGTCCTGGTCCAACCGCATGCTGGCCATCACCAACCCCTCTTATGCGCGGCCGCAAGTGCGGGTCGCTGTGCCGCAGCACGTTCCCCGCAAGAAGACGGCGAGCGCCGACAAGGTGGAGCGGCAGGAGCGAATGCCGCAGCATCCGCCGAAGACGCACCGGCCGGCCAACCTGAATTCGTTCGCCCAGTTGCCCGCTGGCAGCCACGCCGCCCAGTCGGCGATGGAGCCGCCGAAGACCGAGGTCGCCGCCGACGATCCCGGCGGCGCGCCGACCGGCCCGCTGTTTGCGGCCGACTCGACCCCGACCATGCCCTCCGCCTTGGCCGACATGCGCCGCGCGACCGAAGTGGTCGACATGCGGCTGGTGTCGATGACCGAGCCGGGCAGGGCCCAGGACTCGATCACGGTGGGCGAATCCAGCGGCGGCACCCGCTCGAAAATGCCCTCGATCTGGATCATGCTCGCCGACGCGGCGCTGCTGGCCTTTTTCGGCCATGGCTGGATGAAACGGCGGGCGACCGCCCAGGAAGGGCTCGACTGAGCCCGCGTTCCGCGCCGGCCTGGACGCCCCGCGACATCTTCCAGGAACCATTCCGGACAATTTGATCCTCGGCCGCCCCCGCTCGGGTCGGCACGCGGTTGAACTCGCCGGCCCTCCGCCTTATGGCTGGGCGATGAACATCCCCCTCACCGCTCCGCCTTTGGGTTCCTGGCCGCGCCACCGCGCCGACCTTAAGCCTGCGCCGTTCCTGCCGATGAGCCGCCAGGAGATGGACGCGCTCGGCTGGGACGCCTGCGACATCGTGCTGGTGACGGGCGATGCCTATGTCGACCATCCCTCGTTCGGCATGGCGATCATCGGCCGGCTGCTCGAGGCGCAGGGTTTTCGCGTCGGCATCATCTCGCAGCCCGACTGGCATTCCGCCGAGCCGTTCAAGGCGCTCGGCCGGCCGCGCGTGTTCTTCGGCGTCACCGGCGGCAACATGGACTCGATGGTCAACCGCTACACCGCCGATCGCCGCATCCGCAGCGACGACGCCTACACGCCGAATGGCGAGGGCGGCAAGCGGCCCGACCGCAGCACGCTGGTCTACGCGCAGCGCTGCCGCGAGGCGTTCAAGGACGTGCCGGTCGTGCTCGGCGGCATCGAGGCCTCGCTGCGCCGGATTGCGCATTATGACTACTGGTCCGACAAGGTGCGCCGCTCGGTGCTGGCCGACGCCAAGGCCGGCATTCTGATCTACGGCAATGCCGAGCGCGCTGTGATCGAGGTCGCGCACCGCATCGCAGGTGGGGAATCGCCGAAGGACATCCAGTCGGTCCGCGGGACCGCCTTGTTCCGGAAAGTGCCGGAGGGGTTCGTCGAGCTGCATGCCGACGATCTCGATTCCGCCGACGAAGGCGCGGCCCGCGAGAAAGGCGACGTCGTCATCCGCCTGCCGTCCTGCGAGCAGGTCGAGCAGGACAAGGAAGCCTATGCGCGGGCCTCGCGCGTGCTGCACCGGGAGAGCAATCCCGGCAATGCGCGCCCGCTGGTGCAGCGCCATGGCGACCGCGACCTCTGGCTCAATCCGCCGCCGATCCCGCTGACCATGGCGGAGATGGACAGCGTGTACGATCTGCCCTACGCCCGCGCGCCGCATCCCTCCTATGGCGATGCCAAGATCCCGGCCTGGGACATGATCAAGTTCTCGGTCACGATCATGCGCGGCTGCTTCGGCGGCTGCACCTTCTGCTCGATCACCGAGCATGAGGGCCGCATCATCCAGAGCCGCTCGGAAGAATCGATCCTGCAGGAGATCGAGCGCATCCGCGACAAGACGCCGGGCTTCACCGGCGTGATCTCCGACATCGGTGGCCCGACCGCCAACATGTACCGGATGGCGTGCAAGGACCCGAAGGTCGAGGCTGCCTGCCGCCGGCCCTCTTGCGTGTTCCCCGAGATCTGCCCGAACCTCAACACCTCGCATGACGATCTCATCCGGCTGTATCGCAAGGTGCGCGAGGTCAAGGGCGTCAAGCGCGTGATGGTCGCCTCGGGCGTGCGCTACGACCTGGCGGTCGAGAGCCCCGCCTACATCAAGGAGCTCGTCACGCATCACGTCGGCGGCTATCTGAAGATCGCCCCTGAACATACCGAGCGCGGCCCGCTCGACAAGATGATGAAGCCGGGCATCGGCACCTATGACCGCTTCAAGGAGATGTTCGACGCCGCGGCGCGCGAGGCCGGCAAGAAGTATTATCTGATCCCGTATTTCATCGCCGCCCATCCCGGCACGTCAGACGAGGACATGATGAACCTCGCGCTGTGGCTCAAGCGCAACCGCTACCGCGCCGATCAGGTCCAGACCTTCCTGCCCTCGCCGATGGCCACCGCGACCGCGATGTACCACACCGGCGTCAATCCCTTGCGCGGCGTCCGCCGCGGGGCGAGCGACAAGGTCGAAGCGATCAAGGGCCTGAAGCAGCGCCGGCTGCACAAGGCGTTCCTGCGCTATCACGACCCGGACAACTGGCCGGTGCTGCGCGACGCGCTCCGCGCCATGGGCCGCAGCGACCTGATCGGCTCGCGCCATGATCAACTGGTGCCGGCACATCAGCCGCCCGGAACGGGCAAGGCCGCCACAACGCGACGGCCGGTGCGCCCGGAGCAGCGGCCGCAGCGGTTCACGACTAAGGGCGTGAAGATCAGGAAGTAGTCGGTGCGGTCGCCCACTGAGCGGAGCACTGCGCCGGGTCCAAGCGTGTGAGTTGGGAGATCCCGCCACACATTCATCTGTCATCATCCGCGAAGGCGGGTGATCCAGTATCCCGCGGCGCCTCGGCTCCATCTCCATCGTCTCTGGAATACTGGATCGCCCGGTCAAGCCGGGCGATGACAGCGAGCTTGTCGTACAATGCAGCCTCAATCTCCGTTGTCATCCCGGACGAGCGCGCAAAGCGCGCGAAGATCCGGGATCCATAACCAGAGAGAGACGTATTGGACCGCCTCTCTGAGCCACCTGCGCGCCTCACACATTCGAGGGTGGCTATAGGTCACGGGTCAAGTCCGGGACGACACCAAGTTTGTAGGACCGTCGCTCCAACTCACACGCCCAACGAGCACCACCGCGCGCGGCGCATCCACGCCGCTCCGCAAAATTAAGGTGACGCTGCATGCAACTAGACGCCAGTGCGTCGTGCACCTCCTCTATCGCGATTCGATCGCGGATCAGGACACCCCATCGCCCCGGCTCAGTCCTGACGCCGCCAGCCGCGCCTTCAGGCGCGCAGCGGCGAAGGCGAGGAAGGCGCGCAGCTTGAGCGGCAGCAGGCCCTGGCCGGCATGGACCAGGCTGACCGGGGCGGGCGGCGGCTCGAAGGATTCCGAAGCCAGTTGCAGCCGGCCGACGCTGATCGCGTCGGCGACCTCATAGGATAGCACGCGGGCTCCACGTTGCGCTCAACAGCTGGACCAACTACATCAACAACGTTGCCCAGACCGAGATCGACTTTCCTGCCGTGGCGGCGCGCGCCGCAGCCTGACGAGATTCCAGCAGCGCCTCCGCGACAGGCGGAGGCGCTGATATCGCACGCCCAATGAGCGAGGCCGCAGCGCGGCAAGGCCGTCCAATCGAGAGCGATCCGTTGGAGCGCATCGACCCCAACGCTTCACAATCAAGGGCGTGAAGATCAAGAAGTAGTCCCTGCGCCCGCGAAGTCTCATCATATGGACACGCGCCCGCCTTGCTGTCCGCTATCGCGAACAATTTAGGCAAGCGAAGATAGCCATGCGCTTCGTGGGGCGTGCCTGTTCTGGCAGGCGACGATTTCTCTGATTCTGGCAAAGAAAATGTGCGGGTCTTCTCGGGGTTCTAAGCCCACATCTACAGCGTTCGTTGACCTGGCACCGGTCATCAGAACTACTTTCTCATAGCGACGAAAGATGTCGTCCCGCGTCGTCTCGCCCAGAGACACGAGGCTGGACGATACAGAGAAAGGACCTAGCGCGCCCCAGCTCAGCGACCGCCGCATTCGCGTCGCGTGCGCCAGGCGTGTCCTCCGCCTCGGGCCTCTCTCAGACAAAGCGCAGCAGCCGCTGAACCGCCCTCCCCTGTCGCCCCCCGTGATTGCACGCTTCGGACCATAGCCCTATACTCCCCGCGATTTCTATCAAATGACGATTTACGATCCGGTCATTAATGCGCGCGTCGATCCAAACGGGGCCAATTCATGAACGATACGATCGATATTCAACAGACCTTCTGGAATAGTTGGAATGCGTCGACCCGGGAGAAGGACGTCGGAGAGGTCTCGATCGATCAACGCGACGTCATCATATCATGGCTGGAAGGCCTGGGACGGACCGACCTCAAAATCATCGAGGTTGGATGTGGCGCCGGATGGTTGTGCGAGCACCTGACCCGGTTTGGTCAGGTGACAGCCACCGACCTTTCTCACGAGGTCATCGCCCGGACCGCCAAGCGGCTCCCTGAGGTTCGCTTCATCCCAGGGGACTTCATGACACTCGATGTCGGCGGCGACTACGATGTCGCGATCAGCCTTGAGGTGCTCGCGCATGTTGCTGACCAGCAGGCCTTTCTGGCCAAGATCGCCGATCTGCTGAAGCCGGGAGGTCGTCTGATGCTCGGCACCCAAAATGCGCCGGCTTTGCGGATGAACGACATTCCGCCACCGGCGCAGGGACAGCTTCGACGCTGGACCGACAGACATGAGCTGGCGCAATTGCTCGGCAACCGCTTCGACGTCAGCGAGATGTTCTCGATCACGCCGCACTTCAATCGCGGACTGCTGCGCTACGTCAACGCGCCGCGCGTCCGACGATTGGCCGAAGCGCTCGGATTAGGTTGGCTGCATCGTTCTATTCGTCATACTCAAGAACGGATGTGGCTCGGCTGGACCATCATGTCGCTCGCCACCGTGCGGACAGCGCGGTGACAGCGCGCCCCCCCGCCGACCAGCACCGCGGCGGCAACCGGTCCACAATCGCGGCGGAGCGACAAATGCGGAGGATTCACGCGACCGGCGCAATCAATCGTTCGGAGATCGTGATTACCATCGCACCAGGCGTCTGGTCGGGGATGGTGAAAAGAACATGAACGGGCTCTGGTCGATCCTCAAGACGGCGCTGGGCGCCGCCACTTGGCGGCGTGCGGCGACGCCGGGCGCTGTCAGGATCCGCACTGCCATCATCTGGATCTTCGTCGCGATGGCTGCGGAGGCGGCTCGGCAATATGTTGCAGCCGATGGCGCGGCCAGTTTTACGCTGTATGGCGTCAATACGGTGATCGCCCAGGCCGCCATTCTGGTGGCCGCGGGATTGCTGGTGTTCTCGGCCGATCGGACCACGGGCGTCGCGCAATTGTTCGCGCTTGTCGTCCTCGCGGAATGCGCGGTGATGCTGATCAGCAGTCAGCCGGTGCTGGCTGCGGCCGCCGCTCTGAGCGTGGCCAGCATCGCCTATGTCTCGCGCAGCCGCACAGCGCTGTTCTGGAAGCTGTTTGCGCTGATCGGCCTCGTGCAGCTCGCCGCGCTCGCCATCGATCGCCTGCCGATGGCCGAGCGCTTCGATATGAGATTCGATGGTTGGATCAGCACGGCGGCCACAGCTACGCTCGTGCTCGTCCTGCTGATCTGGTGGACCGGCGCGATCGCCGCAGCGCTGCGTAGCGACCCCGCCTACCGCCGACCTGTCTGGCGTGCCTTGGGCCTGACGGCCCTGGTGTCGACCGCGCTGGCCGTTTTGCCTGCCTATCCGACCTTCATCGGTCTCGATACGTCACGCAGCTCCTACAATCTTTACGAATGGACCTTCGCCAAACTCGTCGGGCTCAACAACAACACGGCCCGTCTGGTCGACGCCGATACGGTCGAGCTCGCGCAAGGGCCGCTGCTGGAGGCCGCCACCGCAAAGCTGCTGCCCGAGCGCAAGGGCAAGCCCGGCATCTATGCCATCGGGATGGCCGGCTGGTCCGACCAGGATGTCTTCATCAAGGAGCTCGACGGCGGCCTTGCGGCGCTGGACAAAGCGATCGGGCTCGACCGTGGCACGATCCGGCTCGTCAACCACCCCGATACGGTCGACGCCCAACCGATCGCGAACCGGACGAATTTTGCGTCAGCCGTCCATGCGGTCGCCAAGGTGATGGACAAGGACGAGGATATTCTGCTGCTCTTCATCACCTCGCATGGCGGGCCGACGGGCGTCGGACTGCGGCTGTCCGGCGCGTTCCACGGTCAGCTTTCGCCCGATCACATCGCCACTGTTCTCGATCGCGAAGGCATCAAGAACCGGCTGATCATCATCTCGGCCTGCTATTCCGGCGTGTTCGTGAAGCGCCTCGCTTCACCCGACAGCGTGGTGCTGACCGCCGCCGACGAAAACAATCCCTCCTTCGGCTGCTCGAATGAGCGTGACTGGACGTATTTCGGCGACGCCCTGTTCAACCAGAATCTCGGCGCCGGCGTGTCGCTCGAAGACGCGTTCGACAAGGCCAGGGACCGAATCACGGAGTGGGAAAAGCGCGACGCCTTGTCGCCATCGAATCCCCAAGGCTTCTTCGGCGCTGAGCTGGCGGCGAAGCTCCGTGCGCGGCTGAAGCCGGACAGCGCACGGCATGCGCTCGCGGTCGAGCCCTGAACGGCTGTGATCGACGCCCCGCTGAACGGCCGTGGCGAAGCTTGCGACGCATCGGCCGCGAATACAGGCGAGCACCGGTCACCGCTGCATCGCGGGCGCTTGTTCGAGACGAAGCAACGGTCGGTGCAATTATCGGGTCGACAGATATCGTCGATATGTCCATTCTTTCAGAAGTGCCGGTAGTGACGGCGATCGTTGCCTCCACGAGCAAGGGAGCCGTCATGCCGACCATCATCATCACCGGAGCCAGCGACGGTATCGGAGCCGCCGCTGCGCGGCAGTTGAAGGCGAACGGTCACAATGTCGTGCTGGTCGGGCGCAGCAAGGCCAAGACCGAGGCGCTGGCGCGCGAGCTGAATGCGCCCTTTCACCTCGCCGACTATACGCAGCTCGCCGATGTCCAGCGGCTCGCCGGTGAGTTGCTCGATCACGGCCGCATCGACGTGCTCGCCAACAATGCCGGCGGCATCATGGGCCAGCGCGCACTCACCTCCGACGGCTTCGAGATGACATTCCAGGTCAACCACCTCGCGCCGTTTTTGCTGACCCGGTTGCTGCTGGAGCGGCTGATCGCCAGCCGGGCCAAGGTCATCCAGACGGCAAGCGCCGCGGCCAATATTTTCGGCCGCAACTTCGATGTCGACGATCTCAATAATGAGCGCGGCTACACGCCACAGGGCGCCTATGGCTACGGCAAGCTTGAGAACATCCTGTTCACCCGCGAGCTCGATCGCCGTCATCGCGCCGACGGGATCGCAGCAGTCTCATTCCATCCCGGCATCGTACGCTCCAACTTCGCCAATGATACGACGCATTTGATGAGGCTGTTCTATCACTCGCCGCTGAAATATCTGATCACGATCAGCCCAGAGCGCAGCGCGCAGCGGCTCACGTGGCTGGCCGAGAGCGCGCCTGGAACGGATTGGCAGCTTGGCGAATGCTATTCCGGCCGCAAGCCGATGCCGGTCGCCTTCAAGGATGACGGCACGGCCGCACGCCGGTTGTGGGAACACAGCGAAACGTTCGTCAAGCCCTGGCTCGGATGAGCGCCGCCGTCCTCGACCGCTCCGCGCCCTCAGGTCGCGCTGATGGCATGCAGATGCATGGCGAGCGTCATGCCATCATGATGCAGCGCGGCGGAATGTGAGGCGTAGGATGCCGTGTGGTCATGCGACGAGCTGGCATCGGCCGCATTGGCCGCGACCGCATCGGCCCGCGCATTCGCAAGCACCTGCGCCGCACCGGTGGGATCTCCAAGCTTGGTCAGGCTCGCCGCCGTCTCGGCGGCCACGGCCGAGGCGATGGTCGCGGCCTGCTGCGCGGTCTGCACCGGGGCTGCGGCGCCGGTGGCTTGCGGCAGCTGAGCGAGCAGCGCCTGCGTGTTCGGGGTCGAGATATTGAAGCCGAGTGCCTCCAGCACCACGAGGTCGATCGGCGACAGGAATTGCGACGTCGTGGGGTTGTAGAACTCATTGAGCGGATCGTTGGCGCCCTGAATGCCGGTGTTGAGGAAATCGGCCGGATCGGAGGTCTGGCCGAAATCCGCAATCTTGGTGACGCCGCCGTCGATCGAGAAATAGGCTGGCGGCGCCGAACTCAGGCTGTTGTTGATCAGATTGTGGCCGGGCCGGGTGAAGTCGAACAGATCGAACACATCCGCCTGGCCCGGCGTGGGCACGCGCCCCAGCGCATGCGACAGCTCATGCAGCGCGACGCCGACCAGCGACTGCGTCGGAATATCGGTGTTGAAGGTCGCGAAGCCGTCCTGCGTGGTTGTGTCGTTCGGCGCGATCAGGCCGAGCACCTTCGCCTCGGCGTTGGAGACAGCGACCATCGCATGGCCCTGGATCGTCGCCCCGGCCTTCAGATGATCGAACACTGTGTCGCCAGCCGCCGCATGATCGACGAGGTCGGCCTTGAGCTGCGTATAGTTGACCAGCAGGCCATTGCTGATATTGGCGCCGGCGCCGCCGCCGGTGCCCGCATAGTCGATCGCGAGATTGACCGTGGCCTTGTCGGTGATCGCCGACGACAGGATAGCCGCCGCCAGCTCGACGCCAGCGCGGAAGCTCTCGGGCGCTGCGGCCGCGGCAGCATCGAAGGTGAGATTGAAGGTGAGGCCGCCAGTATGCACCGACACCGTCTCCGAGCCGTCGGCGTGAAACACGGGCTTGGACACCGCTCCGGCCGGCAGCGCGGCGGCGGCTGATGCCACAGCGCCGGCGCTCGCGGCGGCCGCGGTCGGCTCGAGGCCGTTGATCGCATCGGAGCTCAGTCCGAGCTGGTCATAGGTCAGCATGTTCATTCAACGGACTCCCCAAGCTTCGCCTCGGATTCGCAGCTGCGAGGCATTCGCAATAGGCAGACCGTGGTCGGTGACTGAGTGAAAAGTCTGACGCAGCCGGACCGTCTTCGGGGCAGACTGCGTCACGGTTGGGTCCGCCAGGGGCGGCCCCGCCATGCTGCTGCCGCTCTGGTCACGCTCAGCGAACACAGGCAATCTGCAGCTCCAGCCCCAGCTCCCTTCAAGCTCCGCTCAATCGAGAGATCGTCATGAAGATGCGTCCGCTCGGCCGTTCCGGCCTCCTCGTTCCACCCCTCTGCTTCGGCTGCAACGTGTTCGGCTGGACTGTCGACGAGGCGGCCTCGTTCCGCCTGCTCGACAAGGTGCTGGAGGCCGGGATCAACTTTCTCGACACTGCCGACGTCTATTCGCGCTGGGTACCGGGCCACACCGGCGGTGAGTCCGAGACCATCATCGGCAAATGGATGAAACTGCGCGGCAACCGGGACAAGATCATCCTCGCCACCAAGGTCGGCATGGACATGGGCGACGGCAAGGTCGGGCTGAAGCCCGACTACATTGCGCGTGCGGTCGAAGATTCGCTGCGCCGGCTGCAGACCGAGGTGATCGATCTCTATCAGTCGCACAAGGACGACGAGACGACGCCGCAGGAAGAGACGCTGGCGGCCTATGACAAGCTCATCAAGGCCGGCAAGGTGCGCGTCATCGGCGCTTCGAACTTCTCGGCCGAGCGGCTGCAGGCTGCGCTCGACATCGCCAAGGCGCACAATCTGCCGCGCTATGAGAGCCTGCAGCCTGAATATAGCCTCGCCGAGCGCAATTCCTACGAGGGAGCGCTGCAGCGCGTGTGCGAAAGCAACGACGTCGGCGTCATCACCTTCTTCTCGCTCGCGGCCGGCTTCCTGACCGGCAAGTACCGCTCGGAGGCCGATTTCGGCAAAAGCCCGCGCGGACAGCGCGGCATTCCGAAATACATGAACGAGCGGGGATTGCGCATCCTCGCCGGCCTTGATGCCGTGGCCAAGGAGACCGGCGCCGAGCCGGCATCGATCGCGCTGGCCTGGCTCTTGGCCAAACCGTCCGTGACCGCACCGATCGCGAGCGCCACCAAGCCGGAGCATGTCGACACGCTGGTCGCCGCGACCCGGCTCACACTGACACCCGATCAGGTCGCGCGGCTCGATGCCGCAAGCGCGTAAGGCGGTAAGGACGCCTCGATCATTGCGAGGCGCGCATCGCGACGGGGCCGAAGCTCGTCGACCGTGCGCGCCCCGGCACGGGTCGCGAATTCACGACATCGATGCGGGCCAAACGCACGCAAAACGGATGCATTCAGACAAACACGATTTGTAGTCATCATACCGCGCGCCCTGCTTCGGATACGACACGAACTCATGCAGCGCATGCTACACGCCGGTACCGCAATTCCAGCGCTGGCGTGGAGCTGATTAGGCAAATTTGGAGCATCTTGCGCATCGCCGCGCTGCTGCCAAATTTCGGCCGGGATCGAACTGCTAGTTACCCGACCAAAGTAGAATAAATCCGGGGAAGCGTTCGGTGAATCGTGTCGCGCGTGCCGTTGTTGGCGTCTTCGTCTCTACATTCGGCCTCCTATCCTTCGTGACGTTTTCCGGCAACGCCGCAGCACAGCAAGCGCAACAGCACCGGCCGCCGCCGGCCAATGCGGCCGTGGTCGGCAATCTCCCGGACCGCGAGGCGCTGAACTCCGGCACCGTGACCGTCATCACCGCGCCGATCGGCGGTCCGATGTCGGTGATGGGCTCCGACATGGCGGCGGTGCTCGACGAAGGCGAGAACCTGCGCGTCCTGCCGATCCTCGGCAAGGGATCGGCGCAGAACCTCGTCGACATCATCATGTTGAAGAACATCGACATGGGCTTCGTCGCCACCGACGCGCTGGAATTCGTCAAGACGGAATATAACATCCCGGACATTGCCCAGCGCGTGCGCTACATCGCGCAGCTCTTCCATAACGACGTCCACATTGTCGCGCGGCGCGAGATCCGCAGCCTGCAGGACCTCAACGGAAGGCGCGTGTTCGCCGAGCGCTCGATCGGCCTGCCAGCGGCGCGGACGATCTTCCGCCGGCTCGGCATCCAGGCCGAGATCGATTCGCAGACCGATCCGACCGGGGGTCTGCAGAAGCTGATCGACGGCCAGGGCGACGCCTGGATCGCCTCGGTGTCGAAGGACGCCCCCGTCATCAAGGGCATCAAGAATGAGGGGGGACGGCTGCATTTGCTGCCCGTGCCCTACGACCGCGCATTGCAGGACATTTACCTGCCGACGACATTCTCGTCCGAGGAATATCCGAATCTGGTGCCGGCCGGGACCAAGGTCGACGCGGTCGCAGCCTCGACCGTGCTGATGGTCTACAACTGGCCCGAAGGAAGCGAGCGCTACCGCCGCACGGCGAGGTTTGTCGATGCGCTGTTCGGCAAGATCCAGGTGTTGCAGTCGCCACCGCGGCATCCGAAATGGCGCGACACCGTCCTATCCGCGCCGGTGTCGGGGCTGATCCGCTTCAAGGCTGCGCAGGACTGGCTCGACGGCGTAGGCCGGATGCAGTCGCCGGCGGAGGACCAGCGCACGCCAGCGGAATTCCGCAAATTTCTCGACGAGCGCAAGACACAGGCGCGCATGTCGACGGACGAGGCGGCGCGGCTCTATAGCGACTTTCTGAAATGGCAGCGGAGCAAGGAGACGCGCTGAGGCCGCGCGTCAGCATTCAAGCGGCCCCGCGAAGATCCTCAACACCAGCGCTGCAGCAGACCGGCCTTTTCCGTTGTGCGTCCGGCTGTTGACTCCGAACCGTTGATCGCCAGCGACGGCGCGTCCCGAACGTCCGCGCGCGCGAAGCTAAGCTCAACCGTGGTGCCTCCGCCCGGCGTGGCGCGCAGTCCGACGCGGCCATGATGGGCGGCCATGACCTGAGACACGATCGAAAGCCCGAGTCCCATTCCTTCGCCGCGGGTATGACCGCGCTCGAACGGCTCAAGCAGCCGTTCAGGTTCATCCGCCTGCAGACCGGGGCCGGAATCGATCACGCTGAGACTCGCGGCGGTGTCCACTGCAACGAGAATGGGACCGCCTGCCCCGGCATGAATGACGGCATTCCTGATCAGATTCGACAGCGCCACCGCGATCGCCGGCTCCGAGCCGCGGATCCACACCGGAGCGTCAGGACCGGTAAATCCGATCTCACCTCCGGCCTTCAGCGCCATCGGCACATGCTCGGCCGTCACCCGTCGTGCCAGCGCCACCAGATCGATATCGGTCAGTTCGACCGGCTCCATCGAAATCCGCGCCAATTGCAGGAGCATGGTGACGATGGTCGATAATTTCTGGTTCTCTGCAATGAGCCTGGCACGCAGCGCGCCATCCGGGATCACCTCGAGCATCGTCCGCGCATTGGTCAGCGGCGTCCTCAATTCGTGCGCGGCATTGGACAGGAAATGACGCTGCGCCTCGGCCGCCCGGTCGATCCGGGACAACGCCCGATTGAACGCGGTGACCAAGGGCAGCAATTCAGCGGGCGCACTGGCTTCAGGCAGCCGGCGGCCGTCCGGCACGCCGTCGATCATCTCGGCGGCGGTGGCAACAGCGCGCACCGGACGCGCGATTGCTGCCGGCACGAACACCAGTGCGGCGAAGCCGGTCGCCAGCAGCACCAGGATAATCGGCAGCGCGACGATCGTTGCATCCGTCAGGGTCCCGAGCATCAGCTGTGTCGACGTATAGGCCACGCCGCCAGTCTCGATGAGGACCTCGCCGACCGGCGTATTGCGCACGGCCGTCATTCGCTTGAAGTTTCGGGTCTCACCATCGATGGCGTAGGCAAGAAAGCTGGTCCCGTCCTGAACCGTGATCGGCTTATGGGGACGCCATTTCGGCAGCTGACCGTGGCTGACCTCGCCGCTCTTGTCGGAGACGACGTACCAGAATGTCGGAAAATCCTGGATGATCTTGTCGAGACGCGGAGTCTGTTTGACCAGAAGCTGGCCTTGCGCATCCCGTGCAACCGCCTCCTTCAACGCATCGGCGACATCCGCAGCGCCCCAGGTGCCATCGTCGTCGCCACCGAACCTGATCAGCAGGGCGGCGGCGCAGATCAGCATGATCGTCGTGACGACTCCGATCAGCGTTGCTGACAGCAGCGTAATCGAACGGCGCATGCCTTTGAGCTTCTTCCAGCTCGCGATCATCACTCACCGCTCAGCAAATAGCCGAGGCCGCGCACCGGCCTGATCGTCGCCTTGCAGTTGGCTTCGCGCAGGCGGCGCCGCAGTCGTGAGACGTGGGCCTCGATAGCGTTGGACTGAATTTCATCCTCGAACCCGTAAGCCGCCGATTCGAGCGTCTCGCGCAAAACCACCCGCCCGCTGCGACGCACGAGGGCCTCCAGGATCGCCAATTCGCGCCGCGGCACGACGATCGGATTGCCATCGACGCCAACGGCACGATTGACGATGTCGTAGCTCAGATTAGCGATCGAGACGACGGCGCCCCTGTCGAGGTACAGGCGCCGCAGCACCGCCCTGGCCCGCGCGACCAATTCGATCGGCTCGAACGGCTTGGCGACGTAGTCATCCGCCCCCTCATCAAGCGCCCGCGCAATGTCGGCAGGGTCGTCCAGGGCCGTCAACACCACCGTTGCGGGACTGGGCTTCTGTTGCCGGAGGTCAGGCAGAAGCGCAAGTCCGTCGCCATCGGGAAGCCCCCGGTCAATGACCACAAGCTCGAACGTGCGCACAGCGATCGCGGCCCGCCCCTCATCAAGGGTCGTCACGATATCGGAAGAGCCGAAGGCTGTTGCGAGTGCATCCCGCAGCCAGATACCTAGCTGGGGGTCATCTTCCACGACCAGCACTCGCACGCTACTCTCCTGCGCCATTTGCACGCTGTTGTTCCTATGATTACAGGGGGATTACAATAGGATTACGTCAGGAGCTACCCGATACCGTTTTCTGGAACCGCTTCCTCTCACCGCCTGGTTGCTCGTCCCCTTTAGGCAGAAACCTGCAGCCCATCCGCTGCGCTACGGTCCACCGCAGGGAATTAACCTCGCCGCTGCGGGCGCGATCGAACAACGACACCAGAGGTTGTAACCCCAATGATTCACCGCCATGCTTGCAGTTGTATGACGCCGCTGGCCGCGGGATCATGCGATCGCCGTGACAGCATCGCCGCGAACGCAAACGTTCCAGGATGTCAGCTTATTGTAATCCTGGGCGCCGAGACGGATGCACGGACACCGTCTGGAAAACGTTCACGGAGCTTGACGCATGATCGACCGGACACCGGGGGTCGCCGCACCCCCATCGGCTCCGGTTCGGTCGGGATCAACGCTGGACTGCCGACGGAGCGAAGCAGCCCCGCTTCCGCTCTGCTCCTGCCAACATCTGCTCCAGGGACTGTATCGCACATACGATCACTGGCTTTCGGCGGCCGCCGAACAGTCGGATCGGAGTCCGGCGGCTTGGCGTCGTCCCTTCCTGCGGTGGCTGGACGCCGTCGAGGGGGGCTGGGGCGTGCCGCTGCTGCTGGCCTGTTTCGCGCTGGTCTGGACGGCATATCTCACCGTCGCCTATTCCGGTGCCGGACTGCATCCGGATACCCTCGAGACCTGGAGCTTTGGAAGGCATTTCGCCTGGGGCTACTTTAAGCATCCGCCGCTGATGGGATGGGTGGCTGGCGCCTGGAGCCGCCTGTTTCCGCCGACCGACTGGTCGTTTCACCTGATGGCGATGACCAATGCTGCGCTCGCGCTGTGGTTCGTCGACCAGATTTCGCGGCGTTTCGTGACCGGAGACAAGCGCGCGATCGTGCTGCTTCTCCTGATGCTCACGCCGGTGTACCAGTTTCACGCGCAGCGGTTCAATGCGAACTCCGTGCAACTTGCGACTTGGCCACTCGCGACCTATTGCTTTCTGCGAGCGTATGAATCGCGGACGTTTCTCTGGGCCGCCATGGCGGGATTGACCGCCGCGGTCGCAATGCTCGGCAAATACTACTCGATCTTCCTGATCGCGAGTTTCGGCCTGGCGGCAATGCTACATCCGCTCCGCCGGGCCTACTTCACGTCGTTCTCGCCCTGGATCTCCGCCATGGTCGGACTGGCCGCGCTATGGCCGCATCTGGATTGGCTCATTGCGAGCGACGCGGCTCCGATTCATCACGCACTGACGCATGCCAATTCCGACATGCTGAGATCGCTCCACGATTCATTCTCATTCGTGATGGGACTTGCTGCCGCCCTGGCTCTATCCGCCTTGACCTGGGTCGTGGCGGCCGGCCGCAGGATCGCGCGATTCCCGAGGGACTTCGTAGCGCTTGATGACGGCCTGCGCCTGCTTTTTTACGTTGCTATTGGAACCATCTGCCTTCCGGTCGCCAACGCCCTGATCATGGGCACTGATTTGCCATCGCTCTGGGCGGTTCAGGGGCTTTTCTTGTTTGTCGTGCTGGTGGTGTGCGGCGCAAGTTATGGGATCGAGCGGTTCTACACTGTCAATATGACTGTACTGGCTGCCGCAATCGCCGTCGTCGCCGTCACCATCGCTGCGCCGCTCCATGCCCTCTACCGCAATTCGTTCGGCTATGAAGAGGGCCGCGGTTTCTATCGCGCGGTCGCGTTCGAAACCACCCGACAATGGCGCGAACTGGTCGGGATTCCGCTCAAATCTGTCGTCGGCGACGAGAGTCTCGGATTTGCAGTCGCATTTTACAGTCCCGATCATCCGTTTTACGGATTGTCTCCGTCACTCGCCCAGGCTGCCGCGGACGGGCCTACCGGTGCGACTCAGGATCAAGGCTGGGCCTCCGTCTGCTTTCTTGATCAAGTCGATTGTATTGAGGCCGCAACATCGCTGGCCGTTGCGGCAGGGAATTATGTGAGGCGCGAGTTCACAATGCAGTCGCAACTGTTTGGCTTGGCCGGGCTGTCGCGAGCAGCCGTCGCGTTTTTCGTGCTGCCGAAGGTCGACGGTCTGCGGTCGTCACACCCGCATGATTCAGCCCGGCCGGGCAGCAAATAATGCGGCAGGCGCGCAGACCGCGAGCCTTGCAACAATCCCAATACGGGGTCTCGTCAGAACGTCACGAGAATCCGGATCTCGTCGTAGGCGAACGATGGCACCACCCTGCGCGCCACGAAATCGTTCCAATCTTTGAACTTCGACTTGTCTCGCGCTTCCACGATCGCCTGGGCGCTGGCAGCGCTGAGGCGCGGCAGCTTCTGTAACTCCTCGGCGGGAGCCATATTGAGATTGAGCCTCTTGGCTTGCCGGACGACCCGGCCTGGCTGCGGCGTTTGCTGAATATCCGCTTCTGGCGAAGCAACCAAGACGGCGGCCACCGTGCCACCAGCAGCAATCAATGCGCAGCTGAGCCAGATGCGTCGCGTCATCATCCTAGCCGTATCCCACGAACCAGCCACAGTCCCGATGCGGCAATGCACGACGGACGGGTTACGCGAGGATGACCTGCACCCGGCGCTATCGCAGGTGAGCGGCAGCTTGGCGCCGGTGATAGGAGATCTGCATCTGCTTCATCTTCGAAGCGTCGATCGAATGGTCAACGCGAAGGCTGTCCGCCGGAACGACACCGGAAACCTCCAGATCGACAATCTCGCCATCGATCTGCATCGTGCGCCGCCCCTCGACGACGAGACCGCCGTCCGGACTCACGCGCGTGACCACGGCCGCCATGCTCATCCGTTTCAACTCAGCCTGGCCGACCGTCGTGCGGCCGGCAGTGTCGCGCGACGACGAAGCATCCGCCCTGCGGCTTGCCACGGCGCCGCCGGTGTCAGGCAACTCGTCGGCGTGCCGATTGGCATTTGCGCCACCTTGCGTGGACATGTCACCCGGATTCTCCGCGATATTGACTGTCATGGTGACGATATCGCCAATCTGCGGCGCGCGCTGCTTCGTGGACCAGGCATGCGATAAAGAGCGCAACCGGCGGTTCGGCTGATGCGCCGGAACGCGGGCGGCTGCGGCTGGCAGCAGCGGCTGAATTGACGCTTCGTCCGGCTCGGTCAAAGACTCAGCTGGCAACAACGCAGCAGAGTACGCGGGACCATCGAACTGCGCGCACCCCGACGAAATGACCAGAACGTTAGCGGCCAGGAGTGCACGTACGACTCTGCCGAACGTCACGACCAGTCTTTCGACACAACAAATATCACAACATCATCTTCTTATATGCGGCCAAGCCGCATCGCGGACCAGGACAAACAACGCCAGAAGCAAACAGGACATCAGATCGCTGCGGGGCAGGCGATCCGACGCACAGGCGCTGACATCCGAGACCCTTGCGTCTCCGTAGTCCGCCGCCCCCTCGGCCCTGCGCCCGCCGTCCGTTCACAAGCCGGACCGGCCCCGCCCCGGCTCGCCTCGTTTGCGCAGAGGAGCCATGACATCCGAGAAAGGGCCCCGCCTCGGCGGGGCCTGCAGGTCTCGTTTGCGCTCGGTCGCCTCAGTAGCCCGACCAGGCTCCATCCGAGTAGCCATCCTTGTATCCGGACACATAGCCGTCCGCGTAGCCGTCGCCATATCCCGGATCATAGTCGTACACATGATGACGGCGATAAACGACTCGTGGCGGCGGATAGTTGTCATCGACGTAGACATAGCTCGGCGCCGAACGAGCGGTAGCCGCGGATCCCAAAAGAGCTCCGATGGCCAGGCCGCCAACCACCCCTGCCGCCACGGCCGCACCACGATTGCCACCGGCCGACGCCTGGGTCGTCGTCGCACTGGTGACGGCCAACGCTACGATGAGACATGCGCTGATCTGCTTCATTGTGTTCTCCATGAGGACGCGCCGGGACGACGCGCCTGAGACCAATCGAGACGACCAGAGTCACACCTGCAGCTTACCACACCATGACAACGCGGGCCTGCCGTGCCGCGATCATGTCGCGGCAGGCTACCGCTTGGTGTCGTCAGAATCGATAGTTGACGCCCACGCTCACCGTATGGAGCGTGCTGTCAAACGTACCATTCCTCACGAGTCGTCCGGGTGACGGTGCGACGAAGCGCGCGGTGCCGAAGTCGTAATACTGATACTCCAACTTCGTCGACCAATTCGGCGCGAGCATATATTCAAGGCCCGCCCCGACTGTGTAGCCGCTCTTGTTGTCACGGACAGCAAAGGCAACCGGCGCCCCGGCCCGCGATCTCACGCCGTAGCTCGTGTCCTGATAAGCATATCCGCCTTTGACATAAAGCAGACCTGCTCCCCACGTGTAGCCCAGACGCCCTGTCAGCGCACCGATGCCATTACGGTCACGGGTCAGCTCGCGACGACCGAGGGTGGAGGTCTGCCCGTTTCCAGCAAGCCAGCTGTATTGACCTTCGGCACCCAACACCCAGTTCGGCGCAAACTGATAGTCAGCGCCAAACTGCAGGCCGCCGAGGAAACGCGATTCCCGGCCGAATGCTCCGCTGGCACCGCTGAATTCTCCGCCGAGATGACCGCCGACATAAAGACCGGTCCAACTGCGGACGGGCGAGATCTGCGGCACAACCACGGCGGAGGTCTTGGCCGGCCTCGCCGCGAGGTCTGCGGCCATTGCGCTCTCCGCGCCGAAAAGAGCAATAGCTGCAGCAACAAGCCAAGTCTTATTCATATCATCCTACGATGTTGCATCTGGTCCGCTCACGATGTCCGGCCAGTTCATCGCAGAGAAATGCCGCATTCGCCTTGCGACAGCATTACAAGCCGCCTTAGACACCACGCTCCGGACATAATTCGTCTCGTCGTACGGCGGATCATGAACAATGATACGTGTGTGAATGTCTTCGCGAAGGACGACATAGCGCGGCGTGGCACCGCACGCGCTCGTCCAAGCAAGACAAACGATTGCTTCAGCGCGATGCGATAGAGGCAGCTCACAATTCAGAGCCAGAACGCTCTGCAGGCCGTTCGGGAATGTGGGGCTGGACACCTCCCGAACGGCCCGCTCACTGGAGTCCGACGACGTCCGAAGCCATGCGGGCTTACCAGTGTAGAGAAGGAGCGTGCCGCAGTGGGGCGGAGCTGGCCTCGACGAGGCCCGACGCTCTGTTCCGCGACGCCATTCCAGTGTCCGGCCGGGCGAGATCGACATCGAGATTCGTGAGCACGGTTCCCGGTCTACGCTGTCGACAGCGAAGATGATACCGTCTCGATCGTAAGGACACGCGCAAGCTAGCGAGCGAGCCTTACCGCAGCATTACGACGCTCGCATCGATGCGCGTCGTCGGTGGACCGGCAAGGAGAGCGGATCTCCCGCGCGTCAGCCTGTCGTAACGATCCCGCGGCTAATGGCCCAGCGTCTTAGCAGCAACATCTGATGAGACGTCCGGTGAGGGATCGTGCGGCCTGATCAGGTCACCACCGGATGAGCGGGCGGTGCCCCCGCACGCGAACAGCGCGCTCGCTTCGTCCGTCACGCGAACCGGCGCATTACGTACAAGGAGTCATCGCATGAAAATAACGCAAGTCATTCGTCTCTGCGCGGTGCTGCTCCTTATCGGCATAAGCGAGCAAGCTGCTGCAACCGGGCTGGAAGGTTACGCCGGGGTCAATCTGAACATCCGCTCTGGACCGAATGTGCGGTTTCCAGCTGTTGGCGTGCTGGGGTCCGGCTCGTCGCTGACGATCCACGGTTGTCTCAGCGGCTATAAATGGTGCGATGTCAGCGCTTCCGGCCTTCGCGGCTGGGCCTCAGGTGCTCACATTCAGTTCATCTACGAGACACGCCGTGTCTACGTTCCCGCCTACGCGCCGCGCGTCGAGATTCCAACCCTGACCTTCCACATCGAGACATATTGGCACGAGCACTACCGAGAGCAGCCATTGTACGTCGACCTGCCGCAATGGGTCGGCTACCATTGGGAGGAGGACAATCTGCCTCCTGGTTGGCGAGACAATTGGGACGACGACTACTTCGGCCACGAATATGAGCCACCGAGTGGCGAATGAGCTCTGCCGGACCAGCACCGTTCGCCAAGCACATCGTTACTGGCCGAGTCCGGGACATTCTTAGCCGAGGCCGGGAGCCGCGCGTCCGGCTGCGGTTCAACCGCGGACATCCATCCGGCGATTGGCGAATGCAAGACGGCACGCCGTTTTCCGCAAACCGCGCAGAGATCGGTTCATGCCAGAATGGGGCGGACACGCCCCATTCACATCTCTGATTTCGACTGGACGACCGCCTGACACGTCTTTCGAGAGCCGTCCGTCTCGTGAGCGCAAGTCAGGCAGCACTGAAGTCAGGCAGCACTTGAGACGACGAGTTGAACGCAGCGTGACGGCGGCAACTGGCGATGGCTGCCTCCTCGTCTCCGGCATTTAGCGATCACGAATGGCTCGTTCACTTTCCGTGAGGCAGCGTCAACTGACAGACCTCCCTCAATACGAGCACATCGCGAGATCACTACCTGTGTGACGAGTTGGCAACACCTCGAACTTGTCGAGATATTACTCATCATTTCCACAAACACCCGCCACGTTTCAAATGATACGATGTTCACGTTTGTGTGCGTAGTTGCGATGGGGTGGCGGAATGATCTTGCGAGTCGGACAGGGCCTTTGTGAATCAACCACCGTCCGACGGCAGGTTCGTCGTTTCTCCAGCCAAACCAGCGCTTCGGCACTGGCCCTCGGCCTTGCCGCGCTGGCACTCGGGACCGGCTCGGCCAAAGCCGACTGTACGCCGGCGGCGGCCAACAATGTGACCGCGACCTGCGCCGGCACGACCACCAATCAGGGCGCAGGTGCCCCCGGAACCAGCGGCAGCACTTTCGGCTATGGCTCCGGCGCCGAGACGGGCGTGACGATCAATGTCGCGACCGCAGCGACCGTGAGCGGAACCAATGCCGGGATCAGAATTCAAGGCGGTAGCGTCCTGAATGCGGGATCGATCAGCGGCTTCGAGGGTGTGCAGGGCGCCTCTCTCGCGATTATCAATTCGGCAGGCGCAGTCATCACGGGGACCAATAACGGGATCGAGGCGTTTTCCACCTTCGCCATTGCCAACTCCGGCACCATCTCTGGTTCGGCAGGCTTCATCAGTCCGTTCGGCTCGGGGACCCTCGTGAACCTCGCTGGAGGCGTCATGAGTGGAACAAATGCGGGAGTTAGCGGCGGCAACGGGGTTCTTACTGTTCTGAATTCGGGAACGATCAGCAGCAGTTCAGGAGGTGGCGTAGTCCTCGGAACTAATTCGTTGATCTTCAATGATGGCACGATCAGCGGTGCCGCCTATGGCATTTCCGCCGCAGGCTCCTCGATCATCAATGCCGGTACGATCAATGGCGGAATCAACTTCTTCGGACCGGGCAACACCCTGACGCTCGCACCGGGGTCCGTCATCAATGGCCTGGTGGGCGGAAGCACCAACAATGCGTTGCAGCTCGGCGGCAGCGGCACCGCGAGCTTCGACCTTTCGCAACTCGGCAGCACCGCGCAGTATCGCGACTTCTCCACCTTCAATAAGGTCGGCGGCTCGGTCTGGAGCCTGACCGGAACCACCACGTACACCGGCGCCGTGAATGTCGATGGCGGCACGCTGCGTGTCGACGGCAATCTCGCCTCCGCAGGCAGCACGACCGTGAACGCGGGCGGCACGCTCAGTGGCACCGGCACGCTCGGCCGCACCAGTGTTGCGAACGGCGGCATTCTGGCGCCCGGCAGCGGCGCGGCTGGTACATCGCTCTCCATTTCCGGCAATCTCGCCTTCCAATCCGGGGCGATCTACCTGGTGCAGGTCTCGCCGACGAACGCCTCCACGACCAATGTCAGCGGCATCGCGACGCTCGGTGGGGCAACCGTGAACGTCGCATTCGCGCCCGGCAGCTACATCGCAAAATCCTACACGATCCTGAGCGCGACCGGCGGCATCTCCGGCACGTTCGCGCCGACCGTCAGTGCAAATTCGACCACGCTCACGCGCTCGCTCAGCTATGATGCCAACAACGTCTATCTGACCGTCGCACTGGGCTACAGCGGCATCCCGGGGCTGAATGGCAATCAACGCGCCGTCGGCGACGCCTTGACCAGCGCCTTCAACGCCGGCGGCGGCATGTCCGCGATTTATGCATCGCTGACGCCAGCCGGCCTTGCGCAGGCTGCCGGCCAGATCGGCAGCTCGGCGCAACAAACGACGTTCAGCGCCATGAGCCAGTTCATGGGCCTCGTCAGCGATCCGACGCAACGCGGAAACACGTTTGGTGGCCCGAGCACCGCGACCGGTTATGCCGAGGAGGACGGGCGCGCCGCCTATGCCGCACGCCGCCGCGACGACGCCTTTGCCATGGTGACCAAAGCGCCGGCTGCGCCCTTCGCGTCGCGTTGGAGCATGTGGGCGGCCGGCTTTGGCGGCTCGCAGACCACCGATGGCAATGCCGCCGGCGGCTCGGCCAATAGCGCGAGCAGCCTATATGGCACCGCGGTGGGGGCAGACTATCAGCTCTCGCCGAACACGCTCGCCGGCTTCGCGTTGGCGGGGGGCGGCACCAATTTCAATGTCACCGGCCAGGGCTGGGGTCGCTCCGACCTATTCCAGGCAGGGGCTTACATCCGTCACGTGCAGGGCCCCGGCTATGTCGCGGCTGCGCTTGCCTATGGCTGGCAGGCCGTGAGCACCGACCGCGTCGTCACCATTGCAGGCTCCGACCATCTCGCTGCAACGTTCAACGCCAATGCCTATTCCGCCCGTATCGAGGGCGGCACACGCTTCGTCATGCCGTGGATCAGCGGCATGGGCCTCACGCCCTATGCGGCAGCCCAGGTCACAACCTTCGATTTGCCCGCCTATGCCGAGCGCGTCGTCTCCGGCGGCGGCGCATTCGCGCTCGCCTATGCCGCGAGAACGCCGACCGACACCCGCACCGAGCTCGGCCTGCGGAGCGACAAATCCTTTGCCATGCAGAATGGCGTGCTGACTCTGCGCGGCCGCCTCGCCTGGGCGCATGATTTCAATCCGAACCGGGCGGCGGCGGCAACCTTCCAGGCGTTGCCTGCGGCCAGCTTCATCGTCAACGGCGCGCCACAAGCGGCCGATTCCGCATTGACGACCGCTTCGGCGGAAGTGAATTGGGTCAACGGCTGGTCGGCTGGCGCAAGTTTCGAGGGCGAGTTCTCAAACGTCACGCGCTCCTACGCAGGCAAGGGGCTGGTCCGCTACGCCTGGTGAGCCGAGACTTGCCAATTCGCGCGAGAACCGAGATCCGCCGGATGTTCTCGCCGATGGACCACACTCTCGCCGAACTACGACGGCAAATTCCCGTGATTGTCCGAGACGACCGCATGACGACGGCATCTATGTGAGCTGACTGCAGTGCAATCAGCTGTTCTGCGCCAGAACCTCGCGCAACGCCGCCGTCAAGCGCGCCAGCTCCGCTTCCGAGCCGATTGTGATCCGGAGGTAGTCGGCAATGCGGGACGCCGTGAAATGCCGGACGAGCACCGCGCGTTCGCGCAAGGCCGCAGCCAAGGACTGGCCAGAACGATCCGGATGACGAGCGAAGACGAAATTCGCGCTTGATGGCAGGACGTCGAAGCCGAGGCGAACCAGTGCGGCCGTGAGGTCGTCGCGATTCCGCATGATGGCCGCACGCGCCTGCTGAAAATGCGCATCGTCTTCGATCGAGGCGATCGCGCCGGCCTGGGCGGGCCGCCCGAGCGGATATGAATTGAAGCTGTCCTTGACCCGCGTCAGGCCTTGAATGAGCTCGGCATCGCCAATGGCGTAGCCGACGCGCAGCCCGGCGAGCGCACGCGACTTCGACATGGTGTGAACGACCAGAAGGTGCGGGTGGTCGCGGATCAGCGGGATGGCGCTGTCGGCACCGAAATCGACGTAGGCTTCATCGATTACGACGGCAGCCTCGGGGCGCGATGACACCAGCCGCGCGATCTCCGTGCGCGGCAGCGCGATGCCCGTCGGCGCATTCGGGTTGGCCAGGATCACCGGTCCAGTGCGGCCGAGATAGTCGTCGACCCGCACCCGCATCTCGGCATCCAGTGGAACCGTCGTGTGGTCGATGCCGAGCAGCCGGCAATAAACGGGATAGAAGCTGTAGGTCACATCCGGGAACAGCAATGGGTCCGACTGCTTCAGCAGTGCCGCGAAAGCGTGGGCAAGCACCTCGTCCGAGCCGTTGCCGACGAAGATTTGCTCCGGGGCCACGTTGTGATACGCCGCCAGCACCTCGCGCAGCCGCGTCGCCTGCGGATCGGGATAGAGCCGAAGCGTATCGGCCGCGGCGGCTCGGATGGCCTCGATGGCCTTTGGCGACGGACCGAACGGGCTCTCATTGGTGTTGAGCTTGATGAGGCCCGGAATTTGCGGCTGCTCGCCCGGAACATAAGGCGACAGCCCCCGGGCGAGTTCTGACCAGAAACGGCTCAAGACTTTCCTCCTGCGGACCCGCGACGCCCGACACAGTTCGACCGGAAAGAAGCGGATCGCGACACAGCGGTTGGCGGGCAACGGCCAAAGGCGCGTCCGGAAGGCCTCGAACGCGTGGCTCCGAGACCAGCATTGAACATGATCTCACCGTACGCTAGTCAATCGCGCGGTGCGGCGCAATGACCTGCCCTCTCCGGCAGCACATTGCCGCGGGATAAGAACGGCCGGTCGGTTCCGCATCGCGCCAGCAGTGGATGAAAGATACCGCCGCCCGGACACATGCGAGCACGGCTCCAAGCCGTTTCGATGCCTTGGTGTCTGCACAGGGCTCCCGCGCAGCGAGAGCAGACCGTCGGCAGCATGCCAAGGATGACGCCGGGGTTCTCGCCGACCGATCAGCGGCAGACCAGCGATCGATCCGACGTGCCGCTCACTCGGCTGCAATCACTCGCCCACTCACCTTCGGGATCAGAATATTGTCAGCGTCAGAACATCGAGGGCCTGCGAGACTGTTCAGGAGGCGTGGGATACGCCCTCCCGAACAGCCTGCCACCATGGTTGCATCGGCTAAACCGACGCGGCTGGCGAACGCAAATCGTCCATCTGCACGCGGCGAGGCTTGCAGCAGTACAAACAACCAAGATGCAACGTGGTCAAAGCCGCCTATCTCGAGAGACGCCGCAACCCGACATCGTCCTGCTGCAGACACGTTGCACGCGTCCTCTATCGAGACACGGACATTACCGGAATATGACGGCACACCGCCTAGCGCGATCACAGGTTCTGAAGCCACGAGGCCAGAAGCGCGCCCTTGGGCCGGATGGAGACCTGCGGAAATGCCCGCTTCACCTGGCTGGGATTGATGCCGTACCGGCGACGAAAGGCACGGCTGAAGATCTTCTCGGATTGATAGCCGCAGGCGTAAGCAACCGTCGAGACGCGCTGTGCGGCTCCACCATCGGCGCAGGCCAAGATCCGCATAGCATGGGCCATGCGCCGATCTCGGATATAATTCGCGACGCCACCATCGGCCTCAAACAGCTTGTACAACGGGGTCCGAGAGAGACCAAACGTCGCACAGAGCAGCTCCACGCCAAGATCGGGCCGATGAAGGTTCTGCGCGACGAATTGACGAAGCTGGATCTCAGCCGGCGCAAGATCGTCGCCGCGATCTTCATCGTCCGCAGTCAGGACCGCGTTGCAGATCGCAAGCGCCGCTGAGGTCAGATGATTTCTCTGCTCGGCGTCGGCGCGCGTCAGGCATGCCCGCATATTCAACAAATGATCGGCCAGCAGCTTCAGCAGCGGATTGCCGCGTGACGGCAGAACCCTTGCAGCCGGCGCATTTGGACGGCCGGCATATTGCGCGATATGGCGCCTGGGAATGCAGATCTGGATGGCAGACATGCCTTCCGTGGCGAGACGAAAGCTGCGCGCAAGGTCGAGAACAACAAAATCGCCGGGCGTCGCAACAAGCTCGCCGTCGACATGCGCCATCCGGGTGGCACCGGCTGTCTGTAACGCAATGAAGATGTGGTCGACACCCTGCGTTACGATCTGGGACTGTGTGCGCTCCGCCCGATGCGCGCAGGCTCTATGGTCGAAGAAGAGCATCCGCTCCAGGTGGTAGCAGCGCAGAAAAATATCGCAGACCGATTGCGCCGCAACGGCCTGATCGGTGACGAACAAGCTTGCCGTGAGCTCCTGCCACGTCCGGAGCCGGATTTGATCATCGTCCGCTTCTGAGGATCTCAGATCTATCAATTTGAGCGGCATATTTGCAGCGCCCGATTCGTCGGTCGCAGTCATATTCCGCCGGCGCATTACCGCGGCATTACCGGACTTGCCGGACCAGCGTCGTTCGAGTTGCGAAGGTGCCGCCTCCTGGGCGGGAGATGAAGCGCTGATCATCGGAGATAGTTGACCAGGGACAATTTGGAGATCATCGCGGTGACTTGGTAGCTCGCCTGCAATCTGTTCTGCAGGCTCACGAGCTCAGCCACGACCGCTTCGGCCGGAGCGCTCTCGAGACGGTCAAGTTGGGTCCGGTGGATTGCGCGGATCGCCTTGTTTTCAGACTGGGCCTCGGAGAGCGCCGCCTGGGCGAGCCCGAAATCATTGGTGATCCCGTCGACGGCCTCTTGCGTGGGTAGCAGCGCCAGTGCACGGGATGCGAGCGACTTCGAGCGCTCAGTTGAAGCCGCGGTTGTCGTTCCAGATCCACTCGCGGCAACGGATGCAAGCCCGGCCAGGGCCGAACGAAGGGCGTCCTCGTTGGCGCGCGCGCCAACGGCCAACGCGCTGGTCGACGACGTCTGCACGACCACCGCTTCGCGCGGAGCCGCGGTCGATCCCTCGCCGCGATACCAGGTGACGGTCGAGGTGGATGCGATCTGCGCGTAGGCGGGCGTAGCTGCGCTGAAATCGATCCGCCGCGCCGCAAGTCCCGGCGCGCTCTGTCCGGCGAAGAAATCCTGTGTCGCGCGCACGGTCGAGCTCGCCGCCAAGACTGTATCGGACGCGCGAGCCAAGGCGCGGCGCAAGGACTCGGAGATGTTCTGCGCGGTCTCCGTCAGGGTCGCGCCGATGGCAAAGTCCGACGCCGAGTCCGCATCGACCCTGGACTGCGCCTGCAGGGTCACAGTGGTGGTAGTTCCGTCGCGCAGCGCCAGCTTGATCGAGAGCTGGTCACCGACCGCGGGCTGGCGTGCAACATCGATGGTCAGCGCTCCGGCTGTACCGCCGGTGGCAAACGTCGCCTGAAGCCCGGGGGGCGTCGCGCTCTGGACGCTGGCGATCTTGCCGTTGCCGAGCAGCGCTAGCAGGGAGGACGCCGCATTGGCCGGCGAGCTGATATCAGCCAGATCGGCGCCGCTCAGGTCATACGTCTTCTGTCCGCCGGACGGCTGATTGACCACCACGCGAAAACGGTCGCTCGGGAGCGGAGCCTGCGCGAATTGTGGCCCGGCGCCGTCGATGGTGCCGGCCGAATGGCTCACAGTCGCGAAGCTGCTCGACACGACGGCGGCGCCAGCAAGCGTGAAGCCGAAGTTCGCTCGGGCTCCGGGGTCGGCATCCTCTCTGAGCTGGACGCTGGTCGGGCTTGGCCTTGACACTGCCAGCCGGCCGGTGCCGTCACCTCTGTCGGCCCGCGTCTGCTCCGCCACCAGGGCCTTGAGTCCCGCCAATGGCTTCGCAGGGTCGCTGCTGTCGCCGTCAAGCAGCACGGCGGCGCTCGCGACGGGCGGCATCCTGTCCTCTCGTCCGCCGAACACGTAGCGGCCACCGATCTGCTGATTGAGAACGGCGATCGTGCTCTCAAGTCCATCACGTGCAAGCGCCTCGCTGGCGCCTGCTCCGGGATTGTTGCTCACCAACGCGTTGCGCAGCGTGACAACCGATTTCGAGATCTGCGCGACGCTGGTCGAGATCAGTTGGACCCGCGGTTGGGCGCTCGTGATTCCGACATCATAGCCATCCAGCGCACTCAGCATCGCCCGGGCACTCAGACTGTCCGATCGGCTGGCACCCAGCCCGGCGAAGGTCTCGCCGACCCGGCCGCTGCTCAATTGCGACGACAATTGATCAATCTGCTGCTTGAGCGCCATCAGGTCGGCTGCGCTGCGGCCGATCGGGTAGCTGCTCGCGGGGATGCTGGGGTAGATCGTGGTCATGCCAAGCCTCACGCCCTGAGCAGAAGGTCGATCATCTCGCGGGCTGCGGTCAGCACGCGAGCATTGGCTGCATAGGCTGTCTGCAGCGCAATCAGCCGCGACATCTCCTCGTCGATGTTCACGCTCGCGCCCTTCGAGAACCAGGCATCGGCGTTGGCCTTTGCGACGTTTTGCTGGTCGGCAACGGTGGCTGAGGCCGCGGCTTCGGAGCCCGCGGCCGCCACCACGTCCTGCGCGAACGAGATCACCGTCGTCATGGCGGGGGACCGGTTGCTGCTGCCGTTCGGCGAAGAGAAGCCCTGCTTCTCGGAGGTCAGCGCCTGGTACAGGGCCTGCGGACGCGACAGCGCCGACGGTGACGAGCCCACGGCGACAAGGGCCGACGTATCGGCCTTCAGCGCCGTGTTCACCGCGAGGCGGGCAGCCAATCCCGCACGCTGGGGACCATCATCCATCGCCCCGTTCACCAGCGCATTCGCCGCGCCATCGACGAAAACAGCGAGCTTTGGATAGCCGCCAGAGAGGTCGCCCGCGGTTTTCGGCTGGGTGACGGAAGCTGTCACGCTCTGAATGCCGTCCCCGCCGACCGTGATGCTGTTGGAGCCGCCGCTTGTCACCGTCAGGCCCGGTGCGGTGGCCGAGATCGCGGTGGATAGCGCAGCGGCATAGGCCTGCGACGTCACCGGAGCCGGTGGGATCGCGAAGGTCTGGACGCGGCCGGGCGGCTGCGCAACGTCCAGCGATTTCGAAGCGAGATTGGATGCGACGAGAACAATGGTGCGTTGCGTGTCGCCCGAACCGACCGCAATCGTGATCGTATTGCCGGGTTGCATCTGGGCGACATCATCCAGGCGAAGGTCGAAGCCGGCGCCACGGCGACCGGCGGTCACCGTCGTATTCGTGAACGCCTGGGCGAGCCCGAACGCGAGATCGTCGAGCCGACGCTGGGCGCGCGGCAGAATGGCATCGCGAATCTCCAGATTGGCTGCGATCGAGCCTGATGAGACCGCCGAGGCATCGAGCTCGAGCCCAACTCCGCCCGGCAGGGTGGCCAAGATCGCACCGCCGCCGGTCGCTGGCGACCGATCGATGAAGGACAGCTTCGTGGCAGCACCACGCTCGACCAGGGTCAGACCCGACGCTGTCATCAGAGTGACACCGCCGTCGCGCTGACGAATCGACTTCACTTCCATATAGCGGGCGAGTTCCGTGATCTGCTGGTCACGGCGATCAAGAATACCCACGCGTGTTGCGTTGTCGGTTACGGTGGTAGCTTTGATGTTCAGATCCGCAATCGACGTCAGCAAGCCGTCGGCGGCGGACACTTCGGCCGCAAGCCGCTTATTGGTACTGTCACGCATGGCCTGGAGGGCATCCGCCATCCCGCGGATCTTGTCAGCAAGAACGGATGCCGCGTCCACGACCGTGCTGCGGCTGCTCGCTGACGCGCCATTCGAAGCCAACGCCAGCAACGACTTGGCGAGGCCATTGAGACGAGCATCGAGCGCGCTGGAATCAGCTGGCTTGCCGCTGAGCTTGTCGATCTGCGCCAGGATGTCGGCCTTGGCCGACGCATAGGCCGCATGCGCGCTTTCGAGCCGCATCTGCTTCAGCGCCATCTCATCGAAGGTGCGGTCGATCCTGGCGACCGCAACTCCGGAATTGCCGGGCCCTGCGGACTCCGTCGACACAACGCGCCGCGTGTATCCGGCAACGCCGGAATTGGCGACGTTCTGCGAGACCGTTCCGATGGCGACCTGGAGCGTCTGCAGACCCGCGGTTGCGGTATTGAAGGCGTTCGTCAACATCAGGCGTCTCCGGTCCAGCAGCAGCGCGTACGATCAGCGGATCGCGTTGAGCAGGTCGGACATCATCTGCTGGGAGGTCGTCATGACCTTGACGTTGGCCGAATAGGCCTGCTGCGTCGCGATCAGCTTGGAGAATTCGCCCGCGACATCGCTGTTGGAGGCCTCGACATTGCCGCCGACGATGGTTGCGCCATTGAGGCCGGCGATCGGCGGACCGGAGTCGCGCGTCTGCTCATAGCTGCCGCCGGACGCCGGCTTGAGCGCGTTCGGATTGGCAAAGTTCGCAACGCCGGCCACAGCCACGGCAGCGGTCATATCATTGGTGAAGGTGCCGACGATCGTTCCCTCGGATGTAACCGAGAGGCTTTTGAGACTTCCCGCCGGGTAGCCGTCCTGAGCCAGCGTGTTGGTCGTCACAGCGCCGGAGGACGTCGCCAGTTGCGTCAGGCCACCCGAGCCGATGCTGAGCGTGACATCGCCCGAATTGACGCCGTCGACGGTCAATTGCGGGATCTTCAACGCCACACTTCCATCTCCCGCCACGACAGCAGCGGCGGGCGGCACGAATTTTCCGGCGCCATCGAAGGCGAAGGCGTGCCCCACATTGGTCCAGTCGCTGGCCTTCGACCCGGTCGAGCTCGACGCGTAGAACAAGTTCCAGGTCGCGTTCTTCGGAGGCGTGGCCGCGGCGTTGGCGTCCTGCACCTTCGCCCAACGTGTCGAGACCGACACGGGCGTGCCTCCGGCGCCATACATCGTCAGCGAGGGGCCTGGAAGCGACTTATCGAGAAAGGATTGCGCCTGCGCCGCAGGCACCTTCTTGCTGGTATCAGGTGTGGCCAGCGTCGGATCGGTCACGATCGCAGTGGCGACCGCGTAGGGCGTGGAATCACCGGCCGACCCCGCCGTCGTCACCGGCGCCTTCGGCAGATTGGCGCCGTAGTCGATCCTCGTGGTCTGCCGGCCCGGCATGTTGGAGTTGTTGATCCTGATCGGGCCGGACGAGACTGCACTCCCGGTCGCGGGATCGAGATTGGTCCCGAACAGATACAGGTCGGCCCCGTTCATCAGATAGCCGTCCTTGTCGATCGTGAAGTCTCCTCGGCGCGTGTAGAGCGGAACTCCGGAGAATTTGCTGTCACCCGTCTTCTGTTGGACGGAGAAGAACGCGGGACCATTGATCGCCATGTTGGTCGACGTGCCCGTCGCGCGAAGCGCCCCTTGGACCGAGTTGGTGAACCTCGCTTCCGCAACGACACTTCCTGCCACCGCCTGCTTCCTGGTCTGCGAACTGATGAGATCAGAGAAGCTTGTGTCGACGTATTTGTAGCCTGGCGTCTGGGTATTGGCGATGTTGCCGGAGATGTTGGCCATCGCGTAAGACTGCGCCTTCATGCCGCTGAATGCCGTCAACAGAGCGGTCGAGATGCTCATTTTTCTGTCTCGTATCGAAGATTGGAGATGAGGGATGGTTTTGGGCGCCCGGCCTGCCGGCCGCCCGTCGTTGTTTTTCCCGTGTGCTCCGCGGCTTCACCGCGCGCGAAGCAACGATAAGCAGGACATCATCGACACGTTCCCGGATATGCGTGAGCTGCCCCGTCATCACGCGCTCAGAGCGCGTTATGACGATGCGAAGATCAACGCGCTAGCGGAGAAGCTGGAGGATGCCCTGCTGCGCCTGGTTGGCGAGCGACAAGGCCGAAATACCGAGCGAGTTGCGCAAGCTCAGCGCGTTCTGGTTTGCAGTTTCTTCGTTCAGATCGGCGATCGTGAGGTTGTTTGCGCCCACATCGAGAATATTGATCATGTTCTTGGTGAACGCCTGCCGGTTCTGAATCACCGTCAGATTCGAGCCGAACGTCGAGGCTTGGCTGCGCAGCGTCGATGATGCATTCATCAACTGACTGAGCGCGGTCTTGACCTCGTCGTTCGTCGCGAAGTTGCCGCTCGACTGAGTGATCCCCAGACCGGACGCGTCGAACTTGACGCCCTTGATGTCGAGATAGCTCGTGTCCTTCTCGTTGAAGGTCATGTGCAGCGTGTTTTCTTTCGGATCGCTGCCGGTGCGGTAGAGCAGGTTGGCGCCCTGGAACCGCGCGTCTTGCGCCGCCATGGTGATCTGGTTCAGCAGTTCATTGAACTGTTGCGCCAAAGCCGCGCGCTGATTGGTTCCGTTCGCTGCGGTCGCTCCGGCGCCAGCCGCAGTTCTCGCCTTCGTTGCGTCTCCAGCGGTACCGAAGCCGATGTCCTTCGTGCTCGCAGCGGCCGAGGTCACCGTCAGCTTCTGATCGCCGCCCGAGGCCGTCGTACGAAGCGAAACCGTGCCCGCAGCATTGTCATAGGTCGCGATCACCTTGCCCGAAATGCCGGTATCGGCATTGAGCTGACGGTTGATCGCGGCCGCGATATCCTGAGCCTTCAAAGTGGCCACGCCGAGGGCTGCGTCGGCCGTCTTGTTCAGATTGATGGTCTTGGTGAGACCATTGCCGAGCTGGACCGTGATGGAGGCGTCGCCAGCGGTCAGGTCGAAATTGCTGGCCGTTCCGAGCGCGCCGATCGCTGCGCCCGTGACGCTCGCCTTGGCCGAGCCATCCGTCGCATCGATGCCGGACGCGGCGACAGCGGTCAGTGCGCCGGTTCCAAAGCCCACATCAACCGTGTTGGTGGCGCCGCCGCCCGAGATCGTGAGCTTCGCATCCGAGCCCGTGAGGGTCGAGGTGAACGTCAGGCGACCGTCATTCGTCATCGACGCGGTTGCAAATGCGCCCGCCTGGTTCAGCTGCTGATTGATCTGGGTGAGGATTTCGGTCGACGTGACCTTCGAGATGTCTCGCACACTCTGCGCCAGGCGAGAGCGATCCAGCGAGACCGTGGTGGCATTGCCGAAATTGTCGGTGACGGTGAAGACCGAGGCCGCCGATGCCGCGCTGTAGTCGTGAGTGCCATCAGCCGCAGCGCCGGTGCCTGGGCCGAGCAGCGATTTGCCGCTGGATGCGGCAACCACCGCGCCCGTCGCAGCGGAGCCGGACGCCGTGTTCTGAACCGCAAGCGCCTGCTGCGCGGTGCTCTTGGCGGAGTCGACAAGCCCCTGAATGCGCGTGATGCCCTGGTTCGCAGCCTGGATGGTCTGGATGCCGTTCGAGATTCCGTCCATCAAGGACATCAGGTCTGCGGAGCGGGCCGTCATGCTCTGCGCCGCGAAATAGTTCACCGGGTTGTCCAGTGCGGAGTTGACCTTCTTCTGGGTCGACAGGCGCGACTGGGTTGTCGCGAGCAGGGACGCTGTGTCCTGCAACGACAGCAAATTCTGGCGCGTGGCAGCAGACAGTGTGATTTCGGAGGGCATGGCTGAGATCTTTCTCTTCTCTTTTCGCCGCTTCATGCGACGAGCGTGAGCCTCGCCCCGGACTATTTACGACATCGAAATTCCTCGAGCCCTCCACGCGCCGTTTTGACACCCTCCGTCCTCATCGAGGTACTTTTTGTACTTATCGATCGAGAATCGATGTCGTCGTTATTTCATGCTCATCGGCATGCGACGCACGAAGGCGCGGCACAGCGCACGGTCCGGCGCGACTGCCCTGACTGCGAATGTCCTGGGATTATTAGCTGATGAGGCTGGATCTAGAGGGCGACCGAGCCGCGCGAACTTCAATCAACGATTGCGCGACCACTGCGCCAGTCGCGACAAGATAGTTGACTTGCCGACACGGCGGGCTGACAGGCTTGACTGAAAGCGCTCTTATCAATTCGACTTGCAACTGGCCCGAAGAGCGAGAGGGCTCGTCGCGGCATTTGCTCGTCGCGAGACGCACGCGATCGCACCGCCGGCTTTGCGGAGCACGACAATCCGAGGCCCTGGCGGTTGACGCCACAGCATCCGCCGTCAGGCCGATCTTGTACGCTACGCCGGCTTCTCGGCCGCCAACAGAACAGCGCGCCGCGTCGTTCGCTAGCGGTACGCGCGTGTCAGGAAGGCCGAAACTCCGGAAACGCACCGATGCCTACACACAATCGATAGGCCCTTGCTCGTCGTAGGCGGCATCGGCGCAATATCAGAAGTCGACATCTAGACCCGTGCGCTCGCGTGGATCACCCGCCTGACACTGTCGAGCGGATAGTTTCGACCGCCGATCGACAGCATGATTGGACTCTTGGTGAGGTCGACAGATTCAACGACGCCCTGCGCCTCTGCCGCCACGGCGATGGACTTTCCGCCGATGTCCTTCGCATCGACGACCAATCTGTACTGGCCGGGAGGGCACATCGCACCATTGCTCGCCTGGCCGTCCCAGGAAAAGCTTGTATCGCCGGAGTTCAATGCACGGGTCGCGGAATAGACCAACTGACCGGTCACGTTCCTCACCGAAACCGTGGCCGTGGCACTCTTGGGGGATCTCAGGTTCCACACGGCGGAGCCGCCCTTCGCGAGGCTGGCGTCGCTGCCATCGACCACTGCCGTCCTGCCGACGAGCATCAACGCCTGTGTCGATTGCGTCGATTTTTGAGCCTCGACGAGCCGTTCGAGAAGCGTGTTGCCCTTGAGCTGCTGCTCGACCTGCGCGAACTGGACGAGCTGTTGGGTGAACTGATTGACGTTGAGCGGATCGAGAGGGTTCTGGTGATTGAGCTGCGTTGTGAGCAGCGTCAGGAATGACTGAAAATTGTCTGCGATTCCCGCCCGTGCGCTGGCCGACGGCTTGACCGGCTCCTCTGTGCGGGTCTTTGACCCTGTGGCGACTGCCTTCTGAGGTGATGAGGTCGATTCAATGCCCATCTCGTGCTCACGGCCTCAAAGTACTCGCGACCCGCAATCATGGGATTGCGCGCGCGGGATCGATTCGATGTTGTCAGTCCACACCTCCTAGCTTGCGGCAACATTACGGCGAGAACCGATACGGCTAGTTGCGGCTAGGCCGACTCACTCATCGTTGGTGGAGGAAGCCTCTCCCTTCATCCTTGTAGAGGACGGATATTCGACGACGAAGCGCGTAGCCGTTGCTCGCGTGCCGATGCGACGCGGGTCTCGCTACAGATAAGCGCGCCGAGGTGCGAATGAGATCAGCTTCATCATTCGCAAGGCGATCTTTGCTGACTGTGCGCGCCGACGCTGCCGCCCTGCCCCAGATGCCTCGATGACGATGAAGGACGATTGATGATCCCGTCGTCCCAGCGGCCGCGACCGCCATCTCTCCTGCGCGAGGCTCCTGGCGCATCGGCCAGCAACGGACCTCGGTCATGATGGGAGGCGATCGGTCACGCCCCCTGTCATCTGTTCAGGGACGCCCCACAGGGTCGTCCGAACGCCGGCTCGTTGGAAGGGATCCTCGCTTCCGCTGCGTCTCAATAATGCAAAATACGCGTATTCAGAGTAAAGCCACGATCTCCTACGCTTTTGATACTGCGTATTAATTTTCCGTCGCTTCCCGTTCGACTCGTCCGCGATCGATGAGCGTTCGAACCGGCCGCGCCCCTCCGGTCGTGCCTCTTCTGTGAGATCTTGGTCAGCATCATATCTTTGCGGTGTTCTTCGGCAGGAGTTAATTGCCGCCTGCGGTCTTGCCACCATCGATCGGAATGACGGCGCCCGTGATATAGCTGGAGGCATCGGACGACAGCAGCAGCGCCAATCCCTTGATCTCGTGCGGCTGAGCAAGGCGGCCGAGCGGGACTGTTGCGGCCTCGCGTGCCGCGTTATCCGGGTCGAAGAAACGACCGCCATTGATATTGGTCTTGAACGGTCCAGGAGCCAGACCGTTGACCTGCACGCCGAACGGCGCCAGTTCCAGGGCAAGTTCCTTGATCAGCAGGACCAAGGCAGCTTTCGAAGCCGTGTAGGAATAGCCGATCGAGGGATTGGCGCGCAGCCCAGCGATCGAAGCGGTCACCACAATCTTCCCGGAGCGCTGTTCTTTCAGAGTCGGGATCGTCGCCTTCAAGGTTGAGACGATGCCGGTCAGGTTGACGCCGATGGTGTGATTCCAAGATTTGAGATCAATATTCTGCAGCAGGCCGGCGTCATTGCCGCCGACGCCTGGTCCATAACCGCCGCTGATCCCGGCATTGGCGAACACGATATCGACACCGCCGAGCGCCGCGATCGCGGCCTCGATCGTCGCGTCGAACCCGTCGGCCGCCACGTCGCCATGGACCCCGGACACCCTGAGGTCGCGGCTGATCAGCCGCGCGATCTCGCGCTCCAAGGCCTCTTTATTGCGGTCAACGATCGCGACGACAGCGCCGTTCTCCGCCAAACCCTCGGCAATCGCGAGGCCGATCCCGCTGGCACCGCCCGTAACCAGCGCCTTCTTGTCCTTGACTGCAAAGATGTCCTGAATGCTCATGCTGCGCTCCCATTCATTGGCCGCGTTTCCGCAATTCGATGATCAACGTTCGATCGGTCGCCTGCCTCCGGCGATCCATTCCGACCAAGAGCCCGGATACAAGCTCACTTCCTTTTCGATCTCAGCAAGCGCGAGGACGAAAAGGGTCGAAGCGATGCCGCCTCCACAATAGGTGGCAAGCGGTCGGGCGATGTCGATGCCGGCCTGCTCCAGCCGAGCGGCAATTTCCGATCTGGCGAGCAGCTTCTTGTCGGGGCCGAGAAGCTGCTCCGCCGGAAAGCTCTTCGCTCCGGGAATGTGCCCGGTCCCGTCAGCGCCGAATTGCGCGAGCGGCCGCACGTCGACCAGCGTTCCTTTCGCCGGAAACGCGGCCGCCTCGTCGGCTTGAAGGAACGGAAGCGCGCCGGCCCTGACCTCGATGTCGCTCGACTGTCGCGGCAGGACCTCTCCGCTGGTGAGCCGCAGACCGGCGGCTTTCCAGGCGTTCAGTCCACCATCGAGCAGCTTCGCGTCGGCGATGCCGGCCCACCTCAACACCCACCAAGCGCGCGCCGCCGGTGCACCGTTGCTGTCGTCATAGACGACGACCGAACAGGACCTGCCGATGCCCAGCCGGCGAAGATCGGCCTGGAGCCGCGTCGGATCCGGCAGCGGATTGCTTCCGCCTCCGTCGGCGCGCGCCACAGGGTCTGCCAGTTCCGTCGGCAGATCGATATAGAGAGCGCCTGGAAGATGGGCCTCGAGATAGCTGTCCCGCCGCCCTGGCTTGCCCGGCGTGAAGCGCACGTCGATCAGAGCGATATCGCGGTTTGCGGTGAGTTGCGCGGCCAGCTCATCAACGCTGATGGTGTTCGGCGATCGCAGTGACGGATGAAGCGTCATCGGCTTGTCCCGGGTTTGAGCGGATTGTTCGCGGGTTCGGTCAGTGGCGGGCCGATCCGAGCGAGCGCCAGCGCGTGAGCCGTTGTTCGACCATCAGAAAGAGCGCATTCAGAACGTAACCGATCGCCGCGATGGTGAAGATGCCGGCGAACAGCGCCTTCACGTCGAGAACCTGCTGCGCTTCGAGAATGAAGTAGCCAATGCCGCTATTGCCGGCCAGCATTCCGGTAACGACGGCGATCACCAACGTGACCGCGAGCGCCTGACGCATCCCGACGAGGATGTAGGGAAGTGCCGCCGGCAAGCCGATCTCGATCTGTGTCTGGATCCAGTTCAGTTGGAAGGTCTGGGCCGTCATCGCCATCGTCTTGGAGATGCTGCGCGCGCCGGCATAGGAATTCAGAAGGATCGGAAACGTCGCAGCCAGCATAACGATGACGATCTTGAAACTATCGCCTATGCCAAGATACAGGATCAGCAGGGGGAGTAGCGCGGTGATAGGGATCTGGCGGAGGATCTCCACGACGGGTTCGGCGCCACCCCACACGACCGGAACACGCCCCATCAGAAAGCCCAGCACAACGCCCGTGACGGTTGCGAATGCATAGCCGATCGCGGTGATTCTCAAGGTCTCGAGCACCGCAGCAACGAGATCCCCGTTCTGCACATGATCGAGCCAGACCGCGCCGATGTCTGTCAGGGGCGGAAGTTGCGGCATCCGGTGAAGGGTGCTGGCAATCTGCCAGGCCCCCAGAGCCAATAGGACGATCGACCAGCCAAACGCCCTGCTCGTAAAGTATCTCCGTGCCAGAAGAACGACTCCAGGCCGCGCCGGCCCCGGCGAGCGTTTGCTGAGCGCGCCAAGCCCCAGACGGCCGGCAGCTTCATCGTGCGAGGACATCGTGGCCTCCGTTCATGTCAGTTCGGCGCGAGGACGCGCTTAAGGATGTCGCTTCTCATTTCCACGAATGCGGGAGCGCGACGCGTTTCGATCTGGTGCCGTGGACGCGGCAGCGGCACGTCGACGTCCATCTGGAGCCCGCCGCCATTCGGTTGGAGAACCAGGACGCGGTCGGACAGATACAGTGCTTCGTCGATGTCATGGGTGACGAAGACGATCGTCAGCGCATGAGACTGCCAGATGCGAAGCAGAAGGTCCTGAAGATTGGCTCGGCTCAGCGCATCCACCGCCGAGAACGGCTCGTCGAGTAACAGGATCTGCGGTTCGGAGGCCAGCGCGCGGGCGATTGCCACGCGCTGCTGCATTCCGCCCGACAGCTCCGACGGATATCGGTCGGCGGTCCCCGCAAGACCGACCTCGGCCAGCTTCTCGTCGATGACCGCGCCGATTCCCGCGCGGTCCGTCAGTATCGACCGGCGATAGGCGTGTCGCAATCCGAACTGAATGTTTCCACCGACTGTACGCCACGGAAGCAGCGACTCCCCGTAGTTCTGGAACAGATACCGCACACTGTCGGGCGGCCGCGAGACCGGAGACCCATGAACGGCGATGCCGCCGCCGCTCGGCGCTTCGAGCCCCGCAACCAGACGCAGCAGGGTCGATTTTCCGCAGCCGGAGCGTCCCACAATGGACACGAAGGTACCATCGGCGATCGAAAGACTGACCGGCGAGAGGCCCGTGACATCTTCGCCGCGAGCGCTCCTGTAGCGTTTGCTGACGGCGGACACTCGAATGGAAACACCTTCGGATGTCATCACTCCGCCGCCGCCTCCGCCGTCGGCGCCGAGAAGCGGTTCGCCGGCTTTGGCAGGCCGAGGTGTCCGCGCAGCGTGTCGGCCTGGTACGCGGTCTTGTAGACGCCGAGGCGCTGCAACTCCGGAATCACCAAGTCGACGAACGCATCCAGAGGGCCTCGCGCATAGGGTGGAAACAGCTTGATCCCGTCGAAAGCCCGTGCCTCGAAATGATCAGCGATCCAGCGCGCCACCTTCTTGCCGCTGCCGACCACGGGCGGCTGGTTCAGGTGGCCCCTGTTGGAGACGTAGTGGAACAGGTCGAGGAAGGTGACGTTCTCGTCGCCGAAGGCATCAAGCGCGGTGCGCAGCCACTTATTCTTCTCGAACTCGGCGTCGTCCAGGACGTCGACCAGCCGCTCCTTGCGATCGACCGCGCTCAGGTCGCGTCCGAGTACCGTCGCCACATGGGCCGGCGCATAGTCGGAGACGACAAGATCCTGCACCTCGCGGAATTTGCGATGCGCCTCGGCGTCAGTGCCGGCGACGTAGAAGGTGATCCCGGGGATGACATGGAACTCCTCCGGGTTTCGCCCGAACAGTGCCAGGTAGCTCTTGACCTTCGCATAATAGTCGATGTTCCACTCGGTGGAGACGAACGGACTGAACCGGATATCGGCATATTGCCCGCCGTAGCGGAATGAACTCTCCGAACCTCCGGCATGGACGATCGGGATCTGGCCCTGCGGCGGGCGAGGAAGGTTCAGCGGCCCCCTGACGGAGAAGAATTCGCCCTTGAAGTCGATGGTGTGGGCCTTCGACGCGTCGACGAAAACGCCGCTGGCACGATCGTCGCGGAAGTACCCGTCCTCCCAACTGTCGCTGAGCTGATTGATGATCGAGATGAACTCATGGGCCTTGCGGTATTTCTCATCTCCGGCGAGATGCCTGATCTGGCCGTAATTTTGCGCCGGCGCATTGATCTGAGGCCGGAAAACTGGACCATTTTTGGCTAGAGTCTTGCGCTGCCGAATCCCCTCGGCTGGGAGGAGCGGAAGACGATGAAAGCCTCGAAGTTTTCGGACGCCCAGAAGGCGTTCATTCTG